>WNFC01001443.1_pt1 | contig 62850 bp, 65 predicted proteins | sample 5400541 | NCBI WGS metagenome assembly WNFC01 (sample SAMN13153342, study PRJNA577476) | soil metagenome | isolation source: 120 cm saprolite under Douglas fir tree site 2 hole 2 replicate 1 | place: USA:California | collected 2015-04-18
GGCCGCGCCCGCCGCCGCCCAGCCGAGCGGGACCATGACGTGGGGCGTGCACGTGACGCTCGCCACGAGGTGGCTCGACCCGGCGGAGGTCGAGGCGGACATCACGCCCTTCATGATCCTCTACGCGCTCCACGACGCGCTCGTGAAACCGATGCCGGGCAATCTCCACACGCCGAGCCTCGCGGAGTCGTGGACCATGTCGAAGGACGGGCGCACCTGGGAGTTCCTCCTGCGCAAGAGCGTGCGCTTCCACAACGGCGATCCCGTCACCGCGGACGACGTCAAGTTCTCCTTCGAGCGGTATCGCGGCGCCGCGGCCACCCTCTTCAAGGAACGAGTCCGCGAGGTCCAGGTGGTGGACCCGGGCCGCGTCCGCTTTCACCTCAAAGACCCGTGGCCGGACTTCATGACGTTCTACGGCACGAGCGCCTCCGGGGCGGGGTGGATCGTGCCCAAGAAGTACGTGGAGAAGGTCGGAGAGGATGGCTTCCGCAGGGCGCCCATCGGGGCCGGCCCCTACAGGTTCGTGAGCTTCCAGCCCGGCGTCGAGCTGGTCCTCGAGGCCTTCGACGGCTACTGGCGCAAGACGCCGAGCGTGAAGCGGCTCGTGCTCCGCAGCGTGCCCGACGAGGCGACGCGGGCGGCCGCCCTCAAGCGCGGCGACATCGACGTCACCTACCTCCTCAACGGTCCCATCGCGGCGGACGTCCGTCGCACGCCGGGGCTGACCCTGACCGCCATGCGCACGAACGGGGTGCTGTGGGTCGAGTTTCCCGAGCAATGGACGTCGGGCTCGCCGTGGGCGGACCGGCGCGTGCGGCTGGCCGCCAACCTCGCCATCGACCGCCAGGCCATCAACGAGGCCGAAGCTCTCGGCTACTCCGGACCCACCGGCAACATCGTGCCGCGCCACCAGGAGTTCGCGCTGGCCATCGAGGCGCATCCCTACGACCCCAAGCGCGCGAAGGCGCTCCTGGCCGAGGCGGGCTATGCGAACGGGTTCGACGCGGGAGAGCTCACGCCGTTCCCGCCGTACAACGGGATGGGGGAGGCGATCGCCAACTACTTCGCCGCCGTGGGCATCCGCACGCGCCTGCGCACCATGGAGCGCGCGGCCCTGCTCTCCGCCTGGCGCGACCACAAGCTCCGCGGCGTCTTCGTTGGCGCCACCGGGTCGGCGGGGAATGCCTCCACGCGGCTCGAGGCCTTCGCCACCAGCAAGGGCGGGTTCGCCTACGGCACGGTGCCCGAGGTGGAGAGCCTCTTCGCCAGGCAGATCCAGGAGATGGACCGCAAGAAGCGCGAGGAGATGCTGCACCAGATCCAGCGCATCCTCGCCGACCGCGTCACCTTCGCGCCGATCTGGGAGAACGGATTCATCCGGGCCTTCGGGCCGCGGGTCGAGGAGTCGGGGCTGACGCTGATCCAGTCGTTCCCGTACTCCGCGCCGCTCGAGGACGTGCGGCTCAAGAAGCAGTAGCCGCCCTCACCCCAGCCGCCATCCCCGCACCGCCATCACACCATCCGGAGGACATCATGCGTTATGGCTTCTATCTGCCGACTCGTGGGCCCGCGGCCACGTCCGAAGGGCTCACCGCCATCGTCCAGCGGGGCGAGGCCTTGGGATTCCACTCCGTGGTCGTGGCCGACCACATCGTGTTCCCCACGGTGATCCGCTCGAGCTATCCGTACACGGTGTCGGGCGAGTTTCCGGGAGAGGGAGACGCCCCCGAGCTGCTGCCCCTCATGGCCTTCGTGGCCGGGGTCACGAGCCGGCTCCGGATCGTGTCCAGCGTGATGATCGTGCCCTATCGCAACCCCGTGGTGACGGCGAAGATGCTCGCCACCATCGACGTCCTCTCGCGCGGGCGCCTCACCGTGGGCGTGGGCGTGGGCTGGCTGCGGGAGGAGTTCGAGGCGGTGGGCGCGGCGTCCTTCGAGCGGCGGGGCGCCGTCACCGACGAGTACGTGCGCATCTTCAAGACGCTGTGGACCAAGTCCCCCGCCAGCTACGCGGGCGAGTTCTACCAGTTCGACTCGCTGCGCTGCCTGCCCCAGCCGCTGCAGAAGCCGCACCCGCCCATCTGGATCGGCGGCCATAGCGCCGTCGCCCTGCGCCGGGTGGCGCGTCTCGGCGACGGCTGGCATCCCGTGGGAGCCAATCCCGCCGTCCCGCTGCGCCCGGCCGAGCTCGGCGCCTCCCTCGACGAGCTGCGGAAGCTGACGGCGGCCGAAGGCCGGGACTTCTCGCGGCTGACCATCTCCTTCAAGGCGCCCGTCTACGATGCGTCAGCGGATGCCGCCACGCTGCCCGACGGCGGCCGGCGGCCATTCTCCGGCTCACCGGCGCAGATCGGCGAGGACATCGCGGCCTACGGGGCGCTGGGCGTCAGCGAGCTGATCTTCGACTTCCGCAGCCCGACCGCCGCGGAGGTGATCGGGCGGATGGAGCGCTTCGCGGGGGAGGTCCTCGCGCGCGTGACGTAGCGCCGCGGCCCTCGCTCAGCCAAAGTTGACCGCCGTGGTGTTGCCCCCGCTGATGAGGATGCCCACCCGCTCATCGCGGGCCGGCGCATAGCGTCCCTCCAGCAGAGCGGCGAGGCCGGCCGCTCCGCCGGGCTCGGCGACGATTCGCAGCGAGGACCAGAGGGCTTCCTGCGCGCCTCGGATGGCGGCATCGCTCACCAGGACGACGTCGTGGACATGAGCCTGAGCGATGGGAAACATCAGCTCCCCGACCTGACGGGGGGCGAGCGAGTCGGCCGCGATGCTTCCCGTCTCGGCATCGACGGGGCACCCCGCCTCGCGCGCCGCGGTCAGCGTGGGCGCTCCCCGCGGCTCGACGCCGATGATCTTGACCTTGCCCCTGTACCACGCCGCGATGCCCCCGATCAGCCCGCCTCCCCCCACGGCCACCAGGAGGGTGTCGAGAGCCGGCGTCTGGGTGGCGAGCTCCAGCCCGATCGTGGCTTGTCCGAGGAGGGTCTCGAGCTGATCGAAGGCGTGCACGGCCAGCGCGCCGGATTGCCTGACCCACGCCTCGCTGGCCGCGAGGGCATCGGCGTAGCGCTCGCCCCCCACCACGAGATCGGCGCCGTACTCGCGGATCCGCTGGATCTTCGCGGGCGACGACACGGTCGGCACGAAGATCTTCGCGGCGACGCCCAGTCGCATCGCGGCATAGGCGACGGCCGCCCCGTGATTGCCGCCCGAGGCGGCGACCACGCCCGCGGGAGGGACGCGTCGCATGAGCAGGTTGGCGAAGGCGCCCCGCGCCTTGAACGATCCTGAGTGCTGGAGCTGCTCCAGCTTGAGGGTGAGGGGAAAGGGCGGCAGGCCGAAGTCCGCCCCGCTCACCTCGGCCGCGGGGGTGAGGCGGATGTGAGGGCGGAGGAGGGCATGCGTCGCCTCGATGTGCCCGAGCGTGATGAGGTCGGCCATCAGCCCCGGATGTTGACATAGACTTAGTAATTTGGCAAATTGGCCAATATGCTTTCTTTGGATGTCGTCAAGGCCCTCGCCAACGAGCGCCGCCTCCAGATCCTCCACTGGCTCAAGGCGCCCCGCTCGCACTTCCCCCGCCAGGTGGACGGCGATCTGGTGCGTGACGGCGTATGCGGGGTGCTCATCGCGGAGAAGCTCGGCATCAGCCAGCCCACGGCGAGCGAGCATCTCAAGGTGCTGTCGCGGGCCGGGCTCGTGCGCGGCAAGCGCATCAAGCAGTGGACGTTCTACAAGCGGGACGAGCGGCGGATCGCAGAGGTGAAGCGCGAGCTTCGCTCCGCCTGGTGAGCGGCCCAAGATCCTATCGGGGCCGGGAGGCCGTGACCTGGCCCAGCTCGTAGGCCGTAACCGTGCTTCCCTGGGGCCGGCGCGACAGCGAGATGATCTGGCCGCCTGCGGGCACGACCGTGAAGGCCCGCGGGGCGCCGCCGGCCAGCGTCACGCGCGTGAGCGCGCGGGACGAGAGATCGACCACGAGAACGGCGCCCTCCGGGCTCAGGAAGGCCAGGCGCCCATCCGGGCCGATCTGGGGATTGTGCCCCCAGACGGGCAGCGAGCCCGCGGGCTCCACGGCGCCGCTCGAGGGGGTGACTCGCCAGAGCAGAGTCGCCCCGCGCTGCACGGACCAGCAGAGCACGGTCGACTGGTCTACCGGCGTGGTCAGGCAGGAGAGGGGCCCTCGCGAGGCCGCGAGCCGTCGCGGTCCCTCGCTCCCGAGCCGCCAGAGCTCCCACTGGGTCGGGGATCCGGGAAGGAAGGCCAGCCAGGGTCCGGTGAGGCCACCCAGGCCGCGCGTCGACGCCCCCGGCACGCTGATCGTCGACACGACCGCGGCGTCGCTGCCGGGAGCATGGGCGACGCTGCCCGGAGGCTGCACGGCGCCGCGGGAGCGCGGCAGCGGCCACCGGCGGGTCACGAAGGTGTCCTCGCCGACCCGTCCCGAGAGTCCTATCGCGTGGCTCCACTGCCTGTCGACTCCGGCCACGGTCCACGTACCCGCGGAGGCGTCGACGGACAGGCGAGGGTTGGCGACCGGCGGCAGGACGACACGCCAGGGTGAGCTCGAAGGCTCGGTCACGTCCAGGATCTTGAGCTCGGCGGTCTTCGAGGTCGAGACCAGGACGAGCGCGCGCGCCTCGTCGAGGAATCCAAGATCGTCGCCCTCGATCGGTCGCGAGGCGCCCGAGAAGTCTCCCACGAGCATCGGCGCGCGCGCAGGCTCCTGGTCGTCCGCGTCGTCGTCTTCCTCGCGGCCCGCCCAGGCCTGCAGGGCGAACCGCGAGCCCGACGGGGAGACGCGAAGCCCGGTGGCGATCTTGTCGAGATGGATCTGGCTGCGGGTGACGGCCTCGCGTGCGTCGCTCGTGAGCGATCGATTGGGCACGCGGAGCGGGTCGCCGACGAAGCGATCGGCGAACCACGTGGAGCCGACGAGGATCGGGAGGGCGCCGAGGATGGCCAGCGTCACCGCGCCCGCCCGCGCGCGCGGGAGTGGAACCAGGAGGAGCGCGGCCGCGCAGCCCCAGAGCGCGAGGGTGGCGCTCGGCATGGCCCGGGCCGCGTCGTGCAGGCGGGCGGCCACCGGCCCGGGCAGGGCGCTCACGACCACGGCAAGCCACGCGAGCAGGCCGAGGGCGCCGAGAGCCCCGGCCGTGAGCGCGATACCGACGCGGCGGCTCTCGGGCGCCTCGCGGGCGCGGGCCACCCCCAGCAAGAGGGCGCAGACCCCGAGGATCCCGATCACGAGCCACGCCAGCCCGATCTCACTGCGTGGAGCACCCGACGCGAAGGCCGGGGCCCAGGCGGCCCATCCGGGCGGGTCGATCAGACCCGCGAACCAGAGGCCGGCTTGAGCGCTGGCTGTGACTCCCAGCGCGACGAGGGCGGCCGGGTTCTGGCGAAAGGCGGCGATCAGGCCGGGAAGCATGAGGGTGGCGACGTGGGCGGAGAACACCGCGACCACGAGGAGGCACGCGCTGAGGGCGCTCGCGATGAACCCATGATGCACGGACCCTCGGCGGCCCCGGGTGAGGCGCGCGTCCACGCGGTCGAGGGCGGCCTGTACGCTCCCGACATCCTCTTCGCGGAGGGGAAGGGAGTGCGTGGTCCCGTCTCGCTCGATGGCGACGAGGGCGAGCGCCCCGCCCGCCCCGGCCGTGGCCACGCGGAGACTGATCAGCTCGCCATACCGGAGGACGCGCGCGGACGCCGCGGCTTCGCGAACGGCGGCGGTCTCGTGTGGCGTCTCCGGCGGGACCCCATCGAGCCACTCGATGCGCTCGGGTCCCAGGATCACGAAGCGGTCCCGAACACGGCCGGCGACCACGACGGGCGCGGCGAGGGGAGGCGACGGGATGCCCGCGGCCGCCTCGATGGCCTGGATACGCCGGGCGAGGCTCGGGTGGCTCGCCGTGCGCTCCATCTCGAGCGGCCAGCGGCGCGGCAGCCGCGTCAGCGCGTGGAGCTTCGTCAGCGCGCGCGCGAGGGCGGGGCCATCGCCACAGAGCTCGACGGCGCGCCGGTCGCTCTCGGCCTCGTGCGCTTGGTGCCGCGATATGCGCATGGACAGGGTCAGCCAGATCAGGAAGAACCAGATGCCGGGGATCCAGCTCCGCAGCCCGAGGTCGATGGAATGAATGACCACGGGCGCCGCCACGACGCCGAGGAGCACGATCAGCCACTGCGAGAGCAGCATGAAGAGACAGCGGCGTCGGTCGTAGTGCTCGAGGTGGGCGACCTCGTGGGCGAAGATGGCCGCGATCTCGTCCCGGTCGAAGAGATCGAGGAGGGTGTCGCTCATGAGGACGGCCGAGCCGCGCACGGAGGGCAGGGCGAGCGCGCTGACCCAGCGACCACCACGCGGTCCCGCATGGTAGAGGCCGGGAGCCTTGGCGCGGGAGCGCGCGAGAATCTCGTCGAACGCGGGCTGCAGATCGGAGCGATCGAGCCGCCGGGCGCCGCTGAGGGCGCGGAAGATCGCCGCGAACCAGAGGCTCCAGGCGAACAGGGCCGCGGCCAGCGTGGCGATGGTGAGCCAGGAGCCTCCGACCCATTCCACGATGGAGGGCGCGGCGGCCAGGAGCGTCCAGAAGCCGCCCGAGGCGACGCCGAGGCGGAGCGCCCAGGCGAGATACGAGGGGAGTCCCCAGCTCTCATCGAAGAGCGCGCGTCGGGAGGCAAACGACCCCGTGAGCAAGGCGAGCAGCCCGGGAGCCAGCATCCAGAGCGCGCCGCCGGGCAGGAAGAGCTGCCCCGCCCAGCAGATGCCGGCGGCCTGGGCGAGTCGCGTGCGGCGGGCCATGAGCCGCTCGGGGAGGGCGGGATCGTCGCGAAGGGAGATGAGCCGGCGGCCCGTCCACCATGCGGCGATCCCGGGAAGGAGGACGACGGCAAAGGCGACGACGCTCGAGCCCATAGGTCATCGTAGCAAGGCGACCCGTCGCGACCGATGAGCTATCTGCCCGGTTTGGAAATCCTCGATTTGCCTCTGCGGCGCCATGCTGCCGTAGATCTACATGATGTGCATCGGCCTTCTCGTGGTGATCCTCTTTCCCTGGGTCACCCTCGTGATCCCTCGCCTGCTCGGCTCGGGTAGCCGACAGGGCCATGGCGCACATCGCTCCAGAATTGGCCCACGCCCGTATGGGTTGCGAGGCCGCCTGAGGCCGGGGTAGGCTTGGGGCGCCTCGGACGGGTTCCAAGCTGCTTATCCAAGCTCTTTAGAGGACGGGCCCTTGGACGGACCGAGCGGCAGTTAATGCCAAACCTATGCCGAAGCTATACAAGTTGCTGAAAAGGAAGGCCAAGCTCCTGGCGTGACCGATCCATTGACGATGGCTGCCGACTGGGTCTGCTCCGCCGAGCGCACCGTGGTCTTCACGGGCGCGGGGATGAGCACCGAGTCAGGCATTCCGGACTTCCGGAGTCCCGGCGGGATCTGGGACCGGTTCGATCCCGCGGAGTTCACGTTCCAGAACTTCATCGGCTCCGAGGAAGGCCGTCGGCGCTACTGGGAGCTCGGCCGCATGGTCTATCCCGTCCTGCGCGGCGCCGAGCCCAATCCCGGCCACTTCGCCGTGGCCAAGCTCTGGCAGCTCGGGAGGCTCGACTGCGTCATCACCCAGAACATCGACAACCTCCACCAGCGGGCAGGGCTGCCCGCCGAGCGAGTCATCGAGCTGCACGGAAGCGCCATGCGCGCGCGATGCCTGGCCTGTGATCGGCCCTACGATCGCGCCCAGATCCAGGATTGGCTCGAGGCGGGCGTCTCCGTGCCCACCTGCGACCCGCCATGCGGCGGCGTGATCAAGCCGCGCACCATCATGTTCGGAGAGGCCATGCCGAGCGAGGCGACCGAAGAGGCGGAGCGGCGCTTTCGGGCCGCCGACCTCTTCATCGTGGTCGGCTCCTCGCTCGTGGTCTATCCCGCCGCCCACATGCCCGTCCATGCCAAGCGGGCCGGGGCGCGTCTCGTCATCGTCAACCGGACGCCCACGCCCCAGGACGCCGAGGCGGATCTCCTCATCCCGGGCAGCGCGGCGGAGGCGCTGGCGGGCATCGCCGAGCGCGTTGAAGTTCGAGCTGAGACGCTGCTGACGAGCCGCAGGCGAGGAGAGCGGCGGCGAGGCGAGTGCTGAGTTGAAATGCGTCGCCATAGCGTAAACGTCTTCCCGCCAGGAGCCGCCCATGCCTATCGCCGTGAGTGATGCCGTCGAGCGCCTCGTCAAGAACCGCGCGACGCTTCAGATCATGTCCCCCCTGTCCGAGTCCGCCGCCGATCTCTCCGTCGAGACGGCGTACAGGATTCAGCGCGCGCTCGAGAGCAAGCTCGTGGAGGGCGGAGAGCGCGTGGTCGGCTGGAAGGCCGGCTTCACGAACGCTTCCCTGCAAGAGAGCTACGGGGTGAAGGAGCCCGTGCTGGGCTTCCTCCTCGGCTCGGGCGTCTTCGCCAGCGGCGACGCCGTGCCCATCTCGCGCTTCGCCGCCGTCGGGCTGGAAGTGGAGATGGCCTTTGTCATGAAGGCTGATCTCGCGGGGCCGGGCGTGACACCCGTCTCCGCGCTCCTCGCCGTGGAAGGCGCCATGCCGGCCTTCGAGCTGATCGACTTTCGGATCTCCGGCAAGCCGCGGGCGAGCGACGTCATCGCCGACGGGGTTCTCGCCAATGCCATCGTGCTGGGGCGGCCGCTCGGCCCTGTGACGGGGCTGGATCTCTCGCTGGAGGGCGTGGTGTACGAGGAGAACGGTGAGCGTGTCGCCACCGCGGCCGCCGCGGAGGTTCTGGGCAATCCGCTCAACTCGCTGGCCTGGCTCGCCAACACGCTCGGCGGGCAGGGAGGCAGGCTCCGGGCGGGAGACATCGTCATGACGGGCTCGATCTCGAAGGTCTTCCGCCCCAAGGCCGGCGACTCCGCCCGTGCGACCTTCACCCGTCTCGGCTCGGTCTCCTGCCGCTTTGTCTAGGCTCTTTGCCGAGCGCGCGGAGTGTCGCGGGCTCGCCCTGAACGGCCAGGCGCGCTAGCGTGGAATTCTCTGAGCTCAAGCGGCGGCTCGACACGGCCCTCAGCCGCCGGCCGCGCCGGGAGCTCTCCCGAAGGGATCTGATCTCGGCGGCGGTGCTCTTGCCGATCACCGCCCACCCGCCGGAGGCGGGCGAGCCTCACATACTCTTCACCAAGAAATCGGCGGACGTGCCGCACCATAAGGGACAGTTCTCGTTTCCCGGCGGCATCGTGGAAGAGCGGGACGGCTCCCGCGTGGAGACGGCCTTGCGAGAGGCGTGGGAGGAGATCAAGCTGCCGCCGGACGCCGTCGAGGTGCTGGGGCTCCTCGACGATACCGCGACGCGCGCGACGCCGTTCATCATCACACCGGTCGTCGGGATCGTCACCCGCGACGTGAAGTTCCAGGCCGATGGTCGGGAGATCGAGCGAGTGCTGGAGGTGCCCCTCGAGACGCTGCGGGATCCGAACATCTTCCGCACCGAGCTCTGGGAGCGTGAGGGGACGCCGCATCCCGTCCACTTCTTCACGGTGACCGTCGAGGACGTCATCTGGGGCGCGACGGCCCGCATCCTCAAGCAGTTCCTCGACATGGTCGAGGGGCGCGAGGAAGAGTCGTGACGTGCGAGACCCTGCTCGTGAGCGAGAAGCGGCCACCCCGCTGGTCGGGACGATAGGAGGTGGAGAATTCCATGACACTGCGCGCGTGTGGACTGGCCGGGCTTGTCTTCGGGGTGGTGTTCAGCCTGGGTCTCCTTTCGGCGATGGCCCAGCCTCGGGAGCTGCCCGCGACGGTGGTGACGCTCACGGGCAAGGCCGAGACGTACAAGAAGGGCGATACGGCGTGGAAGCCTGCCGACCTTCGCGCCGAGCTCGACGAGGGCGACGGCATTCGCACCTCCCCGAGCGTCCGTGCCACGCTCCGGACAGGAGGTGGCCACGCCATCCGCGTGGCCGCGCTCTCCCAGGTCTTCTTCCTGCCCGCCGAAGGAAGCGGCGAGGACCAGACCGTGCGGGTCAGGATGGATCGCGGCTGGGTCTGGGCTGCCGTGGCGCAGGGCGCCTACGCGCGCCCCCCCGTCGAGGTGCGCATAGGAACGACGCGCGTCTCCCTCCGCAATGGCGGGGTGGGGCTGAGGCTCGGTCGTGACGGCGCCGTGCTCGTGCGCGTGTACCACGGGCTCGTGACCATCTCGGGAGCGGGCACCCCGCCGGCCTGGGAGCGTGTCCTGGGCGACGACCAGGAGCTGCTCGTGGGTCCCACGGGAGCGCCGGCCGATGTGCGCAAGCTCTCTCGCGAGCCCGTGGAGGCATCCTGGGTGCTCTGGAACGAGGAGCAGGACTACGCCGCCTACGGCGGCAAGCCTTCTCGATAATCGTGAAGGAAGTGGGAACCGATGACGGCCGCTTTGCGTTAGGATAACTGCCGTGCGCCGACTTCTTCTCGCGACCTGCCTCGTGACCTGGTGGGCCGGCGCCGCCGTCGCCGCCGATCCCGCCGAGGTCACCCGCGGCAAGTACATCTTCGGCGCCGCGGGCGGCTGCGGCTGCCATACCGAGCCCAAGGGCCAGCCCAACGCGGGCGGCAAGAAGTTCGAAGGTCCCTTCGGGACCGTGTACGCGACGAACATCACGCCCGACAAGGCCACGGGGATCGGCGGCTGGACGGACGAGCAGATCATCACGGCGATACGACTCGGCCGGCGGCCCAATGGCGAGCGCATCCTCCCCGTTCACCCTTTCACGTCCTTCAACGGCATGGCCGACGGCGACCTCAAGGCCGTGGTCGCCTTCCTCCGCTCCGTCCCGCCCGTGAGTCGCAAGAACACGACGAAAAAGATCACCGTGCCCATGTTCGAGAGCGTCTTCCTGCCCGCCTGGCTCGTGACCTTCGCGGCCAAGGAGACGCCACCGCCGGCCGCCCCCGTGTCCGGCGTGGCGCGCGGCGAGTATCTCGTCCGCGCCGTCGGACACTGCGGCGAGTGCCACACGCCGCGCTCGGCCATGACCATGGCCGTCGACAACAACCGCTTCCTCGCGGGAAATCCGAAGAAGACCGGGCCGGAAGGCCAGCTTGCGCCGAACATCACACCGGACAAGGACACGGGCATCGGCAGCTGGACCGAGGACCAGATCGTGACGTACCTCGGGACGGGCAACCGGCCCGACGGCGACGTCGCCGGCGGCCTCATGGGCGAGTCGATCCAGGGCACCCTCGCCGGCTACAAGGACATGAGCAAGGCCGATCTGCAGGCGATCGTGAAGTACCTGAAGGCCATTCCCGCGGTGAAGAACAAGATCGAGTGATGGCAGCGCACCCCATGACCGAGGAGGCGACATGACCCGACGAGCAAGGCTTCGCCGAAGTCTCGTGCTGATTCCCCTCGTGGCGGCGACGCTCGCTGCCTGCACCACCGCGGCCCCGCAGAGAATGGTCGGCACCGATGACGTCGTCTTCGACCGCCAGCGCATCATGAAGGTCCAGGGCGCCATGTGGACCGATATCCAGAACAAGTTCAAGGCGGGCAATATCGAAGCCATCGCCCCCAACGCCGAGGTGATCGCCATCACCGCCATGCAGATCCCCACCCTCTTCCCCGAGGGATCGCTCACGGAGAAGAGCAAGGCCAAGCCCGAGCTCTGGCAGCGCCGGAGCGAGTTCGAGGCGGCGGCCAAGAACCTGACGATCTGGTCGGAGCGGCTGCGGGATGCCTCCAAGGCCAAGGACGAGAAGGCGGTTGCCGACATCATGAAGGACTACGGTCGTGTCGGCTGCGGCTCCTGCCACACCCCGTTCCGTCAGCCGCCGCCGCGCTCCTAAGGCGCCCGGCCACCTGGACGCACAGAGGGGGTGGGCCTCACGGCCCGCCCCCTTTTCTTGCGCGCGTGTCGGAAAGATCAGCGAATCAGGGCCACCAGAGGTACATGAAGCGCGGGCCCATTCCGCTCACGAGGCCGGCGAGCGAGCCCAGCGAGGCCTCGAGCCCCGGGGTGGCCGGGCTCGCGGAATAGAAGTTCGAGCGATACTCCCGCGGGCGGTGGTACATGATGATCTTCGCTTCCTCGAGCCTCGCCGCCTTTCGCGCGGAGGCGACGACGTCGTCCATGTAGCCGATCGAGTCGACGAGCCCGAGCGCCTTGGCCTGCTCCGCCGTGTAGATGCGTCCGTCCGCGAAGGCGCGCACGCGCTCCTCGGGGATCTTGCGGTGCTCCACGATGAGCCCCACGAAGCGGCCGTACATCTGGTCGATCACCGACTGGAAGATGGCGCGCTCCTCGGGGGTGAGCTGACGGAAGGGTGAGCCCGCGTCCTTCTTGTCGGCGGACTTGATGGCGAGGGGGGCGACTCCGATCTTCTCCATCAGCCCCTGCGCGTTGAGGGTGAGCATGATGACCCCGATCGAGCCCGTGACCGTGGTGGGGAGGGCGATGATGGTGTCGCCGGCGAGGGCGGCGTAGTAACCGCCCGAGGCGCCCACGTCCATCATGACCGCCACCACCGGGACCTTCTTGCGCGCCTTGAAGGCGACGATCTCCCGGTAGATGAGGTCGGAGGCGGTGATGGTGCCGCCCGGGCTGTTGATGCGGACGATGAGAGCCTTGATGTCGTCGTCGCCCTCGGCCTTCTGCAGCTCCTCGCGCACGCGGGCCACGATCGGCACCTTGGGAGGCGGCGCGGTCAACGCGAGGCTGGCGCTCTCGTCGGAGAGCACGCCCGAGACGTCCATGAGGAGGATCTTGGCCTTGCCCTTCCCTTCCACGGTCTCCTCGTGGAGCGGGCGGATGCGAGGCACGAGCTCGATATTGAGGAGGGACGAGCAGCCTTGAAGCAGCAGGGCGGAAGCGACCACGGCCGTGAGCATTCGCATAGGGGAAGTATAACCCGCCTCGACAGGTGCTCTATAATCGGCGCCATGAATGCCATCACCATCGACGACGTCCGGGAGGCCGCGCGCCGGCTGAAGGGGCACATCCATCGCACGCCCGTGATCACCAGCCGCTCCTTCGACGAGGCCTCGGGCCACCGCGTCTTCTTCAAGTGCGAGAACCTGCAGCGGGCGGGTGCCTTCAAGATCCGTGGCGCGCTCAACAAGCTCCTGACCCTCACGGACGCGGAGCGCAAGCGCGGCGTGGTCGGCTTCTCCTCGGGCAACCACGCCCAGGGCGTGGCGCTGGCCGCCAAGGTCACGGGCGCCTCGGCCATCATCCTCATGCCCACCGATGCGCCTGCCTTGAAGGTGGCCGCCACCAGAGGCTATGGCGCCGAGGTGGTCTTCTACGAGAGGCAGACCGAGGACCGCGAGGCCAGGGCCAAGGACCTGGTGGCGACGACGGGGCGCGTCCTGGTGCCGCCCTACGACGATCCCGCAATCATGGCGGGGCAGGGGACGGCCGCGCTGGAGCTCCTGGAGGAGGCGCCGGATCTCGACGCCCTGCTGACGCCCATGGGCGGGGGCGGGCTCATGGCGGGCTGCAGCACCGTGGCCACGGCGCTCCGCCCCTCGATGAAGATCTACGGCGTGGAGGCCGACACCGCGAACGACACCTATCTCTCGTTCAAGAAGGGCGAGCGCGTGAGCATCGCGCCCCCGCCCACCATCGCCGACGGCATCCGCAATCTCTCTCCGGGCGTGCTCACGTTCCCCATCAACAAGCAGAACGTCACCGACGTGCTGCTCGTCTCGGACCGGGAGATCGAACACGCGGTGCGCTTCCTGCTCCTGCGCGCCAAGATCCTGGTCGAGCCCACCGGGGCCGTTCCCGCCGCCGCTCTTCTCGCGGGCAAGCTACCCATGCCCAAGAACTTGCGCGTCGGCGTGGTCCTCTCGGGCGGCAACATCGATTCCGCCCTCCTGGCCGAGATCCTTACCCGCAGTTAGCCTGGCGACAGACCTGCGCTAGCGCCCGTGATACTCGGGAATCACCTGCTCGGCGGCGATACCGAGCTGATCGAGCATGCGGTCTGACGGGCAGAGGGGGCGGAGAATGAACTTCGAGCAGCCGCCCTTGACGTACTCCTCGATGCGGGCGGCCAGGACCTCGATGGGGCCGAAGGCCGTGCAGGCGCGCATGGTCGTCTCGTCCACGCGATTGCGCTGGATGTAAGGCTGGGCGATGGCGCGGGCGTCGGCTTCGCTCGGCGCCACCGCGAAGTTGATGAGAGTGCCGAAGTGGTCCTCGGGCACCTCCCGCTTCTCCGCGGCCGCGAACTCCTGGACCTTCTGGACGCCCACGCGGAACTCCTCGGGCGTGATGAAGGAGGGGATCCAGCCGTCGCCCAGGCGCCCCGTGCGCTTCTGGGCCGCCTCGCTCTTGCCGCCGATCCAGATGGGCGGCGGATTCTGCCACGGCTTGGGGAATATCGTCACGCGGTCGAGCTTGAAGAACTCACCCTGGTAGGACACCTCGTCCTGTGTCCAGAGGAGGCGGAGGATCTTGATGGTCTCGTCCGTGCGCCGGCCACGCTCCTTGAAGGGCACGCCGGAGGCGTCGAACTCGCGCGGGAGCTCGACGCCCACCCCGACGGCGGGAAAGAGCCGCCCGCGTGAGAGCCAGTCGATGGTGGCCATCTCCTTGGCCGCCACCACCGGCGTCCGGTAGGGCAAGACGAGCACGCTCGGCCCGAATTTCAGCTTCTGGGTGCGCGCGGCGATGGCGGCCAGCGAGGTCATGACCTCGGGCACCGGCGTGGGCGAGGAGAGGCGGTCCGACAGCCAGATCGAGTCGATGTCGGATTTCTCGCAGAAATCGCCGAGGGTGAAAAGGAACTCGCCGCCGTCCTTGCCCGCCGGCCACGGCCCCGGCATGATCCCGATGCGGTACTTGATGGTCATTGGCTCGCATCCTACGCGCCGCCCTCCAGACGGTCAAGAAGCGCCCCCCGGCATCTTGACAGATTGGATGAAGACGGTCAGGGTACTGGATATGAGTCCCTCGACGAAGTCCGGGTCTCAGGGCGAGCGCGCGGAGCCGCCCACCACTCGCGAGCGCCGGAGAAATCCGCGCGTGACGGTGCCGTGGCCCGCCATCGTCCAGTCGTCCGACGGCCGGCTCGTCACGGGCGAGGTCATCGACGTCAGCCTCTCCGGCATGAAGCTTCGCGTGAATGCGGACGTCACCGTCGGTGACGAGGTGAAGCTCCGGGTGACGCTGCCCCGCGAGGCGGGTGAGCTCGAGGTGACGGCGGAAGTGGTCCGCCGCGATCCGGGGGGCATCGGCGTCGACTTCGGCACGCTGCCGCCGGACGCGACCATGAAGGTCAAGGCCTTCGTGCCCACCTGGGATCTCCGCCGCCGCGCCGAGCGGGTGGGTGTCGAGCTGCCCATTCAGATCCAGGGGCACGAGGCCACCACCAAGGGCCGCACCGTGGATCTCTCCGCCGTCGGCGCGCGGGTGACCACGGAGACCAGGCTCACGCCCGGCGACATGGTCGCCACGACGTTCACGCCCAAGGACGGGCAAGGGGCCATGCAGGTTCGCGCCGTCGTCTGGGAGGTGGACGCACGTGGGGCCGTCCTCGTCTTCGCCAGCCTTTCCCTTCACGACTTCGTTCGCCTCCGCTCGTTCGTCGATTCGCTCCTCGCGCGCGCCTCCTAGATCAGAAACTGGATTGACTCTCCGGCGGCCTGCGCATAAAATGAACGACGGTTCAGTCAGCCGCCATGCGTGATCCAGACAAGTCCCAGAACATCATCGAGGCCGCCGTGCGGGTCTTCGCGCGGAAGGGCTACTACAACTCCCGCGTCTCCGACATCGCGCGCGAGGCGGGGATCGCCGCCGGCACCATCTATCTCTATTTCAAGACCAAGGACGACATCCTCGTCACCCTCTTCCGGGACAAGATGACCGAGTTCGTGGGCAGCCTGCGCAAGGCCGTCGCCGACGAGCCTGATGCCATCGCCAAGGTGCGCCGGCTGGTGGCCCTGCACTTCCGCATGCTCGAGGACAACCCGGAGCTCGCGGAAGTGGTGCAGATCGAGCTGCGGCAAGGGCAGAAGTTCTTTCGCGGCGCCTCCAGCCAGGAGATCGGCGCCTATTTCGCGCTGATCGGCTCGCTGCTCGAGGAGGGCGTCGCCCAGGGACGATTCCGCCAGGATCTGCCCGTCAAGATCGCCACCAAGATGCTCTTCGGCGCCATGGACCAGATGGCGACCTCCTGGGTGCTCGGCAAGCGTGGCTACTCGCTCACCGACACCGCTCCCGCGGTCGCCGAGATCTTTCTCCAGGGCGTCGCCGTGTCGCCCGACGCGTGAATCAGAGAGGAGATCGTTGATGCCGTACGAGACCATGACACTCGAGCGCGAAGACTCCTTCGCGGTCGTGACCCTGAACCGCCCCCCCGCCAACGCCATCAGCGAGGCGTTGATGAAGGAGCTGAACGCCGTGCTGTCCGAGATCGAGTCGGACGGCGCCGTCCAGTGCCTCATCATCACGGGGGCGGGGGACAGGATCTTCTGCGCGGGGGCGGATCTGGGCTCGGCCTTCTCCGGGCCCGACGTGGCCTCCTTCATCCGCTTCGGCAACTCCGTGCTCCGCCGCATCGAGCGCTTTCCCAAGCCCGTCATCGCCGCCATCAACGGCCACGCGCTGGGCGGCGGATGCGAGATCTCCATGGCCTGCCACATCCGCATCCTCAAGCAGTCGGCGCGGATGGGCCAGACCGAGTCCAACCTGGGGATCATTCCGGGCTACGGCGGCACCCAGCGCTTTCCGCGACTGGTGGGACGGGGACGAGGGCTCGAGCACCTCATCCTCGGCACTCAGATCTCCGCGGAGGAGTGCTACCGCATCGGGCTCGTGAATCGCCTGGCCAAGGACGGCGAGACGCTCGCCGACGCCAAGGCCCTCGCCCGTGAGCTCGTCAAGCGCCCGCCCATCGCCACGCGGCTCATCATCGAGGCGGTCGACGACGGCATCCAGGCGCCCATCGATCAGGCCCTCGAGATCGAGCTGCGCGCCTTCGAGAAGGTGTTGAGGACCGAGGATGCGGGCGAGGGCATCCAGGCGTTCTTCCAGAAGCGGCCGGCCCAGTTCAAGGGCAAGTAGGACATGGATCTCGGGATCAAGGGGCGGGTCGCCCTCGTCACGGGCGGCGCCCGGAGCCTGGGGAAGGCCGATTGTCTCGCCCTGGCCTCCGAAGGCTGCAAGCTCGTCGTCCTCGACCTCAATGCCGAGGGCGCCGCGGAGACGGCCAAGGAGATCGTCGACCAGGGCGGAACGGCGCGGGGGTACGAAGCCGATATCACCAATCGCCCGCAGCTCGCCGAGACCATTGCCAAGGCCCAGTCCGAGGTCGGCCCTGTGGACATCTGCGTGAACAATGCCGGCTTCATCTACACCATGGGTCAGCTCAAGGACATGCAGGACGCCGACTGGGACATGAACCTGCAGATCAATCTCACAGGCACCTACAACGTGACCAAGGCCGTGTTTCCCGGGATGCGGGAGCGCAAGTGGGGGCGCATCATCTGCATGGCCTCCATCGCGGGCCTCATGGGCGGCTTCGGACAGGCGGCCTACTCCACGGGCAAGATGGGCCTCGTGGGCTTCGCGAAGTCCGTGGCCCTCGAGGGCGCGCGCTACAACGTGACGGCCAATGTCATCGCGCCCGGCATCATCGGGCCCAACGCCAACCTCTCGCCGCTCTACGAGCGGATGGTGAAGCGAGTGGCGATGCAGATCGAAGGGCAGCCCGAGGATGTCGCCCACGCCATCGCGTTCCTCTCCTCGGAGCGCGCCCGCTACATCACGGGTGCCGTCCTGACCGTGACGGGCGGGATGGACCTTTTTACGTTCTAGTCCCGATTCTCAAGGAGGCGGACATGCCGACAGTCAAAGAGACGTTCGACCTGATGCCCACCAAGTTCAAGCCTGCCAATGCGGCGGGGGTCAACAAGACCATCCAGTACGAGATCGGCGGCGAGGGTGGCGGCACCTGGCATGCCGTGATCAAGGACGGCACCTGCACCGTGAACACGGGGCCGGCGCCCGCGGCGGACCTGACCATCACCATGGCCGCCCAGGACTGGCTGGACATGATCGGGGGCAAGCTCAACGGCCAGATGGCCTTCATGTCGGGCAAGCTCAAGCTCAAGGGCGACATGGGCTTCGCCATGAAGATGGGGAGCCTCTTCCAGGTCTAGATAGCTCGGAGGGGGGCTCTGCCCCCCTTCCGAAGCCTCCCCCCGACGCAGTGCGAGCCGCAGGACGTCGTGGGGCTGGGGCCCCGCCGCCCGAGGCGAGCAATCTGAGAACTGCGCCGGCGTAGCCGGCGCTCGAAGCGGAATGTTCTTTGCCCAGGAGGGCATGGAATCCATGCTGACCCGCATCGATCACGTCATGGTCTGCGTCGCCAACCTCGAGCAGGGTATCGAGGCCTACCGGCGCCTGGGATTCAACATCTATCCGGGCGGCGTCCACACCGGCCGGGGGACGCACAACGCCATCGCCTATCACGAGGAGGACTACCTCGAGGTGATGGGCGTGCGCGATCGCCAGGAATACCTGTCCTCCGCGGGCCCCGGCGGGGGTCTCCTCGAGTTTCTCTCCCATGGCGACGGGCTCCGCTTCGTGATCGTGCAGAGCGACGACCTCGGGGCCGACGTCGCCGCCATGCGACGGCGGGGCGTCGAGGTCAGCGAGCCGAGCGAGGGCGGCCGCCGGACTCCCGCCGGACACGAGCTCAAGTGGAAGATGGCCGTGCTCGGGCCGGACCATCCGCTCCCCGTGCTCTTCATCCAGCATCTGACTCCCCTCGCGGAGCGACGGGCCCAGTTGCCCCAGGCGGGCAACCATCCCAACGGCGTGCGACGCACCGACCGGGTCTACGTCGCGGTTCCGGATGTCGCGGCCGCCGCCAAGGCGTACAGCCAGGTTCTCGGGATGCCCGTGCCCCCGATCCAGCGGGGGGCGGTCATCAAGGCGGACATGGCGGTCTTCGATCTCGGCCCCACCGGTCTCACGGTGGCCCAGCCCGCCGAGCCCGGGCCCGCCGAGGAGGCGCTCCGCCGACGCGGCCCGGGGCCGTTCCAGGTCCTGTATCGCACGAGCAGCATGGACGGCGCCGCCCGCTGGATGGCGGACCACGGCGTGCCTCCGCCCGCGCGCGGCGTGCGCAATACCGGCGAGCAGGCCATGCTGGTTCCCCCCGAGCACGCGTGCGGGACGTACATCGGCTTCGTGGGTCCGGCGTAGTCGCGGTGGCAAGCGAGCTCGCCCGCGTCGACGGCTGCGATCTCTGCCGCGCCGTCCGCATGACGCACTGGTATCACGAGGACGAGGTGTGCTGGATCGCCGAGTGCGACGTGTGCGACGTGCCCATGGTGGTCTGGCGCTGGCACGGCCAGACCCCGCCCCCCGAGCACCTCGAGCACATGCGGGCGCGCCTGCACGACGTCGCCACCACCGAGATGGGCGCGTACTACGTCGACGACCACATGCGCAACATCCCGGATCACTGGCACGCGCACGCGCGGCCGAAGGGCGGCTTCTTCGGCGGCCGGCGCAAGCCTCTCTGACCGGGTCCTACTTCGGCACGAGATCCTTGAAGCGCGGCATGACCTCGCGGGCCAGGAGCTCCATGGAGTGGCGCCACGCCTTCGGGTTCTCCGAGTAGTCGAAGCAGAAGAGCAGCAGGGTGCCGAATCCGCCGACCTCCTCGTAGATCTCGTGAAGTCGCTGGGTCACCGTGTCCGGCGAGCCCACCATCCAGTTGTGACGCGCGCAGTACTCGGGAGTCACGTCGGCGTCGGGTACGTCCGGCTCGTGCTTCAGGAACTCGGTGAAGCCGAAGGAGGCGAGGAGGGGCAGGAAGTACTCCCGCATCATCCGGCCCATCATGCCGCCCGCGGAGAGGCGCATCGCTTCCGCGTCGGTGTCGGCGATGAAGACCTCGCGCACGAGGCGCCACTCCGCGCGCTTCGGCGTCCGACCGCTGCGGGCCGCGCCCTGCTCGACGGATTCCCAGTGGCTCCCCACGTAGGCGGGATTCAGGTTGAGGCTCATGGGCCAGAAGCCGCGCTCGCCCGCGAGCTTGAGGGTGTCAGAGCCCTTGCTCACCCCCGCCACCCCGATGGGCGGGTGCGGCTTCTGGAACGGCATGATGTGGGGCCGGAGGGTATCGAGCATCGTCCCCGTCTTGGTCACGTGCCAGTACTTGCCCTTGAAGTCGAACTCGGGCTCGTCGCTCCAGAGCCGCAGCACGATGTCGAGGGCCTCGCGCGTCATCTCGCGATGCTGGCCCGAGGTGCCGTCGACGTTGAACATGGCCCAGTCGCTCGGCAGGCCGCTCGCCGCCACCCCGAAGTTGAGCCGCCCCTGGGCCAGGTGATCGAGCATGGCCACGCGGTTGGCGAGCTCGGCGGGGTGATGGTAAGGCATGAGAAAGCCGCCGGGACCGATGCGCATGCGCTTGGTCTGCAAGAGCGCCTGAGCCACGATGAGGTCTGGGGAAGGATGCGGCTCCCAGGGCGCCGTGTGGTGCTCGCCGATCCACGCCTCGCTGAAGCCGAGCTCGTCGGCCCAGCGGAGCTGCTGGAGATCCCACTGGTGTCCGTCGTAGAGGTTGCGCTCCGGTGGATGCGACGGCATGGTGAACAGTCCGTAGTCCATCTCAACCTCCCTTGATTCAGCACGCGCCTCAGCTCGAGCTACGAGGCCCTACCAGAGCTCCCGCGAGGCCAGCCGCGCTCCCTCCGCGAGGCTGCCGAGCTTCGCCCATACGATGTCCGGGTCCACGGCCGCCTGGCCGACCCAGGTTCCGAAACCGCAGTCCGTCCCCGCGATGACGTTTTCCCGGCCGGCGAGGCGCGCGTATCGCTCGATGCGCTCGGCGATCAGGGCCGGGTGCTCGATGAAATTGGTGGTGGAGTCGATGACGCCGGGAATGATGAGCTTGCCCTCCGGTACCTTGACCTTCTCGAAGACGCGCCACTCGTGCGCGTGGCGCGGGTTGGCGCCCTCGAAGGAGACGGCCCCCGGGCGGGCGGCCAGGACGAGATCGAGGACGTCGGCGAGGGGGACATCGAAGTGGTGCGGGCCCTCGTAGTTGCCCCAGCAGAGGTGCAGGCGCACGCGGTCGGAGGGCACCTTGGCCAGCGCGTGGTCGAGCGCCTCGAGGTGCAGGCGCGCCATCTTCCGAAATTCCTCCACGCTCAGGTCCGCGAACTGGATGTGGCGCCCCATGGCGAGATCGGGGCAGTCGACCTGGAGGACGAATCCCGCCCCCGCCACCGCCTCGTACTCGTGCTTCATGGCCTCGGCGATGGCGAAGAGGTAGGCCTCGTGATTCGGGTAGTGATCGTTGTGGAAGAAGAGGGAGATGACGCCGGGAGAGGCGGCCGTGAGAAATCCTTCTCGAGCCCGGACCAGGGGGAAGACGGCCTGGAGATTGGCCACGTCCGCACGGGCCGCCTCGGGGTCGCGCAGGGCGACGGGGCCCGTGCACGCCGGGGTCCTGCGTCGCGCGCGGCCAGGGTCGCCGAAGACGCGGCGGGCCATGCCGGGAAAGTCCACGAGGTCGCGGTACTGGAGCGGGTGGCTCGCGCCTTCGAAGCCCGCGAGCCGATCCTTGACGTACGTGGCATAGCTCGGCTTGCTGAACTCGCCGTCGTTGATGATGTCGAGGCCGATCTCCGCCTGCCTGCGAACGACCGTGGCCACCGCCGAGCGGATCCCCGCGGCGAGGGCCGCGGCATCGACGGGGACGCCTTCTTCCTTCGCGAACATCGTGCGGGTCAGCTCGTCAGGCCGAGGCAGGCTGCCCGTGTGGGTCGTGAGGATCCGATCGGTGCTCCGTTGCATCGGTGGCGATCTGAATACCACAACTATCCGGCGAGCGCCATCGGTGCCGGGGATTCGGCTACAGGTTCCTCGCGTACCGAGTGATGACGAGCGCGCTGACGAGCAAAGGTCCCACGAAAGCCGCCAGGTGGAGCGACCAGGCCAGGAGGGCGGCTCCGGAGTATGGAAAGATCGCGGCGACGATCAGATAGAAGGTGCTCGCGGCCAGAATCATCCCCCCGCCGAACCGGTTCACGGAATACCATGTGCGATCATCCGACAGGGTCTTGCGTGTCCTGATCCCGTAGACCCGGTTGCGTGGGACGAGCGCGAGGATGAGGGGGAGGCTGGCCGCGAGGATGACTACGGCGGGAACGAAGAACGGCTGGCTGCTCATGTCGTGTCTCCGGCGTCGGATGCTATCATAGCGCCGTCACGACGATCCCGAGCGGATTCAGGACCCCGAGGCCATGGCGCGCCAAAGCCGTTGACGCGAGGCGTCAACACGCTGTAGCATGGACATGGAGGACTTCCATGAAAGACGAGCTGTTCACGATGACGCCTGACCTGCCGGGCATGTCCCCCGAGATGGCGGCTCGCTGGCAGGACGAGCTCAGGCGCAACGCCCTGCGCATGAAGCACTTCAGCGAGATGATCATGAACCCGAAGGAGCCCGAGATCGGGCCCACGCCGCGCGAGGAGCTCTACCGCAAGAACAAGTCCCGGCTCTATCGCTACGAATCGAAGCGCACGGTCAAGACGCCCCTCCTCTTCGTGCCCAACCTCGGCATCAGCCGCCCCTACATCTTCGATCTCATGCGCAAGGGCTCGTTCATCGAGCACATGACCGAGCGCGGCTTCGATTTCTTCCTGGTCGACTGGGGCGTCTTTGGCCCCGAGGACAATGACCTCACCTTCGAGTACGCCGCCACCAAGATCCTTCCGCGCATGGCCCGGAAGGCGCTCGAGGCCTCGGGCGCGAAGGAGATCTCGGTGCTCGGGTATTGCATGGGCGCGCCCCTGTCCTTGTCCTGGCTGGGCAGCACGCCCGAGTTCCCCCTGAAGAACTACGTCGACATGGCCGGGCCCGTCGATTTCTCCAAGATCGGGCTCTTCGGCCTCTGGCTGGATCCGCGCTACTTCGACGCGGACAAGTATGTCGACACGCTGGGGGCCATCCCCGCCGACATGGTCAAGATGGGCTTCAAGCTCCTCAAGCCGACCATGGACGTCTCCACCAACCTGAATCTCTGGTGGAATCTCTGGAACCCAGACTATGTCGCGGGCTTCAACGCGCTCAACAAGTGGGCCAACGAGTATCTGCCGTTTCCCGGCGAGTTCTTCCGCCAGTGGGTCAAGGAGTTCTACCAGCAGAACAAGCTGATCAAAGGGCAGCTCCGCATGGACGGGCGCCCCGTCCGGCTCGAGAGCATCCACTGCCCCGTGCTCGCCGTGGGCGCCAAGGAGGACAACATCGCGCCGCCCGACTGCGTGCGGCCGCTCGTCCACGCCGTGAGCAGCTCGGACACGGAGTATGTCGAGCTGCCGGGCGGCCACATCTCCCTCATCGCCGGCCGCGGCGCGTCCGTGCGTTGCTGGCCCAAGGTCGCCTCCTGGCTCGAGGCGAGATCGTAGGAGGAGAGTCCAATGGCGGACCAAGCAGGCGCCCAGCAGCTCTTCGACCTCTGGAAGAAGCAGGTGGAGGAGGGGACCCGAGCCTGGCTCAAGATGGCCGGGCAGGGACAGTCGCCGGATCCGCAGGCCTTCTGGCGGCCCTTCATGGACCAGGGCATGCAGGCCTGGTCCAAGGTGATGACGCAGGGGCAGCCCTCGCCCGACCTCATGGCCCAGTGGAAGCAGTTCCTCGACCAGTGGATCGCCGCCTGGTCCAAGGTGCTCGAGCAGGCCATGGGCACCGAGAGCTTTGCTCAGGCCATGGGCAAGCAGCTCGAGGGCTTTCTCAATCAGGCGGGACCCGTGAAGAAGGCCGCCGAGCAGCACATCGAGGCGACGCTGGCCGGGCTGGGCGTGCCCTCGCGCAGCCAGGTGGTCGGGATAGCGAAGCAGATCATCGCCCTCGAGGAGAAGATCGACGCGGTCGACGATCGCATCGACACGATGCTCAAGCGGCTGGAGGAGCTGACCGCCGCTGTCCGAAAGGACCGCGCGTGATCGGCGTCACCGTCGAGAGCATCCAGGTGGGAGACAGCGCGCAGCTGACGCGGCGGGTCGCCGACCGGGATATCGCCGAGTTCGTGGACGCCGTTGGCGACTACAACCCGGTCCACTCCGACCGCGACTACGCCGCCGCCACCATGTTCAAGGAGCCCATCGCCCCCGGGATCTGGACGGCCGGGCTCATCTCCGCGGTGATCGGGACGCGGCTTCCGGGTCCGGGCGCCATCTATCTCTCCCAGGACCTCAAGTTCCTCAAGCCCGTCAAGTTCAACGACGTGATCACGGCGCGGGTCGAGGTCGTGGAGGTCAACCGCGAGCGGAATCGGATCCGGCTCAGGACCGTGTGCGCCAACCAGCGCGGGGAAGAAGTTCTCACGGGCGAAGCGCTCGTCATGCCGTCGAGGACGCGGGTGGACTACGAAGAGACGTCGCGTCAGGCGGTGGGCGCCTTCGCCCTGTGGATGCTCGCGCCGTGGGCCTGGGCCGCGCAGGGCGCCGCCGTCGTCGGCATGCTCGGTCTGGCGGCTCTCGGGCTCTCGAGCCCCGACCGGGAAATCTGATCCTGCACTCGCCTCGCCGGCCTCCTCGCCTTCGGCTCGGCGACCGTTCTCAGCTCGAACGTCTTTACTCAGCACTCGCCTCGCCGGCCTCCTCGCCTTCGGCTCGGCGACCGTCTCAGCTCGAACTGCTACATGAACAGGCCGCCGTTGATGGAGAGCTCCGCCCCCGTGATGTAGTCGCCGTCGCTCGAGCAGAGATACACGCAGGCTCGCGAGACCTCGTCGGCCTTGCCGAAGCGGCCCATGGGGATCTGGCTCAGCAGCCTCTGCTGCACCTTCTCGGGGATGCCCGACACCATCTCGGTCTCGATGAAGCCCGGGGCGACCGCGTTGATGGTGATGCCCTTGGCGGCCAGCTCCTTGGCGAGCGACTTCGTCATGGCCGCCACCCCGGCCTTGGAGGCGGCATAGTTGGCCTGGCCGAAGTTGCCGATCTGGCCGATGACCGACGTGATGTTGACGACGCGGCCCCAGCGAGTTGATGCCGGCATTGTTGATCAGGATATCGAGGTGCCCGAACTGCTTGAGCACCTCCTGGGCCATCCGGTACGTGTCGGGATAGTCCGCCACGTCGGCCTGGGCGAGCATGGCCTTGCGTCCCATGGCGAGGATGCGCTCGACGACTTCCTTGGCTGCGCCCTCGCTCGACACATAGTTGACGGCGACGTCCGCGCCCTCCTGGGCCAGGGAAAGCGCGATGGCGCGTCCGATGCCGCGAGAGGCGCCTGTGACCAGTGCTGTGCGTCCCGTGAGCTGCATGCGTGGCCTCCTGACTCTCGTGGCTGCGAGGGGGGTCGATTCGGAGCGTGAGTATAGCAGAGGGCGGAACGGCGTCTTGAGGCGCCTGACGCGGGGTGTTAGACTTCAAGTATGCCGTATGTCATCAAGCGGTACTCGAACCGAAAGCTCTACGATACTCAGGAGAGCCGCTACGTCACGCTCGAGGAGCTCGAGGAGCTGATCCGCGCCGGCAAGGAGATTTCCGTGGTGGATGTCTCCACGGGCGAAGACCTGACCTCGGTCACCCTCGCGCAGATCATTCTCGAGAACGAGCGGAGCCATCGCGCGGGCCTCCCCACCGGCTTTCTCCACCAGCTCATCAAGCACGGGGAGGCCTGGCAGGAGTTCGTGCAGAAATCGCTGAAGTCGAGCCTCGAGGGAGTCCTGACGAGTCAGCGCGAGGCCGATCGCGTCCTTCGCGATTGGGCGGTGCGCTCGGGATGGATGCCCGCGCCGCCCGCGGAGTCCAAGTCGGAAAAGAAAGCCGAGCCGACCCAGGATGCCGAGGCCCTCCGCCAGGAGGTGTCCTCGCTGCGGGAGCAGCTGAAAGCGCTCGAAGACCGGCTCGAGAAGCGCCGAGAGAAGTAGTTCGAGTGCTGAGTTTAGTCGCCGAGGGCTGAGAAAAGAGAAAGGCCGGGCGGGGTGCCCGGCCTTTCGTCTGCCGATTCGTGCCGCGGCCGCTTAGGCCAGTGGCGAGTACAGCGACTTCATCCGGCCGGCGACCTGGGCGAAGGTGGCCTGGATCTCCTTGCCCGTCTGCTCCGCCGTCTCCTGCAGCCGTTCCGCCGAGCGCGTCATGGCCTGAGCGTTCGATTCGATGATCTTGAAGGCCTTCTGCGCGCCCTCCACGGACTGCAGCACGCCCTTCTGATAGAAGGCGAAGGGATCCCGCGGCGCCTCCTGGATCTCGCTCTGGCGGCTCAGGAGATAGTCCTGACCCTCCTTGAGCGCCTCCACGGCCGAGGACTGGAGCTCCGCATAGAGCCGCACGCCCTCCTTGGCGGTGCTGGCGGAGAGATCCACCAGGTCGCGCAGGATCTTCTGATTGGCCTCGGCGACCATCGAGAAGGCCTCCACGGCTCGGCCCGTCATGTGAGCGAACACTTCGCTGCCCTGCGTCGTCGTCGTCATCACCATGCTCCTCCTTGCATCACTTGATCGGCCATCGCAGCATCGGACCCCGGCGGGGCCCTTCCACGCCCCGACGATAACGCTCTGCGTTATGAGTGTCAAGGCTTTTTATTGCGTTGCGTTATGTCTACCGTGGTATACGAGTCTGGCCGCGTCGGGCGTCCTAAGTAGTTGAAAGAAAGAGGCTCATGAGATTGCTGGCGCTGCTCTCGTTATGCCTTGTTCTTGTGGGGTGCGGTTCGGCTCGAAAGCCTTCCCTCCGCAGTGCCACTGAGCCGGAGGAGGCCAAGCTCCGTGACGCCCTGGCTCCTCTGCTGGCAGCTTCCGGCATCTGGCGCGGTCAGGAGGACGGCTGCGCAGTCGCCCTGGGCATCGAGACGCTGCGGGCCATCGATCTCGGCGTGGGGCCGCACCCGCGCTGCAAGTTCGGTCTGGTGGTGACCACGGGTGCGCTGCGAAGCCTCGATCAGGACGAGCTCCAGACCGCGCTGGCCCATGAGATCGGCCACGTGCAGCTCGGACATTTCCGTAGCCGTGAGGCGCGGCGCCAGGTCGAGCCGAAGATTCCGGACAGGGGCTCACCGGTCGAGTCGGACGACGGGCAGGGCCTCGGCCAGAGTCGAGCCTATGATCGGCAAGAAGAGCTGGCGGCCGACCGCTATGCCGTGGAGCTCCTGGACAAGCTTCCGGGAAGTCCCGGCCGCGGCTGCACGAGCGTGATGACCCTCATCGAGCGCCTCGACCTCGAGCGTCTGGCCCCGATGTGGTCGCACTGGCTCAATACCCATCCGACCCCCGGGGCGCGTCTCATGGCGCTCCGCGAGATCTGCCCGAAGACGCCATGACCCTGGCCAGGCTCAGCGACGAGAGCATCGCTCGCTTCGGCGAGTACGAAGCGCTTGCCTTCGAGGGGCGGTGTCTGACGAACGTGGAGCAGCACCGCGCGGCCTGTCGCGTGGCTCACGCCCTCCGCCGCCTCGGGGTCGGCGCGGGCGATCGCGTGGTGGTCATGCTGCCGAATTGTCCCGAGGTCATCCAGAGCTACGGCGGCATCCTGCGCGTGGGCGGCATCATCGTGCCCGTGATCTTCCTGCTCGGCGACGAGGAGGTCGCGCATATCCTCGCCGACTCCGAGGCCAAGGTCGTCATCACCTCCCCGGACATGGTCTGGAAAGTCGAGAAGCAGGTGGGGAGGCTGCCGAGCCTGCAGCACGTGCTTCTCGTGGATGGCGGCGGGGAGGGGACCATGCGCTCCTTCGCCGAGGAGATCGCGGGCGAGTCGGATGCCTTCGAGGCGGTGTCGCGAGGCACGGGCGACCTCGCCGTCATTCTCTATACCTCGGGTACCACGGGGGCGCCCAAGGGGGTGGCCCTCTCGCACGACAATCTGGAATCGAACGCGCGCGCCTCCGCCCGCCTCTACGAGCTGGACCGGGCGGAGTGGGCCGTCGGGGTCCTGCCCCTGTCCCACTCCTATGGGTTGACCGTCATGAACGCGGGCCACATCCTCGGCACTCGCGCCGCCCTGCTGCGGTGGTTCAATCCCGAGGCCGTGCTCGCGACCATCCAGGAATTCCGCGCCACCGCCATGTCGGCCGTGCCCACGATGCTCATCTACCTGCTGAACTATCCCGAGGCCGGCCGCTTCGACACGTCGACGATGCGGGCCTGGGGCTCGGGAGCGGCGCCTCTGCCCGTGGAGATCGTCGAGCCATTCGAGCGCAAGTTTGGCGGCAGGATTCTCGAGGGGTACGGGCTGACCGAGGCCTCGCCCGTGGTCTGTGCGCATCGCCTGTCGGGAGTGCGAAAGCTGGGCTCCGTGGGCCAGCCCATTCCCGGAGTGAGCGTGAGCATTCAGGATGACGACGGCCGCCGGCTCCCCGCGGGCGAAGTGGGAGAAGTGTGCGTCGAGGGCCCGAATGTCATGGTCGGTTACTACAAGAATGCCGCGGACACGGCGGAGGCGCTCCGGGGGGGCTGGCTGCACACGGGTGACATGGGACGCCTCGACGCCGACGGCTTTCTCTACATCGTCGAGCGCAAGAAGGACCTCATCATCCGCGGTGGCTTCAATATCTATCCGCGCGACGTCGAGGAGGCGCTCTACGCCCATCCCAAGGTGGCCGAGGCCGCCGTGGTCGGGATGCCCGACCCCGTGATGGGCGAAGAGGTCCTGGCCTTCGTGGTGATCAAACCCGGAGAAGCGGCCACGCCGGAGGAGCTGATCGCCTTCAGTCAGGGCCGGCTCGCCCGGTACAAGAGCCCACGAGAAGTCCGGATCGTGCCTTCCTTACCCAAGAGCCCGATCGGAAAGATCCTGCGCAAGGACTTACGGAGAGAGGCCCACACCGTCGTGAGGGGGAGGCGCCATGGCTGATCAGACACTGGCACGCATGTTCTGGAATCGAGTGGAGCTGAGCGGAGACAAGCCGGCCCAGCAGCTCAAGCAGCGCGGAGCGTGGAAGACCCTGACCTGGCGCGAAGTGGGAGAGGTCGTGCGCGAGGTCTCCACCGGGCTCGTGGCCCTCGGCCGCCGCCGCGGCGAGGCGGTGGGCATTCTCTCGGCCAGCCGCGCCGAGTGGGTGCAGGCCGACTTCGCCATTTTCACGGCCGGGTGCGTCACCATCCCGATCTACCCGACCTATCCGCCCGACCTCATCCAGTACATCGTCAACGACGCCGGGGTGAAGACGCTCATCGTCGAAGATCCGAGCCAGCTCGCCAAGGTCCTCGAAGTCGACGCGGCCATGCCCGGGCTCGAGCAGATCGTCGTCGTCCAGGGTTACGAGGGCAAGGAGCCTTCGCCGCGCCTGTTCACCTGGGAGGCGCTGCGTCGCCTGGGACGGGAGCGGGGCGAGGCCCTCAAGACCGAGCTGGCCGCGCGGGTGGCCGACACTGCCCCCGACGACGTCGTCACCATCGTGTATACCTCGGGCACCACGGGGCCGCCCAAGGGCGTGGTGCAGACGCACGGCAACCACATCTCCGCTCTCGAGTCGGCGGCCCAGACGACCGGTATCGCCGAAGGCAACGTGCACCTTCTCTTCCTGCCCCTCGCCCATTCCTTCGCGCGGCTCGAGTCGTTCATCGGCGTCCACCGGGGGCTCTGCACGGCCTTCGCGGAGAGCATCGACAAGCTGCGCGAGAACCTGCCCGAGACCCGGCCGCACTTCATCTGCAGTGTCCCGCGCGTGTTCGAGAAGGTCTACGCGGGTGCCCTCGCCAAGGCCGATGGAGGCTCACCCATCAAGCGGAAGATCTTCTGGTGGGCGGTGGGCGTGGGCAAGGAGGTCTCGCGGCTCAAGCAGGCGGGGCGCCCTGTCCCCGCCGGGCTGGGCCTGAAGTACGCCATCGCCACCAAGCTGGTGTTCTCGAAGATGCAGGCGGCCCTCGGCGGCCGCCTGCGATTCGCCGTCTCGGGCGGCGCGCCCCTCTCACGCGACATCGCCGAGTTCTTCCACGCCGCGGGCATCCTCATCCTCGAAGGGTATGGCCTCACGGAGACGTGTCCGGTGCTGACGAACAATCGCGAGGATGCCTTCAAGTTCGGCTCGGTGGGCAAGCCCATGCCCGGCGTGGAGATCAAGATCGCGCCCGATGGGGAGATCCTGGGCCGGGGCGGCAACATCGCCAAGGGCTACTTCAAGAAGGCCGAAGCCACTCGTGAAGTGTTCCTGGACGACGGGTGGTTCGCCACCGGTGACATCGGCCGCTTCGACGAGGACGGCTATCTTTTCATCACAGACCGCAAGAAGGACCTCATCGTGACGGCGGGCGGCATGAACATCGCCCCGCAGAACATCGAGAACCTGCTCAAGACCGATCCCTTCATCAGCCAGGCCATGGTCCACGGCGACCGCCGCCCCTATCCCGTGGCCCTCATCACCCTCAATGCCGAGGAGCTGACCAAGTTCGCGCGTGAGCAGGGCATCCTGGCCGCCGAGCCGGCCGTGCTCGTCAAGCATCCAAAGATCCTCGAGCGCGTGCAGCGCACCGTCGACGACAAGAACTCGGAGCTGCAGTCCTACGCCAAGATCAAGAAGTTCCTCGTGCTGCCCGAGGACTTCACGGTGGAGAACGGGGCGCTCACGCCCACCCTCAAGGTCAAGCGCAGGGTGATCAGCGACCGGCACCGCGCGGCCCTCGATTCCTTGTACGGGTAGGATGGCCCTCGAGGCTTTCCGACTCGACGGCAAGGCGGCCATCGTCACGGGCGCGAGCCGCGGACTGGGGCGCGCCATGGCCCTGGCTCTCGCCGAGGCCGGAGCTGACGTCGTCCTGGCCGCGCGCGCGGAGGCGGAGCTCGCCGAGACCGCGCGCGGGGTCGAGCGGCTCGGCCGGAAAGCCTTGATCCTGCCCACCGACGTGACGGCCTATGATCAGGTCGAGGCCCTCGTCGAGCGCGCCGTCCAGGGCCTCGGGCGCCTCGACATCCTCGTCAACAACGCCGGCACCGCGGGCGTGCGGCCCTTCGCGGAGATGGCACCCGAGGAGTTCCGGCGCACCATCGAGGTCAACCTCGTGGGCGTCTTCAACGGCTGCCGCGCGGCGGCGGGCCGACTCATCGCTCAGAAGTCGGGCAAGGTCATCAACCTCGCCTCCGTCCTGGGAGCGGCGGGGCTGCCCGGGTATTCCGCCTACTCCGCCTCCAAGGGCGGGGTCATCGCCCTCACGAAGGCGCTGGCCGTAGAGTGGGCGCGCTTCAATATCCAGGTCAACGCCGTGGCCCCCGGCTGGTTCGTCACCGACATGAACAGCGAGGCCTTTGCCGACGCCAAGGTGCGCGAGCGGCTCCTGCGAGACGTACCGCTCCGACGGACGGGAAGAGTGGAGGAGGTCGGGCCGCTCGTCGTGTATCTCGCCTCGCCCGCCTCCGACTACATGACCGGTCAGACCGTCTTCCTCGACGGCGGCCACACCGCGGGCTGAGGTGCTGGGCCAATTTGCTTCGCCAGTTCTACTCAGCTCTCACCTCGCGGCCCGGGCCTCTCAGTTCGAAATGCCACGTTCTCAGTCGCCAGCGACGCTCAACGTACATACAGGTACGCCTCGCGCCGCTGGCTCCTTCGGGCGCGGCCGTTCGAGCTGAGGGGCGTAGCCCCGAGGCGAGCGCTGGGTTGGTCTGGCTCGCAACTTGGCCCAGCACCCGGTGCGCTTGCCGTGAATGAGGACTGCCGTTAGGATGAGCGCCATGCACGCCGCCGTCCTCCGCGGGCCCCGGGACGTGCGGGTCGAGCAACGCGCGCAGCCGTCGCCCGGTCCCGGCGAGGCCGTCGTGCGCGTGTTCGCCTAGACCGACCCGTCGACTACCCGCGCGTCATGGGTCACGAGTTCATCGGCGAGGTGATGGCGGTGGGGGACGACGTCACCAATGTCCGGCCCGGGCAGAAGGTCGCCGTGGAGCCGAACTACTCGTGCGGTCACTGCGCCCTCTGCCGGGAAGGCAACCGCAACCTCTGTCTCTCGCGCACGGCCATCGGCATTGACGTGGACGGCGGGTTCTCCGAGCAGGCGCGGCTGCCCGCGCGCTGCTGCTGGCCGGCGCCCGCCGCCATCGACGACGATCAGCTCATGCTGGCCGAGCCGCTGGCCGTGGTGGTGCGCGCGGTGGGTCGCGGCGAGGCCCGGCGCGGCGAGCGCGCGGCCGTGCTCGGCGTGGGGGCGCTGGGACTCCTCGCCATCCAGCTGCTGAAGTCGAGGGGGCTCGAGGTCCTGGCCATCGGCCGCACTGGGCGACGCGAGGGCCTGGCCCGCGAGCTGGGCGCCGACGAGTTCACCACCACGAGCTCGGGTCGCGCTCCCGAGGTCGCGCGGAGCTTTTCCGGCCGCGAGGGGGTCGATCTGCTCGTCGAGACGGCGGGCACGGGCGCGGCCGTCGAGCAGGCCGTCGAGCTCGTTCGTCCCGGCGGCCGCCTCGTCCTCACGGGGCTGCCCCACGAGCCGTCCACGGTGGGCTTCTTCGGGGTGGTGCGTCGCGAGCTCACCATCATCGGCTCCATGATCTACCAGCAGGAGTTTCCGGAGGCCGTCCGGCTCCTGTCCGCGGGCGTGGTCAAGGTCGACCGGCTCGTCACGCACCGGTTCCCGCTCGGTCGCATCCAGGAGGCCTTTGCCGCGCATCGCTCGCCCGAGTCCATCAAGGTCACCGTCGTCATCTGATGCCACCCCGTACAGAGGGGGAAGCGGCTCGAAAGGGTTGCCACGTATGCCTTACGCCACACTGAACGGGATCCGCTTTCACTACGAGACACAGGGGGAGGGCGATCCCCTCCTGCTCATCAATGGGCTCTCCGCTCCCGCGGCGAACTGGCTCTTTCAGGTCAAGGGATTGTCTCCCCACTACCAAGTGGTGACCTTCGACAACCGCGGGGTGGGGGAGACGGACATGCCCGACGCGTCCGTGTATCCCACGACCCAGATGGCCGACGATGCCGCGGCCGTGCTCGACCACCTCGGCATCCCGAAGGCGCATGTGATCGGCCACTCCATGGGCGGCACCATCGCCATGGAGCTCGCCATACGCCACCCGCAGCGGGTGCGTAGCCTCGCCCTCTGCGGCACCTGGGCCCAGGGCGACGGCCGGTTTCTCCACGCCGTCCGCTCCTGGATGGCCTTGTGGGGCGAGCTCGATCCCGAGTCGCGCTTCCGCTATCTCCTCATGCCGTGGCTCTACACCCCCGCCTTTCTCGCCGATCCCGCCCAGGTCGACGCCACCGTCAAGCGCGCGCTCGAGTATCCCTTCCCGACGCGGCCCGAGGCGCTGGAGCGCCAGGGTCAGGGCATCCTCGAGTGGAACGGCTCGCGGCTCAAGGACATCAAGAAGATCCGCGTTCCCTCGCTCGTGCTCGTCGGCCGCGACGACAACTTGACGGTGCCCGCCTTCTCGCGCGTGCTCGCCGCCCTCATCCCCAAGGCGCAGCTCAAGCTGATCTCGGGCGGGCACGGCTTCACCGTCGAATGCTGGGAAGCGTTCAACCGCGCCGTCCTGGGATTTCTCCAGGCGGTGAAGAAGTAGCGTTCGCTCTGAAGGGCGCCGCCATGGGGCGAGGACCGAGTTGATCGCGGGGAGACTCGCGGGCAGGAACGCCCTCGTCACCGGCTCAACGAAGGGAATCGGGCTCGGCATCGCGCGCGCGTATGCTCGAGAGGGCGCGCGCATCATCGTGAACTCGCGGAGCGCCGAGGATTGCGCGCGCACCGCTCGCGAGCTGGGTGAGGCAGCCGTCCCCATCGCCGCCGATCTCTCGCGCACGGACGAGGTCAGGCGACTGGCCAAGGAGGCGCGCGCGGCCGTCGGGGGAAGGATCGACATCCTCGTGAACAATGCCGGCCAGCCCCGCGTGGCGCCATCCGAGAGCCTGCCCGAGGCCGACTACCGCTACACCATGGATCTCAACCTGACCTCCTGCCTGGTGATGACCCAGGAAGTGGTGGGAGACATGCTGGCGGCCGGCGAGGGCTGCATCATCCACGTCAGCAGCATGAACGGCTCGGTGCCCTTCCCGCAGCGCCTGGCCTACTGCGTGTCCAAGGCCGGGCTCAACATGATGACCCGGGTGATGGCCATCGAGTGGGCGGCCCGCGGCGTGCGTGTCAATGCCATAGCCCCGGGCTATGTCGAGACCGATTTCATCAAGAACCTGTCCGCGCGAGGGGTCCTCGACCCTGCCAAGCTTGCCCGGCGCACGCCCATGGGCCGTATCGGCAGGCCGGAGGAAATTGGTGAAGTAGCAGTCTTTTTGGCTTCATCCGGGGCTTCCTTCATCACGGGTGAGATCCTGACCGCGGACGGAGGATGGTCAGCCTACGGCTATCTTTGATAGGGTGCCTAGAGGGGTGTAAACAAAGCGATACACCCCGTCGTCCTAGCTGGACAGGAGGCATCCCTTGAGAGCACGCGTCGGCAGCCTGCCCCTTCTCGCCGTGGCCGTTCTGGCCGCTTCCGCCTGCTCGAGCGCTCCCCGCTCCAGGCAGGCGGCGGTGCCCGCTCTCCAGGCCGCCCCCGAGCCCGCGCCGGCGGTTCGTGTCATGCTTCCCGCGACCAGCCTCTCCGAGGAACAGCGGATCGTGCACGCGCTGAACCGGCTCGGCTATGGACCCCGCCCGGGGGACGTCGAGCGCGTGCGGCAGATGGGGCTCGCGAAGTGGATGGAGCGCCAGCTCGAGCCCTCGCGCATCCCGGACGAGCGCGCCCAGGCGGCCCTCCAGGCATTTCCCACGCTGACCCGGAGCGTGCCCGAGCTCGTGCTCGCGTACCCCGAGCCCGACCCCAAGCTCCTCGCGAAGGTGCAGTCCGGGGAGATGACGCAGCAGGAGATGCGGCAGATGGCGCCGCCGGAGCGACGGCCCTTTCGCATTCCCGCCGAGCTGCAGGCCGCCAAGCTCACGCGCGCCGTGATGTCAGAGCGCCAGCTCGAGGAAGTCATGACGGACTTCTGGTTCAACCACTTCAACGTCGACGCGCGCAAGGGGGCGGTGAAGTGGATGGTGGCCGACTACGAGCGCACGGCCATCCGCCCGCACGCCCTCGGCAAGTTCCGCGATCTCCTGCTCGCCACGGCCCGGCATCCCGCCATGCTCTTCTACCTCGACAACTGGATGTCGACTCGCGCCGATCTCGTCATGGCCGCGGGTCCCAACAAGGGCCGCCGGATGGGCCTCAACGAGAACTACGCGCGCGAGATCATGGAGCTCCACACCCTCGGCGTGGACGGCGGCTACACCCAGCAGGACGTGATCGAGGTAGCGCGGGCCTTCACGGGCTGGACCATCGAGCGCCCGCGCGAGCAGGGCACCTTCGTGTTCCGGCCGGCCGCCCATGATCAGGGCGCCAAGAAGGTGCTCGGCCATGTCCTGCCGGGCTACGGGGGCGAGCAGGACGGCACTTCGTGAGTGACGAGCCGCCGCCCGCCCTGGTCGAGCGCGCCGCGAGGACTTTTCAGGACACCGACGGCGACATCCGCAAGGTGGTGGCGACCATCGTCTCGTCGCCGGAGTTCTTCTCCGCGGATGCCTACGGGGCCAAGATCAAGAAGCCGATCGAGCTCGTGGCGAGTGCGGTGCGCGCGGTGGGCGGAGAGATCGCCCTGCCGGGCGACCCGGGCAGCCAGCAGGTGGGCGGAGGCCTCGCCCTCGCCCTCCAGGTCGCCAAGCTGGGCGAGCCCCTCTATCAGCAGCAGCCGCCCACGGGCTATCCGGACGTGGCGGAGGCCTGGGTCAATACGGGCGCGCTGCTCAACCGGCTCAACTTCGCGCTTGCCCTCGCGCAGAACCGCATCCCGGGCGTTCAGGTCGACATCGGCCGCGCCGTCGGCGCCGCCGACCGCGAGAAGCCCCCGCAGGTCCTGGACGCCCTCCTCGCCTCGCTGCTCCAGGGACAGGCGAGGCCGGAGACGCGCGCTGTGCTCGCCGCTCAGCTCGACAATCCGGAGATCATCCGCGCCACTTCCGACGACCGGAAGGCGGCGGCGGGGCGCCCGGCGGCGAATACCCCCACGGCGAATACTGATGTCGACAAGCTCGCGGCCCTCGTCCTGGGCTCGCCGGAATTCCAGAGGAGATAGTCCCGTGGACTGCCACTGCACCCGACGCTCGTTCATGAAGGGCGGCGCCCTCGCCCTGCTCGGTCTGGGCGCCATCCCGCACTTTCTCGTCCGCGCGGCTTACGCCCAGGGCGGGGTCTCCCGGCCCAAGATCCTCATCGCCGTCTTCCAGCGCGGCGCCGTGGACGGGCTGAGCATGGTCGTGCCACACGGCGATCCCAGCTACTACGGCGCGCGCGGAAGCATCGCCATCGCGCGGCCGGGCGGGAGCCAGGGCAGCCTCGACCTCGACGGCTTCTTCGGATTGCATCCGTCCATGGCCGCGCTGAAGCCGATCTGGGATGACCGGCGCCTCGCCCTCGTTCACGCCTGCGGCTCCCCGGACACCACGCGCTCGCATTTCGACGCGCAGGACTACATGGAGTCGGGGACGCCCGGCGTGAAGAGCACCCCGGACGGCTGGCTGGCGCGCGGGCTGCAAGCCGCGCCCGCCACGAGCTCTTCGCCATTCCGCGCCGTGGCCATGGGCTCCCAGATGCCACGGACGCTCCGGGGCGAGCTTGGCGCCATCGCCATGGGAAGCGCGGGCGACTTCGATGTGAAGCAGGGCATGGCGGGCATGGGCGGCGGGGTCAACGCGCGGGCGGGCTTCGAGTCCCTCTACGAGCAGGGCGTCAAGGACATCTTGCACGGCACGGGCCGAGAGACCTTCGAGGCCGTCAAGATGCTCAAGGCGGCCAAGCTCGAGCGCTTCCAGCCCGAGAACGGCGCCCAGTACCCACGGGGAAAGTTCGGCGACAATCTCAAGCAGATCGCCCAGCTCATCAAGGCGGACGTCGGGCTCCAGGTCGCCTTCGCCGACATGGGCGGCTGGGACACTCACGCTGCCCAGGGCAACGAGCGGGGTCAGCTCGCGAGCCGTCTCACGGAATTCTCCGATGGCCTCGCCGCGCTCTATCGCGACCTCGGCGATCGAATGGCCGACGTGGTCGTGCTGACCATGTCCGAGTTCGGGCGCACGGTGCGCGAGAACGGCAATCGGGGCACCGACCACGGCCACGCCACGGCCATGCTCGTGCTCGGCGGCCCCGTCAAGGGCGGGCGCGCCTATGGGCGCTGGCCGGGGCTGGCCCCGGAGCAGCTCTACGAGGGACGAGATCTCGCGGTGACCACGGATTTCCGGCACCTCTTCGCCGAAGTGGCCGTCCGTCACCTGGGGATCCCCGCCTCGGCGCCGATCTTTCCCGGATTTTCCACGAATCCCGCGAAGTATCCGGGAGCCCTCGTGTAGACTCCGCCGCATGTGGGAAGCCCTGGCACTCACCGCCGCGCTCTGCCAGGTGCTCCGCAACACGGTGATGAAGCGGCTCGGTCACGAGCTGGACGAGTACATGGCGGTGTGGGGGCGCTTTACCTTCCTGCTTCCCTTCGCCGCGCTGTTCGTCCTGTGGCACGGTCCTCCCCAGATCAAGCCAGGATTCGTGTGGGCCTGCCTTCTCTTCGCCATCTGCCAAATCATCTCGACCATGGCGCTGTCGAAGGCGCTCAAGCTCTCCCCGATCTCCATGGTCACCGCGCTCTGGAAGGTCAGCCTCCTCGTCCTCGTGGGCCTCGGCTATGTCACTCTCAAGGAAAAGCCGAACGTGCTCGGCGTGGCGGGCATTCTCATCAGCATGAGCGGTGTCTATCTCCTCAACGTCCAACGCGCGCACATCTCGTGGTGGGCGCCCCTGGCCGTGCTCTTCACCGATCGGGGGCTGCGCTACACGCTCCTCGCCGCTCTCTTCTTCGCGCCCTCCGTCATCACCATCAAGTGGGCCATGCAGCTCTCCGATCCCTACATGGGCACCCTGGGCGGATACCTCGCGGCCAGCTTGCTCGTCACCCCCGTCGTGCTCGTGACGTCACGCAGCTATTTCGTGGCCGTCCCGCGCCACTGGATGGCCTTCATCTCCTTCGGTTTCTTCGCGGCGCTGACCACGGTGACCCAGGGCCACGCGTATCTGCTGACCCTCTCCTCCTATGTGGAAGCCGTCAAGCAGGTGGAGATCCTCTTCGCCCTCGGCATCGGCATGCTGATCTTCGGGGAGAGGCAGAAGGTGCGCGAGATCGCCCCCGGGGCCATCGTCATGCTGGCGGGAGTCGTGCTACTGTCGCTGGCGGCCTAGGTAGCTCGGAGGGGGGCTCCGCCCCCCTTCCGACGCCTCCCGCCAAGAACAGCTTGCGCCGGCGAAGCCGGCGCTCGAAGCGGAGCAGTTTCCTCGTGAGCGAATGGAGATTTTGAATTACTCGGACAGAGGGCTAGCCCAATTGACGGAGGTGACGGCATGACCGGACGCATGATCAGGCTCGGCTCCTGCATCCTTCTCGCCTTCCTCCTCGCCGGCTGTGGCGCGTCGAGCAAGGAAGACATCGTCGCCAAGGCGAGAGATGCCAAGACGCGCTCCGCGCTCGAGAAGGCCCTGGGCAAGCCGGACGATATCAGCAAGCTCGGCCCTGTCGAGAAGTGGACCTACAAGGCCAAGAACGGCCAGGTCACCTTTGTGCTGGTGGGGGACACGGTGACGATCGAGGCGGCGGGGGACTCCGAGAAGAAGAACTAGAGACGCTCGGCGGAATAGACCGACACCGCCGAGCCCGCGGCGAGGACGACCGAAACGGGCTTCTCCGCGGACAGCATGCGCCAGCCCGGCCCGTAGACCACCTCCGCGTCGAAGTCGAGGCTCCACGAGCGCACCGGGTACACGTCCCAGACAGCATGCCGCACCCGAAAGGCGAGCGTGCGGCCGCGCCGGTCCCGGCCGAAGCCCCATTCGTGCTCCTTGAAGAAATGCTCGAGGCTGTCCTCGGCAGGCCGGAACGTAGGCGTGCCGCCCGTGACCTCGATGCTCTGAGTGCGTCCGCGCCAGCGGAGCCGGCGTGCCGTCACCATCGCCCCCGTCTCCACGCCCGCGTCGCTCTCGATGGGCGCCACGAGGTACGGCTCGTGATAGAGGGCGCGGGCCAGCCAGGCCACGATGGCCAGCGGGACGAACTCGCGGATGAAGACGACCCCGCGCCGCTCCCCCCGCCGCGCGTAGAAGCGCAGGTTGACCTCGGGGAATCTCGTGAAGCCCGGCCAGGGGATGCCGAGGACCCGCGTGTCGAGGAAATCGAAGGCCACCAGACTGGCGAAGGCCGCCCCGTCGCGTCGATCGAGCTCGAGACCTGCGGGAAGATGAGGCTCGAGGAGGGCCGGGGGGACCTCCCAGGTGAGGATGGCGAGATTGGACCAGCGCGCGGTGAGAAAGGGCCGGCGCACGGTCTTCATGGGGACCGTGCTCATGGCGGCGGCCGCTCAGAGCTCCGGGCGCTTGCCGTGCGCGGCGCGGACCACCGTCTTGATCCCGCCGCGCACGCTGAAGTCGCCCACCACTTCGATCCACCGTGGGTTGGCCGCCGCCACGAAATCGTTGAGGATGCGGTTGGTCACGTCTTCGTGGAAGGCACCCTCGTTCCGGTAGGACCAGATGTAGAGCTTGATGCTCTTGAGCTCGACGAGGTGCAGGTCGGGCACGTACCTGATGCGGAAGGTGGCGAAGTCGGGCTGCCCCGTCATCGGGCACAGGCACGTGAACTCCGGGATCTCGAGGGCGACCTCGTAGTCGCGATCCGCGTGCGGATTCGGCACGACCTCGAGGTGCCTGGAGGGCTGGCTCGGCATGGGGCATTCTACCGCCGCGGGCCCGCGGGGCGGGAGCGCCAGATGGTGTCCCGCACGCGCTCGATGGTGGCCGCGGGCATGTATTCGAGGAGCAGGACCTGCGCCCCTCGGCGATCGACGAGCGAGGCGTGGCCGCCGTCGCTCCACGTGGTCGCCTGGCCGCCCCCGGCGCGCATCTTGGCCGCGAGCCCGGGATGCCGTCGGGCGACGAAATCACGAAGGTGGCCGGCCAGGGTCACCGCGACCTGCTCATCGCGCAGCACGACGAGGCAGGCGATGAGAAACTGACCCCCTCCGTCCTCCCAGACCTGGAAGCGGTCCCCGCGCCAACCGATGGCGGCGCGTCGTCCCTCGATCTCGCCAAGGTGCAGCCCGATCACCGCGCCCATCCCGAACTCGCCCATCTCGTCCTCGGACACGAGCATCCCGCCCGGAAGGAGCCGCGCGAGGTCCGGGAGGGTGACGGGCACGGGATCTTCGCGGAGCGCGCCAAGACGCTTGGCCGGGTCCATGATCTGCGCGGTGGAGCGGGGAGGATCGCGGTAGAGGGCGCTCATGGCCGACCAGGGATGAGCCTTGCGGAGCTGATAGGCGAACCCGACGCCCTCGAGATACGGGAAGAGCAAGAGGTCGCGAAGGAACTTGGGCGCCTTGGCGATCATTGGTCCGCCCGCGCTCGTGGCAATGAGCCCCTGGGTATTGGACAGGTCCGGGAGCATGGTGATGTCCATGTTCTGGGCCTTGAGCAGGAAGTCGATGGTCAAGGCCACCGCCTCGCCCTCGATGAGCGCCTGGCGGGCGAGGAGCTGATCGCCCCGCCCCGGGTCGGGCGAGATGAAGCCGTCGAGAGCGATCTCGCCATCCTGGAGAGCGTGCACCAGCTCGTGGATGAGGGCCGCGCGCTGCTGCTCGGGGGGCAGCCAGTCGCCCACCACCATGACCTTGGCGCGGGGGTCATAGTACGCGGAGATCTGCTCCTGCATCAGATCGAGGAAGAGCGTGCGCAGATCATAGTCCGCCGGGATCAGCCCCCACGCGACCAGCGTCTTGCGCTCGGCCTCGATGCGGGCGGGGGAGTAGCGCCGGTTCATCTCCTGCTCCATGAACCGGCGATTGTCCTCGCGGGAGCGGAGGAGCACGGGAGGCGGATGGCCCGGCGAGGTCATGCCCTTGAGGGCGGCGAGCTGCTGATAGATGGGGGCGGCCAGGGCCTCGAGGGCTCGGGACGAATCGGGCGGCTGGGCCTGAGACTGGGCGAGGAGAGCGGGCGCGCAGGCGAGGACGAACAGGACCGCCCACAGGCGCCGCATGGGGCGATGATACCCCGAGGAAGCCATGAGGAGACCGAACGTGGGCGCCGGACTCTGCCTTGCTCGAGGATAAGCTTAGCGCCGGAGCTCCGACGCGACCGGCGTCCAGAGCTCCGGCGTCTTGTTCAGGACGGAGGTCAGCGGTAAGGCGGCGCCGGCGGCACGGGCGGGACCGCGGCAGCGGGATTGGGCTCCCACACCCACTGATAGGCCACGCTCACGCCGTCGCCGTACAAGCGATAGCAGCCGGTCGGGTAGCAGACGTCCCGTCGCACGGGCGCGGTATACACCTGCGTCTGGGGGTAGTAGGTCGGCGGCGGCGCCAGGTAAACGGGCTCTGGATAGACCGGCGTCGGGTACACGACTCGGGGAGCCGTGGCCGCCACGATGGCCGAGCCGACGAGAAGGCCGCCGATCACCGCCCCGGGGCCCCACCAGCCATGCCAGCCGCCACCACGCCAGCCGTGGCCGCCGTGGCCGTGCCAGCCGCTGCGCTCGCCACCATGCCAGTCGCCGTGGCCGCCCGCAGCGAAGGCCGGGGCGGCGAGCCCGAGCGAAAGAACGCCAATGAGTGCGAGACCGACGATCTTCTTCATGACCATTGCCCCCTGGTTCCGGAACGATCGAGTTGACGTCTCGACGCTTAGGCCTTGGACGGACGTCGTCGGTACTTGTTCTCAAGAAGTGGCGGAAGGTGGTGAAGCAGACGTGTCCCGAGTGTAAAGAAATGTGAAGAGGGCTAGCGCCAGGTGGTGAGACCGATACCCGTGGCGACCATGATGGAAGCGAGGAGGATCTCGGGAGAGACGCCCTCGTGGCCGATGAGGGCCGCGATCAGCACTCCCCAGATGGGCGTCGACAGCGCCACCGTGGCCATCGCGCTGGGCTGGTAGACCTGCAAGAGCTTCGCGTTCAGCACGAAGTTGAAGCCGCCGATGAGCGCTCCCTGGTAGAGGATGGACAGGAGCAGGCCCATCGTCCAGCGCGTGGGCCGATCCACATCCCATAGCAGACTCACGAGGAAGAGTCCCGCGGCGCCGATGATCGACTGGTACATCATGAGGCGCACCGGGTCCACCCGCTGGACGGTCTTCGCGATGAAGACGGTGCGCTCCGCGAGCAGGAGCGCGCTCACCGAGATGATCAGGTCTCCCACGAGCGTCCCTCCCGCGCCCGTGAAGCCGGGTGCGAAGAGGACGACCACGCCGCTGTAGGCGACCAGCACTCCCACGAGCTTGCGCGCGGTGAGGCGGTCGCCGGGAAGGAGGAAGTGGGCGAAGACGACGGTGTGGACCGCGTAGGAGTTGACCATGATGACGGCGTGAGCGGCGGTGGTGCGGTCAATGCCCACGTTCATGAGCGCGACCTGCACGACGCAGAGAAGACCGAGAGACCAGATGGCCTTGCCCTGGCCCCTGGGGATCAGGAGAACATCACGGCGTCCCGTGGTCACGGCATACGCGAAGATGACCATGGCGCTGAGGGCGAAGCGGAAGAAGGCCATGCGGACCGGCGCGACGTCGGCGAGACCGAGCTTGATGGCCACGGGATTGGCGCCCCAGAGTACGGCGAGCACGAGCGCCAGGATGGCGCCTTTGACATCGAGGGGGCGGTGTACGGGCACGAGAGCGGCTATGGTAGCATGAGGCCTCGATGAAGATCGGGCTCGTCGGCCTCTCCAAGAGCGGGAAGACCTCGCTGTTCAACCTGTTGACGGGCGCCACCGTTGCCATCTCGTCCTTCGGGGCGTCGCGTGGCGAGATGCATGCCGGTGTCGCGCGAGTGCCGGACGAGCGCGTCGATCGTCTCAGCGTGCTCTTCAAGCCGAAGAAGACCACCTTCGCCACGTTCGAGGTCGTGGATCTCGCGGGCATCAGCAAGGGCGAGCGGGAAGGGCTCGACGCCAAGGAATTCAGGAATGCCGACGCCCTGCTCCATGTGGTGCGCGCGTTCGCCGACGCGGCCGGCGCGGCGCCCAATCCCAAGGGCGACATCGCCGACCTCGAGACGGAGCTGATCCTCGCCGATCTCGAGGTGGTGGAGCGCCGGCTCGAGCGCCTGGAAGCCTCGATCAAGAAGAAGCGGACCGACGCGGACGTCAAGGAGCAGGCCATCCTGCTCAAGATCAAGCCCGCCCTCGAAGCGGAGACGCCCATTCGCGCGATCCCGCTTCCGGACGACGATGCCCGGGCCATTCGAGGCTTCACGTTTCTCTCGCAGAAGCCCATCCTCCACTGTCTCAACCTCTCGGAGAAGGAGATCGACCGCGGCCCGAGCCTGGTCGAGAGCTTCGGGCTCCAGGAGGTGGCGGCGCGGGCCGGCACCGCCGTCGGGTGGGTCTCGGCGGTGATCGAAGCCGAGGTCGCTCAGCTCGCGGGAGAGGAGCAGGCCGCGTTCCTCGCCGACCTCCGACTCAGCGAGCCCGCCATCAAGCGCGTGCTTCGCGACTGCTACGTGCTCCTGGGGCTGCTCTCGTTCTTCACGGTGGGCGAGGATGAGGTGCGGGCCTGGTCCGTGCCGCGGGGCACGCGGGCCCAGGACGCGGCGGGGGCCATCCACTCCGACATCGCGCGCGGCTTCATCCGCGCCGAGGTCGTGGGCTACGACGAGCTGGTCGCCGCCGAGGGCTCCATGGCCGCCGTGCGCGAGAAGGGTCAGTTCCGCCTGGAGGGCAAGGACTACGTCGTGCGAGACGGCGAGATCTGCCACTTCCGCTTCAACGTCGCCAAATAACATAGAAGTTCGAGCTGAACGCCGGCCGGGGCCGAAGGCCCAGGTCGGTGTGAGGCGAGCGCTGAGTTAAGAAGTTCGAGCTGAACGCCGGCCGGGGCCGAAGGCCCAGGTCGGTGTGAGGCGAGCGCTGAGTTAAGAAGTTCGAGCTGAACGCCGGCCGGGGCCGAAGGCCCAGGTCGGTGTGAGGCGGGGACCGTGGGAAATGACGATGATCCGAACGTCGGTGAGCGCGCGCTCCGGGCCGTGCACGACGCCGCCGGGAACGCAGAAGTAGTCGCCCGGACCGTAGACGATCGGCCCGACCTGAAACTGCCCTTCCAGCACGAGCACCTCGACGGTCCCGTCGTGCACGCTCTCCAGCACCTCCCAGCCCTCGGTGTAGCGGACGGCGATGGTCCGGCCCTTGGTGTCCGGGTCCTTGTTGAGGAGGAGGCTCCAGGCGCCCGCCCGGTCGGGGAAGACCTGCCGCCAGTCACCGTCCTTGGTGCTCTTCTTCGCGATCGCGCCTCTCATGGCTCTTATCCTTTCGGCACTTCTCTCGGCAGGTGACCCCAGACGATCCAGTGCCGGTCGCTGGCCATCTCGCACACGAGCCCGCCCAGGCCCCGCGAGCGGATGTGGCCGCGCACCTCGCGCAGGGTGAAGGCCGCGCAGAGGGAGTTGAAGAAGTCCCGCTTGAGGATGTCCGGCTCGTGACCCGAGTACTTCTGAACGAGCTCCCACGCCCGCTCGGGTGATTCCGGCCGCAAGAGGTCCATGACGAGCACGATGCCACGTGGTCGGCCGAGCCGCACCACTTCGTTCCAGAACAGGTAAGGATCAGGGAGGTGATGGACGAGGCTGTTGGACACGACGGCGTCGAAGCTCTGGAGCCCGAGGGGGAGCATGGGCAGCCGCAGGCAGAGAGGACGGACCCGGTCGCCCACCTCCGCTTCCTCGACGGCCTGCTGGGCGAGGGCGATCATCGGCTCCGATCCGTCCACGGCCGTGATCATGAAGGAGGGCAGGGCGCGGGCAAAGCGCACCGGGATATCCGCGGGCCCGCAGCCGAGATCGACCATGGCGCCCGAGGTGATCTTCGGGAAGGAGCTCCGGAAGCGGTCCACGAAGCCCTGGTTGACCTGGGCGAAGTTCGCACGCGCATACGCATCGGCCTGCTCCTTGTCGACCATGAGCTCGGGCTCGAGAATGCGGTCCATCGCTATTGCCCTCGCACGCTGGGCGAGCAGGCGACGGGAAAGGTGAGAACGAACCGGTCGGCGGGATAGGCTCGCCCAGCCTCGAAGCAGCCGTCCGTAGCCTCGAGCGGATCTTCGGTGCCCGTGAGATCGCCGTCCGAGTGCGAGCTGCAGGCGAAAGTACAGACCTCGAGGTGGACATGAGGGGCGTTGAAGGTGCCGCCGCTCGTTCCGACCATGCCGATCTGCTCCCCGCGGGTCACGCTCTGTCCCCTCCGCACGGCGACGCCCTGCAAGTGACAGTACGCGGTCCAACGCTTGAAGCGGCGATGCTCGAGGAGAACGCCGAGTCCACAACCCATGGGCCATTCAATGATACGGCTCACCGTGCCGTCGGCCGCTGCAAGAACGGGCGAGCCCACCGGGCCCCCGAAGTCGACGCCGGCATGCGGGAGCCGCCTCGGCCGATTGTCGGCGCCATGAAGGGAGCGATAGGGGGAAAGGATGACCGGCGCGCCCAGATTCTGGGCAACGACGGCAACGGGAGCGCTGAGCAAGCCCAAGCAGAGTCCCGTGGCCAGCACTCGCGCCCTCATCCTACTGAGGCTTGATCCCCATCAGCTTCACGCTCCCGCCGACTGACTGAATCAGGTCGATCAGGGTCGCATCCGAGTGCTGGGTCAAGAGGACGCAGCCGGCCCCCAGGATGATCCCGGTCCCGCTCGTCTGGGCGATGGCGTCCTGGGCCTCGGCCTGGGCGTCCGGACCCGTGCCGTCCTTGAGCGTGCTCCACTGGTTGAGGCCGCCCTGCACCGCCCCGGGAACCATGTCCTTGCCCTCGGAGAGAGAAGGGCCGGCGCGACGGTCGTCCCAGTTCCACACGTCCGCGGGCAGGGCGGCCAGACGATCGAACATCAGCCGCTCGCCGTGACAGTGGAGCACGGTCAGCCGCGAGCCCTCGCGCACCGCCTCGAGGATGCGCCGGTCATGCGGCTCGCCGAAGCGCGCGTACTCGTCCTCCGTGTGGAAGGCGTGGCTCGCCGCCTGCACGGAATAGAAGATGCCCTCGGCACCTTCGCGGAAGCAGGCTTCCATGAAGGCGAGAATGGTCTCGGTGATGGCGGTGAGGGCGTCCTCGACGAGGTGGGTGTTCTCCTTGAGGTCGTAGTTGAGCCGGTCGCCCGAGAGCTTGCGCGCCAGGGAGAGCGGGCTGAACACCGTCGGCACCACCGAGCAGTCGGCCCGGCGATCCACCACGCAACGGATGACGGACTCGACGTGCGAGGCCCAGCCCGTGGACTCCATGGGCACCGGTCGGATCTTCTTCCAATCATCGGGCGCGTTGACGGCGTGGCTCGCGCACGGGCGATGGCCGTCGGGCGCCGGCTCCTCGCTCTCCACACAGCCCCAGTCTTCCACCGCATAGCCGCCGGCCGGCGTCACCTTGAGGAAGTCCGAGCCGTAGCGCTCGTGGAAGCGCAGGGTGGACTGGGACAGGGCGGCCGGCGAGCGGTCCACCGCGGGGAAGTGACGCCAGAACGCATAGGGCGTTCGGTCCGTGGGCTCGCGCTTGATGGCGGCGAGCACGCGCTCTCGCTTGGTCATGGCCTCTTTCCTCTTAGTCCTCGCCTCATCGTGGGACTTTTCAGCTCTCGCCTCGCCACGCCTGCGGGATCATGTCAGCACTCGCCTCGCGGCTCCGCCGCTCAGCTCGAACGTCGGGCGACGCTTCGGCTCGAACGTCAATCTCCGATCTCGATGAAGCCTTTGCTCACGGCAGGACGGCCGTTCTCCGTCAGGACCTGGAAGGCGATCACGCGGCTCGCTCTCCCCGTCGTCTCGCCCAGGCCCTGCACCGTGATCGCCGAGGGCAGGCGCACCATGCCGGTGAAGCGGCACGCGATGCGGCGCACCCGCGGGGCGGCCTCGGCCGGCTCGCGCCGCAGCAGGCGCGAGACGGCGAGGGCGAGGGTGGCGGTTCCGTGGAGGATGATATCAGGCAACCCGGCGCCGATGGCGACGGCGCGATCGGTGTGGATGGGATTCCAGATGCGCGCGCACTCCGTGTAGACGTGGGCGATACCGGCGCTCAGGGGGACGGAGGTGGACCACCCCTCCACGGTCTCCGAAGATTCGTTCTCCGTCGGCTCGCTTCCTTGCGGACGGGCGGGGGCGGAGGCTGGGTCGACGGAGACGCCGCGATAGATGCTGCCGTACTCGGTGGTGGTCACCGGCTGGCCGCGTTGGTCGACCGTCTCGAAGCGCGTGACCTGGTAGGCGCCGGGGCTTCGCGGCTCGATGAGGCTCACGGTCGCGGTCGTCTCCAGCCGATCGCCCGCCTTCACGGGCCGGTGAATGACGAGGTCGTGTGTGGCGTGCACGCTTCGCGCGGCAATGCTCTCCGAGGTCAGCTTGGCCCGCAGCTCCACCGCCGCCGGCCACTCGTAGCACACGGGGAAGAGGGGGTGCGCCACGAGGCCCTCGGGCCGCGTGGTGTCGAAGTACTCGGGCGCCGTCTCCTCGAGCGCGGCGGCATAGGCCATGAGCCAGCGCGCGTCGATGTCGTGAACGTACGGTCCCGCCGTGCCGCCCACCAGGCTCGCGGAGAGGGTCAATTCAGCCCTCGCCTCATCATGCTCCTCGCCTGCGGGATCATTTCAGCTCTCGCCTCGCGGCTCCGCCGCTCAGCTCGAAGAGCGGGCCGTGCTTCGGCTCGAAAATCAATTCAGCCCTCGCCTCATCATGCTCCTCGCGGCTCGTCGGCAATGCTTCGGCTCGAAAATCAATTCAGCCCTCGAAAATCATCGCGGGAAGTTCATGCAGTCCACGAAGATGTCCTGGAAATCGGGATGGGCGGCCAGCGAGACGTGCTCGATGCTCCGCGCGATGCGCTCGGCCCGATGCCGCTCGGGCTCGGAGAGGAGGGCCATCTGCGCGCCCAGCGCCGCGGCGTTGCCGACGTAGCGGATCTTCGACTCGGCGAGGGCGGGAATGAGCCCGATGCGGAGCGCGCTCCGGATCGAGAGATAGTTGCCGAAGCCCCCCGCGAGCATGAGCTCGGCCACCTTGTCGTCGGGGACGCCGGCCACGTGCTGGAGCATGGCCGCTCCCGAGGCGATGGCGCCCTTGCACAGCTGCACCTGGCGGATGTCGTCCTGGGTGAGCTGGATCTCCTGCGGGGCGCCCACCTCTCCGGGGCGCGCGAGGATGACCATTCGCTCCTCTCCGCGCTTCGTCACCCGCGCGCGCAGGGATGTCGGGAGACGATCGAGGTGGTCGAGGTCGATGAGCCCCGTCCAGTCGATGACGCCGGTGTCCAGGAGAACGGCGATGGCGTCGATCAGCCCCGAGCCGCAGATGCCCTGCGCGGCCGCCTCTCCGATGGTGTGGAGGACGAGATCGCCGCCCGCGAGGGCCACGCGGTCGATGGCGCCCATGGCCGCGCGCATGCCGTGGCGAATCTGCGCGCCCTCGAGAGCCGGTCCGGCGGGCGCCGAGCAGGCCCAGAGATGATCGCGCGAGCCCAGGAGCACCTCGCCGTTGGTGCCGATGTCGACCGCGATGCGGATCTCCGACGTCTCGTCCATGCGCGTGGCGAGGGCCACGGCGACCGCGTCGGCGCCCACGAAGCCCGCCACGATGGGCAGGAAGCAGACGCGGGCCTCGGGGTTGACCTTGAGGAAGAGCTCCCGGGCGGAGAGGACGAGCGGATGCCGCATCACCGGCGCGTAGGGGGCGAGGCCGAGATGGGAGGGATCGATGCCCAGGAGCATGTGGTGCATGCACGTGTTGCCGACGATGGTGACCTTGTAGATCCACTTGGCGGGCACGCCCGAGTCCCGCACGAGCGATTCCACGTGCTGGTTGAGGAGCCCGATGATGCGCGTCTGGAGCTTGCGCAGGTTGCCCGCGTCGAACTGGGCGAAGGCGATCCGCGACATGAGATCGCCGCCGAACACGGCCTGGGGGTTGAGGCTCGACACGGAGGCCATCTGCTCGCCCGACTCGAGCTCGAGCAAGGTCGAGACAACGCTCGTGGTGCCGATGTCGATGGCGAGGCCGAACTTGTGCAGGAGCGTGTCGCCGGCCTCGATCGAGAGGATGCGGGAGCCGAAGGTCGCCACCGTGACCTCGCCGCCATGCGCCCGGAGGGCCGCGGGCAACGTCTTGAGCGCTTCGGGGGCGCAGTCCTCCGGTGTTCCGCCCACGGCCTCGAGCACCGCCTCGAGATCGGACGTCTGGTGATGCTCCTCGGCGGGGAGCGTGACGCGGACCACGGCCTTGCCGATGCCCGCCTCGATGCGCACGGGCACGGGCGCGCCGTCGGGCCGTTCGCCCCCGAGGATCTGGAAGGTGCGGTCGTCCACGGGAGGTGAGACCTGTACCGTGACCGCATCGCTGACACGGCACTGGCAGGAGAGGCGATAGCCCTCCCGGACGAGCGCGTCGCCGAGCTGCACTTCGTCCATGATGGTGGGGGGCGGGATGGCGCCCGCCACGAGCTTGACGCGGCACGATGTGCAGCGACCGCGACCGCCGCACGTCGCCTCGATGTCCACGCCGGCGGCGTGGGCCGCCTTGAGGATGCTCGATCCCGCCTCGACGTCGAGCGTCCGCCCCGCCGGCAGGAGGGTGAGCGCCACCGTCGTCATACGACCGAAGATACCACTTCCCGCTTGACTTCCCGGAGGGCTTTGCCGATAGTGGCCGCACCCGATGAACCCCAGGTCGCGTCCGGCCGGCGGGTGACCAGGGAGACCCGGTGCTCACCTACACGATCCAGCGATTCCTCTGGCTGATCCCGACGATTCTCGCCATGGCGCTGGTGACTTTCCTCGTCATGCACGCCACGCCGGGGAGCCCCCTCGATCCCGTCGCCGAAGGCGCCAACCCGCTCTCCCCCGAGGCGCAGAAGAACTTGGCGGAGGCCTACGGCCTCGACAAGCCCCTCTGGGAACAATTCGGCATCTTCATCGGCAAATCGCTCCGGGGCGATTTCGGACAATCCTTCGTCTACAAGACGCGGACAGTGAGCGAGATCCTCGTCGAGACCTTCCCCATCTCGCTCTTCCTCGGCGCCATGGCCCTGGCCATCGCCATCGCCGGCGGCGTCACCCTCGGCATCCTGGCCGCCGTCTATCAGAACCGCTCGTGGGACTATGTCTGCGTGAGCCTCGCCACCCTCGGAGTCAGCCTCCCCAACTTCGTCCTCGCCGTCTTCCTGATCGTCCTCTTCTCGTTCGTCATCCCGCTCTTTCCCACGGGGGGGTGGGGATCGCCGCGGGACTGGGTGCTCCCCGCCGTCACCCTGGCCCTGGGGCCTCTCGGCATCATCGCGCGCTTCACGCGCTCGAGCATGGTCGAGGTCATCCGCTCCGACTACATCCGCACCGCCCGCGCCAAGGGCCTCGCCGAGCAGCCCATCGTGCTCAAGCACGTGCTCAAGAACGCCTTGATCCCGGTGGTGACCTTGCTCGGCCCCATGTTCGCCGCGGTGGGCACGGGATCCTTCTTCGTGGAATCCATCTTCCGCGTGCCCGGCATGGGGCGCTTCTTCGTGCAATCCATGACGGGGCGATCTCCTCGTGGATCTCGCCTATGGCCTTATCGACCCCCGCATCCGGTACTAGCCTCGCCGCCGCCGGACTCGCGGCGGCGCCGTCCACGCAGACCTCGAACCTCTGGCGGGATGCCTGGCGTCGTCTCCTCCGCAACAAGCTCGCCGTGGTGGGCGGCGCGACGGTGATCCTGCTCTGCCTCGTGGCCATCTTCGCGGACTTCATCGCGCCTTACTCGTATACCAAGGCCAATTTCGGCAAGATCTACGAGTTTCCCTCGCGGGAGTTCCCGCTCGGCACCGATCAGCTGGGCCGCGACGTGCTCTCGCGCATGATCTATGGGGCGCGGGTGTCCATGCTCGTGGGCCTGGGCGCCCAGGTCATCATCGTGATGATCGGCGTGCCCATTGGCCTCGTCGCGGGCTACCTCGGCGGGCGCGTGGACCTTCTCCTGACGCGCTTCATCGACGTGATGTACGCCTTTCCGCGGCTGCTCTTCGTCATCCTCATCATGTCCATGCTCGGGGCGGGGCTCATGAACATCTTCATCGCCATCGGGCTCACGGGCTGGGTGGGCATCGCGCGCCAGACCCGCGCCCAGGTGCTGTCCATCAAGGAGAAGGAGTTCGTCGAAGGCGCGCGAGCCCTGGGCGCGGGCTTTTTCCGGACCGTCTCGAAGCACGTGCTGCCGAGCGCCCTCACGCCCATCGTGGTCTCGGTCACCTTCGGCATTCCCGAGGCCATCTTCACGGAGGCGGCGCTGTCCTTCATCGGGGTGGGGATCAATCCCCCGACCCCGTCCTGGGGACAGATGGTGGGAGAGAATCAGCAGTACCTGCGCTCGTACTGGCACCTGTGCGTCTTTCCCTCCATCGCCATCGCCATCACCATGCTGTCCTTCACCTTCTTCGGAGACGGGGTGCGTGACGCTCTCGATCCCAAGATGAACTAGAAAGGCAAGGAGACACTCCATGCGGATACCCGACGAGCAGCTGGCCCTGTTCGAGCAGCGTCTACAAGTATTGGGCCTCGGCCGGCGTGACTTTCTCAAGGCGGTGGGCGCGATGGCCGCCTTCGGCGGGCTCGGGTTCGCTACCCGGGCCGAGGCGGCCAAGCTCTTCAAGCTCGCCCCCGGCGAGAAGCTCGCCAAGGAGCAGCTCCTGCGTCTCGGCGGCGGCGGCACCTGGCAGAACGATCCGTCCAGCCACGACTACAACAAGGATCTCTACTGCTCGGGTGTGCCGTGGCAGTTTGCCGGGCTCATGGTGGTCAACGCCGACTTCGTGGCCGAGCCGTACCTGGCCACCAAGGTCCAGAGCAACAAGGACGGCTCAGTGTGGACGTTCACCATCCGCAAAGACAGCCGCTGGTCCGACAACTCGCCCGTGAGCGCCCGCGACTTCGAGTGGTCGTGGAAGCGCCAGCTCGATCCCGAGACCAAGGCGCCCTATGCCGCCTTCCTCTACGACATCAAGAATGGGGAAGCCTTCAACAAGAAGCAGGTGACGAACCGTGATGAGGTCGGCGTGAAGGCCAAGGACGACTGGACTCTCGAAGTTACCCTCGAGGGTCCGCGCGGCTACTTCCCGGTCCTCGCGGCCTACCTGGCGGCCTACCCCGCCCACCGGGGAGCGGTGGAGAAGCACGGGGACAAGTGGACCGAGGCCGGGAATATCGTCACCAACGGCCCGTTCGTCATGGAGCAGTGGGAGCACAACAAGCAGATGGTGTTCAGGAAGAATCCGCACTTTTTCGGCGCCAAGGACGTGCATCTGGAGAAGGCCATTGTCCCCATCATCCCCGTGCAGGCCGGCGCCCTTCCCTACGAGAACAACGAGCTGGACTTGACCTGGCTCCAGCCGGGCGACCTCAAGAAGCTCCAGAGCGACCCGCGCATGCAGAGGGATGTCTTCCAGTACCCGTATCCGGGCACCTGGTATCTGCTTCCCCAGGTGACCAAGCCACCCTTCGACAACATCAAGGTCCGCCGGGCGGTGGCCCACGCCGTCGACCGCGAGAACGTGGTCAAGGTGAGCCAGGGCCTGGCCATCCCGGCCTGGTCCATGATCCCGCCGGGCTTCCCCGGCGCCGTGGACGATCCGAAGATCAAAGCCATCCAGCGCTTCGACAAGAAGGCGGCCCTCGAGCAGCTCAAGGGGACTCCGTTCGAGGGCGGCAAGAACTGGCCGAAGATCACCCTGTCGATGCGCGAGGAAGGCCTCGGTTCCAAGCCCTTGGCCGAGGCGGTGCAGGCGGTGCTCCTCGACAGCCTCAACATGAAGACCGATCTCGAGGTGCTCGAGCAGCGGGTATTCCGCGAGCGCCTCTGGAAGCAGGATCTGCAGTTCGTGTGGATCCGCTGGTTCATGGACTACCCGGACCCGCACAACGAGTACTTCGATACCTTCTACGGCAAGAAGACCACGGGCAAGCGTCAGGCCTGGGCCAACGAGGCCTTCGACAAGGAGCTGGAGGCCGGGCGCGACACCCGCGATCCGAAGAAGCGGCTCGAGCACTACAAGAAGGCCGAGGAGATCATGCAGGCGGACGTGGGCTATGTGCCGGTGGCGTGGGTCGTGCGCTTTGCTGCCACCAAGCCCTGGGTCAAGGGCATCGAGAAGAACAAGCAGGGGCAGAACGTGATCGACGGCAACATCTACGTCGACATGATGCGCCACATCTACATCATCGAGCGAGGCTAGCCGGCCGGGGCGGGTAGAGGACATGGGCACCATGCGGATGAAGGATAAGGTGGCGATCGTGACGGGGGCGGGCTCGGGCATCGGGCGCGCCACCGCGCTTCGCTTCGCCGCGGAGGGCGCCCGCGTCATGTGCGCCGACCGGGAACGGGAGGCGGCGCAGGCCACGGCCAAGGCGGTCGCCGAGGGGGGCGGGGAGGCCGTCGAGCTCGGCGTGGACGTGACCGACGAGCGCGGCTGCGCCCTGATGGTCCAGACGACGCTCGATCGCTTCGGACGGCTGACCACGCTCGTGAATTCCGCGGGCGTGAGCGGGAAGCGGCGGGACACCACGCCGCCCCTCGAGGAATGGACACGCGTGCTCGACGTGAATCTCAGCGGCACCTACCTTGCCTCGCGGGCGGCCCTCGCCGCGCTGGCCGCCAGCGGTCACGGTTCGATCACGAATCTCGCCTCCATCTATGGCCTGGTGGGGGGCTCTCTCTCGCCCGCGTACGCGGCCTCGAAGGGCGGGGTGGTCAACCTGACGCGGACGATGGCGCTGACGTGGGCGCCGAAGGTCCGCGTGAACTGCGTGTGCCCGGGCGTCATCGAGACGCCCATGACCAAGGCTTTCATGACCGATCCGACCTGGCTGCAACCCATGCGGGAGCGCCATCCCCTGGGCCGCTTCGGCCAGCCCGAAGACATCGCGGCGGCAATTCTGTATCTGGCGAGCGACGAGGCTGGTTTCGTCACCGGGGTCGCCCTGCCCGTGGACGGAGGCTACACCGCAGCCTAGCCCGCTCTTGTTTCAATGGCCTCCGCAGGACAACGCGGCTCGCTCCCAGTCTGGGCGGTCACCCGTACACGAGCGCTCTCTTCTCCGCGGCCTTGCCCGTCCATCTGGACGAGCGAAAAGAGGAGATCGTCCTTTCCAGCGAGGTGCCGAGCCGCCTCGGGATCAGCCCGCGAGAAGGAGACAGGCCGCCCCTGCCGAGGCGAGGAGCGCGGAGACGAGGCGACGCCGCAGATCGGGCTCGCCGAAGAGGGCGCGCCCCAGCACCACCGACAGGACTGCTGAGAGTCGGCGGATGGCGTTGACGTAGGACGCGGGCGCCATGGTCAGGGCGGTGGTCTGCATGCCGGTCCCCGTCACGCCCAGGAGACCGTAGGCGAGGAGCGTGATCAGGTTGCCCGGCGCGGCGCTCCGCGCGAGATCCCGCGGGACGATGGCGATGGCGAGCAACGTGCTCAAGATCCCCGAGGCGCCGTGCGAGCACAGGAGATAGCTGGGCGGTCCGATACCCGTGGCCGCCCAGCGGTCCAGGGCGCCGAGAATGCCGAGGAGGACGGCCGCCCCGAGGGCGTCGAGCGCGTCCCGACGCGCGAGAAGGGTGCGGAGCCGTTCCGGCCAGCTCGAGCCGCCGGAGAGGCTCACCGTCCCCACCAGCGTGAGCCCGAGCCCGAGCCACCCGAGGGCGCTCGGCAGCGTGCCGCTGAGCAGGGCATCCGGGAGCAGGGTGAACACGGGACTCAGGGCGAGCATGGGCCCCACGATCGAGATGTCGCCGCGCGCGCTGGCGCGGGCCAGGAGCGCGTTCATGCTGATGGCCAGGAACGACGAGGCGATGATGGCGGGCCAGACCCAGAGCGGAGCCGCGAAGCGAGTGCCGGTGAAGAGGAAGAAGGCCAGCCATGCGAGGGCCGACAGGAGCTGACCCCAGGCCACGATGACGAGCGCCGGGATCACCCGTCCGCGCCCCTTGATGACGGCGAACTGGGCGGCCTGGGTCAGGGCCGCGCCCAGCGAGAGTGGGAACCAGGTCACGAGGGTGCCGACGCCGGTGTCGTGGAAAGCTCGATTGGATGTCTCGGGGACACGAGGGCTGGCAGACACCCTACCGGACGGGATGGGTGGGGTCAACCATGGGCGCGCTGAGGACTCTTCCGGTGGAGCGAGCAGGGACGGCGCACTCGAAGTAATATGGACGGCCGGAGGTGAGAACGATGGGTCTGCTCGACGGCAAGGTGGCGGTGGTGACGGGGGGCGGAACGGGAATAGGCCGCGCGGTGTCGCTGGGCCTGGCCGCGGCGGGCGCGCGCGTCGTGGTCAACGACTACGGCGTGAGCGTCGACGGCAGCGAGCCCTCGAGCGAGCCCGCGAACCAGGTGGTGAGCGAGATCACCTCGAAGGGCGGCAAGGCCCTCGCCAGCCCCGAGAGCGTGGCGACCATGGCGGGAGGCCGGGGCGTCGTCGAGCTGGCCCTGCGTGAGCTGGGCGGTCTCGACATCGTCGTGTGCTGCGCGGGGATCCTGCGCGAGCGCATGATCTTCAACATGACAGAGGAGGAGTGGGACGCCGTGGTCGCCGTCCACCTCAAGGGCCACTTCACGGTGATGCGGCCGGCCACCGCGCACATGCGCGAGAAGAAGGCGGGCAGCATCGTGGCCTTCACGTCGACGGCCGGCCTCGAGGGCAGTCCCGGGCAGCCGAACTACTCCGCGGCCAAGGAAGGCATCGTGGGGCTCATGCGCTCCACCGCGCTCGCCATGGCGAAGTACGGCGTGCGGTGCAACGCGATCTCGCCCACCGCGGACACACGGATGACCCAGCGGCTGCCGAGCGAGCGCCGGGGGATGGCCACGGCCACCCCGCCGGAAGCGATCGCGCCCGTGGTGACGTTTCTGGCGAGCGACCGCGCCGGGCACATCACGGGGCAGATCATCGGCGTGCGGGGCACCGAGGTGACGGTGTTCTCGCACCCCGCCCCCCTGCGGACGGCGACCCGGGCGGAGGAGTGGACGGCGGAAGCGCTCGCGGAGTCGTGGGATCGGACGCTCGGCCAGGACCGGTTGCGGCGCCTCGACGCCATGGGGATTCCCTGGCCGCCCGCCGCCAAGGAGTCGCGCGCATGACTTATGAATGCCTGATCTACGAGGTGAAGGACCGGGTCGCCACCCTGACCCTGAACCGCCCGGAGCGCCTCAACGCCCTCGGCGGCACCCTGAGAGAGGACCTCTTCGATGCCGTGACCCGGGCGAGCGCCGATCCCGAGGTGAGGGTGATGGTCATCACGGGCGCCGGGAAGGGCTTTTGCGCGGGCGGAGACGTGAAGGCGATGAGCGAGGCCAAGGCGGGAACGCGCGAGCGGCCCCTCATCGAGAAGATCGCGCCGGGCCGTGACCGCACGCTCTTCGCCATGCGCGAGGCGCCCCAGCCCATCATCGCCGCCGTCAACGGCGCGGCGGCGGGGGCGGGCATGAACCTCGCGCTGGGCTGCGACCTCCGCATCGCCTCGACGGAGGCGAAGTTCGCCCAGGCCTTCGTCAAGCGCGGCCTGCACCCGGACTGGGGCGGCACGTATTTCCTGCCCCGCGTGGTCGGAATGGCCAAGGCCTGCGAGATGATCTTCACGGGAGATCTGATCGACGCGGCGGAGGCGCTCCGCCTCGGCCTCGTGAGCCAGGTGGTGCCGCCGGAAGAGCTCCTGCCCACCGCCCACGATCTCGCGCGCCGCATCGCGGCGGGTCCGCCCGTGGCCATCCGGCTCGCCAAGCGATCGCTCTACGCCAACGCGGACCTCGATCTGCAGGGGGCGCTTCACATGGAGACGATGGCCCAGAACATCTGCTTCGAGACGGAAGACGCGACGGAGGGCATCCGCGCCTTCGTGGAGAAGCGGGCGCCCGTCTTCCGGGGGCGGTGACCCATCGCCGGCGCGCCCGCGTCCGATGCTCCACGCGCGTGAGCGAGCCGGCCACACCCTCTCATGAAGATCACTGACGTCATCACGCATCAGCTCTCCGTCCCCGTGGACGAGCCCTTCACGTCGTCGAGGGGGTGGGTCTACAAGACCAAGGGCGCCCTCGTTGTCGAGGTCCAGACCGACGAGGGGATCACGGGCTGGGGCGACTGCTACGGCCCGGCCGCGGTCGCCAAGGCCGTCGTCGATAGCCTGCTCAAGCCGTCGGTGATCGGCTGCGATCCCTTCGACGTCGAGGTCATCTGGGAGAGGCTCTACAACAAGGTCAAGGACTATGGCCTGACCGGCATGACGATCTCCGGCATCTCCGGTGTCGACATCGCCCTCTGGGACATCGTGGGCAAGGCCTGCGGCAAGCCCGTGCACAAGCTCCTCGGCGGATGCTTCCGCGCCCGGATCGAGGCCTATGCCACTGGGCTCTACTTCAAGGACATGGCCCGCGTCACCGAGGAGGCGGTCGCGGAGGCGCGGATGTATTCGGAGCAGGGATTCCGGGCGGTCAAGATGAAGATCGGCCTCGGTGACATGAAGAAGGACCTCACGCGGATCGCCGCCGTGCGCGAGGCCCTCGGGCCCGACCGGCTGCTCATGGTCGACGCGAACCACTGCTACAACGTGCCGCAGGCGATCACTCTCGGCCGCGAGATGGAGCGGCTCGGCGTGTACTGGTTCGAGGAGCCGATCTCCCCGGAGGATCTGGACGGCTACGTCGAGGTGTCGCGCGCCCTCGACATGGCGGTGGCGGGCGGGGAGAACGAGTTCACCAAGTTCTCCTTCCGCGCCATCCTCGACAAGCGGGCCATGGACATCATCCAGCCGGACGTCTGCGCGGCGGGTGGCCTCACGGAGTGCAAGAAGATCGCCGCGCTCGCCCAGGCGGCCGGCGTGCAGTGCGTGCCCCACGCGTGGGGGACGGCCATCGGGCTCGCGGCCACCTTGCACTTCATCGCCTCGCTGCCCGACAGCCCGCCCTGCCTGGTGCCGATTCCCCCGCTCCTCGAGTTCGAGCAGACCTTCAATCCCTTCCGCGACGATCTCGCCTCGTCCCGGATCACGCACCGCGCGGGGTGGGTCGACGTTCCCACCCGCCCCGGCCTCGGCATCGACATCGACCGCGACGTGCTCAAGCGGTACCGCGTCGCCTGACCCCGCCCGGTACGGTGACCCGCTTCGATCTCGTGATCTTCGACAACGACGGTGTGCTCGTCGACAGCGAGGGGCACGCGAACCAGATCCTCTCGGAGCTGCTGAACGAAACGGGCGTGGAGCTCGGCATGACCCGTGAGGAATGCATGACGGAGTTCATGGGGCGGTCCATGACGACCATCCGCCAGCTCGTCGAAGCTCGGTTCGGCCGAGCCTTGCCGAGCGACCTCGAGGATCGCTATCACGCGCGCCTCTTCGAGGTCTTCGCCACCAGGCTGACGGCCGTGCCCGGCGTGGAGCGCGCGCTCCAGCGAATCACCCTTCCGACCTGCGTGGCCTCGAGCGGCACTCACGAGCGGATCCGGCGGGCGCTCGCGGCGACGGGACTGCTCGCGCGCTTCGAGGGGAGGATCTTCAGCGCCCAGGACGTCGCGCGGGGCAAGCCCGCCCCCGATCTGTTCTTGCACGCGGCGCGCCGCCTGGGCGTGGCGCCCGCCCGCTGCGCCATCATCGAGGACAGCCCCCTCGGCGTCGAGGCCGCCAACGCGGCGGGCATGACCGCCTTCGGCTTCGCCCGCCTCACCCCGCCCGCGCTCCTGGCGCAGGCCCGCGGCGGCATCTTCACCTCGATGGACGACCTTCCCGACCTCCTCTCAGGCGGCTGAAAAAGGCCGATCTGCGGGAGTGCGGCGAGGACGGCGGCACCCGCTCAACGTACGTGGCAGTTCGAGCTGAAGGGCGCAGCCATGAGGCGAGCGCTGAGTGCGAAATACGCCTCGGGGTGCCGCCGTCCTCGCCGCCTCGCATCGGGGCCTTTTTGAGCCGCCTGTGCTACTCGTAGACGATGACGGAGCGCTTGACCTCGCCCTGCTTCATGAGGTCGAAGGCGTGGTTCAGCTCCTTCAGGGGAAGGCGACGCGAGACCAGCTCCTTGAGCTGGTACTTGCCGGCCATGAAGAGATCGATGAGGAGCGGCACGTCGGCGCGCTGGTGCCCTGCTCCGAAGGACGACCCCGTGAGCACGCGCTGCTGAAGGAGCATGCCGGGGTCGATGGACAGGCGCGTGCCGGCCGGGCTGACGCCCACGATCACGCACATGCCGCCCCGGTGAGTGGAGGCGAGGGCCTGCTCGATGGTCTTCTGCGTGCCCACGACCTCGAAGGCGAAGTCCACGCCGCCGATGCCGCCGATGGCCTGCACGCGCGCAACCGGGTCCTCTTTCGAGGCATCCACCACGTGGGTCGCCCCGAACTCCTCCGCCCACGTGAGCTTCTGAGGATTCACGTCGACGGCGATGATCTTGCCCGCCCCCACCATCCGCGCCGCCTGGATGGTGTTGAGCCCGACCCCGCCGCAGCCGAACACGGCCACGCTGGCTCCCGGCGGCACCTTGGCGCGGTTGAACACGGGGCCGGCGCCCGCGAGCACGCCGTAGCTCACGAGGCACGCGAGATCGAGGGGCGCGTCCTTCCGGATGGGGATGACGCTTTCCTCGAGGAGGACGGAGTGCGTGGCGTAGCCGGAGACCTGGAGGAAGTGGTGGAGCGGTTGCCCGTTCTTGCGGAAGCGCGATGTGCCGTCGAGCATGAACCACCGCGGCTTGTCGCGGAGCGCGCACATGGTCGGCTGGCCGCCGATGCAGTACCAGCATTTCCCGCAGGAGGGGATGTAGCTCGAGCACACGTGATCGCCGGGCTTGACGCTCTCCACGCCCGCCCCGATCTTCTCGACCACGCCGGCCGCCTCGTGGCCGAGGACGACGGGGAGCGGGTGAGGGTAGTCGCCCGTCATCACGTGGAGGTCGCTGTGGCAGACGCCATTGGCCGCCCAGCGCACGCGCACCTCGTGAGGACCGGGCTCGAGCACCTCCACGTCTTCGATCACCAGGGGCTTGTTCACCTCGTACAGAACGGCAGCATTGGCGTCCATGGGCATGTCCTCCTTGTTGCTCCTCTTACTTTGTCGCGGCCACCACGATGATCTCGACCAGACAGTGGCCGGCGAGGGTGGCGCCCACGCATGCCCGCTGAGGCCAGTGATCGGGATCGGGACCCATCCACTCGTTCCACACGTCATCGAACCGGGGCTTGGTCGTCATGTCGGCCAGGAAAACCTGCGCCGAGACCAGGCGCGTCTTGTCCGTCCCGGCCTCGGCGAGGTTCTTATCGATCACCGCGAGGGCGCGGCGTGTCTGCTCCTGGATATCCGCGGAGCGGTCATCGTACGTTGCCACGGTCCAGACCAGGGCCTGATAGGCCGCCATGCGGTTGCGCCCCTGAGCCTGACCGCGCCAGCGCGTGATGGGTTGCATGAGGGCCCTCCGCGGCCTCGATGCCGCAATGACGAGCGCTTACTTCAGGGCGTCGGCGCCTGCCCTGGCCGTCTGCGCGTCCTGGGAGGAGAGCACCCCCGACACGCCGATGCCGCCGATGATCTTGCCGTCGACCACGATGGGGACGCCGCCCTCGAGCGGCGTCGCTCCTTCCAGCTTCAAGATGCGAAGCCCGGCGCCGCCCCCGGTGATGACGTCCTCGAGGGCCTTGGTGGGCCGACGGAAGCTCACCGCGGTCGTGGCCTTGCCCTTGGCGACGTCGATGCTGCCGTACTGCGTGTTGTCAAGGCGCTGGAGCAAGACGAGATGCCCGCCACTGTCGACGATGGCGATGACCACGTTCCAGCTGTTCTTCGTGGCCTCAGCGTGCGCCGCCGCCATCGCCTTCTGGGCCTGGGCGAAGGTGATCGGCGCCCCATAGGGTGGCGGCGGGGCCGGAGCCTGGGCCACGGCGACGAGAGGACTGGCGGCGATGGCGAGGAACACCAGAGCAACTCCGACGTGACGAAGTGCACGGATCATCGATGCGCCTCCTTTGGCGGTTGGAGTATTAGAACCGGCCGGTCGCATCCCTTGGCAGAGCGCGGGTCGCTTCGCCCGCAGACGCTTATAGCACATCTCCTTTCGCGGTGAACTTCATTCAGCCCTCGTCTCGCCACTGATTCACTCAGCCCTCGCCTCAGGGCTTCGCCCTTCAGCTCGAACTGCCACGCCTGCGGGATCAACCCAGCTCTCGTCTCGCGCCGGCCAGAGGCCGTCGCTCGACTCGAACAGCGGGCAGTGTCTCAGCTCGAACTTCATTCAGCCCTCGCCTCGCCACTCTCGTCGCCTGCGGCTCCTCGGCAGTGTCTCAGCTCGAATTTCATTCAGCCCTCGCCTCGCCACTCTCGTCGCCTGCGGCTCCTCGGCAGTGTCTCAGCTCGAATTTCAGCCGAGCATCCAGTGGCCGCCGTCGACGCTGATGGTCTGCCCGGTGACGTACGCCGCGTCATCGGAGAGAAAGAAGATGACGGCGCGCGCGATCTCCTCCGGGAGGCCGAGCCGACCGAGCGCGATCGAGTCGAGCAGGCGCCGCTGCCCGGCCGCGCCCATGGTTTCCCATTGCCGCTCGGAGGCCGGATTCGAGCGAACGAAGCCCGGCGCCACGCAGTTCACGCGGATGCCATGGGCGCCCAGCTCGCGCGCGGTCTGGCGGGTGAAGCCGATGAGGCCCGCCTTCGCGCTGGCATAGGCCTGGATGCCCGTGAGGCTGTAGGAGCGTCCCGCGCCCGATGAGATGTTCACGATGGCGCCCCGGCCCGCGCGCTTCATGATCGGCGCCGCCGCGCGCATGAAGTGGAAGGCTCCGTTGAGGTTGATGGCGAAGATGACCTGCCAGTCGTCATCCGTGACCTGCTCGATGGGCCTCATGGTCTGCCCCGCCACCCCGCCCGCGGAGTTCACGAGGGCGTCGATGCGTCCCGCCGTCGCGTCGATCCGCCCCACCAGGGCTGTCCCCCCCTCCGGATCGCGCACGTCCAGCTCCGCGACCCGGCAGGCGCCCGCCGCCACCGCCTCCACCGTTCGCCGCGTCTCCTCGAGCTCGCGCGTCAGCACGTCGCACGCCCACACGGAGGCGCCCTCGCGGGCCAGTTCCACGCAGATGGCGCGGCCGATGCCGTGCGCGGCGCCAGTGACGATGGCTGGCCCCGCAGGCGCGGATCGAGGGCGTCCCGCAGCCCGTCTCCGAGGAGGTTGAATCCCAGGACGGCGAGCATGATGGCGAGACCCGGGATGGTCGCGATGTGGGGGGCCACGAGCAGGAAGTCCCGTCCGCTGGAGACCATGAGTCCCCAGGACGGCGTGGGCGGCTGCACGCCCAGGCCCAGGAAAGAGAGGGCTGCTTCGACGAGGATGGCATTGGCCATGAAGAGCGTCGAATAAACCACCACCGTCGGCAGAATGTTCCGGAGCACGTGGCGCCGCAGGATCTCGCCCGCCGAGGCCCCGAGGGCCCGGGCCGCGCTGACGTACTCGCTCTCTCGGGCGGCGAGGACCGCCGCACGGACCACGCGGGTCACCGTGGGCGTCCCCCAGATGCCGACCGCGATGGTGGTGTTCAGCACGCCGGGCCCCAGCGCCGACACTACCGCGATGGCGAGCAGAAGGTAGGGGAAGGCCAGGAGGATCTCGACCCCGCGCATGATCAGCACGTCGATCCAGCCCCCCGCGAATCCCGCCAGGCAGCCCAGGACCAGGCCGAACCCCAGCGCGATGGCCACCGACAGGAGTCCGACGAGCAGGGCCACCCGGCTCCCGAAGAGCACGCGCGAGAGGATATCGCGTCCGAACTCGTCGGCCCCGAGGAGGAACTTGTTGTCCGGTCGCGCGCGCTTCTCGATCAGGCTCTGCTTGGCGGGATCGGCGGGCGCCAGCCACGGCGCGCCCACGGCCGCGACGACGAGCAGGGCGACCACGACGAGCCCCGCC
>WNFC01000158.1_pt1 | contig 62821 bp, 64 predicted proteins | sample 5400541 | NCBI WGS metagenome assembly WNFC01 (sample SAMN13153342, study PRJNA577476) | soil metagenome | isolation source: 120 cm saprolite under Douglas fir tree site 2 hole 2 replicate 1 | place: USA:California | collected 2015-04-18
CGCTCCAACGTCTCGCGTTCTTCTCCGGTGAGGACCAACAGGGGCTTGGCGCGTCCGCGTGGCATCGGCGTTCTCCTTTTACATCAGAACGCGCGATGCCTTCCATATGTTCCATGATTTCTGACTCAGGACACTAGGCGACGGGGAGCTCAGCGATGCGCCAACTGCTACTCGTGCTGCTCGGACGTATTGGACGGGGCGCCCCGCACGTGCTGGGCTCGGGTCTGCCGCTCATGAGCCTCGCGTTGGTGTTGGTCGGTTGCGCGAACCCCTCGCTGATGCCGGAGGCGCAGGCGGTGGCCATCAAGCACCGCGACCGAGCTCTCGCGCCCCACGCCGACGCCATTCACGCCGCCATCAGCCAGTCCGGGCATGTGGGCGCCCTGGCCTTGCTCGACGCGAAGGATGGCCGTCTGGTCGTCCTGCCTGGCGACAGTCCCGCCGATGCCTGGGCGCGTTACACCGCGTCGCCGGAGAGCGGGACCGGTCGCGTGTCGGTGCCGCCGGTGCTCACCTTCGTGCATCGCGCCGACGTACCCAAGGCTCCCGAGACCGTGACGCAGAGCGCCCTGCAACAACAGGCCCAGCTCCTTGACGCGCACCGGCGCGTCGAGGAACGATTGGGCGTCGTACAGCGCGAGTTCGCCGAGTCGAAGCGGGAGGTGGACGCGTCGCTGGCCGCCGCGCGCGCGGAGATGCAGACCGCGTTGAGCTCGGTCGCCGAGGATCTGGCGACCGTACGCAAGTTCATGCTGCAGACGGCCCAGCTCGGCTGGCTCAATCACGAATTGAATGTCGAGAACGCGACCGGCATCCGGAAGGTGGTGACGGCCAGCCAGGAGCTATCCGCGAGCTCGGCAAAGCTGGAAGAGACCATGCGCCAGCTCTCCGCGAGTCTGACCGGGCAGCTCAAGGAGCTGGCGAACCGGCTCGACACCATTCAGGGCAAGGTCAGTAACCTCAAGTGAGGCGGGCGATGCACCACGGCGGCACCGGGAGACGACGGCTCCGCGCCCTGGGGGCGTGCATTCTGCTCGCGCTGATCGGGGCCCCGGACGGGCTTGCCGGGGACTGGGAGAACATGCGTGAGAGCTACGACAACAAGCTCAGGACTCATGCCAGGCGCATCGCCGAGATCGAGGCGAGGGATCGCGGGGCAGATCAGGAGAAGCGCGCGGACCGGCTCACGAGAGATCGCATCAACGGAATCAAGGGTTCCCTGAAGGGCGGGGGCAAAGCCAGAAGCCTGGCCGAGACCGCCGAGAAGGCGTCCGGTGACGCGAGGTCGCTGATCGACGTGTCCCGAGAGCAGGGCGAGTATCTCGACATCGTCATCAGCGAGTGGGGAACGGAAGGGGCGGAGCGGAAGAAGCTCCGCGAGTCCATCGCGACCTTGCAGAAGAACCTCGAGAGCACCAATGCGAACCTGGCGAGGGTGATCGAGGATGCCGAGACCACGACCACGCGCGTGCCGCGGTCGGGCGTGCTCGACAAGGTCGCCCGGATCCAGGCAGCGGAGAAAGAGCGAACGAGGTGGCTGCGCGAACAGGCCGCGCTGGAGCGGGAACGCCAGCAGAGAGAGCGCGGCGCCGCGGAGCGCGAGCGGGGCGTGCGGTGAGGCCTTAGAGCGCCAGCTGGCCGCCGACGACCCGCGCGTAGTAGCCCTGCGCGGCGAGGAGGTCTTCGGGGGCGCCCGTCTCGGTCACGCGGCCGTTGTCCACGACCAGGATCTTGTCGACCCGCCGGATCGTGGTGAGCCGGTGGGCGACCATCAACGTCGTGCGTCCGCGCATCAGCGCGAAGAGGCTGCTCACGACCTGGGCCTCGCTCTCCACGTCGAGCGCGCTCGTCGGCTCGTCCATCAATAAGATAGGCGCGTCCTTCAGGAATGCCCGGGCCAGGTTGATCCGCTGCTTCTCCCCGACGCTCAAGCGCGCGCCCCCGTCCCCGATGACCGTTCGATAGTGCTGGGGCAGCTTCTCGATGAGCTCGTCGGCACGGGCGGCGTGCGCGGCGGCCTCGATCTCCTCCATCGTCGCGTGGGGCTTCCCGTAGGAGATGTTCTCGGCGACGGTGGTGGGCAGGATGATCGGCTCCTGCAGGACCAGGGCGATCTGCGCCCGCAGGTCCTCCAGGCGGAGGTCGCGCAGGTCCACGCCCTCCAGCAGCACCGCGCCGCTCACGGGGTCGAAGAACCGCGGCAGCAGGTTCAACAGCGTCGTCTTGCCGGCACCGCTCGGGCCAATGATAGCGGTCGACGTGCCCGCCAGAAGCTTGAAGCTGATCTGGCGCAGCACGGGCCGCGAGCTCTCATACCCGAAGGAGACGTCGTCGTAGGTGACGTTGCCGTAGACCGGGAGCGGCGGACACGGGGACCCGGCGGGCGCGCCACCGGCGGTGGCGAACATGTCGTCGGCCGACGTGGGTAGGCCTGCCGCTCCATCGAGGTCCCGTCCCTGGCAGGCACGGCGAGCCTCCGGACGGTCCTTCACCTCCTCGGGCGTGTCCAGGATCTCGAACACCCGCCGCGTGCTCGCGCTGGCGCTCGACAGCGTGGCGCCAACCTGTGAGAGCTGATGGAGCGGGTCGAAGAGCTGGGCGACGTAGGCGAGAAAAACAAGCAGCTCCCCTACCGTCAGGTTGGCGGCCAGCACCTGCTGAGCACCCACCCAGGTCACCCCGAGCGTGCACGCGCTCAGGATCACCGAGATCGAGCCCCAGTAGAAGACCTCGAGACCCTGCTGCGCCATCTTCTGCTGCCGCGCCGCTTCCGTGTGCGCCGTGAAGCGCTGCCGCTCGTGGTCCTCGCGTGCATGGCTCTGAATCAGGGGCAGGGCGGTGATCCCCTGGTAGATGAGCGAGTAGACCTTGCTCTCCGCCTGCTGGGCGGCCGTGCCCCGCACCCGCATCGCCCGCCCGAAGACCTTGATCGACAGCAGCAGGATCGGCACCGCGACCATGGCCACCGCGGCGAGGCGCAGGTTCAGCTGGGCCATCGCGACCGCCATGAACAGGAGCGTGCCGGTGGCGCTGATGAACGTCAGCAACCCCTGCAGGAACAGGATCTGAAAGGCGCACGTGTCCGTCCCGGCCCGGAAGATGATGTCCCCCGCCTCGGTGCCGTGGTGGTAGCGGAGCGAGAGGCGCTGGAGCCAGCCGAAGACGTCATCGCGGACCCTCCGCAGGCCGCGGAGCCCCACGCCGATCGAGATGTACGCGTGCCCGGCGCATGCGGCGGCGTGGACCAGATGAAGCCCCAGCGCCGCCGCGATGATGGCGGTGAGCTGGGCGGGCTGTCCCCAGGCCTGCACCCCATCGGGCAGCCCCGCAGGGTAGGGCTTACTCCCGAGGATGCTGTCAACCAGGATCGCCAGAGGCCAGGGCTTGAGCAGGTTGAGCCCGATGCCGAGGAGCAACAGGCCCAGCGTAAGAGCTATCCGCCCGGCGTCAGGCCGGAAGTAGCCCAGCGCCCGGAGCAGCTGGCGGAAACGCCCTATCGAGGAGGTGAGGTCGCGCGTCCAGCCGGCGGTGTCCATGGAGGCAATCCACGCAGAGAGGCAAGCCGCGTGCCATGCGGCTCAGGCGAAACCGGACCGCCGACGCCTTGAAATTTGCTGACTTCTCGAGGCCTGGGTCAGCCGTCGCGGCGGCGGGACGTGGGCGCCGTGTAATTCCTACACGGACGACCGCGTAGGGCTGGACACCGCCGCGGATCGCGAGGTCACCTGAGGCGCGAACTCGCACCGCGACCACGCCGCCGCCGACCGGCCCTGGTGCCCGGCGCCGGAGGCCCGCATCCTGCTTGGGACCTCACCGAGGCGGCCTCAGTGGCAGTTCAACGGTAGCGTCGCCGGCTGGTTCCGCCCCGCGGAGGCGATTCGGTTCAGCGCCTCGCCGGCCAGCTCCCTCACCCGTAGGTTTGGGTCCCCGAGCACGACGGCGGCGTTGGCGCGGACACCTGCCTCCGTGCTCCGGAGCGCCTCGATCATGCCTGGCATGACGTGGCCGGGGCCCATCTTCACGAGCGCCTCGGCGGCGCTCGCACGGACCCTGAACTCCTTGTCGCCGAGGGCACCGGTGAGTGCCAGCACGGCATGCCGATCGAAGACCACGAGCGCCTGCACGGCGCGGGCGCGCACGTCGACCGCCGGGTCTCGGAGGTCGCGCTGCCAGTCGGCGAGTGTGCGCCCACCCTGCCCGAGGACCGGGGATGCAACGAAGAGCAGCGTGCCCAGCACGAACGAGGCCGCTGATCGACGCGAGCCCCGGTTCACCATCGCCTCCGAGCACCACGCATCATCCCGCTACCGCCCGAGGAAGGCGCGGGCCCGTCGGACTTCAGGGCGCTCGCCGTCGGCCGTTGTGGCGATAGTCAGGAGCCTCGCGTAGTGCTGGCGAGCCCGCGCGCCGTCGCCGGCGAGCTCGGCAGCGCGAGCGGCACCCGCCACGCTGTGGAACCGGTCCGGCTCTCCCCGCATCGAAGCTTCGAATACCTGGAGCGCCTGGGTAGCCTGATTCATGTCGAGCAGCATGTCGCCGAGCAGCTCACGTGGCGGCACGATCGGGCCGGGTGTCACTGGGTGTTTTTCGGTCTTGTCTTCCAGCTCGACGGCTCTGAGCATCAGCGCCAGTGCCTCCTCGGGCCTGCCCTCCACCCGCGTGGCCCAGGCGATGACGGCCTGACGCTGGATCTCGGTCTGCTCGGCCCAGTAGCTCTGCTTGGCGGTGGCCAGCACGTCGCGAAGCGCCGAGAGGCGCTCGGCGGGCGCCCGGACGCAGCGCGAGCGCGACCTGTCGAGCTTCGTCACCGCGACCACGCTGATGGTGGACGGGGGCATGCGGGGCTGACCGGCGGGGCGAGGCTTGACCATGATGTATCGCCGATGACATCATCCCGCCACATGCGTCGGGGATTGTGGGTCCCGGCGGTCACGTCGTTGGCGAACCAGAATGGAGGATTGCGATGATGCCCAGGGTGCTGCTCGCGTCTGTCCTTGCCCTCCTGGTGATCCTCGGCGTGAGCCCGCGCGCCTCCGCCCAGGCGGTGCCCGAGAGCCGCCTGAAGGCAATCTACGCGATGTCGCCGGAAGAGATGGCCGCCACGGGGGCCTGGACCAAGTCGGCCTACGATCGCCTGCTCGCCCAGATCAACGGGATCAAGGACAAGGCGACCCGCGACCTCGTACTGGACATGGTGCTCCGCCCGGAGGCGAAGGTCTTCAAAGCCAAGGCGACCCAGTCGTTCCTCGCCTCGCCCGCCGCGGGGGGGAAGGGCCATCACTATTATCCGGGCGGGCTGCCCGTTCACGTCCTCGAGTGGGTGGACGTCGCCATGGCGTGGGCGGATGCCTACGAGAAGATATACAAGGTCAAGAAGGTTGACCGGGACATGATCGTCGCGGCCCTCGTCCTCCACGACTGGGCCAAGGTCTGGTACGAGTGGGACCCCAAGACCGGCAAGGTGGTCAAGCCGGCCTGGTATCCGCAGTCCTGGGGCGGCGAGCAGGGCAAGGCCAAGTGGAAATGGATGGGCGAGCACGGCGCGGTGGTGTACGCCGAGCTGATTCACCGCGGCGCTCCGGACAATCTCATCGTGGCGACGGCGGCGACCCACTTCGATCCGCACTGGGACCTGGACAAGGACGGAGAGGGGCTGAACGCGGCCCTGGCCGAGGCCGCCAAGATCGCGGGGAAGCCGCCGATCGTAGTGCTCCCGCGCAAGCAGATGTTCGAGTGGTGGTTCTCGACGTATACCGACGGGTCCTGGTCGTACTCGCATTACATCGCCGGGTTCACCGCGCTCGAGGCGATCGAGGCGGCGGCCAAGGACCTCGGGGTCGCGCCCGGCTCGCTCGAGGCCAACAAGCTCGGCTGGTTCGTGCTGAGCCGTGTCTCGGACTACCGGATCTACGAGGTCTATCAGAGCGCGGGCTTCAAGCCGGACGCGGCCAAGGACTTCGTGCTCTCCGTCCTGAAGGATTCCGCGAGCTACGAGGTGCCGAAGAGATAGTCGCGCGGGGCGCGGGGCCGTGCGCCGCCGCCGGATTTCTGGCGGTCCTCGTCTCGAGCCTGCCCGGAACGGCGTGGTCCCACGGCGCCGGCGACCGCTATGAACTGCCCGCCCCGCTGATCTATTTCGTTGCCGGCGCGGCGCTGACCGTCGGACTGTCCTTCGTCGTGATGGCGGTGGCGGCTCGCGCGCCCATGCGCGCGACTCCGAGCGGGGGCTTCGTCGTCCCGCTCGGGCCGGTGCTTCGGTGGCTCCGGCCCGCCTGTCGCCTTCTCTCGGTGGTGCTGCTTGGCCTCGTCCTCTCGGCGGGCCTGTTCGGTGATCCTCATCCTGCGAAGAACCTGGCGCCGACCTTTGTCTGGATCGCGTGGTGGGTCGGCCTCTCGCTCGTGGTCGCCTGTCTCGGCAACGTGTGGCCGGCCTTCGATCCGTGGCGCGCCGTCTTCGACACCGTGGACGCGCTGGCGCGCCGGGCGACTAGGGGCCGGGGCATCGCCCGCGGCTGGGCCTATCCGCGCGCGCTCGGCGTGTGGCCGGCGGCCATCCTGTTGCTCGGCTTCACGTGGATCGAGATCGTCTCTCCGCAGGCGCCGGTGCCGTCCCGGATTGCCGGTTTCGGCCTCGCCTGGTCGGTCCTGACCCTGCTCGGCATGCTGTGCTTCGGCCGCGCGGCCTGGCAGGAAAACGCGGACGTGTTCGCCGTCCACTTCACGACGCTGGGCCGCTTCGCGCCGATCGGCCCCGGTCCCGACGGGCGGACCCTCGTGGTGCGGCCGCCCGGACGGGGGCTCGTCGAGCCGGTCGCCGTACCTCCCGGCATGGTGGCCTTCGTGATCACCATGCTGGCGACCGTGCTCTTCGACGGCGTGCTCGGCACGCAGGTCTGGCGGCTCGTCGACCGCACGGTCAGCGGCGAATTCCCGCGGCTGCTCGACCGCGAGGGTTATCTCCTCGGGACTTCGGGCTTGCTCGCGGTGTGGCTGCTCTTTCTCGGCGCCTATCTGCTGGCCTGTCGGGTCACCGCCTGGTTCGTGCGCGGGTCCACGGTTGTCGGGACGGCGCGCCTGTTTGTCCTGAGCCTGGTGCCGATCGCGATCGCCTACAACGTCGCGCACAACTCGGCCTACGTGCTGGGGCAGGGCCAGGCGCTGATCCCGCTGCTGTCCGATCCGCTCGGCCGCGGCTGGAATCTGTTCGGGATGGCGACCTATAGCCCGGATCTCACCCTCGTCGGGGCCCGGTTCACGTGGTACGTGGCGGTGGGCGCGATCGTGGCCGGCCACGTCATCGCGGTCTGGCTGGCGCATCGGCTGACTCTGCGGGCCTTCGGCGCGCGGCGCGCGGCGGTGGTCGCCTCCGTGCCGCTCACGATCCTGATGGTGGTCTACACCGCGCTGAGCCTGTCGGTGATCGCCGAGCCGCTCGTCCGATTCCGCACCCCGGATCCGTCGTACTCGCGGCTCGGGCCGGCTGGGCAGACGAGCGGTCAGGCGGTGGCCGCCGGGGCCCTTGAGTAGTCCGGACTGCCCTGGTACGCTCCCGGTGCTTGCGAGTCCACGAAGGACTGCGGACCTGCCCACGGTCGGGCCAAGCGCTGGCACCTCTTCATCACAGGCCTGTGCGGAAAGGTAAAACACATGGCGAGAATTACTCACAGCGGGACCGGTGAGGGTGCCGCGGGCGACAGCGAACACGACGGCTCGGGCGATCGGGTGAACGAAGGGCGGCGAGACTTTCTCAAGGGCGCCATGGCGGCCGGCGGTGCGGCGGCGGCGTTCGCGGCGGCCGGACTCTCCTCGGTGACGACGGCGCAGGCGCAGCCCGGGATGGTACCGGGAACCAAGAACCACTATTACGTTCCCGCGACCGACAAGACTGTGCACTGGGGGTATTTCAGCAAGCTGCTCAAGCCCCAGGTCGAAGTGAGTTCCGGTGACTTTGTCACGATCGAGGTGCTCACGCATCACGCCAACGACGACGCCGACCGAATGGTGAAGGGCGATCCGGGCGCGGAGAGCGTCTTTTACTGGGACAAGCAACGCAAGGGCGTGGACCGTCGCGGCGCGGGCCCGATGACCCCGACGCTCTTCGGTCGGGGTGCCGGCGAAGGCCTCGGCGTCCACATCTGCACCGGCCCGGTCGCGGTCCGCGAGGCGGAGCCGGGGGACATCCTCGAGGTCCGGATCATCGACGTCGGGCCGAGGCCGTGCGCCAATCCGCAGTACAAAGGCAAGAGTTTCGGGAGCAACGCGGCCGCCTGGTGGGGCTTTCACTACAAGGAGTTGTTGACCGATCCCAAGCCGCGTGAGGTGATCACCATCTACGAGGTCGATGCGAGCGGCGAGCGGAACTGGGCGAAGGCGGTCTACAACTTCCGCTGGACCCCGCAGACAGATCCCTCCGGGGTCGTACACAAGACGATCGACTACCCCGGCGTCCCGGTCGACCATCGCACCGTGCAGGAGAACCCCGGGGTGCTCAAGAACATCCGGGTGCCCATCCGGCCCCACTTCGGCGTTCTCGGCCTGGCGCCCGCCGAGGCCGACATGGTGGACTCCATCCCGCCCAGCTACACCGGGGGCAACATCGACGACTGGCGCATCGGCAAAGGCGCCACGATGTACTATCCGGTGGCGGTCAAGGGGGCATTACTCTCCGCGGGAGACTCCCACGCCTCGCAGGGCGACTCCGAGCTCTGCGGCACGGCCATCGAGTGCTCGCTCACCGGCACCTTCCAGCTCATCGTGCACAAGCGCGCCAGCCTGACGGGTACCGCACTGGCGGGGCTCACCTACCCACTGCTCGAGACCCAGGACGAGTGGGTCCTGCACGGGTTCAGCTATGCCAACTATCTCGCGGAGCTCGGACCCGACGCGCAGAGCAAGATCTACGAGAAATCCTCGATCGATCTGGCGATGAAGGATGCGTTCCGGAAGATGCGGCACTTCCTGATGACGACCAAGGGTTTGAGCGAGGACGAAGCGATCTCGCTGATGTCCGTCGCGGTGGACTTCGGTGTGACGCAGGTGGTGGACGGCAACTGGGGAGTCCACGCCATCATCAAGAAGAGCCTGTTCGCGGGCGCCTAGCAAGCGTGAGACCGGGCACCTCCCGGCGTGGGGTGCCCGATCTTGTTTTCGACCGCGCCCGCCCGGCTTCCCCGCCGGGGGTATTGACAAGGACGCCGCGTCCTTGTAGCTTGCGCCCCACTCTCGCATCATCCGAACTGTCCGGCCCTCGGGGAAGCCAATGCCCTGCACGGGATCCTGGGACAACCTTTCGGGCCGGCCGCGGGTCGAAGAGACCGGCGCGGGGGCTCGCTTGGCGTCCGCCCGGGGCGCGGAGGCCGGCGGCTCGACATGGCGCTGCTGAGCCTCGACGCGGTACACCTCCATTTCGGCGGCGTCACCGCCCTCGCCGGCGTCAGTCTCGAGGTCCACCCGCACGACTTCCTGGCCATCATCGGGCCCAACGGGGCCGGCAAGACCAGCATCTTCAACTGCATCAGCGGGATCTACGCGCCCAGCCGGGGGCACATCCGCTTCGACGGCCGGGACATCACCGCGCTCAAGCCGTACCGCCGCGCCCACCTCGGCGTCGCCCGCACCTTCCAGAACATCGCGCTGTTCAAGGGGATGAGCGTGCTGGACAACATCAAGATCGGCCGGCACATTCACCTCCGCGCGGGCGTGCTGGCCTCGGGGGTCTACTACGGCAAGGCGGCCCGCGAGGAGCGCCTGCATCGGGTCGTCATCGAGCGGGAGATCATCGACCTGCTCGAGCTGCAGGACATCCGGCACAAGATCGTCGGCACGCTGCCGTACGGGCTGCAGAAGCGGGTGGAGCTGGCCCGGGCCCTCGCCCTCGATCCGACCCTGCTCCTGCTCGACGAGCCCACCGCCGGCATGAACGCGGAAGAGACCGAGGACATGGTGCGGTTCGTCCTCTACGTCAAGCAGGTGAAGCGCCTGGCGGTGGTGATGATCGAGCACGACATGGGCGTCGTGATGGACATCTCCGACCGCGTGGTCGTACTCGACTTCGGCCAGAAGATCGCCGAGGGCACGCCCGCCCAGGTGCAGAAGGACCCCGCGGTGATCAAGGCGTACCTCGGCGAAGAGACGGAGGCGGTCTAGCACCGCCGTGGAGACCGCGACCGGCATGGACCACGGCACGTTCCCGGGGCGGCTCGTCGAGCGGGCCCGACGCCGCGGGGACGAGATCGCGCTCCGGGAGAAGAAGTACGGCATCTGGCAGGAGGTGACGTGGCGGGAGTACGCGGCCCACGTGCGCGCGGTGGCGCTCGGGCTGGAGCACCTCGGCCTGCGGCGCGGCGACACGGTGGCGGTGATCTCCGGTAACCGGCCCGCCTGGCTCTACGTGGAGCTGGCGGCCCAATCGATCGGCGCCATCCCGCTCGGGATCTTCGTCGATGCGTTGCCCGAGCAGGTGCGCCGGGTGCTCGAGCACGGCGAGGTGCGCGTCGTCCTGGCCGAGGATCAGGAGCAGGCCGACAAGGTGCTCGGCGTCCGCGAGGCGCTGCCGTGCCTCGAGCGGATCGTCGTGGACGACATGCGCGGGCTCGAGACGTACCGGGATCCCATGCTCGTGAGCCTCGAGCGCGTCGAGACCGAGGGCCGCGAGGTCGACGAGAGGGAGCAGGGCCGGTACGAATCGCTGCTGGCCCAGCGGCGGCCGGACGACGTGGCGCTCCTCTCCTATACCTCCGGCACCACCGGCCTGGCCAAGGCGGCGATGATCAGCCACCGCAACCTGCTCGCGATGGCCGCGGGGGTGACCGAGGTCGACCCGATGCGCGAGGGCGACGAGGTCGTCTCGTTCCTGCCCTTCGCCTGGGTCGGGGAGCAGCTCGTCAGCGTCGCGATGGCGCTCCACGTGGGCGCGACCGTGAATTTCCCCGAGGAGCCCGAGACCGCGCGCGAGGACCTGCGGGAGATCGGGCCCCACGTGATGATCGCGCCGCCGCGGTTCTGGGAGGCGATGTGCTCGGAGTACCAGGTCAAGATCGCCGACTCCGGATTCGTGAAGCGCCTGGCCACGCGCGCCGCGCTGGCCCTGGGCGAGCGGGCGGCCACGAGCGAGCGCGACCACGCGCGGCCCGGCGGGATGGGGCGGGCGCAGCGCGCGCTCGCGCGGCTCCTGGCGTTCCGCACGCTGCTCGACAAGCTCGGGCTCTCCCGCGTGCGGCGCGCGTATACCGGCGGCGCGCCCCTGGGGCCGGAGATCTTCGGGTTCTTCCGCGCGATCGGGCTCAACCTCAAGCAGGTCTACGGCCAGACCGAGACGTCGGGGATCTGCGTCGTCCACCCGGACGGTGACGTCCGCGCGGGGACGGTGGGCAAGCCGACGCCGGGAACGCGGGTGCGGATCTCGGAGAGCGGCGAGATTCTCGTGGCGGGCGAGAGCGTGTTCGTCGGCTACTACAAGAACCCGGAGGCGACCGCGCGGGTGCTCGACGACGGCTGGCTCCGCACCGGTGACGCCGGCTTTCTCGACGGGCACGGCCACCTGGTGATGATCGACCGGGTCACCGACGTGCTGAGGATGGCGGATGGCTCCCGCTTCTCGCCCGCGCTGATCGAGAACAAGCTCAAGTTCAGCCCCTTCGTCCGGGAGGCGGTGGTGCTCGGCGAGGAGCGGCCGCACGTGGTCGCGCTGATCCAGATCGATATGGGCAACGTCGGTACCTGGGCGGAGACCCGTCGGCTGCCGTTCACCACCTTCAAGGATCTCTCCGGCAAGCCCGAGGTCGCGGTCCTGATCGGGGAGGCGGTCGCCCGGGTCAACCAGGACCTCCCCGACGCCGCCCGCATCCGGGAGTTCGCCCTGTTCGACAAGGAGCTCGATGCCGACGACGACGAGATGACCCGGACCCAGAAGGTCCGGCGCGCGACGATCCTGACCAAATACCGGGACATGATCGAGAGGTTGTACGCCGGGTCGTCGGCGGAGAGCCTCGCGGGAGGACGGTGAGAGCAGGCCATGGCGGATCACATCGTCTTCATGCTCCAGCTGGTCATCACGGGCGTGGCGGTGGGCGGGGTGTACTCGCTGATGGCGCTCGGGTTCGTGCTGATCTTCAAGGCGTCGAGCGTGGTCAACTTCGGGCCGGGCGAGCTGGTCCTGTTCGGCGCCTACGTCGCGTGGGCCACCATCCTGCCGATGAACCTGCCGCTCTACGTGGCCCTCCCGCTGACCCTCGGGGTGGCCGTCCTGCTCGGCCTCGTGATCGAGCGGGGCGTGCTGCGCCCGCTCATCGGCGAGCCGATCATCTCGGTGATCATGGTCACCTTCGGTGTCGCGAGCGTGATCCGAGGCTTCCTCAACATGACCTGGGGCAGCGACACGCGCCCGTTCCCGGTGCTGTTCTCCCCGGAGCCGATCCACCTCGGGCCGGTGCCGGTGTCGCCGGTGCATCTGTGGAGCTTCGTGGGCGTGCTCATCCTGCTCGCCGTCTTCTCGGTCTTCTTCAAGTTCTCGCTCACCGGCATGGCGATGCGGGCGACCGCGGACAACCAGCAGGTTGCCCAGTCCCTCGGGGTGAGCGTCAAGCGGATCTTCGCGCTGTCGTGGTGCATCGCCACCGTGGTGTCGACGTTGGCTGGGATCATCCTCGGGAGCGTCCGAGGTGGGGTGGACTTCTCGCTCGCCGATCTGGGCCTGAAGGTGTTCCCGGTGGTGATCCTGGGCGGGCTCGACAGCGTGGCGGGCGCGATCATCGGCGGCGTGCTGATCGGCGTGCTCGAGAACCTCTCGGGCGGGTACCTCGATCCGCTCCTGGGCGGCGGGGTCAAGGAGGTGGCGCCGTTCGTGGCCCTCGTGGTGATCCTGATGCTGCGCCCCTACGGCCTCTTCGGCAAGGTCGAGATCGAGCGCGTCTGATGCAGTGCGGCGGGTTCCGGACCAGCTATCGCTCGGACGAGCGCATCTTCGACACGGTGGCGCCGATCATCGGCGTGCTGCTGCTGATCGGGGCCCTCGCCCTCGCGCCCCGGTTCGGGACCACCTACTGGCTCGACGTGCTGAACCGGATCGGCATCGCGATCATCGGAGCGCTCGGGCTCAACATCCTCGTGGGCTACACCGGGCAGATCTCGATCGGGCACGCCGCGTTCCTGGCGGTCGGCGCCTATTCCACCGCGATCCTCGAGGTCAACGCGGGGCTGCCGTTCTACCTCTCCATCCCGCTGGCCGCGCTGGTCACCTCGGGGTTCGGCCTCGTCTTCGGCATCCCGTCCCTGCGGCTGAAGGGCCTCTACCTGGCCATCGCCACGCTCGCCGCGCACTTCATCACCACCTACGGCATCGTCCACTGGGAGAGCATGACGAAGGGCGTGCTGGGGTTCATGGTCCCCCCCGCCACCGTGTTCGGGCTGCCGCTCGACTCGGACGCGCGGGTCTTCTACCTCATCTTTGCGCTGGTGATCCCGGCGACTTTCTTTGCCAAGAACCTGTTCCGGACCAGGGTGGGACGGGCGTTCATCGCGATCCGGGACCGCGACGTGGCCGCCGGGGTCATGGGCGTCAGCCTGTATCGCTACAAGCTGCTCGCCTTCGTGATCAGCTCGTTCTACGCGGGCGTGGCCGGAGGCCTGATGGCCCACCATTCGAAGATCTTGTTCCCCGACTCGTTCACGCTCCTGGTGGCCATCGACTACCTCGCCATGGTCATCATCGGAGGCCTGGGCAGCATCCTGGGCGCCATCTTCGGGGCGATCTTCATGACCCTGCTGCCGGAGGTGCTCAAGCTCGGCGCGACGTCGCTGACCGGGGTATACCCGAACGCGTTCGGCCTCATCGCCTCGTCGCGGGACATCGTCTTCGGCCTCGCCGTCATCCTGTTCCTGATGTACGAGCCCCAGGGCCTCGCCCGCATCTGGCTGCGGGTCCGGAGCTACTGGAAGCTCTGGCCGTATGCCTACTGAGCCACGCCACTCACCGCTCCGAAGGAGGGCGCTATGAGCCACGCACGCGACCTGCTCGTCCGGTTCCTCCTCATCGGCCTGTTCGTCGTCGGCCTCGGCGTCCCGCCGGGTGCGGCGCAGGGGGTCATCAAGATCGGCAACCTCGTGGATCTCACCGGCCCCACCTCCGACCAGGGCAAGGACATCGCCCAGGGCCGGATCGACGCCGTCCAGTACTTCAACGAGCGGGGCGGCGTCAACGGCAAGAAGATCGAGCTGATCAGCGTGGAGTACGGGTTCCAGCCGCCCCGCGCGGTGGCGGCCTACAAGCGGTTCGTGGAGGACGACAAGGTGGTGATGGTCCTGGGCTACGGGACGCCGGATACCGAGGCCCTGCGCCCCTACATCACCAAGGACAAGATCCCGTATCTCTCCGGCTCCTACTCCGGGCACCTCACCGATCCGCGCCAGACCCCGTACAACTTCCCGGGCGGCATCGACTACACGAGCCAGATCCGCATCTTCCTGAACTACGTGAAGGAGACCTGGACCGACACGAGCCGCAAGCCGCGGGTCGCCTTCATCTACGCCGACAACGCCTACGGCCGGGCGCCCGTCGAGGCGGGTCGCCTCTACGCCAAGGAGATTGGCGTGGACCTGGTGGACGAGGAGATCATCCCCACCGTCCTGACCGACGCGACCTCGCAGCTGTTGACGATGAAGAAGAAGGATCCGGACTACGCGTACATCAACACGAACACCCAGTGGGTCCCGGTCGTGCTGAAGGACTCCTACAAGCTCGGTCTCAAGACGAAGTACGTCGTGAACAACTACGGGATCGACGAGCGGACGCCGAAGCTGGCCGCCGAGGCGGCCGAAGGCGTGATGGGCATCCAGGACGTGGCGTACTGGGGCGAGAACGTGCCGGGCATGAAGATCCTGATGGATTTCCACCAGAAACACCACGGCAGCGACACCCATGCCTCGCCCTACATGCGCGGGTGGCTCTGGGTGATCATGTCGGTCGAGGCGATCAAGCGGGCCGGGGACAACCCGACCGGGGAGTCGATCAAGAAGGCGCTGGAGAGCTTCAAGGAGTTCGACACCTGGGGGCTCACCCCGCCGTTCACCTACACCAACGAGGACCACCGCCCCACCAACCGGGCGCGGCTGGTGATGGTCAAGGGCGGCAAGATCGTGCAGCTCAAGGAGGTCTCGGTCGATCGCGACATGAAGTGGATCGGGAAGTAGATGCTGCGATTGAACAACGTCCAGGTCATCTACAGCGAGGTCATCCTCGTCCTGAAAGGGCTGTCGCTCGACGTCGAGGAGGGCAAGATCGTCGCCCTCCTGGGCGCCAACGGGGCGGGCAAGACGACGACGCTGAAGGCGATCTCGGGCCTGCTGAAGACCGAAGGCGGAGCGGTCACCGACGGCAGCATCGAGTTCATGGGCCAGCGGATCGACGGACGCGACCCCGAGGCGATCTGCCGCCTCGGGGTCGTGCAGGTCATGGAGGGGCGCAAGGTCCTGGAGAGCATGACGGTGGAGGAGAACCTGAGGATCGGCGGCTACTCGCGGCGGGACCCGGATGGGGTCCGCCGCGACATGCAGCTGATCTACGACTACTTCCCCCGGCTGGTGGAGCGGCGGGCGCAGCTCGCCGGCTACCTGTCGGGGGGCGAACAGCAGATGCTGGTGATCGGGCGCGCCCTGATGGCCAAGCCGCGCCTGCTGCTTCTGGACGAGCCGTCGCTCGGTCTGGCGCCGCTGCTGGTGCGCGAGATCTTCGCGATCATCCAGAAGATCAACCGCGAGCGTGGGACGACGTTCCTGCTCGTCGAGCAGAACGCCCAGATCGCGCTCGGCATCGCCGACTACGGCTACATCATGGAGAACGGCCGGATCGTCTTCGACGGTCCGGCCGACAAGCTGCGGGGCAACGACGATGTCCGGGAGTTCTACCTCGGGCTCAGCGGGGCGGGCCGCCGGAAGAGCTTCCGAGAGGTGAAGTTCTACAAGCGCCGCAAGCGCTGGGCGTTCTAGTCCAGCCAGTCTTCCTCCTTGAGCTTCCGCGGCAGGTAGGTCTTGGTCAGGTAGCGGAAGTCCTTGTTGGCGAGCGCGTCGAGCTCGTACTTGAGGCCGGACGCGAGCATCCGCTTGATCTCTTCCTGCCAGGGCTTCTTCTGGAGCCAGCGGTACTTGAGCAGCTCCTTGGCGCGGCTGATGTCCTTGTCGTTGAGCTTGATGCCCACGTTGCGGGGGAGGCCGTAGCGGTCGGGGTCGGCGCTGGAGAGGCCGATGAACTTGGCCTTGGGAATGGCCATCCGCTCGCTCTCGAACGCGAGGTTGATCGAGCCCTGCTTGACGACCGAGTAGATGTAGTAGCCCCAGGGGTCGTTGTCCACGAGGACGTACACCGGGATCTTGTATTCCTCGTGCAGGCGACGCGCCAGGCGCCGGACGCCGCGGGGCGGCTGGCCGTTGCCGGTGAGCAGCACGCAGTTGTAGCGGCGCCAGAACTTGTCCTCCGAGAGGCGGTTCCACTGGGTGCCCTTCTCGACGAGCAGGACGAAGTCGGCGGTGCAGCGGCGGATCTCGATGAAGTCGGGCTCGACGATGGACGGCACCGAATAGCCGCCCTTGCCGAGGCGCGCGCAGTCCACCCGGTCACCGTCGTCGCCGAACACGACGGGCCCCACGATGCTGCCCGCGTTCTCGGCGCGCACGTGGAGCTCTTCGCGCAGCGCCGCCAGCGAGACTTCGAGATCCTCGATCAGCGGGTCGGATTCGTTCTGGTTGTCGAACGTGTTCTCGTTCGAGTCCTTCATGGTGTGCTTGGTGCGGTAGTAGATCTCGCGCAGCGACGTCGTGAGGTCGGCCCGCTGCAGCTCGGACAGGGCGTCGGCCACCAGGACCGTCTGCATGAACTTCTTCGCCATGCTCACGTTGAAGAACGTGCGCTCCTGCTTGCGCTTGCCCATCTCGATGATGCCGCGCTTCTCGTTGAAGTTGACGTTGGCGAGGCTGCGGATGGGGATGGACAGCGTGGGGTCCTTGCTCCGATCGGCGGCCGTGATCACCGCGTCCGCCACGCTGATGAGCTTCTTCTCGACGGCTCCGATCTTCTTCGCCTTTGCTTGCGCCATGGGTCGCTACCTCTTCCTGCGCTTTGGCGCCTTGGTCTTGGGCTTCGCCGCCTTGGTCGGCCGGGCCCGGCGGGGCGGCCGGGCGGAGCGGGTCGGCTTGGCCTTGCCTTTGGCCTTCCGTCGCGCGGCCGCGGGCTTGGTCTTGTCCGGCCGGGCCTCTTCGGGCGGCGCGACCGCGCTCCCCTCGTCCCCGGGCAATACCGGCGCCTCCCCTTCCGGCCCGTCGGCGGTGACGATGATCGAGTGGGGGAGGCCTTCCGGACCGCCCTCGTGGCCCAGGATCGCGTCGGTCCGGGGACCGCCGGTGCGCTTCAGGGCGATCTTCTGGAGCTGCATCTTGAGCTTTTCTTTGGCCAGCTTACCGCCCTTCAGCCGGCCGCAGGCCTCGACGACCTCCTCGATGTACAGCTCGAAGATGTTGCGCCGGCGGAACTCGCTCTTGGCCCGCTCGCGCCGCCGCAGGAACATGCCGAGCCGGCGCCCGCACTCCTGCAGCGCGAGCTTGATCTCCTTCCGGATCTCGTCGTAGTCGGCGATCGCTTCCTTGGACTCGCTGGTGAACGGCACCCAGACCGAGCCCATGTGGACGAACACCACCATGGGGCCGGCCGGGAGCGCGCCCCGGGACTGGGCCACCCCGTAGTTGCGCCAGGCGGTCTCGAGCACCGCCTTGAAGGTCGCGCAGGCCGACTGCTGGTAGAGCAGGGGGACGCGATTGGCGTACCGAATGACCCGGGCCAGCTCGTTGTCGTCCTCCCGCTGCTCGCCTTCCGCGAGCGGGACCGCGGCCGCGTCCGGGGTGACCGCCACCTGGTCCGGACCCTTCCCGTACGCCAAGCCCGCTTCAATGATGAACGGGTTGCCGCGGTACACGGCGGCCGGCCGGGTCACCGCGGTGTAGAACTCGCCCTTGATCTGCTTGTAGAGACCGTGGAGGATCGCCTTCTCGCCGATGGGCGAGATGCAGTTCGAGGGCGGCGCCATGATCTTGGTCGCCTGGATGGCCTTGTAGAGGGCCTCGGCGGCGGCGCCGTGGACATTGCGCGGCCTCGCGTTCCCCGAGAGCTTGGCCGTCCGGCAGATCTCCTGGGCGACGGCGGTGGAGACCCGGCTGAAATCGCCGGCGAGAAACCCCGCGAGCGAATGGCTCCGGGTGTCGTGGAGCATCCGGAGGAGCACGCCGAACTCGATGCCGTAGGGATGCGGCTTGATCTCCCGAGGCTGCGGCGGCAGCTCCTGGATCGTCCGCGGGTAGTGCCGGGTCTCCCCCTCCGGCGCATGGTAGACGAGCGTCACGTGCGGATTGGCGATGGCCACCTGCTCGAGGAACTCGTCCACCGAGGCGCGGCCTTTCTGGTAGCGTCCCTCGATCTCGAGCGTCACCTGCGTGCCCCGCGGGTGGTCCCAGTCGATCTTCTTGCTCTCGAAGATCCTCGGCTCGTTCTTCTTGGTGTCGATCTGGACTTCGAAGTAGTGCGTCGCGGCCCGCGCCCCGGTGCTCGAAGTGATCTGCACCGGCTTGCCGGTCGTGAGCTGGGCGTACATGCCGGCCGCGGAGATGCCGATCCCTTGCTGGCCGCGGCTCATGCGCAGCCGGTGGAACTTCGAGCCGTAGAGGAGCTTCGCGAAGATCGGCGGGATCTGCTGGCGGACGATGCCGGGCCCGTTGTCGATGACCGTGACCCGGAAGCGGGTCGCCTGGCTGGCCGGCGGCGCCGGCTCGCCGTTCGCGGCGACCTCCAGCGTGACGACGACCTCGGGCAGGATGCCGGCCTCCTCGGCGGCGTCGAGCGCGTTGTCCACCGCTTCCTTGACGCAGGTCAGGAGGGCTTTTCGCGGATTGTCGAAGCCGAGCAGGTGGCGGTTCTTGGTGAAGAACTCGGAGACCGAGATCTCCCGCTGGCGGGCGCCCATCTCGGCGGCAGACGGGGCCGCCTTCGGCTCGGTGGTCGGGGGCTTGGCCAGCACGGTGGACATTCCCCTCTTTGATATCAAACCCCGTGCTCGCGGGCGCTCTTTTATAATCAGGCCCGCGTATACGATCCAGAGGAGGGTCACATGGCCAGCGTGATCGTGAGAGGCGGCGCCACCGGGTTCGCCCAGGAGATCGAGGCGGGCCGTCATCGTCTCGTCGCGGATGAGCCGGTGGAGGCGGGCGGGACGGACGCGGGCGCCTCGCCCTATGACCTGCTGCTGGCCGCGCTGGGGGCCTGCACCTCCATGACGATCTCCATGTACGCGCGGCGCAAGCAGTGGCCGCTCGAGCGGGTCACGGTGCGGCTGCAGCACGCGAAGATCCACGCCCAGGACTGCGCGGAGTGCGAGACGAAGGAGGGCATGCTCGATCGCATCGAGCGGGAGATCAGCCTGACCGGCCCGCTCAGCGCCGAGCAGCGGGAGCGGCTGCTCGAGATCGCCAACCGCTGCCCGGTGCACCGCACCCTCGTCTCCGAGATCGACATCCGCACGCGGCTGCTCTGACCCGGCGGTGCCGCCCGCCGCCCGCGCCTTTCCCTGGTACCTGGCCGGGGTCAGCTCGTGGTTCGCGAGCTCCGGGATGCAGACCATCGTGTTCCCGTGGCTCGTCACCGTGGTCCTTCACGAGCCGGCCGCGCGGGTCGGCATCGCCCAGATGTCGCTCATGGCGCCGTCGATCTTCCTGATGCTGCTTGGCGGGGCGGTCGCCGACCGCGCGGATTGCCGCCGGCTGCTGGTGCGGGGGCATCTCGTGGCCGCCCTGCCACCCCTCCTGCTGGGCGTGGTCATCGCGCGGGGCGGGCTGGCCTACAGCGGCCTGATCGCCTACGCGCTCGCGGTCGGCACCGCGGGCGCCTTCGTCATGCCAGCGCGCGACGCGATGCTGACGCGCGTGGCGGCGGGTGGGCTCGGGCGCGCGGTGGCGGTGATGACCGCCACCCAGTTCGCGGCGCAGCTCGCGGGGATCGGGGTGGGGGGCAGCGCCGGCGCGATCGGGGCGCCCGCGCTCTTGCTCCTGCAGGCGGCGGTGCTGGCGTTCGGGGGCATCGCGGCGCTGCGGCTGCCCGCGGCGCCCCCGGTCGCCGGGGCCGCGGCCCAGAGCCGGCTGCGCGCCATGCGCGATGGACTGCGGGCCGCCGCCGAGTCGCCGATCCTGGTCCCCGTGCTGATCGCGAACCTGGCGGTGGGCGTGCTCTACGTGGGCGCCTTCCTCGTGATCCTGCCGCTGATCGTGCGCGATGTCTACGGTGGGGATTCGGCTCAGCTCTCCCTCGTGAGCCTGGGTTTCTGGGGCGGCACCATCGGGTCGACCCTCGTTCAAATTCGCTTGGGGGCCCTGCGGCGTCCGGGCCGGGCCATCGTGCTCGCCCTCTTCCTCGGGGCCGGCGTGCTCGCGGCCATGGCGTGGCCGGGCTCGTTCCCGGCCTTCGTGGCGCTCTGCCTGGTCTGGGGCCTGGGAGCCGGTGTGGTGATGACCCAGGCGCGGACGCTGGTGCAGTCGGCGGCGCCCGAGACGCACCGCGCGCGGATCCTCTCGCTCTTCCAGCTCGGCTTGATGGGTGGGGCGCCGGTCGGCGCCCTGCTGATCGGCTATCTGGCCGCGCTCACCGGGCCGCGCGGCGCGGCGGTCTATCCCGCCGGGTGCATGTTACTGGTGCTGGCCGGGCTGCTGCTGCGCTCCCGCCTCTGGCAGCAGGGCGGGGCGCGATGAGGCGGGATCAGCGCATCTCGTAGAGGTAGAGGTAGAGCGGGAGCTTCGGCTCGGCGCTGAGCAGCTCGCCGCCCGAGGCGGGGCGCGGCAGCTCGGCGCCCACCCGCTCCTGCATCCGGACCACGAGGTCGCGGTAGGACGAGCCCCGGATCACCCGATCGAACTGCGCCCGGTAGTTCGTGATCAGGCTGACGCCGTCGATCGTGATGTCTCGCACCAGCCAGCGATTGCCCTGGTAGACCATCCAGTGGTCGAGGCGAATCTGCCGCCCGCCCCGGCCCACGATGGCGGTGCGCACCCCCGCCCGGTCCCGCTCCACCGACTCGCCCAGGTAGTACACGGTGATCCCGTTGCCATCGATCTCGGCCACCGCCGCGAGCCAGTAGACGAAGCCGCGCTGGACGAAGCCGGAGAAGATGGACGTGAACTCCCGCTGCTCGACCGCGGTGCGCGCCTTCCACTCCGGTCCGAGCACGTCCTCCGAGGCGCCGCGGAAGTCGAAGACCTTGCTGAACAGTGCGCGGATCGCGACGAGGCGCTCGAGCGGCCGATCCTCCATCGCCGGGTCGGCGATGATCTGGTTGGCCTGGGTGAACGTGGCCTGCAGCGTGGTGGTAGGCGCCCCGGCCTCGGCGCCGGTGACGAGGAGCCAGCCGAGCGCGGCGAGGGCAAGGAATGCACGGATAAGCATGACTCCGATCCGTGCATCGCCTGTGCCACCGGGGGAGCGTGGTCACGCGCCCCCAAGCAGGGGATTGAAGGCAGGATTGCCGGGTTGACGGCGCCCGGCGACGCTCAGGCGTGGACGATTGCCGTCAGAGCGTCAGCCGCCTTTCAGTCGTGGATCGAGCAGATCGCGCAGCGCATCGCCCAGCATGTTGAAGCCGAAGACGGCGAGCGAGAGCGCCACCGCCGGCCAGATCGCGAGCCACGGCGCCCGGTACATGTGGTCGAGGCCGGCCAGCGAGAGCATGCCGCCCCAGGTCGGATAGGGCGGCGGCACGCCCAGGCCCAGGAACGAGAGGCTCGCCTCGGTCAGGATTACCGTCGACAGGCCGGTGGTCGCGACCACGATGATGGTCGGCATGACGTTCGGCAGGATGTGGGTCAGCGTCGTGCGCACGTGGCCGGCGCCGAGGGCGCGCGCGCTCTCGACGAAGGTGTGCTCCTTGACCAGCATCGCCACGCCGCGGACCACGCGCGAGTTCTGGATGCCGAAGGCCACGCCGAGCACGATCGTGATGTTCCAGACGCTGGGGCCGAGCAGCGACATGATGGACAGGAGCAGCAGGAGCGGCGGGAACGCCATCCAGGCGTCCACCCCGCGCTGCACGAGTAGATCGAAGCGCCCGCCCAGGTAGCCCGAGACCATGCCGATCAGGGTGGCGAGGACACTGCCGATGGCGATGGCCCCGAAGCCCACGTAGAGCGAGATGCGCGCGCCGTAGATGAGGCGGGTCAGGAGGTCGCGGCCGAGCTCGTCGGTGCCGAGCCAGTGCGCCGCGCTCGTGGCGATGAAGCGCTCGCGGAGGCTCGTCTGGGCAAAGCCGTAGGGCGCGATCCAGTCGGCCAGCACCGCCGCCACCAGCATCACCACCACGATCACCGCGCCGATCGTGCCAAGGGGCTTACCCACGAGCATCCGCACCCACACGTCCACCCACCACGGGCGCGTCGCGCCCAGCATTCGCGCTTCGAGCGCCGGCTTTGCCGGCGCAATCATGGGGGAGGCATCGGAGGGGGCCGTCGAGGCCCCCTCCGACTTAGTAGCGGATCCGCGGATCGAGGAAGGCATAGGAGAGGTCGATCAACAGGTTGAGACCGACCACGAGGGCGGCGATGATCAGGTTCACGGACTGGACGACCGGATAGTCGAGGCGGGTCAGGGCCTCGAAGAAGAAGAGCCCGACCCCGGGCAGGCGGAAGATGGACTCGATGATCACCGAGCCGCCGATGTAGAGCGGCATCTGCAGCCCGATCAGGCTGATCACCGGGATCATCGCGTTCTTGAGCGCGTGGCGCAGGATGATGGGCCGCTCCGCGAGCCCCTTGGACCACGCGGTGCGGATATAGTCCTGGCGCAGCACGTCGAGCAGCGCCGAGCGCATGATGCGCATCACCGGGCCCGCCCGCGTCACCCCGAACACGAAGGCGGGCACGAGCATGATCTTGAGGTTCTCGAGGGGATCGGTGGTGAAGGGGACGTAGCTCCAGACCGACGTCCACTTGAACCAGATGGAGGGCAGCACCACCACCAGCACCGCCAAGCCGAAGTACGGGACCGACAGGGCCAGGATGGCCAGGATCCGGCCCACGTAGTCGGAGACGGAGTCCTGGCGCACCGCCGAGACGATGCCCACGAGCACCCCGAGGACCACCGAGACGACGATGGTGAGCAACGCCAGCTCGAGCGTCACCGGGAAGCGCCGCACGAACTCGTCGAGGATGGGCTGGCGCGTCCAGTAGGAGCGGCCGAAATCGCCGCGGGTGACGATGCCGCCGATCCACTCGAGGTACTGGGCGTGCACCGGCCGATCGAGGCCCAGGTCGTGGCGGAGGGCGGCCAGGGTCGGGGCGTAGGCGTGGCCTTCGACCATGCGGGTGGCCACGTCGCCCGGCATGAGGCGCATGAGGGCGAAGACCAGGACGCTCACCAGGAAGAGCGTCGGGATCGCCAGGGCCAGGCGGCGGAGCAGATACTGCTTCACGGCCGGGACCGCTGCGCCCGCTAGACTCCGCCTACTTGTCCAGCCACGTGTAGATCAGGCGCATCCCGAGCCCGTAGCCGTCGTGGTGCCGCAAGCCCTTCACGTAGGGTGGATGCGCCACGTACTGCGGCCACTGCGGCACGTAGACGTAGTACGCCTTGTCGGCCAGGTAGCGCTGGATGTCGTCCACGATCTGCTTGCGCTTCTTGGGGTCCATCTCCCGGCGCTGGGCGACCAGCATCTTGGTCAGCTCGGCGTCGGCCACCCGGCTCTGGTTGGTCGCCAGCTCGGGATAGAAGCGGCCGAAGAGGAAGTCGTCCACCTCGGTGAACGGGGTGGAGGGGCCCATCGCCGCCTTGTCGTACTTGCCGAGCGCGGTCGTCGAGATGTACTTGCCGTACTCCTCGGGCTTGAGCTCGACGGTGATGCCGATCTTGCCGAGATCCTCGGCGGCCAGCTCGTAGTAGCTGCGCCACGGCACCACGTAGCCCGGCCAGTGGTAGATCGGCATCGTGAAGCCCTTGGGGTAGCCGGCCTCGGCGAGCAGTCGCTTGGCCTCGGCGGGATCGTGTCCGAGCAGGGCCTTGGCCTTGGCCGGCTCGAGCTTGGCGGCGTCGAGCTTCCAGTCGGTCAGGGCGCACGGTATCGGGCCCGCGTCCACGCAGCCCTCACCGAAGAGCAGGGCGTCGTTCCAGCCCTTGCGGTCGATGGCGAGCGACACCGCGCGCCGCACCCGCACGTCGTTGAAGGGCGGCTGGTCCGTGCGCATGTAGATGAAGCCCTGGCCGATGACGCGGTAGGGGGTCACCACCATGTCCGGCGTCGTCTGCTTGAGGGACCGCGCCTCCTCCGGGCTGATCCAGCCCCAGACGTGGGGCAGCTCGGCCTTGCCCGCCCGCAGGACGGCCAGGCGCGCGGCCGCGTCGGGCGTGATCTCGACGGTCACCCCGTCGAGGTAGGGGAACCCCTTCATGAAGTAGTCGGGGTTCCGCTCGAAGACCATCTTGACGCCCTTGTCGTACGACTTGAGCACGAAAGGGCCGGTGCCGATCACCGCGTCCGGATGGTTGAAGTCCTTGAACTTGTCCTCCGCCTCGCGGGGCAGGATCGCGCAGAAGCTCGGGCTCGCCAGATGATTGAGGAACGGCGCGTACGCCTCCTTGAGCGTGATGCGCACCGTGTGGCGGTCCACCGCGTCGATCGCCTGCACCGGCTCGAAGCGCTCGCGGAAGCCCGACTTGGCCATGAAGCGCTCGAGCGAGTACTTGACGTCGTCGGCGGTGACCTCGCGCCCGTTCACCGGGGGCTTGTTGTGGAAGCGCACACCTTTTCGAAGGCTGAACGTGTAGACCTTGCCGTCCTTGGAGACCGTCCACTTCTCGGCGAGGTCGGGCACGATGGTGAAGTCGGTGGGGGACTTCTGCTCCGGGCCATTGGGGAACCGGACGAGCTGGCTGTAGGCCAGGCTCATGTAGGAGTGCGTGAGAAAGCTGATCGTGAGGTGCGGGTCGAGTCCCGGCGCCTCCCGCTCCGCGATCCGGATCACCCCGCCCCGCTTGGGGGTCTGGGCCGGCGCGGGGTCCGCGACGAGGAGAACGGCCAGGATTGCCAGGAGGACACTGAGAGCGCTGCGGTACGCCATGGGCCGATTCTCCTCTTCCCTAGGTATAGGGTCAGGCACCTCCGAAGAAGGAGCGAATGGGGCCGAAAGTTGGCCTATTGATCCTGAAGGCTCTGCGCTTGTCAATGCTTCAGTCTCGTGGGGGCCCGCCTCAGGCCGGCGGCCACGCGATCTTCATCGCGTCGAGGCGCCGCAGCCGGTCCTGGCCGAGCGTGCGGTCCCAGGTCTCGGCGAGCTGCTCCGCGGTCCACTCGCCCGGCGCGCTCACGGTGCGCAGCGGGGCCGGGTGGGAGAAGACGGTGACCTCGCTGCCGCGCACGCCGATCACCTGGCCGGTGATGTGGCGGGCCCGGTCGCTCGCCAGGAAGGTCGCGACCGGCGCGATGGCCTCGGGCGGCGTGGCGGTGGCGGCGCCCCGGCGCTCGCCGGGCAGCCGCTGGGTCATGCGCGTGTCGGCGGTGGGCGAGATCGCGTTGCAGCGCACGCCGTACTTCGCCATGGCGAGCGCGGTCGAGCGGGTGAGGCCCACGATGCCTTCCTTGGCCGCCGAGTAGTTGGGCTGGCCGGGGCTGCCCTCGAGGCCGGCCGTGGAGGTGAAGGTGATGATGCTGCCCGTCTTGCGCTCGCGCATGTGGCGGGTAGCCGGCTGCATGACCGTGAAGTGGCCCTTGAGATGCACCGCGATGACCGCGTCCCAGTCCTCCTCGCTCATGTTGAAGATCATGCGCTCGCGCAGGATGCCCGCGCAGCAGACCAGCACGTGGAGATCGCCGAATTCCTTGAGCGCCAGCTCCACCACCGCGCGGCCGCCCGCCATGGTGGCCACGCTGTCCGCCGCCGCCACCGCCCGGCCGCCCGCCTTGCGGATCTCCGCCACCACCTGGTTCGCCGGCTCGCTGGAGGGATCCATCCCGTCCACGCTGACCCCGTAGTCGTTCACGACGACGCGGGCGCCCGCCGCCGCTAAGCCGAACGACACCGCGCGCCCGATGCCCGTGCCGCCGCCCGTCACCACCGCCACCTTGCCGTCGAGCAGTCCCATTGCGTCTCTCCTCCCGCTGCCGTATCGTCGGCGCGTTCACGTCGACCGCCGCCGATCCTGCGCGACGCCGACCGGGCAGTCAAGGGCGCATCCAACGAGGGAGCGAGGCATGGCCAAGACGCGCGGCACCGGGCTGCTGATGCTGTGGACGGACGTGGACGCGCAGTACGAGGCCGAGTTCAACCGCTGGTACGACGAGGAGCATCTCGACCGGCTGCTCAAGGTGCCCGGCTTCCTCGGGGCATCGCGCTACGTGGCCGTACGCGGCGGGCCCAAGTACCTCGCGATGTACGAGCTGGAGGAGGCCGGCGTGTTGCGCACCGCCGCCTTCCTCGACGAGGTGCGCTTCCGCCCCTCCGCGCGCCGGCAGCAGATTTCGGGCGGCCACGTCGGGCGCAACTACCTGCTGAACGGCTACCGCCAGATCTTCCCGGCGCGCACCAACCCGGTGGAGCTGACCATGGGGCCGTCGCCCTATCTGCAGATGGGGCGCATGGACATCCCGGCCCACATGGAGGAGGAGTGGAACGACTGGTACAACTGGGTCTACGTCCCGGACTACCTCACGGTGCCCGGGGTGATCTGCGCTCGCCGCTTCATGGCGGTGGAGGGCCAGCCCAAGTACCTCACGGTCTACGAGTTCGAGCGGCCGGACGTGCCCGACAGCGAGGCCTGGAACCGGGTGCGCGACGCGAACCCGTGGACCCGCCGGGTGCGGCATCACATGCGGCTCGACGCGGGCTCGCCGGTCGTCTACAAGCGGATCAATCCCATTCTGCCGTCATGATCAAGCGCGTCTCCATGCTGACCCGGAAGGCGGGCATGACGCGCGAGCAGTTCACGCGCCACTGGCTCGAGGTGCACGCCCCGCTGGCCCACGCGGTGCCCGGGCTGCGCCGCTACGTGCAGTCGCACATCGTCGAGGAGTACCGGCGCCCCGACATCCCGACCACGCCCGTCGAGGTGGACGGCATCGCCGAGCTCTGGTTCGAGGACCGCGCGGCCATGGACCGCGCCCTCGCCTCGCCCGAGATGGCCACGCTCCACGCCGACGGGGCGCTCTTCATCGGCGGCAACAAGACCTTCGTGGTCGAGGAGAAGGTGATCATCTAGGTGGCGGGCGATCAGATCCACCTCGCGATCAAGATCGCCTACACGCTCTGCCTCCTCGTTCTGGTGCCGGTGTACTGGGCGCACTACGGCCCGAAGAACTTTCTCTGGTTTTCCGACATCGCCCTGCTGACCACGGGGGCGGCGCTCTGGCTGGAGAGCCCGCTGCTCGCCGGCATGATGTTGCTGGCGGGTGCTGCTGCCCGAGCTCGCGTGGAACCTCGATTTCTTCGGCCGGCTGCTCACCGGGCGCCCGATGTTCGGCATGAGCGCCTACATGTTCGACGCGGCCACGCCGCGCTATCTCCGCGCGCTCTCCCTCTTCCACGTGCCGTTGCCCGCCGGGCTCGTGTGGCTCGTGGCCCGGCTCGGCTATGACCGGCGGGCGTGGCTCTACCAGAGCCTGCTCGCCCTCGTCGTGCTGCCGGTGACCTACTGGCTCACGGACCCGGCGGCGAACGTCAACTGGGTGCACGGGCTCGGCCGGCCCCAGACCGCGCTGCCGCCCTGGGCCTACCTCGCCCTGCTGATCATCGCGTTCTCGCTCGTGCTCTACCTACCCCCACACCTCGTCGTCACTCACTTGCCCTTCAGCGTGATGTCCTCATAGGGCGCCGAGTAGGCGTGGCCCGCGATCAGGCCCAGGCCCGACTCGCGCACGCGGGGCCCGACGCCGTTCAGGAAGGCGAGCTCCCAGATCGGGGCGTACACCACCTTGTCGTGGACGAGCTGCTGGATGCGGTGGAGCGTGGCCTCGCGCCGCTTCGGATCGTTGTCGGCGGCCTGCTCCTGGAACAGGCCGTCGAGGTCCGGGTACCCGCCGTAAACGTAGGCGCCGCCGGTGGCCACGAAGGCCTCGAGGCGCGTGGCCGCGTTGCCGAAGGCCCCGCTCGAGCCCTGGATGAGGTTCTTGAACTTCTTCTCGGCGTAGCCGCTGAAGAAGGCCGCGCGCTCGAGCGGGCGCAGCTTCACCCGGATGCCCACCTGCTGCAGGGAATTGGCGACCGCCTCCCCGAGATTGGCGTAGGAGCCGTCGCAGAAGTACTCGCCCGCGTCGAAGCCGGAGGGATGGCCCGCCTCGGCCAGGAGCTTCTTGGCCCGGGCCCGGTCGTACGCGGGCGCGGGCGGCGGCCAGAAGTAATCGAACGACGTTGGGATGATGCTGCCGTTGAGCCGCGAGTGGCCGAGGGTCAGGGCCTGGTTGATGGACGGCCGGTCGATGGCGAGGCTCGCGGCCTGCCGTACCCGCCGATCGTGCCACGGCGACTTGGGATCCCACTGGTCGGCGAAGTAGAGCCAGAACGTGCCCTGGATCACCGCGGGCTTGAGCGTGAGGCCGGGCGTCTTCTGCAGCTCCTCGGCCAGCTCGCCGCGGATCGAGTACGCGATGTCCACTTCCCCCCGCTTGAGCGCGGCCAGCCGCGTGGCCTCGTCGGGGATCACCCGGAACACCAGCCGCTTCACGCTCGGGCTCTTGCGCCAGTACTGCTCGAAGGCCTCCAGCACCAGCTCCACGCCGGGGGTGAAGGAGACGAACTTGTAGGGGCCCGCCCCCACCGGGGCCTTCTTGAAGCCCTCCTCGCCCACCTTCTCCACGTACTTGCGCGGGACGATCCAGCCCGCGCCGGCGGCGTTCGTGTAGAAGGTCAGGAAATCGGGCCAGGGCTGCTTCAAGCGGATGCGCACGCGCCCGGGATCCGGCGTCTCCACCCCCGCCACGCGTTCCTTGAGTGCCTTGACCGCGGTGCCGCGGTAGCGCTCCAGCGAGAACTTCACGTCGTCCGCGGTGACCGGGTCGCCGTTGTGGAAAAGCGCGCCCTTGCGTAGCACGAACTCGTACACGAGGCCGTCCTTGGAGACCGACCACGACTCGGCCAGGCCCGGCGCACGGGGCTGGCCGGGCATGGGCTTCACCAGCGCGTCGTGCAGGGCGTAGAGGACCATGTAGGGGGTGATCATGCCCGGGGTCTCGGCCGGATCGAACCACGTGGGCGCGAGTGAGATGTGCACGGCCCAGGTGAGCTGGCCCTCGGGCGCGGCGAGCAGCGCCGCCGGGAGCACGAGGATCAGCACGGCCACCAGGATCAGGACGAGCGCGCGCGGGGTCATGGGCACATCTCCTTCGCGAGAGAGAAGGTCCGGACCGGGAAAGGTGCGGCCGATTATCCGGGAATCGCCGGCCCTGTCAACGGACCCATTTGACGGGCCGCTTGGGCCCCGTGGGACTTCCGTGCTATCCCTACGCGGGTGAGCAGCGTCGCTCCCGCGGCCGCCCCGGCCGCCCCCCACGCCTTCGCCGAGATCCTCCGCGAGGCCTCCTTCCGCCGGCTCTGGCTCTCCGGCCTCTGTGTCAACGGCGCCCGCTGGATGGACGTCGTCCTGCTCGGCTGGCTCGCTTTCCAGTTCACCGATTCGCCGTTCATGGTCGCGGTGGCCGCCTTCGCCCGCTCGGCGCCGATGATGCTGCTGGGCCCGTTCACCGGCCTCGTGGCGGACCGTATGCACCGCGGGCGCGTGCTCGTCTTCACCCAGGCGCTGGGCCTCGTGACCGGGCTGGCCCTCGCCGCGGTCTTTGCGGCCGGGCGAGGCGGCTTCTGGCCGATGTTCGGGCTCGAGGTGCTCTTCGGCGTCCTCTGGGCGATCGACTTCCCGGCCCGGCGCACCGCGCTCTACGCGGTCGTGGGCCCGCGCCGCGTGGCCACCGCGGTGTCGCTCGAGACCGTCTCGATGCAGGTCGCCAAGATGATCGGGCCGGTGCTGGCCGGCATCGGGCTCGCGCGCGTCGGCCCCGCGCCCTGCTACGTGGCGGTGGCCGCGCTCTACGCGGTCGGGCTGCTCGTCTTCATCGGCCTGCCCGCCCGCATCGGCGGCCCGAGCGGCCGCGACACCGCGTCGGTGGTGTCGAGCCTCGGCGCGGGCTTCAGCGATGCCTGGCGCGAGCCCACGGTGCGCGCGGTGCTGATCATCACGGTGCTGATGAACGTGCTCTTCTTCCCGTACCAGCACATGCTGCCGGTCTTCGCGCGCGAGGTCCTGCGCGTGGGCCCGGAGTGGCTGGGCGCACTGGTTGCCGCCGACGGGCTGGGCGCGCTGCTCGGCGCGCTGGCCATCGCCTCGCGCCGCGGCTTCATCCCCCACCGCCGGCTCTTCGCGGTGGCGGTGCTGGTGGCGCCGTTCCTGCTGCTGGCCTTCACGGGGCTGCGCTCGCGCTGGGCCTGCCTCGCCGTCCTGGTGCTGATCGGCGCCGCCGAGTCGGGCTTCGCGGCCATGCAGAGCACCCTGGTTCTCCTCGCGGCGCCCGCCGACAACCGCGGCCGGGCCATGGGCATCCTGTCAGCCTGCATCGGCACCCAGCCGGCCGGCACGCTCTGGATCGGCTTCCTGGCCACCGGCATCGGAGTGCCCGCCGCGATGGCCCTCAACGGGGTCGTGGCGCTGCTGGCCATGCTCCCGGCGGCCTGGCCACTGGCCCGTCGAGGGCGGGTTTGACCCGCTATTGACCGGGTTTACGAAGTACCCTAAGTTGGTGGCCGATCGTCGCGATCGCCGGGATGGTCCCGGCCGGTCCCGACCGTTTCCCGTCGCCCAGGAGGGCTCATGAAGAGGATGCGTGCCGTGCTGGTTCTGGTCCTGGTGGCCGCCGTCAGCCTGTCGCTGCCGGGCGCCACCTCGCTCGCTCAGGAAGTGCTCACGAACGACTCCGTGATCCAGATGGTCAAGGCGGGGCTGCCCGAGTCGATCGTCATCGCCAAGATCAAGGGGACCGCGACCAAGTTCGATCTCAAGACCGACTCCCTGGTGGGCCTCAAGAAGGCCGGCGTCTCGGACAAGGTGCTGGAAGCCATGCTCGCGGCGGGCTCCGTCTCCGCCGCCCCGACCACCGCCATGCCCGCCCCGCCGGCGCCCGCGGTCGCGGCCGGGGCGATCAAGAATCAGGACGTGATCTACCAGCTCGTCGGCGACAAGTACGTCGAGATGTTCGCGACCTCGGCGAATCTCGAGACCAACATGGCGTTCTTCCAGAGCAAGAGCGAGGTCGTGCTGGAGGGACGGAAGGCACGGTTCCGGATCAAGGAGAAGCAGCCAGTGTTCCTCAGCACGTACTCGTCGACGGACGCGCCCCTGGTGAAGCTCAAGCCAGGCGACAGCAACGACGATCGTAACCTGAAGATCGGCAGCGGCGCCTTCATGCCGTTCGGCGGCACCCAGAAGATGGGCGTGCGCAACGAGGACAAGATCGCGATCAACATCGAGCGCGATGCGCGCGGCTTCTACAAGGTGACGCCGGCCGCCCCGCTCCCGCCCGGCGAGTACGGGTTCATCCTCGCCACCGGCTTCGGGGCGGGCTCGGGCAAGATCTACGACTTCGGAGTGGACTAAGACGGACTCGCGCGAGACGGCGGGCCCGCTCGAGCGGGCCCGCGCGCTGGCGCCGCTCCTCGGGGACCTGAGCGAGCGCACCGAGCAGGAGCGCCGGCTCCCCGAGCCGGTGCAGCGGGCGCTCTTCGGCGCCTCGTTGTTCCGGCTGCTCCTGCCGCGCTTCCTCGACGGAGGCGAGGTGGATCCCCTCACGTTCGTCCAGGTCATCGAGGAGATCGCCAAGCACGACGCGAGTGCGGCGTGGTGCCTCTGCCAGGCTTCCGGCTGCTCCATGACTGCGGCCTATCTCTCACCGGAGACCGCGCGCGAGATCTTCGGCGCCGCCGCCGCCGTGCTGGCCTGGGGCCCGAGCAATGACGCGAAGGCGGTGGCCGTCAACGGTGGGTATCGCATCACCGGCAGGTGGAGCTTCGCCAGCGGGTGCCGTCACGCCACGTGGCTGGGCGGCTACTGTCCCATCCAGGAGCCCGACGGCCAGACCCGGCGCCGCCCGGACGGCACGGCCGACGGGCGCACCATGCTGTTCCCGGCCGAGCAGGCCACCATCATCGACGTCTGGCACGTGACCGGGCTGCGCGGGACCGGCAGCGACGCGTTCACGGTGACGGACCTCTTCGTCCCCCACGAGCATACGGTCTCGCGCGACGATCCCGCCGAGCGGCGCCACCCCGGTCCGCTCTACTGCTTCCCGTCGGGCAGCCTCTACGCGGCGGGCTTCTCCGGCGTGGCGATGGGTATCGCGCGGAGCAGCCTGGACGCGTTCATCGAGCTGGCCCGCGACAAGGAGCCGCGCGCCTCCAAGCGGCTGGTGCGCGACAGCGCGCTCATCCAGTTCCAGGTGGCCGAGGCGGAGGCGCGGCTGGGGGCGGCGCGGGTGTTCCTGCACGACGCCCTCGAGCGCATCTGGGCCGACGTCAGCCGGTCCGGCAGCCCGCTCAGCCTGGAGCAGCGGGTGCAGATCCGGCTGGCGTCCACCTACGGCATCCACCAGGCCAAGCAGGTGGTGGACACCGTGCACCACGCGGCCGGCTCCAGTGCGGTATTCACCAGCAGCGCCTTCGAGCGGCGCTTCCGCGACATCCACACCGTGACCCAGCAGCTCCAGGGCCGCCAGGCCCACTTCGAGACGGTGGGCCGCTACCTCCTCGGCCTCGAGCCCGACCCGACCTTTTTATAGGGCCGGGAATAAGCCGGCCGGGTTTGTCGTAGTAGGGGACAGAGGAGGCCCTGTGGACAGCGCCGTCGAGTTTCAGGGTCTGGTGCTAGGTCATCTGGATTCGCTGTACAACTATGCCCTGGTCTTGACGCGGCGCACCGAGGACGCGGAAGACCTGCTGCAAGAGGTCCTCGTCCGCGGATTTCAGAGCTTCGCGACCTATGACCGGTCGCTGAGCTTCAAGGGCTGGATGTTCACCATCATCAAGAACACATACATAGACCGATTCCGCCGCCAGCGGAGGCTGCCCCAGGAAGAACCGCTCTGGGCCACGCGGGGCGTCGAGGAGCCCGTCCTGTCCCTGGACAACCCGCTCTGCTCGGTGCCCCTGGCCCCGGAGGATCTCCTCCTGCGCCGGGAAGCCATCGAGCAGGTGCGGGAGGCGATTCGCCGCTTGCCCGAGGAGATGCGAGAGGTCGTGGAGCTGCGGGACGTGGAGGGTCTGGCCTACCGCGAGATCGCCCGCGTCATCAACCGACCCATCGGCACCGTGATGTCGCGGCTCTACCGCGGGCGAAACCTCCTGCGCACCTGCCTGGTGGAGCTGCGGCGGGCGGTGGAGCAGCCCCCCCGCGCGGCGGATCAGACGAGCAAGGCGCATGATCGACTGTAACTTCTCGAAGGCGAAGGTCTTTCCCTACGTGGACGGCGAGCTGGCGGAGCCGGTGCGTGAGGAGATGGAAACGCACCTGCTCGGCTGCCCCGCGTGCCGACGGATGGTGGAGGGCGAGCTGGCCTTCCGCGAGGCCTGCCGGGAGTGGCTGCATCCGGAACCGGCGTCGGAGCGGGTCCGCGCCGCGGTCTCCGACACGCTCGGGCGGCTCGTGGATCGCGATCGCGCCACCCGGGTTCGCCGCCTGCTGCGGCGCGCCGGGCTGGCCGCGGCGGCGGTGGCCCTGGTGGCGCTGGGCGTGGGCGGCGGGATGGCGCTGAGCACGCATCTGCAGAACCGATCGCGCATCGCCGACTTCACCGCGGCGGCGGTCGAGCAGCACCAGAAGCTGGTGCGCAACGTGCTGCCCGCCGACATCAGCGGTGTCTCCCCCAAGGGCGCCGAGGCGTGGTTCAAGCAGCGCCTGGGCTTCAACATGAACCTGCCCGATCCGCACACCGACGGGCTCACCTTCATCGGCGGCCGCATCTCCCACGTGCGCGACATCGAGGCGGCCGCGCTCGAGTACGAGCTCGAGGGCAAGCGGGTGTCGCTGTTCATCATGCCCGAGGAAGCCTACCGGCGGCTCAATCCCGCCGACAAGCCGCGGTTCACGGTGATGAGCCACCGCGGCTACGACGTCATTCTCTGGCAGTCCAACGGTACGGGCTACACACTGGTCTCGGAGGTGGGCGGCCGCTCCTGCCTGGTCTGCCACTCGCCCGCGGAAAAGGTCGAGGAGGCAATCACGCAGCGCTCGCGGTCTCCAGGGCGCCTCTAACCCCGGGGCCTCCAGGCCCCGTCGAGCAAGCGCTTCCCAATCACCGAACGCCGGCAACGGCGCGGATAAGGAGAGTCTGTCCATGCGAGGGATTGCTGTGTCCGCGAGCCTGATGATGGCCGCCGCGGGGCTGCTGGGTTCCGCCGTCCCGGCGCCGGCCTACGAGGCGGCGAGCGTCACCGACGGCGGCAGCATCAAGGGCAAGGTGGTCTGGAACGGCATCGTGCCGCCGAAGCGCAAGGTGGTGCCCACCAAGGACCGCGAGGTCTGCGGCAGCGGCGTGCGCGAGGTGGATCAGATCCTGATCGGGGCCGACAAGAGCGTGCAGGAGGCCATCGTCTACCTGAAGGCGGTGGAGAAGGGCAAGGCGTGGCCGAAGCTCGCCAAGACGCCCGAGATCGACAACGTCAAGTGCGACTTCCAGCCGCACGTGATGGTGATGCCGGTGGGCGACATCGTGGTCGTCAACACCGACCCGGTGCTCCACAACACCAAGAGCTTCATCGACCGGGTGCCGATCTTCAACCTGGCCCTGCCGAACCAGGGCCAGCGCATCACCCGCCCGATCAAGAAGTCGGGGATCATGCGCGTCGAGTGCGACGCCCACGGCTGGATGCTCGGCTGGGTCTACGTCGCCGACAATCCCTACTACGCGATCACCCCGAAGGACGGCTCGTTCTCGATCACCGACATCCCGCCCGGCACCTACACGCTCGTCGCCTGGCAAGAATTCACCGGCCCCACCGAAACCCCGATCACGATCAAGGGAAAGGAGGCCACCGCCATCACGGTCGAGCTGAAGAAGTAGCCCCCCCCGGCAGAACCCGGCGCCGAGGAAGCCGGAGAACAGAAGGAAGAGTGGCAGACAAGGGGAGCGAGACAACAGCGGGTGAAAGCGCGAACAAGCTCGCGCGAAATCAACGCAGCAACGCCCTGCTGAGTGTCATGGGGGGGCTTGGGGGAGGAGCGGGGCCGCTCCCCCCCAATTTAGAACAAGCAGTCACGGTTTCCGGGCGAAAACGCCCAAAGAAAGGGGCACGCGGTATGGATCCACTCTTGCACGAGCGGCGTGAGATGGCGCGGACGCTCACCGGCCCGGAGGTGACGCCCGACCGGTCGATGACGGTCACGCGGCGGACCTTCATCCACAAGTCGCTGATCACGGCCGGGATCACGGCCGGGGCGACGACCTACGGATGGCTACCCCTGATCAACACGATCGACCTCGCCTTTGGACAGACGGCCTTCAAGTTCGCGTGGCTGTCGGACACCCACCTCTACCCGAAGGACGTGAACACGCGCTTCGTGGAGAAGGCGGTGCGCGCGGTGAAGGAGATCCAGGCCATGAACCCGCCCGCCGACTTCCTGATCTTCGGCGGCGATCTGGCCCAGCTCGGCGACCCGGTGGAGCTCGACCTCGGGGCCGACATCCTCAAGGAGGTGAAGATCCGGAAGGTCTTCATCCCCGGCGAGCACGACTGGTACCTCGACATGGGCGCCAAGTGGGAGCGCCTGTTCGGCAAGCAGCCGTGGACCTTCGACCACAAGGGCGTCCGCTTCGTCGGCCTCGACACCGTGAGCCGCGGGCCCGACTACTGGACCGCGAAGAAGATGACGCCCAAGGAGCGGATGGGCCACATGGCGACGCTCGACGGCAGCGTCGCGGGGGCGTGGGCCGGCGTCGGGCGCGACCAGATGCAGTGGCTGCAGACCACACTCGGGAGCTGGCCGAAGGACCGGCCCGTGGTCATCTTCACCCACAACCCGCTCTACGAATACTACCCGCCCTGGAACTTCTGGGTACGCGACTGGCGCGAAGTGCACGAGGTTCTGAAAGGCTACCCCAAAGTGACGAACATCCACGGTCACACCCACCAGGTGCTCTACAACGAGATCGGCACCATGCGCTCCATCGGTATGCTCGCCACCTCGTGGCCGTGGCCCTACGCGCCGGAGGGCGTCCCCGCGCTCACCAAGTGCCACCTGCGCGTGGATCCCGGCGACCACTACGACGGGGTTGGCTGGAGTCAGCTCACCCAGAGCGCGGCCGGCAAGATCGAAGCGGAGTACATGATGTGGCGGAAGAAGGAGCACATCATCGGCGAGGCCGCGGTGGACTCCGGGTGCGGCGACAACGTCAACCAGCCGCTGAGCCCGCGTCTCGTCGACCGTGAGTGGACCTATCCGGGAGGGCACAAGTGATGACCATCGCCCGCGTCGCGCTCGCCGTCGTGTTGGTACTGGCCGTGGCCGTGCTTGTGGCGACCACCGGTCTCGATCGCGCCTTCGCCCACAAGGAGAAGCACACGCCCGAACAGCTCAACGCGTTCGAGGACATCCTCATCGAGCAGGTGAAGCTCGGCGACCTCCTCTTCCACGGGGACGGCGCCACCGAGAAGAAGATGGGGGCGCAGCTCAGCAAGACGGGCATGGCGTGCGCCATGTGCCATCCCTTCTCATCGGACACGCATCCGCACGAGTTCCCGAAGTTCCAGGAGCAGATGAACAAGTTCGCCACGCTCCGCGACATGATCAACTGGTGCATCGAGAAGCCCAACGAGGGCATCAAGCTCGCCGAGGACTCGGATGCGATGAAGGCGCTCGAGGCCTACATCATCTGGTCGAACCGCGGCGCCAAGCTGGATCCCGGCCGGCACTAGCACACAACCGGAAACTTCCTTGTCATATTCGTTCGGCTCGCCTTCGGCTGCGCCTCACCAAGCAATAACCCGGCGACGACTCTTCGTCGTCGCCGGGGGCGCCGTGGGGCTGGCGTTGGTGCGGGGCCGGTTGCACGACGGCCCCGCCCAGGCGGCGGGGTCCCACACCCCGCCGCCTCACGCCGCGCCCCCGATCATCCGTCTGCCCGTGCTCACCGAGAACGGCGCCAAGGTCCCCATCGTGGTGGAGGTCGACCACCCGATGGACATCGATCACCATGCCACCATGATCACGGTGATCAACGAGCGGGACCCCATCGCGAGCAAGGGCGAGTTCTCGTTCTCGCCCGCCAACGGCCAGGCCTACGTGGCGTTCCAGGCGCGGCTCGACGACGGGCCGTCGACCGTGCAGGCCACCGTCGAGTGCAGTCGGGCCGCCCGCTGGACGGGCACCGCGTCCACCCGGGTGGTGGACGGCGCCGGGGGCTGCGGCGGGCCGGTGCCGAAGCCGGAGCGCGCCGCCACCCTGATCCGCCCCCCGGTGATCCGGCTGCCGCAGGCGGCGCGGGACGAGCCGATCGCGGCGGGGCAGCTTCTGGACGTGCAGGTGAAGATCCAGCACCCGGTGCGCACCGGGCTCGAGCGGCGCAACGGCGCGTGGGTGCAGGCCGCCGAGCCCTTCTACCTCACCGAGATGGCCGTGTTCCTGGACGGAGAGCGCGTGAGCCACTTCGCGCTGACCCCGGCGGTGAGTGACAACCCGTTCATCACGTTCCGGCTCAAGCCGTGGCGCGCGGGGATGCTGCGCGTGGTCTTCCGGAACAACCGCGGGGCCCGGCTCGACGCCGAGCACCCGATCCGCTTCGCCTGAGAGCCATGGCCACCGACACGACCGTCCGGAATGACCAGCTCATCGACACCGCGCTGATCCGGAAATGGCTCGCCTGGGGCTTCGTCTGGCTCCTGATCTTCCCCACGGTGGGCGCGCTCATCTCGACCAAGTTCAACTACCCGGAGTTCCTGGGCGGCCCCGCGTGGCTCACCTTCGGTCGCCTGCGGCCGATCCACGTCAACGGGGTCATCTGGGGCGCCTTCTCCACGCTCTTCATCGGCCTCTGCCATTACATAGTCCCGCGCCTCTGCGGGGTGCGGCTCTGGGGCGAGCGCTGGAGCACCCCGCTGCTCTGGGTGTGGAACCTGAACCTGGCGCTCGCGGTGATCCTGCTCACCCTCGGCTACAACCGCGGCTGGGAGGCGGGGGAGCTGCCCCTGATCAACGTGGTGATCACGTTCGTCGGGCTCGTGCAGCTCACCGTGCAGTTCCTGATGACGATCAAGCACCGGACCGAGAAGCCCCTCTACGTCTCGCTCTGGTACCTGATCTCGGCCTTCGTGTGGACCGACGTGAACCTGGTGCTGCTCATGCTGGGGCCCTATCACATCCCCGGCATCAACAACGCGGCCTGGCACGGGCTCTTCATCCACTATGTGGTGGGGCTCTGGATCACCCCCGCCGGCTACGTGCTGATCTACTATTTCCTGCCCGCGAGCGTGCGCAATCCCATCTACAGCCACAAGCTCTCGCTGATCGGCTTCTGGTCGCTCGCCTTCTTCTACCCGTTCGTGGGCATCCACCACTACCTCTACTCCCCGATCGCGGACTGGGCCGAGACCATCGCCATTGTCTCGTCCATGATGCTGATCATCCCGGTGTGGACGGTGCTGCAGAACTTCTTCGGCACCATGATCGGCCGCTGGCCGCAGTTCGGGCCCAACCTGCCCGCCAAGTTCCTCATCGTGGGCTCGGTCATGTACCTGGTGGGCTGCTTCCAGGGCTCGCTGGAGGCCCTGCGGTCGCTGCAGCAGCCGACCCACTTCACCGACTTCGTCATCTCGCACTCGCACCTCACCGTGTTCGGCACCTTCGTGATCTGGGCCATCGGAGGCAGCGTCTACGTGTGGCCGCGCCTGCACGGGGCGCCCGCCCTCTGGAGCTTCAAGCTCGGCAACTGGGGCTTCTGGCTCATCACGCTCGGCATTTCCGCGATGGGGCTCGTGCTCACCGCCCAGGGCCTGCAGCAGGGCTTCATGCTGATCGCGGGGGCGGAGTGGATCCACTCGATGAACGCGATCCGGCCCTTCTGGTGGGTCCGCACCTTCACCGGGATCTCCATGGACGTGGGCATGTCGCTGCTGATCATCACCCTGATGCGCACCGCGCTCGCGCGCCGGACCGCCGCGGCATGAAGTCCATCGGCTCGCTCGCCATCGGCGCCGGCTTCGCCCTCGTGACCCTCGCCATGTTCGTGCAGGGCTTCCTGCCCGCGATGCTCCCGGAGTCGCGGTCCAAGGAGGTCAGCCGCGCGGTCCGCACCGACCTGGGCGACGTGAAGTGGGTGCGCTACGACGCCAGCGACTACAGCGGGCTCGAGCGCCTCGGGCGGGAGGTGTACATCCGCGAGGGCTGCTGGTACTGCCACAGTCAGTACGTGCGGCCGGTGACCGGGGAGGACCTGCGCTGGGGGCCGGTGTCGGAGGCGGGCGAATACGCCTACGACCTGCCGCATCTCTTCTCCACGCGTCGGATCGGCCCAGACCTGACGCGGGTCGGCCTCAAGTACGGCGACGACTGGCACTACGCCCATCACTGGGACCCGCGTCTGGTCGTGCCCGAGTCGATCATGCCGAGCTTCCGCTGGCTCTTCACCCGGGTGCCGGTTCCGGTGAAGAAGGAGGGCGAGGCGCTGGCGGCCTCGCCCGAGCTGGGCCGCTGGTTCTCGATGAAGGGCGACCGGCAGATCCGCCTCTACCCGAACGCGGATGGGCTCACCTTCGTCCCGCCCGCGCCGGATGGGCGGTGGCCCATCGAGGGCACCCCGGTGATCGATCTCACCGGCTTCCAGCAGACGCCCCCGGTCCTGACCGCCCTCACCCTGGTACTGCCGTCTCAGGAAATGGTCGGGCTCGTCCGCTACATCCAGAAGCTCGGGATGAACCGGGGCGCCTGGCGGGAGGTCTTCGAGCCGCAGAACGTGGCCGTCTCCGTCATGAGCATCCCGAGCGGCCGCGATCTGCTCGCGCTGGGACGCCAGACCTACCAGAGCCGCTGCATCGGCTGTCACGGACCCAAGGGCGACGGCAACGGCGCCGCCGCCACCTTCCTCTCGCCGAAGCCGCGCGACTTCACGCTCGGGGTCTTCAAGTTCCGCACGACGCCGAGCGGGTCGCTCCCGACCGACGGCGACCTGTACCGCACGATCACGCGCGGCGTGCGCTGGACGGCCATGCCCACCTGGCACGAGCTCTCCGACAAGGAGCGGATGGCGGTGGCCGGCTACATCAAGACCTTCTCCAAGCGGTTCAAGGAGGAGGCCCCGGAGCCGCCGCTCCTGATCGGCGACCCTCCGAAGGCCACCGCCGATCTGGTCGCCCGCGGCAAGGAGCTCTACGTGAAGGCCAAGTGCTTCCAGTGCCACGGCCCGGGCGGCAAGGGCGACGGCCCGTCGGCCGACGAGATGAAGGACCTCGCCGGCTTCCCGATCCGCCCCGCCGACTTCACCCGCGGCCAGTTCAAGGGCGGCTCGAGCGTGCGCGACATCTTCCGGACGATGTCGCTCGGCCTCGACGGCACCCCCATGCCCTCCTTCGCCGACTCCATGACCGAGCCGGAGCGCTGGGCCATCTCCTACTACGTGCTGTCGCTCTCCGCCTGGATGGACCCGCTCACCGGCAATCGCCTCGAGGTCCCGCCCGCGACGCGCGCCCTGCTGAACGGTCGAGAAATCGAGGCCGATCACCCGCGGCTGGCTGTCGATCCCGCCGAGCCCACCCGGACCGCGCAGCCGGGCCGCCGCCTCCATCCAGGCATCCGCGAATGAACCGCCGGGAGATCACTCCATGCTCGAATATCTGACCTTCGGGGCGTTCGTGGTCGCCCTGCTGATGAGCCTGGCCGCGCTCATGGCGTTCATCTGGGCCGCCACCAGCGGGGTCTTCACCGACATCGAGCGCGTGAAGCACCAGGTGCTGACCGCGGAGGGCATTGCGCATGAGCGATGAGCACGGGGAGCGCCATCCGCGCTACGGGGAGGTGGAGGAATACGCGGGCGGGGAGATCCGCGCGTACCACGGCATCGTCAACCGGTGGCTGCTGGTCGTGTACCTGGTGCTGGCGGTCTTCGGCGTCTACTACCTGTTCAAGCACTGGGGCGGCCTCGGTCCCGGCCTGGGCGTGAGCCCGTAGGGAGCGCGCCGCCATGCTCGCCGAACGCATCGTGCTCGCGCTGGCCGTGCTGAACCTGCTCGTGCTGGGCCTCGACATCCTGGTGAACGCGCTGTCGGGGCTCGCGTCCCTCTTCTGACGGAGGCTCGCCCATGTCCTCCTTCGAGACGCTCGCCTTTGGCCTGTTCCTCGCCGGGACCATCATCTTCTTCCTCTGGGTCATCGTCCTGGCCTTCCGGAAGTAAGCGGTGGCGCATCCTCAGTCGACCGGGGCCCTCGGCTCGGGGCTCGACGCGACGCTTCCCCCCGGCGCGTTCGACTGGAGCCTCGCGCCGGAGCTGGTGCTCCCGCTCGCCGCGGTGGCCGGCCTCTACGCGGTGGGCTGGTGGCGGCTCGCGCGGCGCGGCGCCCGACCGTCCTGGCGGCCGGCCGCCGGCCTGGCCGGGCTACTCGCGCTCGCCGCGGCGCTGCTCACGCCGGTGGCCGCGCTCGGGCATTTCCTGTTCGCCGCGCACATGACCCAGCACATGCTGCTGATGGCGGTGGCGGCCCCGCTGCTCCTCCTGGCCGATCCGCTGCCCGCGATCCTGTGGGTGCTGCCCCGGCCGCTCCGGCGCCGCACCGGTCGGCTCCTGGCCGGCGGTCGGCCGCTGCGCGCGACCTGGGAGCGCCTCACCGGGGTGCCGGTGGCCGCGCTCGTCTACGCGGCCGTGCTGTGGGCCTGGCACCATCCGCGCGCTTACGAGGCCGCGCTCGGCGGCGAGTGGGTCCACCACGTCGAGCACCTGGCGTTCTTCGGCGCCGCGGTGCTGTTCTGGTGGCCGGTCATCGGCCCGGCCCCGCGGGCGCGCCGTCCGGCCTCGTACGGCCTCCGGATCGCCCACGTGGTGATCGCCGCGCTGCACGGCTCGGTCCTGGCGATGCTCCTGGCCTGGAGCCCGCGGGTGCTCTACGACACCTATGCGGCGGTGCCGCGGGTGACCACGTTGACGCCACTGGAGGACCAGGCCCTCGGCGGGGTCATTATGTGGGCAGGCAGTTCCACAGTGGACATGCTGGCGGTCCTGGCCCTGGTCTGGCGGCTCCTGGCCGCGCTGGAGCGGCCGGCCGGCGCGGCCCCCGCAGAATTAGGCGCGAAATAATCCCGTGTGTAGAATGATCGTGAGCCTCGAGCCGGGTCCGGGATGCCGGACAGGAGGGTGTGATCGCTCGAAACTCGCGACGAAGTTCCGCCGTCTTCCAGCGCGGGGGACTGCCGTGAACGACATGCCGGCCGAAACCCCGCGTATTGCCCGCGCGTACTGCCCCGCCTGCGAGCCCGACGCCGACACGCTGCTGGAAATCCTCGAAGTGCAGTGGTGCAACGTCCACATGCCGATGCGCGAGGGCCTCGACGACGCTCGTGTGATGTCCGACGCCATGCTGACCGGGAGCGCGGAGGCGGGCGGCGACGAGAACCGGCGCTGGTGCGATATCATCCACGGCGACTCGCACCGCCGGCGCGGCCACTAGCAGGCCCCTCACCCTGCCCTCTCCCCTGAGGGGAGAGGGAGAGATCAGATCAGCGGCCAGGGGTAGCGCAGGCCGCTCTTGTCCACCGGATAGTGCCCCGTGCGGAGGAGTCCGCGCGCGCGGCGCTTGAGCGCGCCCTGCTCGTCGGGGTCGAGCAGCTCGGCCAGCGCGGGCGGGAGGTCGTCGCCCAGCACGCGGCGGAGATCCTCCCGCAGCGCGGGCGCGATCGGCTCCTCGCCGAAGTCCCAGATCACCGTGCGCAGCTTGGGCTCGGCATGGAAGGTCAGGCCGTTGTCGATCGCGTAGATCCGGTCGCCGGGGACGAGCAGGCAGTGGCCGCTCTTGCGGTCGGCATTGTTCGCCACCAGGTCGAAGAGACAGATGCGCTGCAGCGTCTCGCGGTGCTCGCCCGCCTCCAGCAGGGTGAAGTAGTGCTGGCGGAAGTCGGCCGGGACGAAGAGCTGCAGCGACCCCTCGCCCAGCGGGCCGTCGCGCGGGGCGGTCGTCGGCACGAGGCCCCAGCCGAGCGCCTCCGAGAGCAGGTACGCGGCGATCTCGCGCCGGTAGAGCCCGGGCGGGAAATCCCAGAGCGGCCGCTCGCCCTCCTCCGGCTTGTAGACGGCCAGGGCGGTGGCGCCGTCGAGGGCCAGCTCCACCAGGAAGGTGGCGTTGCTGCTCCGCGGCATCCGTCCCTTGACGGTGATATCGCCGTCCCGGAGCAGCCGGAACTCCGTGTCCGTATCCGCTCGCCTCTGACCCTCGCCCATCGCGTGCGCGCGGGGGCTAGTGCTGCACGTGCCCATTGGCCCGCGGGCAGACGTGGCCCTCGGGATCCATGGGACGGCTGCACACCGGGCAGGTCGGGCGGCCCCCCTTCATCAGCTCGTTCGCCCGCTCCACGAAGGCGGCGGCCTGGGCGCGGGTGATGCGGAAGCGGGCCATGGCCGGCTCGGGCTCCGGCCCGGGGCTGCCCTCCTCCTCCGCCTCCTCCGCCTCGATCAGCTCGCTCGCCTCGACGGCTACCCGATCCTGGCCCTCGTCGTAGCCCACCGCGAGCGAGCCCACGTCCCACGCGACCTCGAGCGGCTCGATCAGCTCGGCCGCGCCGCGCGCGGCCCCCGGCGCGCCCTTCACGCGGGCCAGCAGGCCCCCCAGGTACTCGGCCAGCGCGCGCACGTGCTCCTTCTCGACTTTCAGGGTGATGAGACGTCCGGCGTCGCGCGATTGCAGGTAGAAGACCCGCTGGCCCGGCGGCCCGACCGCGCCGGCCGTGAAATGGTCCGGCGCGTCGACCTCGAAGGAGGGGTTGTCGCTCATGCCTTGCCCCCGCCGAGCCACGCGAGGTCGCCCGCGAGCGAGTTCACGGTGAGGACGGCGGGGCCCGTGCGCCGGTAGGCCACCGCGGTGATGGACGAGGGCGCGATCATGATGCGCTGGAAGAGGTCGAGCGGCGTGCCGAGCGCCTGGGCCACCGCCGCCTTGATCGGATCGGCGTGAGACACCGCCACCACGATCTGCCCGGGGAAGCGGGCCACCAGCCGGCCGAGCGCGGAGGTGATGCGCGCCTGCATCTCCGGGAAGGACTCGCCGTCGGGGAAGCGGAAGCCGCTCGGGTTGCGCTGCACCGTCTCCCACTCGGGCCGCCGGGCCGCCTGCTTGAGGCTCAGGCCGGTCCACGAGCCGATGTCGAGATCGGCCAGGTCTCGGTCTATGCGGAGAGCGAGCCCGCGGGCACGCGCGATGGGCGCGGCGGTCTCGCGCGCGCGCTCGAGATGCGAGGAGTAGACGGCCGCGATCTTGGGCAGCGCCTTGATACGGGCAGCGGCGGCCTCGGCCTGGCGGCGCCCCTCGTCGGTGAGGTGGAGGCCGGGGGCCTGGCCGGGCAGCTTGATCCCGGTGGTGGGCGTCAGCCCGTGGCGTACGAGCAGGACGACCGTCGCGGCGTCCGCCATCGGGCGGGCCGGCTAGGAAACGGCCCGGCGCTTCGCGCGGACGAAGTCCACGAGGACGTACTCGCCCAGGCGATCGGACGTCGCGAAGAAGGCCCGGCCGCGGTTGATGCGGGTCATCTGCTCGACGAAGGCGGTCAGGGCGTGGCTCTGCTCGAGCATGAAGGTGTTGATCGTGATGTCCTCGCGCGTGCAGCACTGCACTTCCTTGAGCGTCTCCTGCAGCGTGCGTCGGGTCGGGGGGTAGGCGAACTCGGGCTCGCTCCCCTCCATGTGCGCGGTGGGCTCGCCGTCGGTGATCATGATCACCTGCTTGTTGCCGCCCTTGTGCCGGGCGAGGAGCTGGCGGGCGAGCAGGAAGCCTGCGTGCATATTGGTGCCCACGCTCCACTCGCCGGGGGCGAGATGGGGGAGCTGGGCCGCGCTGAACTCGCGGGCGTAGAGCGAGAAGCCCACGATGTAGAGGCTGTCGCGCGGAAACTGGCCCCGGATGAGGGCGTTGAGCGCGAGCGCGACCTTCTTGGCGGGCAGGAAGCAGCCGTTGAAGATCATCGAGCGGCTCATGTCGAGCATGAGCACGGTGGCGGCGTGGGTCTGGGTCTCGGTACGCACCACCTCGAAGTCGTCGGGGGCGAGGCGCACCGGGACGCCCGCGCCGTTGCGCTCCACCGCGTTCATCAGGGTCTCGCGCAGCTCGAGCAGGAACGGGTCGCCGAACTCGTAGGGCTTGATCTGGTCGGTGCGGTCGCCGCCCGCCCCCCGCCGCTCGAGCGCGTGGCCGCCGAAGCGATCGCGCTTGAGGTGTCCGAAGATGTCGCGCAGGGCCTTGTCGCCGATCTTGCGGATGGCCCGCGCGGTCAGCTCGAGCCGGTCGCCTTTCCGCTCGAGATAGCCGGCTTCCTCCAGCTTCTTGGTCATCTCGCGCAGGCGCTCGAGGTCGCGGGCCGCCTCCTCGCCCAGGAGCTGCTCGACCTGCTGCGGGTCGATCTTCTCGAGGTCGTTGGGATCGCGCACCTTCTGGATCTGCCGCTCGAGCTCGTCGAGCTGGCGGAGCTCGTCCATCAGCTCCATGGCCTGCTTCATCGTGAGGTCGTCGTCGCCGCGGAAGTTGTAGCGCTGGCCGTCGGGCGGCGGCATGAGCTGGCTCAGGTTCATGCCGAGCTGGCGCAGCTCGGCCTCGAGCCGCTCGTCCTGCATGAAGAGCGACTGCATCATGTCCTGGAGCTGGCTGCGCTGGCCGGGCGACATGCTCGAGAGCAGCGACTGCATCTGGCCGGCCTGCTGGGCGATCTGCTCCATGAGCTGGTCGAGGTTCTGGGCGCCCGGGAAGTGGTCGCCCCACTTCTGCTTGAAGGCGTCGAAGTCCGGCTCGCGCCCCTCCGCGCGGTCCTGGAGCATGCGGTTGAGGTCGCGCACCATCTCCCGCATCCGCTCGAGGTCCTGGGGGCTCATGTTGCCGAGCGCCTTCTGCATGTTGGAGAGGAACGGCTGCAGCATCTGCTGCTGCAGGCCCTTCATCAGCTCCCAGAACAGGCGGTGCGCGTCGGGGTCCATGAACTCGTAGTTCTGCAGGCCCTGGATGCGCGCGGCCGGGGACTCCGGCATCTCGTCGAGCGTCTTCTTGTGCTCGGCGGCCGCCTGCTCCATCGCCTGCCGGAACGACTCGGGCGCCTCGCCGCGCTCCGCCCGCTCCTTGGCGTCGCTCACCCGCCGCTCGATGCCCTCGCGCTCGGTCTGGAGGATCTTGTCGAGCTTCTGCTTGATGTCGTCGAGCACCGAGGAGAGATCGTAACGGTCGAGCTGCTGCTGGCGCTGCCGGCGCAGGCGGTTGAGCAGGTCTTGAAGCCCGGGGAGGTTGGCCCCGTCCGGGTTCTTCGCGCCGCGCTGGAAGAGGCGCCTCAGCGCGCTCCACGGATCGCCGTCCGACAGGAGGTCGTCGGACATGGCGTCGAGGAGCTGATCGGCGTCGAGATCGTCGAGGCGCTGGGAGCCGTCCCAGCGCGAGTACCAGATCGGCGGCGACACTAGCCCATCGAAGGGGGCCGCGATGGCCCCCTCCGAGCCTCCCCCAGAACAGGTTGCGCCGGCCAAGCCGGCGCTCGGACGGAGCTCATGCTGACACGCTCCCGGCGATGCTCGCGCGCCCGGGTAGGATTCACTAGCGCCTCACGCCACCCGGTAGCGCGCCTGCCCGGCCTGCACGTCCTTGTTCAGCTTCTTGCTCAGGTGCAGGCCCTCCAGCACGAACTCGACCGCGGCGGCCACGCTGGCCGGATCCTGCGCGCCGAGCTTGCGCACCGCGGCCTGCAGCGGGCGGACCTGGCCGAGGTGCCGGAGGTAGAGGTCGGCGGGCATGGAGTCGGAGACCTCGATCTTGAGGCCGTCCTGAAAGGCGCCCACCACCTCGTCCAGCTCGCCCCCGCCGAAGCTCCGGTTGAACACGTTGAGCACGGCGCGCTGCATGATCTTGCCGAGCACCTTGTCCTCGGTCGCGTCGCCCAGGCTTTCCATCTCGATCTTGCCGCCGGTCGAGGCGGCGATGGCGGAGAGATCGCTGATGCGGGGCGCGGCCACCGACTCCCCGAGGCGGATCGCCCGCTTGAGCGCGCTCGACAATAGATTTTCGTAGTTGCAGATCGTCACGCGCACCGATACCCCCGAGCGCTGGCTGATCTCGGGTGAGCGGCGGGCGAGGTGGGTGACCTCGGCCACGAGCTGCTTCATGAATTCCGGGCTCTTCGTCTCGAGCCCGGCGTCCGCGTAGGTGGTGCGCTCCGCCTCCATGATCGCGATCTCGTCTTCCACCCGCTTGGGGTAGTGGGTGCGGATCTGCGAGCCGAAGCGGTCCTTGAGCGGGGTGATGATCCGCCCGCGGTTGGTGTAGTCCTCCGGATTCGCGCTCGCCACCACGTAGAGATCGATGGGCAGACGCACCTTGTAGCCGCGGATCTGCACGTCGCGCTCCTCCATGATATTGAGCAGGCCCACCTGGATGCGCTCGGCCAGGTCCGGCAGCTCGTTGAGCGCGAAGATGCCGCGGTTGGTGCGGGGGAGGAGCCCGTAGTGGATGGTGAGCTCGTCGGAGAGGTAGCGGCCCTCCGCCACCTTGATCGGATCCACCTCGCCGATCAGGTCGGCGATCGTGATGTCGGGGGTGGCGAGCTTCTCGCCATAGCGCCGGTCGCGCGGGATCCACGCGATCGCGGCACGGTCGCCCTGCTCGCCGACGCGCTGCCGGCACGCCGGGCAGATCGGGGCGAAGGGCTCGTCGCTGATCTCGCAGCCGGCCAGCGCGGGTATCTCCTCGTCGAGCAGGCCCACCAGGAGGCGGGCCATGCGCGTCTTGGCCTGGCCGCGCTCGCCCAGGAAGACGATGTCCTGGCCGCTCAGCACCGCGTTCTCGATCTGGGGCACGACGGTCTGCTCGTAGCCCACGATGCCGGAGAAGAGGCCCTCGCCGCGGCGCAGGCGGGCGATCAGGCTGTCGCGCAGCTCCTGCTTGACGGAGCGGGATGTGTACCCGCTGTCGCGCAGCTCTCGAATCGTGGTCGGCTTCGCCATGAGGGCTCCCTTCGCTGTCGTGAGCTCACTATGCGGCGGGCGATGGCCGCTGTCAATCCGACGGCGACTTGACACGCGGCGGCCCCCCGGTCAGGATGCGGATCATGCCGATGGGGTGGGGCGCGGACCGGTGGTGCGGGCTCCTGCTGATCGCCGTGCTCGCGCTGCTCCTTCCCGCGGCGATCGTCATCGACGCCGACGGCGGCTGGATGGCCGTCGGCGACCCCGCCGAGAGCGACGATGACCGGCTCAGTCTCGCCGCGGGCACGCTGTCCGGCCCCGCGTGGATCCTGCCCGCGCCCCTGTCCGTCCGGCGGATGGGCGGGCCCGACACGCGCGACCCGGTCGTCGCCGGATGGACCTGCCGGACCCCGACCGGCCGCGCGCCTCCTCGCGTCTGACCGTTTCTCGCGCACCGTTCCCGTCGCTCGGCTCACCCTTTTCACGCGAGGAGACGCGAGACATGAAGACCATTCTGCTGACGATCGCCGCGCTGGGGTTTGCGGTTGCCCCCGCGCTCGCCCACGAGTGCCCACTGCTGCACAAGCAGGTGACGGACGCCGCCGACTACCGTCTGGACGACGCGGCCTACAAGGCCAAGATGCTGGGCGCCGAGGGGGACACCCTGCACAAGGCGGGCAAGCACGACGAGTCCGTGGCCAAGTACGACGAGGCCGCGAGCGCGATGGGCCTCACGCTCGTGCACAAGCCGAAGTAAGTCCCGCGCCGAAGTAAGCCCCGCGCCCCGGGGCGCCGATCGGGCCTCCGGGGCGCGCGGTTCCGAGACGTGGGCCCCGCCGAGCCTCAGGAGGCCTTGCGCGGCGGGAGCAGGTAGCCGATTAGCAGCACGTTCAGGTGGAGCAGCAGCAGCTTGTTCCACGCCACCGCCGCCTCGAGCGCCGCCGCCGGATCGCCCAGCTCGTCGCGAAAGATGCGGGCGAGCGCGGTCTGGGTGAGGCTCATCGCGGCCACCATGAACTGCGGGGGGATCTTGCCGCCCGGCCCGTAGTCGCGGTGACTGTGGGCGAGGCCGACCGAGAGCAGGTAGTACGCGAAGTCGTGGGTCAGCGCGGCCTGGGCGGTCTCGCGCAGCCACCGGGCCAGGCTGTGCTTGCGCCGGTCGATCCGCGTCCGATCCGGCGTTCCGTCCGGGCTCAGGAAGAAGCGCGCGGTGGCGGGAAAGCGCAGGAAGTGCTCGTAGAGCGCGCTGGTCAACTCGGCTTCGTGCTTCAGGATCGCGGGCGCGCTCGCGCGGATGGCGGTCGCATCCGCCTCGTCCAGGCCGACGAACTCGGCCAGCTCCCGGACGTACCGCTCGAGGTCGGCTCCCGGGGGTACTCGCTCTTCGTCGCCGGCGCTCATGGGCTCTCTCCTGTCCGCGTGCGATAATACCGTGCATGCGGGCCATCGTCGCGACCATGGTGACGACGGGGGTGACGGCGGGGGTGACGGCGGGGGTGACGGCGGGGCTGCTGGCGGGCGCGCTCACGGCGTGCTCCTCGACCTCGTCGGGCCTGCCCTACAAGCCCGCGGTGCAACCGGCGGGCGCCACCGTGTCCGCCGCCTACACGATCGTGAGCGACCGGCTCCGTGTCGAGATCGACGGCGGCGGGCGCCGCCTCGAGCGGGCGCAGATCGTGAAGCCCGACGGCACCGTGCTCGAGGCGCAGACCATCGAGTACACCCCGGCCGCGGGCGGCGGGGGCAGCCCGGTCAGCATCGGCTTCGGTGTCGGCAGCTTCGGCAGTATGGGCGGCGGGGTGAGCACGGGGGTCGGCGTCTCGACGGGCGGGGTGGTGGGCGGCGGCGGGAGCAGCGCGGTCGGGAGCAACATCGCCTCCTTCCCGTTGGCGCAGGCCGGGCCGAGCCCCTGGCGCGTGCGCGTCAAGCTGGTGGGGGTGGACCCGGCCGACGTCCTGGTGGGCGAGCCCGAGGGCCCCTCGAAGCCGCGCTGACCCCGGCGGGGCCGGGGGCGCGCCGCTCTTCCAGCTCCTCGAGCGTGCGCGGCCAGTCCTGGTGGAGCAGCCGCGAGAGCGCGCGGTCGGCCAGGAGGCGCCCGGCGGTCTGGCACCGCGCGCAGTAGTTGGTCTCGTTCCCCGCGTGCACGATGCGCTGCACGGGAGCGCCGCAGTCGGGGCAGGGGCGGCCGTAGCGACCGTGCACCGCCATGTCGGGGCGGAACGCGGTCACGCCCTCCGGGAACCCGCCCCCCGCCTCGTGTCGCAGCCGCTCGATCCAGTCGGCCAGCGTGGCCTTCGCCGCCTCGAAGAGTCGCGTGGTCTCCTCCTCCGCGAGCTGGCGCGTCATGCGCACCGGCGAGAGCCGGGCCCGGTGCAGGATCTCGTCCGAGTAGGCGTTGCCGATGCCGCTCAGGATGCGCGGGTCGGTCAGCGTCCGCTTGAGCGTGTGGGACTCGCGGGTGATCGCGGCCCGGAAGGCGGCCGGGTCGGCCTCCCCGAGCTCGAGGCCGCCCGGATCGTGGGCGGCCAGCGCGGCCTCGCCGCGGACCAGGTGGATGGCGGCGCGGCGCTTGGTTCCCGCCTCGGTGAGGGTGACGGTTCCCGTGGAGAAGTCGAGCGCGGCCAGCCCGATCTTGCCGGGCAGCTTCGCGCCGGCCTCCTTCCAGTGCAGCCGCCCCGCGATCATCAGGTGGATGAGCACGAACAGCTCGCCGTCCAGCGCGATCACGATCCGCTTGCCCAGGCGCCGGAAGCCGGTCACCGCGCGGCCCGCCACCTCGGCGAGTCCCGGATCCACCGAGCGCAGCACGAAGGGGTTGGCGAGCCGGATGCGCTCGAGCCGCGCGCCGCGGACGCGCGCGGCCAGCGCTTCGAGATAGACGGTGACGTCGGGCAGCTCGGGCATGGGTGGGTCGCGCCAGTGTAGGGACCGAGCGCGCGGCCGCGCAAGCGGCGAGCCTGTGGTACGGTGCGGAGCATGCCGCCCACCCCCCCGGTCGCCCGGCCCCCGGTCGCCCGGAAAATCCCCAAGGTCGACGTGGTCCACGGGGAAGTGCGCCAGGACGATTACTACTGGATGCGGGAGAAGGACGACCCCGAGGTCATCGCCTACCTGACCGAGGAAAACGCCTATACGGACGCGGTGATGAAGCCCACCGTGGCCTTCCAGGAATCGCTCTACGCCGAGATGCTGGCTCGCATCAAGGAGGACGACCAGTCCGTCCCCTACCGCCTGCGCGGCTACCACTACTACTCGCGCACCGAGAAGGGCAAGCAGTACCCGATCTTCTGCCGCAAGGCGGGGAGCCTAGAGGCGCCCGAGCAGGTGATGCTCGACCTCAACCAGCTCGCCGAGGGGCACCCCTTCCTGGCCCTGGGCGCGGCCACCGTGAGCGACGACGGCCGGCGGCTCGCCTATACCACCGATCTGACCGGCTTCCGCGACTACACGCTCCAGGTGAAGGATCTCGAAACCGGCGCGCTGCTGCCCGACCGCGTGGAGAAGGTGAGCGCGGTGGCCTGGGCCGCGGACGGAGAGACCCTCTTCTACGTCACCGAGGACGAGGCCAAGCGGCCGTACCGGCTGCACCGGCACCGCCTCGGGGTCGCGGTGGCCGACCTGCTGCACGAGGAGCCGGACGCCCTCTTCCGGTTCCACGTGGGCCGCTCGCGCAGCCTGGCCTACCTGTTCCTGATCTCGGGCAGCTTCACGAGTACCGAGGTGCGCTATCTCCCCGCCGGCGATCCGGGCGGGGCGTGGCGGATGGTGCTGCCCAGGGAAAAGGACCATGAATACCAGGTTGATCACGGGCGCGGGGCGGACGGCGACGATCTGTTCTACATCCGCACCAATGGCGGCGGGCTGCGGAACTTCCGGCTGGTGACGGTCCCGGTGGCGGATCCGCGTCCCAGTCGCTGGCGCGAGCTGATTGCCCATCGTCCGGACGTGATGCTCGAGGACGTGGACGTCTTCGCCCAGCACTATGTCGTCCACGAGCGGGAGGACGGGCTGATCCGGCTGCGGGTCACCGACGCGCGCACCGGCGCGCACCATCACGTGCAGTTCCCGGAGCCCACCTACGACCTGAGCTCGGACGCCAACGCGGAGTTCGAGGCCGGGGCCTACCGGGTGCGCTACCAGTCGCTGATCACGCCCGCCTCGGTGTTCGACTACGAGATCGTGGGGCGACGCCTGCTCCTGCTGAAGCAGGCGGAGGTGCTGGGCGGCTACGATCCCGCGCGGTACGCCTCCGAGCGCATCCACGCGACATCCGCCGACGGCACCCGCGTCGCCATCTCGCTCGTGCGCCGCGCCGAGTCGCGCCTCGACGGCTCGGGCCCGATGTTGCTCGCGGGCTACGGAGCCTACGGCTATCCCTACCCGGCCGGCTTCTCGTCGAATCGGCTGAGCCTGCTCGACCGCGGGGTCAGCGTGGCGATCGCCCACATCCGGGGCGGGGGCGAGCTGGGCAAGCGCTGGCACGACGAGGGCCGCATGATGAACAAGCGCAACACCTTCACCGACTTCATCGCGGCCGCCGACTTCCTGGCCGAGAGCGGCTACACCGCGCCCGACCGGCTGGTCATCGAGGGCGGCAGCGCGGGCGGCCTGCTCATGGGCGCGGTGCTCAATCTGCGCCCGGACTGCTGCGCCGCCGCGGTGCTGCGGGTGCCCTTCGTGGACGTGATCAACACCATGCTCGACGAGTCGCTGCCCCTCACGGTGGGCGAGTTCGAGGAGTGGGGCAACCCGAAGATCCGCGAGCAGTACGAGTACATGAAGAGCTACTGTCCCTACACCAACCTGGACGCGCGGCCGTACCCCGCGCTCTTCATCAAGACCTCGCTCAACGACAGCCAGGTGATGTACTGGGAGCCCGCGAAGTACATCGCGCGCCTGCGCGCGATCGGCACCGCCGCCGTCCCGCCCGTGTTCAAGATCAACATGGAGGCCGGCCACGGCGGCGCCTCCGGCCGTTACGACTACCTCCGCGAGATCGCCTTCGACTACGCGTTCATCCTCACCCGCCTCTCCACGTTCCTCCTGAAATGAGGGGGGTACGTCAACGACGGACGTAGCGCCCCCGCTTCTCGCACACCTCCGCCGCGAGCTTCACGCGTCCCATCTCGCCTACGCGGAGCCCCCGACCCCGATCACCGGTGGCTACGATACCCGCATCTACGGGTTCCGCCTGAGCGCCGGGCCCGCCGGGTGGTCGGGCCCGCTCATCCTGCGCGTGCTGAGCCCGGCTCACGATCCGGTGCGCGCGCTCCGCGAGCGCGCCACCCAGAACGCGGTCGCCGGGCTCGGCTATCCGGTCCCGCGCGTGCTCACCGCCAGCGCCGACCGCGGGCCCCTCGGCGCCGGGTTCCTCGTCATGGAGCGCGCGGCCGGTCGCCCGCTCCTCGCGACGCGCCGGCCCGGAGTGGGCCGGACGCTCGCCGAGACGCACGCGCGGCTGCACGCCCTCAACCCCGAGGCGCTCCTGCGCGCGCTGGACGACGAGGGCCGGGCCGCCGGCTGGGGCTTCGATCGCGACGCGGTCAGCTTCGAGAGCCACCTGGCGGCGCTCGACCGCCGCATCCAGCAGGCCGGGCTCACCGGCCTGGCGGATGGGATGCGCTGGCTCCGCACCCGGCAGCCCGCCGAGCGGTCCGCGCGCGTGATCTGCCACGGCGATTTCCACCCGCAGAATCTCCTCGTGGCGGACGGGCGGACGACCGCGGTGCTCGACTGGCCCAACGTGGTGGTGGCCGCGCCGGAGTACGACGTGGCCGCGACCCGCGTCATCCTCACCCAGACGCCGGTCACCCTGTTCCCGGTGCCCGTCGCGCTGCGCCCCCTCGCCGCGGCGGGGCGCCGGCTCGTGGCCGCGCGCTACCTGGCGGTCTACCGCAAGCTGCGCCCGCTCGATCGGACGCGGCTGCCGTACTGCGAGGCGGCCGCCTGCATGCGGGGGCTGGTGCGTGCCGCGGAGGCGCGCGTCGTGGAAGGCGCGGTGCCGAATCTACTGGATGCCTCGTCGTTCGGCGAGCGGCTCGCCGCGCGCTTCGCGCGCGCCAGCGACGTGCCGGTGGCGCTGCCGCCGCGCCGCCGCTGACCGTGCTACCATTCCGGCGAAAATAGATCATCCCGATCCGGAGGCCTCATGAACGCGACCGATCTCGCCTACACGCCCGCTACCGAGCTCATCCCCCAGATCCGGTCGAAGGCGCTGTCGCCGGTGGATCTGACCCGGGCCGTGCTCGAGCGCATCGAGCAGGCGAACCCGAAGATCAATGCGTTCTGCGCGGTCACCGCGGACGCGGCGCTGGCCGCGGCGCGCGCCGCCGAGGACGCCGTGATGAAGGGCAGGCGGCTCGGCCCGCTCCACGGCATCCCGGTCTCGATCAAGGATCTGGCCCTGGTGGAGGGCGTGCCCGCGCGCTTCGGCTCCCACGTCTTCGCCAAGCGTATCGGCGAGGTGGACGCGCCGTACGTGCGCCGGCTCAAGGCCGCCGGCGCCGTCCTCACTGGCAAGACCACGACGCCGGAGTTCGGCTGGAAGGCGCTCGGCGATAGCCCCCTCACCGGGATCACCCGCAATCCGTGGAACCTGGGCATGACCTCGGGCGGCTCGAGCGCGGGTGCCGGCGCGGCGACCGCGGCCGGGCTGGGGCCGCTCCACCAGGGCTCGGACGGCGCGGGCTCGGTGCGGGTGCCGTCGGCGTTCTGCGGCATCTACGGGCTCAAGCCCACCTTCGGGCGCGTGCCCATGTGGCCCGTGTCCAACACCGACAGCGCTTCGCATACCGGGCCCATGACGCGCACGGTGGCCGACGCCGCGCTGATGCTGGCGGTGATGGCCGGGCCCGATGACTGGGACCGCCAGTCGCTCGACGCCGCGCCCGACGACTACGTGGGCCGTCTGCGCGAGGGCGTCCGAGGCCTGCGCGTGGGGTGGAGCCTCGATCTGGGCGGCCTGCAGGTGGATCCCGAGGTGGGCCAGGTGGCGAAGCGCGCCGCACTCGCGTTCCAGGAGCTGGGTTGCGCGGTGGAGGACGCCAAGGTGAGCCTCCCGGACACGCGGGAGATGATCCACCTCATGTGGAACGCGCACTACGCGGGCAACTACGGCCAGTTCCTCGACGAGTTCCGCTCCCGGATGGATCCGGGCCTGGTCGCGGCCCTCGAGGATGGCCGCCGCTACAGCGCGGAAGCCTACGTGGCCATGCGCGGCCGCAAGCACGTCTATTGCGACGCGGTGCGCGCGCTCTTCGACACCTACGATCTGCTGCTGACCCCGACCGTGTCGGTCGCGGCCTTCGAGGTCGGGCGGCTCAATCCGGTGGACTTCCCGCAGCATGCCTGGGACTGGTTCCCGTGGGCCGGCTTCAGCTACCCGTTCAACTTCACCGGGCAGCCCGCCGCGACGGTGCCCGCGGGCTTCACCGCCTCGGGCATGCCGGTGGGGCTGCAGATCGTCGGCCGCCGCCTGGCCGATCTCCAGGTGCTGCAGGCCTCGGCCGCCTTCGAGCAGGCGCGGCCGTGGGCCCAGAAGCGGCCCGCCGTCTGAGCGGGATTTTTCTAATGTGATGAGCACCGCGCGTCCATACGACATCATCACCTTCGACTGCTACGGAACTTTGATCGACTGGGACGGCGGCATCGCGGGCGCCTTCGCGAAGGCGGTCGCGGAGACCGGCGGCCGGCTCGACCCGGGCCACGTCTTCGAGGCCTACGAGAAGATCGAGGCCGAGGTCGAGGCCGAACGCTACCGAAGCTACCGCGAGGTCCTGACCGAGAGCACGCGCCGCGTCGCCCGCCAGCTCGCCTGGGCCTTGCCCGAGGAGGGCGCGGGCTTCCTGGCCGAGAGCTTGCCGTTCTGGATCCCCTTTCCCGACACGAACGCGGCGCTCGAGCGCCTCTTCAAGGCCGGCTATCAGCTCGGCATCCTCTCCAACGTGGACGACGACCTCCTGGCGGGAACGCGGAAGCACTTCACGGTGCCGTTCGACCCGATCGTGACCGCGCAGCAGGTGCGCTCCTACAAGCCGGCCGACGGGCACTTCGTGACCGCGCACGAGCGCATCGGCGGCCGGCGATGGCTGCACGCCGCCCAGAGCCACTTCCACGACGTGACCCCGGCCCGGCGGCACCGCATCCCGACGGCCTGGATCAACCGCAAGCACCAGGTCCGGGGCGAGCCGCGCCCCGACCGCGAGCTGCATACGCTCACCGAGCTGGCCGACTGGCTGGCCTAGAGGATCTTCATGGCACTCGAGCAGACCCTGACCGACACGCTCACCCAGGCCATCAAGGCCAGGGACGCGCGAACCGCCGACGTGGTGCGCATGCTCAAGACCAAGGTCCAGGAGCGCCGCACCGCCAAGGGCTTCGCGGGGGCGGTGGACGACGCGCTCGTGCTCGACGTGATTTCCGCCTACCGCAAGCTCCTCCAGAAGGCGCTGGCCGAGTACGAGAAGGTCGGGGAGCGCGGCGCCGGCCAGGCCGCCCAGCTCCGCTTCGAGATCGAGTTCTGCGAGCGCTACCTGCCCAAGACGATGGACGACGCGGCGGTGCGCGCGCTCGTGCGAGAGCGCATCGGCACCCTCGGCATCAGCGACCCCAAGCAGGCCGGGCGCCTGGTCGGCGACATCATGAAGACCCACAAGGGCCAGGTGGAGGCGGGCGACGTCAAGCGCGTCGCGGAGGAGCTGCTCCGGGGGTAGCGATTCTAGCGGAAGCGGGCGCGGGGATCGTTCCGCAGGGCGTCGTCTATCCGCATGTTGTGACGGCGCGCCATGGCGGGGAGGGCGTCGAGCGCGAAATACCGGATCTCGAGCGACTCGTCGTCGTTGACGCGGGGCTCTCCCGCGACCGGCCGGCACGCGAAGGTGATGCTCAGGATCGCCGCCTCATCGCCATTCGAGTAGCGCACGACGAATTCCGGTCCGCTGTAGACCCCGACGATCCGCTCGGGAACGACCTCGAGCGCGGTCTCCTCCCGGATCTCCCGCACGAGGGTCTCCGCGGGTTCTTCACCCGGCTCCATGATGCCGCCCGGGAGCCCCCATTCGTCGTTGTCGCTCCGGCGCTGCAGCAGCACCTGACCCGCCATGTTGAAGATGACCGCCGCGACCCCGGGCTGGAGCAGCACGTCGTGTCCGATCTTGGCGCGGAGATCGCGCATGTACGGGGAGATGGGTATGGCGGGAGTCCCGACCGGCGGCGCCGCTACTTGCGGCTGGCCGCGTAGCGCTGCTCGACGTAGTCGTCGAGGATCTTCAGGAAGTCGGCGACGATGGCGTCGCCCTTGAGCGTGAGCTTGAGCGCGCCGTCCACGAAGACCGGGGCCTTGGGCTCCTCGGAGGTGCCGGGCAGCGAGATGCCGATGTCGGCGTGCTTGGACTCGCCCGGGCCGTTGACCACGCAGCCCATGACCGCGACCTTCAGCTCCTCCACGCCCGTGTAGCGGCCCTTCCACACCGGCATCTGGTCGCGCAGATAAGTCTGGATCTGCTCGGCCATCTCCTGGAAGAAGGTCGAGGTGGTGCGCCCGCAGCCGGGGCAGGCGGTCACCAGCGGCAGGAAGCTCCGGATCCCGAGCGACTGGAGGATGAGCTGGGCGACCTGCACCTCCTCGGTGCGATCGCCGTTGGGCTTGGGGGTGAGCGAGACGCGAATCGTGTCGCCGATGCCCTCCTGCAGCAGGATCGCGAGCCCCGCGGTGCTCGCCACGATGCCCTTGGCGCCCATGCCCGCCTCGGTGAGGCCCAGGTGCAGCGGGTAGTCGGAGCGGGGGGCGAGCTTGCGGTAGACGTCCACCAGGTCCTGCACGCCCGAGACCTTGGCGGAGAGGATGATGCGATCGTGCGCCAGGCCGGTCTGCTCGGCCAGCTCGGCGGACTGGATCGCGCTCTCCACCATCGCGTTCATGGTGACGTCGCGCGCGTCGAGCGGCTCCTCGCTCTTGGCGTTGGCGTCCATCATCTGGGTGAGCAGGTTCTGATCGAGGCTCCCCCAGTTGACGCCGATGCGCACCGGCTTGCCGTTGTCGATGGCGACCTGGACGATCGCGCGGAAGTTCTCGTCGTGGTGCTTGCCGCCCACGTTGCCCGGGTTGATGCGGTACTTGGCGAGCGCCCGGGCGCAGTCGGGGTACTTGGTCAGCAGCACGTGGCCGTTGTAGTGGAAGTCGCCGATCACCGGCACGGTCACCTGCTTGACGATCGCGGGGACCGCCCGCGCCGCCGCCTCGGTGTTCACGGTGACGCGCACCAGCTCGCTGCCCGCCGCATGGAGCGCGTTGACCTGGGCCACCGTCCCGGCCACGTCGGCGGTGTCGGTATTGGTCATGGACTGGACGATGATCGGCCGGGGGCCGCCCACCTTGACCCCACCCACGTCCACCGAGATCGTCTTGCGGCGCTGAGGCACACTCATATTGTGGCGTCATCATAGCACCGCCACCCCCGGAGTATGATGTCGGCCATGTCCGTTTCCGACGAGGCCGTGATCGCCCGGACGGCCGCCCTCTTCGACGCGCCGGCGGGCGCGCTCGAGCCCATCGCCCGGGATCTCACCCGACAGATGGCGCGAGGGCTGGCCGGCGAGCCCAGCTCGCTCAAGATGTTACGAACCTTTACCCGGCAGCCCTCCGGGCGCGAGCGGGGCCGGGTAGTGGTGGTGGACTGGGGGGGCACCAAGGCCCGGGCCGGCCTGATCGAGCTCGGCGGGGACGGGTCCGTCCGCATGGTCGCGGACGAAGCGCTCACGTTCTCCGAGGCGCACAAGCGCGGCACGCTGGAGCCGGTCTTCGACCTGATCGCGGGGGCGGTCGGGCGCGTGGCCCAGGCGCAGGGAGTCGAGGCCGCGCCGCTCGGGTTCGTCTACTCCTACCCGGCCCGTCTCGAGCGCATCGATCGCGCGGTGGCGCTGGCCTCGACCAAGGGCTGGCGCCTGAAGGGCCTCGAGGGCCGGGACGTGGCGGCGCTGCTCGGCGCCGCGCTCTGCCGCGCCGGGCTCGAGCGGGTCGCGCTGGCCGCGGTGGCCAACGACACGGTGGCCGCGCTGATGCTGCAGAGCTACCGGGCGCGGGGTCAGGACGCGGGCGCGCGCCCGGCCGACGTGGGGCTGATCCTGGGCACCGGGACCAACCAGGCCGCGGATCTGGGACCGGCGGGCATCCGGAATCTCGAGTCCGGGAACTTCGACGGGGTAGCCGCGGTCGAGACGCCGTACGACGCCGCGCTCGACCGCGAGCTGGACGAGCCCCGACCGGGCGCGCAGCGCTTCGAGAAGATGGTCTCCGGGCACTACCTGGGCGAGATCCTGCGCCGCGCCCTCGGAGACCTGGGACAGCGCACCGCGCGGTTTCACTGGTCGGCCTCGCCCGCGCTCGCCACCCCGTACGCCCTCGACAGCGCGCACCTCTCGCGCATCGCCGCGGATCGCAGCGCCGCGCTCGACGACGTGGACGTGCTGCTCCGGGCGCTCGGCGCCCCGAGCACGGTGGAGGAGCGGCGCGGCGTCTGCGCGCTCGGCGCCGCGATCGCGCGCCGCGCGGCCCGGCTGGTCGGCGCGGCGCTCGTCGGCACGCTCCGCTTCCTCGACGCGGAGCTCGCCGACCGGCGTACGATCGCGGTGGACGGGAGCCTCTGGGGCGGCTACCCGGGCTTCGAGGCGCTCGTGCGCGAGGTCATTGTGGAACTGCTTGGCGGGGAGCGGGCGAGCCGGATCGAGACTGCGTACGTGAAGGATTCCACCAGCGCCGGCGCGGCGGTCATCGCGGCCGTGGCGGCCGCACAAAGGAGCGAGGGATGCAGCTCGGCATGATCGGTCTCGGGCGCATGGGCGCCAACATGGTGCGGCGGCTCAGCCGGGCGGGCCACGAGTGCGTGGTCTACGACGTCTCCACCCCCGCGGTGCAGGCGCTTACCCGCGAGGGCGCCACCGGGGCCGCCTCGCTCGCGGCGTTCGTGCAGGCGCTGGCCCGCCCCCGGACGGTGTGGATCATGGTGCCGGCGGCGGTGGTGGACCAGACGCTCGGGGCGCTCGCGCCCCTGCTCGAGCGCGACGACGTGATCATCGACGGCGGCAACTCGCACTACCACGACGACATCCGCCGGGCCGGCGAGCTGGGCGCCCGCGAGCTCCACTACGTGAACGTGGGCACGAGCGGCGGGGTGTGGGGGCTCGAGCGCGGCTTCTGCCTCATGATCGGCGGCGAGGCGGCGGTGATGAAGCGCCTCGACCCGATCTTCGCGGCGCTGGCCCCCGGCCTCGGCGCGATCCCCCGCACCCCGGGCCGCGAGAAGATCGGCGGCACCGCCGAGCACGGCTATCTGCACTGCGGGCCGAACGGGGCCGGCCACTTCGTGAAGATGGTCCACAACGGCATCGAGTACGGGCTGATGGCGGCCTACGCGGAAGGGCTCAATATCCTCCGCCACGCCAACGCGGGAGCGCCGGCGACGGCGCGCGCCGCGGACGCCGAGACCTCGCCGCTCCGGAACCCGGAGCACTACCGCTACGACCTGGACCTGCGCGACATCACCGAGGTCTGGCGGCGCGGCAGCGTGGTCGCCTCGTGGCTGCTCGATCTCACCGCGAGCGCGTTCACCAAGAGCCGGGATCTGGGCGCCTTCTCGGGCCGCGTCTCCGATTCGGGGGAGGGGCGCTGGACCCTCGCGGCCGCCATCGACGAGGGCGTGCCGGTGCCGGTGCTGAGCGCGGCGCTCTACGAGCGGTTCAGCTCGCGCGGCAACGGCGAGTACGCGGCCAAGGTGCTCTCCGCGCTGCGCTTCGAGTTCGGAGGGCACCAGGAGAAGCCCGCCGAGGACGGGCGTAAGGGCGCGTGAGCGCTCCCGCGCGCGCGCCGATGGTGTTCCTGGTGGACGTGGACAACACCCTGCTCGACAACGACCGCGTCACCGCCGACCTGCGGCGCCATCTGGACGAGGCGCTGGGGCCAGCGGGCCGGGCGCGCTACTGGGCCCTCTTCGAGCAGCTTCGGGTGGAGCTGGGCTACGCGGACTACCTGGGGGCGCTGCAGCGCTACCGGCTCGAGTTCCCGCGCGACCTGCGCCTGCTGACCGTGTCCGCCTTCCTGGTGGACTACCCGTTCGCGAACCGGCTCTATCCCGGCTCCCTCGACGTGCTCGAGCGCTTCCGGGGCTCGGGGCCGACCGTGATCCTCTCCGATGGCGACGTGGTGTTCCAGCCGCGCAAGGTGCAGCGCTCCGGCCTGGCCGAGGCGGCGGACGGCGTGCTGATCTACGTGCACAAGGAGCAGGAGCTCGACGACGTGGCCCGCCGGTATCCCGCCGACCACTACGTGCTGGTGGACGACAAGCTCCGCGTGCTCACGGCGGTGAAGCGCGCGTGGGGCTCCCGCGTGACCACCGTCTTCCCGCGCCAGGGCCACTACGCCCACGACGCGGAGATCCTCGCCACCAGTCCGGCCGCCGACCTCACCGTCGAGCGCATCGGGGACCTCGTCGGCCACGACCTGTCCACGTTGCGGGCGCGCGCCGGAGCCGGCGCCGCCGCCGGGCCGGCCCGCGGGAGATGAGTGCGTGGCGATGCCGGCCGGGCAGGTCCGACTCCTCGACGCGTACTGGCGGGCCGCGAACTACCTGACCGTCGGCCAGATCTATCTTCGGGACAATCCCCTGCTGCGGGCGCCGCTCACGCCCGAGCACGTCAAGCCGCGGCTGCTCGGTCACTGGGGCACCTCACCGGGGCTGAGCTTCATCTACGCGCACCTGAACCGTCTCGTGACCGAGACCGACGCGGACGTGATCTACCTGGCCGGGCCGGGCCACGGCGGGCCCGCGATCGTGGCCAACGTGTACCTCGAGGGCACGTACTCCGAGATCTACCCGGATATCTCAAAGGACGCCGCGGGCCTCCAGCGACTCTTCCGGCAATTCTCCACCCCCGGGGGCATCCCGAGCCACGTGAGCGTGCCGACGCCCGGCTCCATCCACGAGGGCGGCGAGCTCGGCTACGTGCTGGTCCACGCCTTCGGCGCCGCCTTCGACAACCCGGAGCTGATCGTGGCCGCGGTGGTGGGCGACGGCGAGGCCGAGACCGGGCCGCTGGCCGGCAGCTGGACCGGCGTCGACTTCCTGAACCCGGCGCGGGACGGAGCGGTGCTGCCCATTCTCCACCTCAACGGCTACAAGATCGGCGGCCCCACCCTGCTCGGCCGCACCGGCGACGACGACATCGTGAGCCTGCTACGCGGCCACGGCTGGGAGCCCCACGTCGTGACGGGCGACGATCCCGCCGTGATGCACCCGCGCTTCGCCCGGGTGCTCGACGACTGCCACGCCCGGATCCGGGCCATCCAGGCGGAGGCCCGGCGTCCCGGCGCCGGCCCCGCCCGCGCGGCGCGCCCGCGCTGGCCCGCGATCGTGCTCCGCACGCCCAAGGGCTGGACCGGACCCAAGACGGTGGACGGCCTGCCCGTCGAGGGCACCTTCCGCGCGCACCAGGTGCCGGTGGACCGGGTGAGGGAGGATCCCGCGCACCTGGCGCTGCTCGAGGCCTGGATGCGCAGCTACCGGCCGGAGGAGCTCTTCGACGACCGCGGCCGGCTCCGCGCCGAGCTGGCCGCGCTCGCGCCCAAGGGCGACCGCCGGCTCGGAGCAAACCCGCACGCGAACGGCGGCCGCCGCCTCCAGCC
>WNFC01000160.1_pt1 | contig 62382 bp, 57 predicted proteins | sample 5400541 | NCBI WGS metagenome assembly WNFC01 (sample SAMN13153342, study PRJNA577476) | soil metagenome | isolation source: 120 cm saprolite under Douglas fir tree site 2 hole 2 replicate 1 | place: USA:California | collected 2015-04-18
CTTAGAAGGCAGACGCTCTATCCAACTGAGCTACGGGCGCTCTCTCCCTAATTTCTCATATTACAATCACTTACGCTACAACCTGCTCTGCTTGTTCGACCGCCATTTTCGGTACATTCGGTACAACTGAGGCCCAAATCGAGTTCGGCAGCTCGAACCCGACGCCTATCTTGTCTGCAATTTGCTTGCGGAACTTTACGTTCTTTTTGAGCATGGAGTAATCGTCGCCAACCGTCCGGTTCGCGTGACCGAGCCAAAACCGCTCGATGTCCGGAGAAACCGAGTTCTCGCGTAGCCACGTCATTCGGAAGCGGCGGAAGATGTGGTTCCCGCCGGGTGAGCGTTTTCGTACGGCTAAATTTTATCTCATAGCCATATTTACAGCAACATTAAATATGAGGCTTGGAGTAAATATGCTATTGTTTTCAAGCGCTTGAATGAAGGGCACTGTACGGTCATTTGGTAGGCTCTGGCCCAATTCCAGTTAGCACGGGAGGCACGGTATATATACCGTGCCTCCCGTGCTACACGCTTTTTCGGAAGAAACAGACGCCGCTCAACGATCCCATCGCCCATGCCAAGATCCAAAATCGATCTTCCGCGTCTCGCCCAATATTTCATAGACCACGCTGACCAGGTCTTTACCTTGTCCGACCTGGAGTTCCTCTTAGCAGAAAATTCCGACCAGTGGAATCTGCCCCCCAGCATGACTATTGACGCGGATCAATTGAAAGTGGTCGTCAGTAGTCGCATTCGAGAAGAGTTTGAGAACGGGCGAGATTACTATCATCTCCACGGAAGAGCAATACGCCTGCCGCGCGAGACTGACAGCTTGCCCTCGCACGAATATTTGGCTTTCCACAACAGCGTGTTTCGCTATTCATTGCACTTTTCCAGTGTGCTCCACGCGACTTCGAAACAAGTTCTCTGTGTTCTTATCCATGAAGTGGACGTAGCAGCCTTTCATGCCGCGCGTCAGAAGAACACGGTAAGTGTTTTTTACCATTTGTGTGAATCGGTCGCCGGACCTCTTCACGACGGTGTCAAAGGACTTGGCCTTGTCTCCCTTCCAATCCGCAGCCTCGGGTTCGTAGACTAAATCAGGTCCGAAGATGACTCCCACATAATCGAATTCGAATCCCTGCGCCGTGTAAACACAACCAATCTGATTCACGCCACCTGAGTCGTACGCCCAGAGGCTCTCTTTCGGGATGCCAGGAGCGAGGCTGCCTGAGTCGGATTTGGCGTTCCATGGTCGGACATAATCCCCGATGACTACGTCGTCCACGAGTGTCCCGTTAGACCGGGGCTTAGACCACGGCCAACAAAAGCCTGCTGCCAGCCGCGCTGTAGATTTTTCTTCCAGCCTTTTCCTGATTGCGTCCTCCAAGGCTTGCGGAGTAGGCATGATCCTAAAGTCGAATTCGTCGGTCTGATTCCACATCACATGTGGCGTGCGCTGAATTCCGAGGGTGTTGTTCACCCAACTGACGAACGCATCTGAGCCAGCGCACCGGAACTGGGCTTCCAATTCAAATTCACAAACGTCGCAGTGGAGTTTTTCAGCTTCAGTCTTAATGTAGCCGGTCGAACCAATCTCCCCTGGTCTTACGATCTGGTTGTCATCAATGAAAAACACGGATGTGCGACTTGCCTTTAACAACTCGTGGATTTGTGGGACTTTGCTTTGCTTTACCTTGGGCGTGAATCGGTTGTTGCTAGTCTCTCGAATTCGGTGAGCCTCGTCCGCGATCATGACATCAATCACATTTGTGTCTGCACCCATATAGCTGTTGAAGTAGCGCACTTGCGCAGCCCCACGGGTGCCCACGATTTCTCGAATAGTGGAGGTGAACGCACGAGAACCCGTCACGTAGTGCGCGTTTAGGCCCATCCCTGAGAGGTCACCGAGCAAGTTCATGGCAATAACCGATTTCCCTGTGCCAGGGCCGCCTAACACGATAATGGCGACCTTTTTCCTACCTTTGACACCATCCTTCGCAGCTTCTACAACCTTGTCATAAACCACCAGTTGCTCGTCTAGTAGTACGTATTCCGGCTTACCCTTGATAAGTTTGGCGACGTGGTCGAGCAATTTCTTGCTGGGGCGATACTTGCTCTGCTCCACTTTCGCCGAAACCTCGCCGCTGTCGGGACCATGGATTCGTTCGTCTAGAAACGCAGTGAGGTGCGGCACGTGATCGGCAGTGAAGACCGGAGACCGCCTAATCTGCTCCGCAAACTGAGGTAAGAAAAGAGGATCGTCCTCTATCGGGCTGTAATTGTGCAGATAAGAACAGGCATGAGCGCTGATTCCGTCTTCCCCCTGAAAAGCCGTATGGCAATCGGTAAGATACGTCATGTACTGACCGACTTGAACGGAAGGATGAAGCACATCCCGGACACCGCCGCCGACGAAGGTCGCTACCTCGTTCTTGCCAGATGCGCCTTTACAGCCGCTCCACTGCTTTAGCTCTATGATGACTGCGTTAGGCGCTTTTTTGCTGTCATACCCTGTCACTAGGCAGTCAAGCCGCTTGGAGGTGAGTGGGAGTTGAAGTTCCAGCAAAACGCCATGATCGAGCAAACTTGCTGTTTGAAAAACTTGTGAGATGGCGCGGAGAGAATTATTCCAGGAATTCACCTCAGCGACTGGTGGCTGGTATCGAAATTCAAGAAAGAAAGCATCTTTCAGCTTCGTGGCAATGCGGTTGTAACTTGAATCTTCGATAAGGGATTTTGTGGTGCCGGAATAGAGGCGCATGAGCTATCAGTTCTTAGGCCGCGTGACTCGGTCTAGGCTATGACACCTCGGCTGATATGGTCTACCGCCCACGTCCACGGTGAGACGGGCCCGATGAAAGGCTTGCTACCCACTCCGTACTGGTGGGTGGCCAAAATACGAAGTTCCAAATCACCCGATCCGAATCTGCTTCTGACGCTCAATTCGTGCGCGCAAGAGTGCGACACCCCCCGTCTGCGGCTTTTTGTTTTTTCCATTGGCTAGGCCAGAATCAAACCCGTGTCCCGCAACTTCCCCAGCAATTCCGGATGCTTCTGGGCAAGGAACTTTAGTCTTCTAGTTTTGTACGGCTTAACGCGGGCGACATCCAGAACAATTGCGGCGAGGCTGGCAACTTGCGGGTTGTCCGACTTCGCCATCCGTTCAAGGTGCACCACGTTCTTTTCGGAGATGTGCGATTGCCCAAGGAACGCGAAGATGTCGTCCTTGTCCTCAATGGTCTGGCGCTCGCTCTTCGGCCTGGCATTGCAGCGCCTGCACACATGGATTTTGTGGCCTCTGCCGGAAAATTGCTCGTTCGGACGTTCGCGCCCGCAAATCCTGCAGTAATGTCCCATCCTGGTTCCTTCCAGCAACGGAGAATAAGATAATAACCCAGACACGCCAAATAGGTGGGAAAGGTGGTCCGCGGCCCAGAAATCTCGCCATTTTCTTGACAATATTACCCTCTCAGATACGATGAGGAGAGGCTCTGGTCCCCTTCTGGAGGGTTAAGCCGTGAACATCGAAATCCGCGATGCGGCCCTTGAGGCCAGAATCCAAAAACAGCTTCAGGCTACCGGCTCCGGCAGCGTCGAGGAAGTCTTGCTCCGTTTGCTGGAGAACCAGGAAGAACAGGATCGTTGGCTCTTGGAGAACCGGGAAATAATCAATGCAAAAATCAAGCGCGGCATCGAACAACTCGACCGCGGCGAAGGAATCCCGGAAGATCAATTGGATGCTCACCTCGCAAATCTGAAAAGCCGAACCTAAATGAGCGTGCGCTTTGTTCTAGCGCCTCAGGCTGCGCTCGACCTCGTCGAAATCTGGCGTTACATCAAAGAACAGACCAGTCTCACAATCGCGGACCGCGTTGAATCCGCCATCCGCGAAAAAATAGAATTTCTCGCGGGAACCCCCGGTGCCGGTCACAGTCGGAAGGATTTAACCGACGAAGATGTAAAATTTCTTCCTGTCTACTCTTACTTGATCGTCTATCGGCCCCAGACCACACCATTGCAAGTCGCTGCCATTCTTCACGGACGCCGTGATGTGGAACAGATCCTCAAAGGCCGCATATGAGCGACAGCGGGAAAGGTGGTCCATGGCCGGGCAATATATCGATAGAGACAAGCTCCGGGCTGCCGTTCGCAAGATGGGCACCGAATACGTCTTCCTCATGTTGGACGATGCCATCACCCTTCTACCGGAAACGAAGCTCCGCAAGCTGATTGCACAGTATCTGAATCCGCACGAGTTTCGTCAAGACAGCGCCAAAAAGGTAGACCTTCTCGCTGATGTCAAGGCATTTCAGAAGGCGAGTCTTGCCGGCGAGTATCACCAAGCTTTTGCCGTCAATTCTAAGAACTACACGGAAAAGTCCAGCGGCACCCTGGCTTGGATTGCGGATTGTCTTCGCCTTCTCGAGCGCTGCCTGGCTCAGTCTCAGAGGATCCGAAAACGGTATGCCAAGCGTTCGAGATTATCTTTAGTCTGCTGAGCAAAATCGACGAAGGCAACGATGACATCCTGTTCTTCGCTGACGAAGGCGGCTCCTGGCAAGTCGGAGTGGACTGGGAGAAGGTGTTGCCCGCTTGGTTCAGGGTCCTGTCTGCGACGGCCGGTCCCTCCGAGTACGCGCAGAGGATTACTACACTTCTCAAACGTCACCACCAGTATGGGCGGATAAAGATGCTCGCAGCGGCGCGCAAGGTCGCGACGCCGGCGCAACGACAGGCTCTACCGGAACGCGAGTCCGAAGGGGCGATTCGAGGTCGTTCTTGATCAAACACGCGTACCGGCCTGATTCCGTGGTAAACGGCAGCGACTCTCATGCGGATGCAGGCCTCCTACGACATTGTCTAAGCCCGCAAACGTAAGCAACCCTGAGAGCCAACCCATTTGTGGCGGGATCACCGGCTACTTCACCAGAAGCAGGGAATTCGGTATAACTTCGGTACAACTAAGGGCGAGATTTCGGGAGAAAGACCCTGTAAGCGACGCTCAGCAAAGCATTTAGAATTTCTGCCTTCTTTGTTAGAAGGCGGACGCTCTATCCAACTGAGCTACGGGCGCTTTAAGTTCTGATTCTAAGACATTTGCGCCTCGCGGGAATACAGTTTTAAATGCATTGACCCTCTAAGCACCAGTAGAGATCTGAAAGTGAGCTACGGACGCGCGGTGCAGTTCAATGCACCAAAGCAAAATCGGTTTGAGGATGCGGAACGGAGACTTCCAGAAATGGCAAGGACTTGCATCATTTCGAATCTAAGGCATCCTGGTTGGCGTATGCTCGAACGGTTGCTTCGAGTAGCGCGCCTTCGTGACTTCGATGATCAAAACGATAGGCGATTCTTCGTCACGGTAAGGCCAGGGTTTCCCGACATACTTCAGCGACATCTTATCGTAGGACCTGAGCTCAGGGTCAGGACGCCTCTCGAGGACGCGTCCACGAATTTGGACTTCCGAGTAGGGATCAACAAAGTCCACCATGGAAATTGAAACGTGAGGGTCGCGCAGGGTGTTTTTGCCTTTCAGCGAAGCAGCCTCCGTGCAGACCAACAGAAGGTCACCTTCGCGACCCATCCAAACAGGCGCGCTGTGCGGCGAGCCATCGGACATGATTGTTGCCAGGTGAGCGAAGTTCGGGCGGTCGACCAATCGCTTCATCTCATCAGAAAGTACAATTCCCATAGAGTCTCCGTTGTATACATTGTTTGCAAGTTGCTCGCAAGACCGGCTCCTACCCCGACCTGCTCGAGGGAGTGCTTATTGCTCTTGGTAATTCCAGGTCAGCCCGCCGTCTACGAAGAACGTGGTGCCGGTCACATAGTCCGAGTCCGATGACGCAAGGAAGGAAGCGATGGCAGCGACGTCTTCGGGCTTACCCAATCGTTTGAGCGGTATATTGCTTAACAAAGCATTGAGCTTCACCGGGTCGTTCAAGAGTTTCTTGTTGATGGGCGTTTCGATGGCTCCCGGCGCGATATTGTTGATGGTGATCCCGAGCGGCGCCAGTTCGATCGAGAGGTTGCGCGTTATCATCTTTACTCCGCCTTTGCTCGCGCAGTACGACGTGAAGTGCGGGAACGGGAGTTCTTCGTGTACCGAGCTAACGTTGATCACCTTGCCGCCGCTCTTAAGTTCCTTGCGATGTCGCACGAAAGCCTGGGTGATGAAGAAAACGCCCTTCAAATTGACATTCAGCACGGCATCGTAATCCGCTTCGGTGACGTCCCAGAAATCCGCGTGGCGCTCGAGTCCGGCATTGTTCACCAGGATGTCGATCTTCCCGAGTTGTGCGGCAGCTTCGGCAATGAACCTCTGTCCGTCGGATATTTTGCCCACGTCGCATTGAATCGCGGCAGCCTTCCTGCCGATCGCCTCAATGCCGGCTACGACTTCATCGGCGCCCGCCTTGTTCGCACGGTAGCAGAGGGCAATGTCCGCGCCGTCCCGCGCCAAGCGCTCCGCGATGCCGCGGCCGATTCCCTGGTCGCCTCCCGTGATCGCCACTACTTTACCTTGAAGTTGGTTCGACACGATTTCCTCGCTCGGTTCAAATTCAACTTTCTAGCTTTGCAGTAACCAATAGGATGGCGATTCGTTCATGCCTCGGAGCCGTCTACGGGAATCGCAGTGCCGGTTATGTGCGCGGCGCGGTCGTCCGCTAGCCACAGAACCAGATCGGCGACGTCACTCGGCCGGACCCACTTTGAGAAATCAGCCCCTGGCATGGACTTGCGATTCGTCGGCGTGTCCATGGTTCCCGGCAAGACCACATTTGCCGTCAAGCCCGCGTCCTTGTTTTCGAGCGCAACGGTTCGAACGAGCATTGTGAGCGCCGCCTTGAAGGTCACATAGGCTCCGAGCCCCGCGTGTGGTTCCACTGCGGTCAGGCTTCCGATGGCGATGATGCGGCCCTTTCCAGACTTGCGGAGATGTGGTATCGCAGCGCGCAGGACGTAGAACGCCGACATCAAGTTAAGGTCGCACATCTGCTCCCAGGTAGCGTCATCAGTCTCCGCCACGGTCTGCCCGCCGGCGAAACCGCCCAGCAGGTGGACGAGCGCATCCAGCCTCCTAAAGCGGCTGACGACGGACTCCACTGCCTTGCCGGCGGCGCCTGCCTTGGTGAAATCAACAGGAAGTGCAACGAAATTGGCTTCGGGAAAGTCGGCCTGGGAAATGGTTCGGGAGGTCCCCACGACCGTCGCGCCGGTCGCAAGAAAGCGCTGGGTCACGAACGAGCCCAAACCGCCTTTGGCACCCGTAATCAAAACCACCTTATTGTTCATGGCCTGGCAGACACCTCGTCATTCCTTCTTACTTTAAGAGATTAGAGTGGAATAGCTATCAAAAGTTTCATCAAGAGTCGAGCGCGCCTGATGGTCGCGGGCTTCGCGGGCGAAAGCAACATAGACCAGGCACTATTGCCAACTCTAGCCTTCCCTTGTATCATTCCTTTATGTTGGCTTGCCCCCAGTTGAACGCTCAAATGTGCAGCTGCTGTTCTTGCTGTACGTGTGTGTCTTCTGGCGGGACGAGGCTAAGAGACTAGGGATTCAATCTTAGCTTTAAGAGTTTTCAGCCCACCGCCAGAAACGAACCGGCAGGTGGGTTTTTTGTTTTGCATCAAACGAGTTTCGAACGTCCAAGCATGAAGAGGAGACCTGCAAATGTCCGACTACAAACACCCCGAAGTTCTCGTTTCCACTGATTGGGTCGCGCAGAATCTGAATTCGCCCAATCTCCGCCTCGTCGAAGTCGACGTGGATACCACCGCCTACGATCAGGGCCACATCCCCGGCGCGGTCGGCTGGAACTGGCAGACCCAGCTCCAGGACAACATCCGCCGCGATCTGATCGACAAGTCCGCACTTGAGAAGCTTCTCGGCGCTTCCGGCATTTCCAATGACACCACCATTCTTCTTTACGGCGACAACAACAATTGGTTCGCCGCCTACGCCTTCTGGCAACTGAAATATTACGGCCACAAGGATGTCCGCCTGATCAACGGCGGCCGCAAGAAATGGCTCGAAGAGAAGCGCCCGCTGACCAAGGACCCCGTCAACGTCGCCCCGGCCACCTATCGCGTCTCCGGCCTCAATGAGTCCCTTCGCGCCTACAAGGACGACGTCCTCTCTGTTGTGGAAGGCCGTAAACCCGGCCAGCTCGTGGATGTTCGTTCCGTCGACGAGTTCACCGGAAAGATCATTGCTCCTCCGGGAATGACCGAAACCGCCCAGCGCCCGGGACACATCCCCAAAGCCGCGAATATCCCGTGGGCACAGGCTTCCAACGAGGACGGCACCTTCAAGTCGCTTGAGGATCTTCAGAAGCTCTATCAGTCCAAAGGCATCTCCGGCGCCGATGAAGTCATCGCGTACTGCCGCATCGGTGAACGCAGCTCGCATACCTGGTTCGTGCTGAAGTATTTGCTCGGCTACAACAATGTCCGCAACTACGACGGCTCGTGGACCGAATGGGGCAACCTCATCGGCGCTCCCATCGTCAACGAAACACGTGCCAGCCAGCAGGAGCAAGCCGCCTCAGCCCGCTAACCTCGTTTTTGTAGTGGCGGGTCCTTTAGACCCGTTATCTCAGCCGAGCAGCGGCATAAGTTTGCAGGTGCAGCACAGAGCAGGGAACTGGATGGGGAGGCCCACTGTCTCCAGGCCTCACCCTTCCAGCTCTCATTCGGTGGCGCGGTCGCCAAGTGGTAAGGCAAAGGTCTGCAAAACCTTTATCGGCGGTTCGATTCCGCCTCGCGCCTCCAAAATTTTGTCGCAAGATCGCGGTACAACTCAAACACAAAGGGGGAAATGTCATGAGCAAGATTCTTTCGGAAGTGCTCGAAGCCAATCAAAAGTACAGCGCCGGCTTCGGTGAAAAAGGCAAACTCGCTCTCCCGCCTGCTCGCCGCTTTGCCATCCTCACCTGCATGGACGCGCGCCTCGATCCCGCCAAGTATGCCGGCCTCGCCGAAGGCGATGCCCACGTCATCCGCAACGCCGGCGGCCGGGCCAGCGACGACGCCATTCGCTCTCTGGTCATCAGCTATAAACTTCTCGGCACCCGCGAATTTTTCGTCATTCACCATACCGATTGCGGCATGGAATTCTTCACCAGCGATGTCATGCGCGGCTTGCTGGGTTCCAGCTTGGAAACAGCGGAGTTGACCGCCCAGGGGTTCAAGGACGTCGGCAAGGGACCGGGATCCCGTGCTGGTGAATTCATCGAATGGCTCACCATCAAGAATCAGAAGCAGGCTGTCCTCGACGATGTTGCGCGCATTCGCAACCATCCTCTCGTGCCCAAATCCATCCCCGTCTACGGTTTCCTCTACGACGTGCATTCCGGAAAACTCGTCGAGGTCGAAGGCGCCAAAGCCGCAGGAGCCGCCGGATAACAACGAGCAACGAACCGACAGCGTCTAACGCACCGCCTCGGGCAGATCAAGTCCGCCAGTGACTTCCCAGTAGCCGACAAACCGGAAGTGATCACGCAAAGTGGGGTAATTAGGCCGACACTTCTGTACCTCAAGTATGTCTCCTAAGGACAGATTCTCTGGCAGCATCAAAGTAACACCGTCCTCATTCTAAACTCAGCCAGGAGAGTAAGTCCCCCATGAAACGAACCATATTAGCCGGCGTACTGCTCGGTCCCGTTTCCGTGCTCCTATTGAGCGGAATATCTTCTGAGCCGCAGCAGCTCCATGCTCAGGCCGTTGCGCCCGCGCCTTCCGGCGCGACCGCGGCTTGGACCCTTAAGGTGAAGGGGGACATCCGCTGGCAACAGGTCACGCCGATGGGCGCTCTCCTCGTCTCGACGGACGCGGCGCTAGCTGCTGTGGATATCGAGAGTGGCCAGGTCATGTGGGAGAAGCCTGAACTCGGCGGCTTGTCGGCCGACAGCGTCCACATGGTCGAGGGCTCTCTCCTCATGGAAGCGACACGCCCGGGGCTGCTGGTGATTTTTGATCCCGTGACTGGCGCGGTTGTCTTCGATTCCCGGCGCCTGAACTTGATGCGAGTCGTTACCCGCCGCGTTCTGCCGCAGAGCGGCACCCTTCTGGTCCATGGAAACCGCGCGGCCGGGCCTTCAGTCGTTGCGCTCTACGACCTGGTGAGCGGCGACCAGCGTTGGGCGAACGAAGCGCTGTTCGAGCAGGCCGAGCCCCAGAAGAGAGGCTTCGGTGCCCTGATGCAAGGTTTACAGCGCACGGCGTCCGAGGGCACCGCGCTGGAGGTCCTCCAGGCCGGACCGGACATGATCGTCGTCCACACGCTGATGGGTTTGCGCGCTCTGGACGCGCGGACCGGCGCAGTGCGGTGGTCCGTAGCCTCGACCACCAGCCGCTGGGCCCAACCCCCGCGACACGTGCGGCTCTACCCGTCGCTCAACAAAACCGATCGCATTTACGTGAGCTTCGACGACCACCTCATGGCCTACAGCCTCGCTGATGGTCAGGCCCTCTGGGCCAAGCCGGCGAGCGTGGAGGGAAATATCCGCGATATCGTCCAACATCCGGCTGGGATCATCATGCTCCAAGAAGCGCCGCCGGAAGGTGAGCCAACGCGTAGCCGCCGCGTCATCAACGGAGTTACGCAAACCGGCCTCAACGTGGCTCGCTACGAAGATGGGACGACGGTCGCGGCGAAGCCGCTCCGTATGCACGGCAAAGTGATCGACGCGATGGTCGCCGGGGACGCCGCGGTGCTGGCGGTGGACGCCGAATCGCGCACTTTCGTGAACGTGCTGGATGTGGCCGCAGCGACGCTCCGCCTGAAGAAGGATGTGAAGATCAAGGGCCAGCTCGCCTACGTGGAGCTTACCCCGGCAGGCTTGCTCTACGTGTCGCGTCCCGACGCGGCGACGAACGCCGAGGTGAACATCATCGATCTTGCCACTGGTGAGCAAAAGTTCAAGGATGCCATTGAGAGCGGCAAGCCGTTGAGTGCGGACGACTACAAGGCCGCTCGGTACTACCTGCACCATGCCGTGGAGGGGCAGACCCTTTACGTCTTCGCGAACCGCGACCACAGGCTGTACGCAGTCGATCGCGACGCCGGTACCTTCCGCGCGCTCGGCGGCGAGATCAAGCTCCAGGGCGGCGAGGATCCGACCGATATGGAAGTCCGGCCGACGGGCATTGTTCTAATCTCACCGCAGAACCTCGTGCTTGTGGCGCGTGATGGGCGGGTGAAGCAGCAGGTTTATTACCCTGCGCCGCAGCTTCCGGGGCTGGTGCGTGCGCTCTATGCGGTGAACGCGGTGCGCGCCGGCTTGTACGGCGCCGCCGCCTCGGCGTATGGTGACGCCTTCACCCAAGCATCGCAGAAAACCACGGATCCCAACGCGCGATACGTCACCGGGCAACTGGCGACGGCGTACTCGCAGTCCGGCGCACAGCTCACAGGCTACTCGCGCCAGTCGGCGGCGCTCGCGACGAAACGCTTCAAGGCTTCGCTCACCGTCCCGGGATCGGTTTTTATGTTGACTCGCGCTCCCGATGGGAACGGAAATGTACTCCTTCAGATTGACAAGGACAGCGGGCAGCCCCGCGCGCGCGTGGATCTAGGCAAGGAGCGCGAGCCGGTGTACGCAGTCGACGACGTCGCCGGTATGCTCTTCCTTCGGACTGCGCCGGGCACGCTGGTCGGCTACAGGCTCTGATCGCTGCGCGGCGCGCGGGCGCGAAATCAGCGCTGGAAGTTATCTCGTTCGTAGCCGCAGCGGCGCCTCTTGGGATTGTGTCTGGATCACCGGGTATGCGGAAGTTACATCGCCGGCCAATACTGCCGCCCATCCGGCTCATCTCCCAAGTTCGCCATCGCTCGCCACTCGTGCCTCCACACTCTTTCCGCTTCATTCTTTGTTCTCCCCTGTTGCTCTCATGGCCCAAATCATTCCAAAATAAGACGAGCCCCGCGAACGGTCACCCTGCCTGTCATCTTCGCCTTTGGCTCCAATCGGAACGCACTCAAGAGCTCGAAAGGACTCCATCGCATGAAAAAGCTCATCTTCTTGTTGCTGGTACTATCCGCTTTCGCCATCCCCTCGCGCGCCCAGTCCGTCGACGCTTCTATCAGCTACTCCTACTTCCGCCTTGGAGGTTCCGGCGGCATCAATCAGAACGGCGTCAGCGGCTCCGTCGCTTATAATCCCAACCGCTGGCTCGGCATCGTCGGCGATTTCGGCGGCTACCATGCCTCCCCCTTTGGTGTTTCCCTGAATACCTACACCTATCTCTTCGGCCCTCGTCTGACTCTGCGCAACCCCTCCAAAATCAACCCGTTTGCGCAGGCCCTCCTAGGCGGCTCCCGCATCACCGTCGGCTCGGGCGGTGGCTCCACCAACCAGTTTGCCTATAGTGTTGGCGGCGGCGTGGACCTCTGGCTCCCGCACCAATTGCACGCGCGTCTCCGCCGGATTCGTCATCCACTTCTAGCAATCACCATAAACCCGCTAATTCCGACCGGAGGGCCGCCCGGGTTCGCGGCCCTCGCCGCGCACCGCTGCTTGCTGAGGTATGATCTTGGAATCCATCCGACCTCCATCAGCCGGCAAGGAGGGGCTCGCCATGTCTGCTCAGCACAAGTCCTCTCGAATCGACGAGTGGTTGCTGCAAAAGGCTTATCGAGCGGCGGGTCAGCCGGCAGTCCGGCTCGCGCTCCGAAACGGCGCGGAGGTTTCGCCAAAAGGCGCGTTGCCTGTGCCCAACATCGTCATACAGGACCGGAAAACTCTCTTCCGCCTGCTACTCGATCCGGAAGCTGAGTTCGGCGATGCCTACAGCAAGGGGCGAATCACGCTCGACGGAGATCTCGTCTCCGCACTCGAAATTGTTTATCGCTCCATGTCGGAAGTCGCGCATAACAGCTGGTACGTCAAATTCGTCTCGAAGTGCATGGAATATATTCAGCGCAACTCCTTGCGCGGCTCGCGTCGAAATATTCGGCAACACTACGATCTTAATACCGATTTTTACCAGCTCTGGCTCGACCCGCAACTCGTCTATACCTGCGCTTATTATGCGTCTCCCAGTGCAACGCTGGAGCAGGCGCAAGTCGCGAAATTGGACTACGTTTGCCGCAAGGTGCAACTCCAGCCCGGGGAGCGGGTCGTGGAAGCGGGTTGCGGCTGGGGCGCTTTGGCCCTTCACATGGCCAAAAACTATGGAGTGACCGTCCGGGCATTCAACATTTCACGCGAGCAAATCTTGGTCGCCCGCCGCCGGGCAAAAGAACTGGGACTCAGCCAACGGGTGGAGTTCATCGAAGACGATTACCGGAACATCGCCGGCGAGTGTGATGCGTTTGTCTCGGTAGGAATGTTGGAACACGTTGGACGGGAACGCTACCGGGACCTGGGGAGTATCATCCACCGCTCGCTTGCCAAAACCGGCCGCGGACTCCTCCACTTTATAGGGCACAATCATCCGCTTCCCTTCAGCACTTGGACCAGAAAACACATTTTTCCCGGTGCCTACGCACCTGCGCTGCGCGAGGTCATGCAAGTCTTTGAACCTTGGGATTTGTCCGTCCTGGATGTCGAAAACTTGCGGTTCCACTATGCAAAAACACTGGAGCACTGGTTGGCGCGATTCGGGAAATGCGAGCAGCAGATATCCGAAATGTTCAGTCCGGAATTCATGAGAGCCTGGCGGCTGTACCTCGCCGAAGCTGTCGCCGGATTTCGTGTTGGCACCCTTCAACTGTTTCAAATCGTTTTCGCGCGAACGGATTGCCACCAAATTCCATGGACGCGCGCGCACTTGTATACAGATGAACGGCACGAGGAGCAGGAGACCACATGGATGCCTGCGACGTCCTGATCGTCGGAGCCGGTCCTGCCGGAAGCTCCTGCGCTTGGAAACTGCGCGATTCGGGCTTGCGTGTCGTGATTTTGGACCGGCAGACCTTTCCCCGGGACAAAGTGTGCGGTGGATGGATCACCCCACCCGTCGTCGAGGAACTCGAAATTAATCTTCAGGAATATTCGCGCGGCCGTGTTTTGCAGAGCATCCACGGTTTTCGCACCAGCCGGATGGGCAGCCGCGAAGTGGAAACCGATTATGGCCGGCCCATCAGCTACGGGATTCGTCGCTGCGAATTCGATGATTTCCTTCTAAAGCGCTGCGGTGCGCGCATGTACCAGGGCGTTCCTCTTGCCAGCCTGGAACCATCGGGCGATCGCTGGATTGTCAACGGCCAGTTCAACGCCCGGCTCGTGATCGGCGCCGGGGGACATTTTTGTCCGGTTGCCCGGTTGCGGGGGGCCAACGCTCGCCGTGAAGTCAGCGTTGCTGCGCAAGAAATCGAATTCGAGATGTCAGAAACCCAGCGCGAACAATGTTCTATCCGGCCTGAAATTCCAGAGCTGTATTTTTGTGCCGACATGAAGGGTTACGGCTGGTGCGTTCGCAAAGAAAACTTTCTCAACATCGGCTTGGGGCGGCTCGATCCCCATGCCCTGCCCAATCACCTTGCGGCCTTCGGTGCCTTTCTGAAAAAAACGCGAAAGGTCGCTTTTGATCTGCCTGCGAAGATGGCGGGCCATTCGTATCTTCTGTATGGACGTGCCAGACGAAACGTGGCCGGAGACGGTGTACTGCTGATCGGCGATGCCGCCGGTTTGGCGTATTCTCAGAGCGGCGAAGGCATACGGCCGGCGATCGAGTCGGGACTCCTTGCGGCGAAGGCCATCCTGGCCGCGGGCGGAGCCAATAGTCCCGCACTCTCGGAAACCTACCGCTCCCTGCTCGCGCAGCGATTCGGAAAAGTGCAGGAGGAATGGGCTTTCAACATGGGCCGTCATCTTCCAACGCGGCTGGTAAGCTCCCTCGCCCGAATTCTCTTGGCAAACCACTGGTTCTCTCGCCGCGTCATCCTCGATCGGTGGTTCCTCCATTCCGATGAACCCGCTCTGGTTTGCTGAACAAAACATGGTTGCCAACTCTGAGTCGAGCCCAATCAGATCCTGCACTTGCGTGAAATGATTCCCAAAACGATTCCGCCTCGCGCCTCCAATCTCCGGCAGGAAGTTAGTTTCCGATTACGTCCATTGGGCACAACGCTCGGCAGCGATGGAACGGCCCGACCGCAGGGCTGATATCCTGCACCCATGGGCCGACCTAGCCGATGGGTTTACGTGCTGCCGTCCCTTCATCTTTGCGCTTGTTTGGTTAGTTTCATTGGCCTCGTGATTCCCAGCCTTCATTACATGGGGATACTGTTTACATTCATTCAGGTCGCTGACCTGCCCATTTCACTTCTTTCATATCTTATCGGGTGGAAATATTCGGCTCTTGCCGTGATTTGGATTTTTGTGGCGGGCACTTTTTGGTGGTATCTGCTAGAAAGAGGCGTTCGAGTCGTGTTCTTGAGATTCACACGCCGAAATGAGCCGCAGGCCCGACTGACGGGGTAATCGACAACTAGAACCACATGTCCGATAATCCGAGACATGGACTAGCGCCTTCCCCTGTTGCGGGCGTACAACCAGCCTGCGCCGTCGCAATGGCCGCAACGAATCGTTCCTGTGCTCCCTGTGCCCGCACACGCAGCACATTGTTTCCAATCGTCAGCGTTGAGAGCGCTTCCATTGACTCCGACACATCTCTTCCCTGCGACCGTCTGGGCACACTGACCGTTAATGAGGTTTGCAGCGTATGAAACAGCGCCGCAGCGCGTGCACACTGCCACGGGCTTGGGTCTCGTGCTCTCGCTAGCTCTCCTTTCTTGTTCTTCAAGGACTGGTTTCAGGTCAGGCCGGTTCTCATTCGGACATGAGTGGGCCGGGGGAGGCGGCAAATCGCTTTCTTTCACCGGGGTTCTGGGCCAATCGAACTCACAGGAATCACACACGTATCGAAACAGGTTCGGGAAAACCTGCCTCTTTTCAAGCGGCATAAACCCTCATCGACCATATTGGGCAACACGCCCAAGGCTTCGCGTCTCCTGTCCATTTTACGACAATGCATAGCTCATTCAGCCACCACCGATGCTGATCCAACCGGGTCGCCAAGTCCCGACTAACGCACTTACCGGCCTTCCATGCCGGAAGTTCCCAAGACCCCAAGGTCGCAGCGGATGGGCCCCTTGAAATGGCTTCCAAAGCCATTCCGTTTTGCCACATAGCCGCGTGAAAGAGATTCATCGAATGAAACGTATTAAACGGCATGAAGCCTGGCCTTCGTGTCCGGCGCGCCCTATGGAGCGCGGTCATTTTCCTGGCGCTTATTGGGTCCGCTGTCGCAGTGCGGAGGATAGTGCATCTCGTGCCTATCGCGGTCAGGGGCTATCATCCGCCCGCGTTCACATCCAATCCTGTGGCTGCACAGTTCGCCGCGCTGGATGATTTGTTTGCGCAAAATCCGCTCTTGACCCTTGTTCGTATTGTGCCTGGCTTGCTTTTCATGCTGCTGGGTCCACTGCAATTCAGTCCGACCATTCGCGCCCGCCATCTCCGGTGGCATCGCTGGAGTGGTCGCGTTTTTGTCGTTTGCGGTGCTGTGATCGGCATTTCGGCGCTGGTGATGAGCTTTGGCATGCCGGCGATCGGCGGTTTCAATCAGGCAGCGGCGACGACACTGTTCGCGACGTTCTTTCTATTCGCGCTGTGCAAGGCGTTTTGGTATATCCGGCGGCGCGAAATCCCGCTGCACCGCGAGTGGATGATTCGCGCCTTTTCCGTTGGAATCGCCGTGGCTACCATCCGCCCCATCATTGGCATGTTCTTTGCCACCAGCCGCTTTTCAGGCCTGACGCCCCATGAATTTTTCGGCATTGCCTTCTGGATCGGCTTTGTCCTGCATCTCATCGCGGCAGAAGCTTGGATTCACGCGACGCTGCCGCAGCAGGAAACCGTTGGCGCTCGAATAACTTAAGAATTTCCTTCTCGCCTGCAGATTCATCCTGGGCAGCCGCACCATAAACGGACCCGTTTACGCGAAACCAACACATAACTCATTTTCCCTTGATCTTTCATAGCACTATGGTACAATTCTCGTTAGGTAACTCTGCGTAACCCCCCACTTTCGCTCGTCTTTTCTAATTTTGAGGATTCATTTCCAGGGCTGAGTTGCGCCCAGGGACGTGGTATTCGTAAGCCCCCTTGGAGTCATAGACTTACAAAAGTCTATCAAAACAAACAACTTCAATTCTATTAGAATCATATTCTTATGAAAAACATAGGGGGAGGGGTCGTTATTGTCAACCAGACACCCGACGAAGGGTGTCTCTCCCGAGCGACCATCGGGAGCCGAGGGATCTCTCCCATTCCCCGTAAGGTGCTTTTTTTACATCCCGGATAGAGTTGCGGGGCGCAGGCTCTACGCGCTGGCCAGTTCCTTCAGAAGCGCCTTGCCCTTGCGGAACCACGGTCGCTCGCGCCGTTGCATGTACCGCGGTAAGGTGCGCTTCTTCGCCTGCAGCTTTTGTGCCCACTCGCGCGCCTCGTCGGGCCGGTTCACCGTCTTCAGAAAACTCGCGTAATTGTAGAGCGTCTCCGGCGTCGTCGAAATCTGCGTCACTTCGGCAAAAAGCACGTCCGCGCGCTCCAGTTGTCCCGTTCGCGCACACGCATCCGCCAGCAACCCCGCCGCCCGGTAGTAATCGAATTTCCGATCAGCGGTGACCACCCGCTCCAGGTCCGGAATGGCGCCGGGCAGGTCGTTCAGTCCCAGCGAACACAGTGCCCGAGAATAAAACGTATAAATGGAATCGCTTCGCGCCGCGATCGCATTCGTAAATGCCTCTCGCGCCTTCTCAAATTGTCCTTGGTCTTTGTAGAGTTCGCCCAGCTCTTCGTAATTGGCTGGGGAGGGATTATCGAGGATATCCGTTTCGACTTTTTGGATGCGCGACCGCCGGCCAAATCCCTGAAACACGCCGCGAAGCAGCCCAAGGTCCGGCAGCACTTCCGCGAGAATGTACACGCTCGCGCCGAGGAACCCGCCGAAGAAAATAATATAGAACCAATAGTTCTCCGGCCGCTGCCTCACGAAGTGCAAGATCGCCAGGCCCTGCACGATGAAGCCCCAGGGATAAAAAAGATAGCTCAACCCAAACATGGATGACCGTCCACGCTACAGCATCGCTTGCTCTCCGAGACAGGTCAAACGGAACGTCCGCTTTGTGTCAGCAGGAGTTACTGTCCGTGCCAACGCATCTTGACTGTTATGATGGACACGGATGAATCCTGTCGAAACGCTCGGCCTCGCCCTCGGCGCCGGATTTTCCTCCGGCTTGAATCTTTACGCAACTGTGGCCACGCTCGGTCTTCTCCAGCGCTATGGCGTGATCCATTTGCCGTCTTCGCTCCAGGTTCTCTCTCATCTCTGGGTGCTGGGAATCGCCATCGCTCTCTATCTGGTCGAATTTCTTGCCGACAAAATTCCGTACTTCGACACCATCTGGGACGCGATTCACACCTTCATTCGTCCGCCCGCTGCCGCACTTCTGACCTACGCGGCAGCAGGCGCCGCTCCCGCCGAATGGCGCTGGGGCGCGGCCCTTCTCGCCGGAGGAGTTGCTCTCACCTCACACGGCGCAAAAGCCAGCGCGCGAGCCGCGGTGAACACCAGCCCGGAGCCATTCAGTAATTGGATTTTGAGTTTTGGAGAAGACGTCCTCGCTGTATGGCTTGCGTGGATGGCGACGGCTCATCCGCTCGCAACAACAATGATCGTCGTCTTCCTCGTCGCGATTTCCGCCGTTTTGCTCTACTATCTTTTCCGCTTCGCCCGCCGTGCACTTCGGCAGCTCTTTTCCGCTGGCTAGAACGGTGGCAATATTTCAGCGCCGCGAAGGGAACAGGTGCGGGCCCACCTGTTCAACACTAGTTCGCTTGACTTCGCACCTCGCCGGGCGTAATAAATGAACTCCCCGCTGTGCTCTGGCCGTCAGAGTCAAGGAGACCTTTCATGAATCGCCTACCAAAGATTGTGTTCTTGGCTATCCTTTGCCTGGTTTCATCCTGCCAAGTTTTCGCCCAGAACAAAACAACGCACAACCCGACCTGGTGGGCAAAATACGAATATCTCTCGCAAAACGCTGCTTCACCCGGCGGCGGCCCGGGTTCATCTCTTACGGTTGGTAGCAATGTCGACGTCTCCAATGAGTGCGGCCCTCAGAGTGAAACCTACATCACGCTGAATCCTGCATCTTCCAAATCGCTCGCGGCTGGCTCCAACGAGATTTTTCGAGATCCTATGCGAGGTTATTTCTCCACCGACAGCGGCTCCACCTGGGGTGCTGTCGACGTGCCGCTTCCTCCACCGCTCCAGGGCACCAATGACACCCGCTTCGGCTCGGATCCCTCGCTGGTCTTCGACTCGCGCGGAAATCTGTTTTATAGCTACATCGTTGTGTATTTCGGCGGAGGCAATGGCGTCGACGGCTCGCAAATGGCGGTGGCACGCTCGACCGACAGTGGCAAGAGCTACCCGCAACTCACCCTGTTTGGATTTCAGAGTGGCTCGAACCACTTCAATGACAAGCCCATGATTACGGCCGACGCCAATCCAGTGAGCCCCTTCCGCGACCGTGTCTATGTGGCTTGGGATGCCGCCGGTGGAGGAAACGCCATCGACGGCGGTATCCGCCTCGCGCGCTCTTCTGATGCCGGAGCGACTTTTTCTGTCGCTCGCATTGACAATCCCTCCGGCCCGAGCCAGGGCATCGGCGCCGTGCCTTTTGTCGGCCCGAACGGCGAAGTCTATGTGGCCTGGAACGATTACAAAAATAATCTGATCGCCTTCAATCGCTCATTTGACGGCGGCGTCACGTGGGACGCGCAGCGCACCATCTCGCAGAAAACAGCCGCTTTTGATGTCGGCATTCCGGCGGAGTTGTTTCGCCGCGCGCTCGTTTACCCGGCATGCGACGCCGACCGGTCGAACGGTGCTCACCGCGGGCGCCTCTACTGCTCTTGGATGGATCTCACTCCCGCCGGCGTCACCGATATTTTGAGCTCCTCTTCCGATGATCGCGGACTCACCTGGACCGCTCCAAGTCCGGTGACCGATCAACTCCCGCAACTCGTGGACCGCTTCAATCACTGGCTTGCCGTTGATCCGGTCACGGGCGACGTCAATCTCTCCTTCTACGACACCCGCAACGACACGACGCGCTCTCGCTTCATGACCGACACTTTTTTCACTCAGTCGGTTGATGGCGGCGTGACGTTCCGCTCTCCCAATGTGCGAGTAAGCTCCGTCAGTTCCAACGAGCACGATTGCAATGGCGTTTTTCCATGCTCCGCAATTAACTACGGCAATCAGCAGGGCGATTACGAGGGCCTGGCCTCTCGCGGAGGCGTCTCTCATCCGATTTGGACGGACAGTCGCCGCCAGCTCGAATCATCGTCCGGCTGCCGGACGAATCTTTTGATGGAGGAAGTGTTCACTACGACAGTGAAGTGAGAATGTGAAATTGCCGGTGGAGAGGCGGCTCGGCCGCCGTTCTCCCCGGGCCAGCTTACTTCACGTACAGCGCCAGCCAATCCAAAAATGTTTTGTACCAGAACTGGCTGTTCTGCGGCTTCAACACCCAGTGTCCTTCATCCGGAAAAACTATGAGCTTTGAAGGCACACCCTGCCGCTGCAGCGCGCTGAAAAATTCCAGCGACTGTGTGTACGGCACGCGATAGTCCTTTTCCCCCGCGATCACCAGGGTCGGCGTCTTGTATTTTCCAAGCTCCCCCGCGTACGTCACCGGCCCCCACTTGCGGTAACTTTCCGGATTCGTCCACGGGGTGCCCTGCATGTCGTGCTCTTCAAACCACAGCTCTTCTGTCGCGTACATCGAAACCTTGTCGTACACGCTCGCGTGGCTCACGATGGCTTTGAACCGCCCGTTGTGCGTCGCGATCCAGTCGGCCATGTAACCGCCGTAAGAACCACCAGCCGCGGCCATGCGCGTCCCATCAACGAAGGAATATTTTTTAAGCGCGTAGTCCACGCCATTCATCACGTCGAGGTACGCTTTGCCGCCCCAGTCATTCGTAATCTCATCTGTGAACTTCTGCCCGTAGCCGGTCGAGCCGCGCCGGTTGATCATCAGCGTCACGTATCCCGCCGCGGAAAAAACTTGCGCGTTCCACCGGTAGCCCCACGCGTTCGACCACATCGTCTGCGGTCCGCCGTGCAACACTACCAGCAGCGGATATTTTTTCGTCGATTCGAATTTTGGCGGACGTATCAGCATCGCCTGGACTTTCGTTCCTTCGGCGCCTTCGAACCAGAAGGCTTCGGGAGGATTCATTTCCAGCACCGCAAGAATCGAATCGTTTTGATGCGAGAGCTGGCGCAAGTTCGATCCGTCGCCGGCAGCAACGAAAACTTCTGCCGGCATCGTCAGGCTGGTGCGCTCGAACGCCAACGTTTTCCCATCAGCGCTAAAAGAAATCGCCGTATTAAAAGTGTCCGCGAGAAGTTTCTTCGGCTCCGCGCCGGCGCGCGCGGGCATTGCGTACACGGGTTTTTGCGTTTCGTTTTCGGCGGTGAAAAAGATCGTTTTGCTGTCTGCCGACCACGCGAGTTCTTCCGCGCTGCGGTCAAAGCCTTCGGTGAGATTTTCCCTTTTTCCGCTTTGCCGGTCGTAGAGCATCACGCGCCAGCGATCGGCTTCGTATCCGGGCGTAAGTTGCGCGTGATACGCGATGAATTTTCCATCCGATGAATAGACTGGATTTCCGTCGAAGCCCTGCTGCGTGGTGATGCGCTTCGCTTCGCCTCCCGCTATGGGAACGATAAACAAATCAGCGTTCGTGCTAATCGCTTCCATCCTGTCGGTGACGGCGGTGAAGCAGAGCTCCTTCGAGTCCGGCGAAAAATTAATATCTCCGGGTCCGCCCCGCTCGTCGGGTGGAATGTCGTAGTCCGCTCCGAGAGTGAGGTCGCGCGGCGCCGTGCTTCCGTCGGCTGGAATCACAAAGAGATGGCTGCGTTTGCCTTCATTCCAGTGCGTCCAGTGCCGGTACAAAAGTCGCTCGGCGACGTGTGCCTTCACTTTGTTCTTTTCTTTTTCCGCGTCGCGTTTGCTGTTGCATTCATCGTCTTTACAATCCGGATAAACAGAGGAAGTGAAGGCGAGTGCCTTGCCGTCTGGCGACCACTTCACGATGTCGGCGCCCGTTGAAAGCTTCGTCAGCGGATGCGCTTCTCCGCCATCCATCGAGAGCAAATACACTTGTGAAACACCGCTGCGGGAAGAAAGAAACGCCAGCGTCTTGCCCTCCGGTGACCACACCGGCGAGGAGTCATGCCCGCTTCGCGTCAATTGCATTTCCGTGCCGCCCGCCGTTGACACGATCCAAATATTGCTCGCGCCACGGTTGGCGTCCATGTCCGGCGTGGTCACCGTGTAGGCAATCCATTTTCCATCGCGCGAAATTTCTGGCTCGGCGATGCGGTGCATGCCGATCATGTCCGTGAAAGTGATGGGATGTTTCGAACTGTCCTGCGCGAAAGCGGAAATCCCGGCGGCTACCAGCAACGCGAATAGGAAACTACAACGTAGAATGAGGCGATTCATCTTGCTCTCTCCTCGCACACAACTGCAGTTCAAATTAGCTGAATGGAACCGCGCATATTGTATCGTTTCTGAATCGAATCCAATAGGACAGAGCAGCCGGGCGAACTCCGTTTCCTGTCGTGGCGCGCCAGGGTCAGTTATTCGATTCGGATCGGCCGGGCTGCTTCCGCCCACAGCCAATTCACAAAGGCGAGAATCGCCGTAATGGAAATTACGAGAAACTCTCCCCAGTGCATCCGCGTCACCAGGACGCCTGTGAATAGCAGCGCAAGCGCGGCGATGAAGACGCCGCCGGGCAGGCGGAATGCATCCGCGTGCGGCTGTTTTCTGCGTAGCGCGGGAAGCGCTGCGGCCACCGAGCCATAAACGAAAAGGCGAGCGACGCTGGAGAGCAAGGCGTTCCATTTGAAATTTCCAGCAATCGAAAAGAGCAGGAGGACGGCGGCAAAAATCACGATGGAGAGATGCGGTGTTCGAAAGCGCGGATGAATCCTGCCAAAAAAGGCGGGGAAATCTCCTCCGGCGCCCATGGCATAGGTGATTCGCGGCGTATGCAGCATGTTGGCGCTGAGATAGCCGTACGCAGATATGAGCGTTCCTGCCGCGACGATTTGCACGCCCAACGCGGGCAAAAATCTCCGCGCGGAATCCACCGCCGGAGCGCTGGAAACGGCGACATTGGCAATGGTGTGAATCACGAGATACTGCACGGCGATAAACAAAACCGTCGTCGCGGCAATGGCGGCGAAGAGCGCAAACGGAATATCTTTGCGCGCGTCCCGCGTTTCTCCGGTGGCGATGAGCGCCGCTTCGAATCCGCCGTATGAGTAAATCATCAGAAGCACGGCTTCGAACCAATCTGCAGATGTCGTTGTCGTCGCAGCGGGCGTAACTCGTATTTCGGGATGCAGTGCAAGGGCCGTAAGTCCCGCGATGACAAAAAATGCGAGCAAAGCCACCTTCGTGGCGGTGAAGAAATTGCTGAGCCGGTTTCCGCCGGTCACCCCGCGATAATTTACAATCGCAAGAAATCCGATGAGAATCGTTAGCACGCTTGCCCTGGCCAGCGGGGCCCTGACGCGGGGGAAAAACTCGCTCAGATAGATGATGAACAAGTTTGCGACCGCAGAGACGGCAGCAATACGGCTCAGCCACGTCAGCCAGCCGTTTTGAATGGCGAGAAATCGGCCGAACGCCACTTTCGCATACAGGTACGGCCCGCCGGCCTCCCGGAATTGCGACGCGACTTCCGCCATGCACGCCGCGATGATCGAGATTCCCGCAAACGCCACCAGGAATCCCAGGGGACTCCATTTTCCGAGGCGGGCGGCAATCAGCGCGGGCAAACCAAAAATGCTCGCGCCGATCATGGTATTGACCATCAGCGCGGCAAGGCTCCAGCGGCCGATGGTGCGAACCAGCCCTTTTGCGGATTCGGTCAAGTGCGCTTCCGCGGGCACTGGGATTTGCCGAAAAGTTTTCGCATCATTGTCAAAGGAAGTGGCGCCAGCGTAGCACAACTCGCTAGCCCTCCGAGAATTCGTGAACCCATTGACGTACTCCCGAGCATCCTATGTTCAGGATGAATTCAGTATTGACGGGGTCTTGTATGCCAGTTATCCGTGCCTGCAGCCATTGTGGACAGAAGAACCGTATTCCAGCCAAATATCTGGCCAACACAGGTCGTTGCGGAGCTTGTAAATCACCCTTGCCGCCCATCGCTGAACCCCTCGCGGTCGACGATGCGTTATTCGATAAAGTCGTTCAAAATGCGCCCGTTCCTATACTCGTGGACTTCTGGGCGGAGTGGTGTGGGCCGTGTCGCGCTGCTGCTCCTGAAGTCACACGAACCGCAGCTGACATGGCGGGCAAGGCTATCGTGCTGAAAGTCGATACGGAAAGATATCCGCAACTTGCTGCGCGCTTCCAAGTTCGTGGTATACCCAACTTCGCTGTCTTCTTTGGTGGCCGCCCGGTCATGCAGCAGGCCGGCCTGGTCGGCCACGACCAAATGGAGCAGTGGCTCAGGTCCGCCGCTCCTGTTTCGGCCTGAGAAACGGCTTGTGAGCCGACTCTGCTACAATTCCTCCCCGGGCAATTCATGGCGACGAACAGCGGGCTCTTTTCCCGCAATTTCAAAAAGACTTTTCCCATTGCTGTTCGCGGCGAAGGCTGCTGGATCATCGACGAAAAGGGCCGTCGATTCCTGGACGCTGCCGGGCAGGCTGCCGTGGTCAGCATCGGCCATGGCGTTCCCGAAATCGGCCGCGCCATGGCCGAGCAATCCTCGCGGATTGCCTTTGCGCACACCTCACAATTTCATACGGCTCAGGCTGAAAAACTTGCCGCGCGACTCCTCGCGCTTGCTCCCGCGAATTTTCGCAAGGGCGGCCGCGTCTACTTCACTTCCGGCGGCTCCGAAGCGACAGAGACAGCGATTAAACTGGTTCGCCAATATCACCTCGAGTCCGGCCAGAAGAATCGTTACCGCGTTCTCTCGCGAGGCCAGAGCTATCACGGGAGCACGCTTGGCGCGATGTCCGTGAGCGGCAATGTCGCTCGTCGCGCGCCCTACGAGCCGCTCATCGCCGATTGGGGCCACATCGCGCCGTGCTTTTGCTATCACTGTCCGTTCGAAAAAACGTTTCCGCAGTGCGAACTCGCTTGCGCCGACGACTTGCAAACTCATTTGGATGGAAGCAAAAAAGAGGATGCCGCCGCTTTCGTTTTCGAACCCGTCGTAGGCGCGACGCTCGGTGCTGCCGTTCCGCCGGATGGATATGTGTCGCGGATCGCCGAAATCTGCCGCAAAAACGGGATCCTTCTTATCGCCGACGAAATCATGACCGGCATGGGCCGCACCGGAGCGCCCTTTGCCGTTCAGCACTGGGGCATCGAGCCCGACCTGATTCTGGTGGGGAAGGGGGTTGCGAGCGGTTACGCGCCGCTTGGGGCGGTGCTCGTTTCCGCGCGCGTTGTCGAAGCGTTCGAACGCGGATCGGGCGCGTTCATGCACGGCTTCACGTACCAGGCGCATCCGGTTTGCACTGCTGCCGGAAACGCCGTCCTCGATTATCTCGAATCGCAAAAACTTTTTGATCGTGTCGCTCCCGCAGGAAAGAACCTGCGCGACGCTCTTTCTTCGCTCTTGTCGCATCCCCACGTTGGCGATATGCGAGGCCTCGGCCTGCTCCTCGGCGTCGAGTTTGTCAAAGACAAATCCACGCGCGAGCCCTTTCCCAAGTCCGAAAATATCGCGGAGACAATTCGCCAAGCTTGTCTGGAGGAAAATGTTCTGACCTATCCAACGCAGGGCTGCGTGGACGGCCTGCGCGGCGATCACATCCTTCTCGCGCCGCCGTTCACGATTTCGCCGGAGGAATCCGCGCTGATCCCTCGCACGCTACATTCGGCTTTGGCAAGAGTTTTTCCGGCTTGATACCGGATTGAAGTGTTCCTTTTTATTGCAGCCGGTTCGTTCTTATTTCTTTGGAGAGAAAATGCGCCCTCGTCCCCGCAAGATATTGCTCGCTTTGGCTGTCTGTCTTTCGCTGACGTTTGCCCTTCACGCTCAAGACAAACCTCCTGCAAAACCGCGCGCGCGTGATCTTGGCGTCCCTTTTGACGGCGCGCCCGGCCCGCTCAATGCCATCACCGACGTTTCCGGCGTCCTCGTCGGCCACACCACGCTGATATCCGGCGAAGGAAAACTGCAGGTTGGCAAGGGCCCCGTGCGCACCGGCGTCACCGCCGTCCTTCCTCGCGGAAAAGATTCCATGAACAATCCCGTTTTTGCCGGGTGGTGGTCGTTGAACGGCAACGGCGAAATGACCGGCACAACCTGGGTGGAAGAATCCGGATTGCTCGAAGGCCCGGTGATGATCACCAACACGCACAGCGTCGGGGTGGTTCGCGACGCAGTGATTCAGTGGCGCGTGGCCCATGGGCAGCCCGATCCCACTGGCTACTGGTGGTCACTTCCCGTCGTCGCGGAAACCTGGGATGGCTGGCTCAACGACATCAACGGCTTCCACGTCAAGCCGGAGCACGCGTTCCACGCCATCGACTCCGCGCATGGCGGCGTTGTGGAAGAAGGCGCGGTCGGCGGCGGCACGGGAATGGTTTGCAATGGCTTCAAAGGAGGCATCGGCACCTCTTCCCGCAAGCTAGGCGAAAAAGAAGGCGGCTATACGGTCGGAGTTCTCGTGCAATGTAATTATGGTTCGAAAAATAATCTGCGCGTTGCCGGCATTCCCGTCGGCCGGGAAATTGCCGCCGATGATCCCTACGCGGGCACCACACTTTTCAACGCCGATCACGGCTCGATCATCGTCGTGGTTGCCACGGACGCTCCGGTCGTCGCGCACCAGCTCAAACGCCTCGCGCGCCGCGTTTCTCTCGGACTCGGCCGCGACGGCAGCATTTCCGGCAACGGCTCCGGCGATATTTTTATCGCCTTCTCGACTGCCAATACCGGCGCTGCCGCCGCCGACCACGTCGTCGACCTGAAAATGCTGCCCAACGACAAGATCGAACCCGTTTTCGCCGCCACCGTCCAAGCCACGGAAGAAGCCATCATCAACGCCATGGTCGCCGCCGAGACCATGACCGGCATCGAAAATCATCGCGTCCGCGCGCTCCCCCACGACCAGCTCCGCGCCGTCCTAAAGAAATACAACCGCCTGACCCAATGAGGTTAGTGGCTATTTGAATTGGCAGTGCAACGGAATAACGAAGAAAACTAGCTTAGACCTGCTAAATCACCGGGACGGCCATCTTTCTCGCGGGATTGAAGAAGGGCATGGGCACGACTTTCGCGGAAACTGTTTGGCGCACGGCTTCGACAGTCATTTCCATGCTGAGCTTTGACCCGACCGCTGAACTCTCGCGGCCTACGCATGCCAGCGCGATCATCTTTTTCAGGGTTGGCGACCACGTTGTTGACGTCGCTTTGCCCACTTGGCGGCCGTTGCGATACACCGGCACGGCCACGCGTGACGCCATGCTCGGCACCTGCGGCGCCATTTTCAATTTGTCGTAGAGCGCCTCCACTTCGTTCCAATTAATTTCCAGCCCCACCAGCGCCCGCTCTGCGCCTTTTTTCGCTTCCAGCGCCAGTGCCTCGCGCCCCACGAAAGTTTCCTTCTTCAAATCCACCAGCTTCCCCAGCCCAATCTCGGCCGGAGAATACTTCTGCGATTCGATCAGAGCCTTCTTACTCGAAATATAATCAACTTCAATTAAAATCAGCCCCGCCTCGATCCGCGCGATGTCCAACGCGATCATCCCCGCCGGATGAATATCAAACGCTTTGCCTTTTGCAATCAGCGCATCCCACACCTTGATCGCGTCGCACCACGGCATCCAAACCTCAAAACCCAAGTCGCCCGTATAACCCGTGCGCGAAATGTCCACTGGCACGCCCGCGATTTTTCCGCGCGTCACGCGAAAATATTTCAGGTTCTCGATCTTCGCGTCGGTAACTTCGTGCAGCAGGTGTCCTGAAGTCGGACCTTGCAGCGCCAGCGCAGCCACTTGCTCCGAAATATCTTCAATGCTTACGTCCAGGCCCAACGTATTCTGCCGGAACCACCGCAAGCTCGGGTCCGCTGCCGTCCAGCGGTAATCATTTTCGGCGAGCCGCGTGATCGTCCCGTCGTCGATCACTTTGCCTTCGGGGTCGCACCAGCAGCAGTAGATCACCTGATCCACGGCCACCCTATTGATGTCGCGCGAAATCACACGGTTCACGAACTTCGTCGCATCCCGCCCCGTCACGCGGTACTTGAACAGCGGAGAAATATCGATCAGCGCCGCCGAATTCCGGATGGCGTTGTACTCGTGCTCGTGGTGCATCTCGTACACGCTGACCGTGTAGTAGCCCGACCATTCGCGGTAATTCAGGCTTTCGCACAGCGCCAGCGTTCTCTCGTGAAACGCAGTTCCAACCGGCACGCATCCTCCTCCATTGCCGAAGCGAGACGGAATTATAGCTGTCGAAGGTGCCGGCGACAAACGAGTTGGCGAATTTTGAGCGTGCTCTTCAGTTTTTCTGATTCAGAGCCACGGCCGCGTTGGAGTCGGCCGCCGCTTCCGCGGATTCCACATACCGCGTCAGATACGGTACGAGAGGGGTGACCTCAAAGGGCATTTTCTCCCGAGTCGAATTGGGCGCCATCGCCTTGGTCTTCATCAGAGTGACGCGATCACTGTAGGGATCCAGCTTCACGCGCGCTCCCAGGGGCAGCGCCGCGATCTGGTCCTTATTATTCCTTTGAAGCGCTGGCGCGGATTGCAACAATTGCGAAGCTAAGAACACCTCATTGCCAAGCCGCGGGCTGATCAATTGCTTCAATTCCTTCGTTTGCGAATGCAGCTGCGCAAGGAAAGCCCGGCATTGCCCAGGCCGGCTGCGTACGGCGATTTCTTGAGCAGCTCCATCGCCTTCACGCTGTTGACCTCGGTGTCCCGTTTCTCATTGAGGAAGGACAGGCGCTTCAGGATCTGCCGCGACGACAGCCGCAAGACATCGCTGAAGCCAACTTGATCTTGATACGATTTGGGCACCATCGCGTCGGCAATCTCTTGCGCAACCATGGCGGCCAAAGTCGCTTCATCGGGCACTACGTCAATCAGCCCGCGGCTCAGCACAATGGTGTTCTGAATGGAAAACAGTTCCAGACTGCTGGTCAGCAATACCCGGCAGTGCAGATCAATCTGCCCGGAGAGATTGTTGGTGACCTCCAGATTGTTGACGATGGTGTTCAGAACCTTGTCGATCTCTCCGGGAGGCGCGAGGAACCCGTCCCGCTCCAGGGCATCGAGAACGTTGTTTTCTGCTTCATGCCGCCATTCGCCCTGCGCTTCCAGAGGCGATCTCTCATGCTGAGCCGCCTCGTCCTTGATCGCGCTCTGCGATTCCACAAGCAGCTTGTTTAGTTCCTCTTCGCGCGCGCTTGGACTCAGGTTGTAACCCCAGAGACGCGTCTGCGATTTGTAGCGCGGCCCGCTGAAACTCCTCGGCCGCCCGAGTTCCTGGCTGTAGATATAATACGGAAGCCACAGCCCCGGCTTGGCGTTCGTGCGCCACGAATCAAAGTGCAAGTAGTATTCGTCTTGAAACGTTTTCAGAGAGAACCGAACTGCCGGAGAGTACTTGCCGTTGATTCGCACGATTGTGAAGTCCTGATCCTCCACCCAAACTCGGCCCACAAATCGTGCCCCGCGCGCTTTTTCCGCGGGGGACACATCAAAAACGAAGCACCGCAACTCTCCCAGGAATTCTCGCTTGGCATATTTGAACTGGTAGTGGGCCTTGTCGAAATCTCGTCGATCGACAAAAATCATTTGCAGGAATCCCGCCGGATCATAAGACCACATCAATGACCCCTTCCTGCCGTGTTCAATGGACGAGTGAACCTTGAGCCGTCCGTTAGAATCGGCCTGACCGAGAAAGTAATAATCGGATTTTGGGACCGTGCCCAGTTGCCGGTCTGGTTTCACTTCCTGGATATACGTTTCAATGATCGGGCTGTACCGGTCGAATGCTTTGATCTGCTCATGCTCCCGCGCGATCATCCGGTCGATGACCTCCTCCAGCCGAAGCGCCGCTTGTTCCGGCGCCACATCCGTGCGGGCTGTTCTTGCATCTGCCGGAGTCGATGCGCTTGGCCTCGCGGGTTCTTGTCTTTCAGCGGCCAATGGATCTTGCGCGGCCAGGTACGATCCTCCAAACAACGCCCAAAGAAAAATCACCGGAGCCAAAAGTTTCGCCCGCATGCTTGTCCCCTCACGAAGCTTGCCGTCCGCCATCGCTCCGCTAAAAAGCACGCGCCTTGCCACCCGCTGTGGCAGTTCTCCCAAAGCCCAGCTTAGGTGCATTTCTCGAAAAATCTACTGCCTACGCGCAGAAAGTCCGCCTTGCATACAGGTGCTTCCCGACATCTCGTGCAACCTCCCGTTCCCCTCGTCCCAATATGGAACGCACAAATTTCAAAGTGGAATGTTGGCTAGTGTGATTGATTTGCTGCAGGCCGGAATGCCAGGCAGCCGGACGCGCCTCGACTTGTGCCTAAAGTTTGCTCTCAGTAGAATGTCGAGGCCTTGTTCCTGCGGTTTTTCTTTCTTCATCTAAGTTATAGCGGAGTCATACCGAATGGGTCAGCATTACGACGTTATCGTCATCGGCGGCGGTCACAACGGCCTGGTCAACGCCGCCTATCTCGCCAAAGCAGGGAAGAAGGTCGTGGTTCTCGAACGCCGTCACGTTCTCGGCGGCGCGGCCGTCACGGAAGAAATTATCCCCGGCTTTCTTTTTTCCGAATGCTCTTACGTCGTCTCGCTGCTTCGCCCGGAAATCATCCGCGAACTCGACCTCCCGCGCCACGGCCTGGAAATCCTCCCCCTCGACGGCACCTTCTCTCCGATGCCCAGCGGCGACTACCTCTGGCGCGTCAACGACCACGCCAAATCCATTCGCGACATTCGCCGCCACTCCCGCCTCGACGCCGAGGCCTACGACGAATTTTCCAAGATGATGACGCCCATGTGCCGCTTCGTGAAGCCCATGCTCTCCATGGTTCCGCCCGACCCCACGACGCTCAATCCCAAAGACCTCAAGCAGCTTCATTTTCTGATACAACGCTTCCGCGAACTCTCTTCGGACGAGCGCTACACACTCGTCCAGCTCATGACCATGAGCTCCGCCGATTTTCTTGACCAGTGGTTTGAAACCGACGTTCTGAAAGCCACGATGTCCGCCTCCGGCATCATCGGCACCTTCCTCGGCATTCGCTCGCCCGGCACCGCCTACGTTCTCCTCCATCACTACATGGGCGAAATCGACGGCGCATTCCGCTCCTGGGGTTTCAGCCGCGGCGGCACCGGAGCCATTTCGAACGCGATCGCTGACGCCGCGCGTGAAGCAGGTGTCGAGATTCGAACGAAAGCACCGGTTGGCAAAATCCTGGTCAAGCATGGCCGCGCCGCAGGCGTCATCCTGCAATCCGGCGAAGAACTCTTTGCCAACGTGGTCTCCTCCAGCGTGGACCCGCATCTGACCTTCGAAAAATTTCTCGAACCCAGCGAGCTTCCCGCCGATTTTCTCGAAGGCGTTCGCCGCTACAAGTTCCGTGGCTCTTCCGGCAAAGTCAATCTCGCCCTCGACGCGCTTCCCAATTTCAAATGTTTCCCTGGCTCCGGAGCGCATCTTCGCGGCGCCATCTCCATTTCCCCCAGCATGGAATACATGGAGCGCGCCTACGACGACGCCAAATACGGCCACTATTCCCGCCGTCCTTACATTGATATGGTCATTCCCAGCATTACCGATCCCAGCGTCGCGCCTCCCGGCAAACACGTGCTCTCGTGCTTCGTGCAATACGCGCCCTACAAACTTGTCGAAGGCAACTGGGACGATCAGAAAGAAGCTTTCGGCGACAACGTCATTAACACGATCGCCGAGTACGCGCCCAACATCAAAGACATCATCATCGGCCGCCAGGTCCTCACGCCGCTCGATCTCGAGCGCGAATTCGGCCTCACGCAAGGCAACATTTTCCAGGGCGAACTTTCGCTCGAGCAGCTTTTCTTCTTGCGCCCCGTCGCCGGCTGGGCCTACTACCGCACCCCCATTCACAACCTTTATATGTGCGGTTCCGCCACGCATCCCGGCGGCGGCATCATGGGCGCCAACGGCCGCATCGCCAGCCAGGTCATCTTGAAAGAATGGTCGCACGCTTTGCGTGCGCACCGAACAAAGTCCGGTTCTTCGGACTCCGCTGCTGCCGCGTCGAAAGCGGCCAACTGACCATGCCCCTCGGACAGCGCGTTGTTCTCATCGGCGGCGGACACAACGCTCTCATCACCGCTTTTTATCTCGCCAAGGGCGGCTTCAAGCCGCTCGTTCTCGAACGGCGAGAAATGGTCGGCGGCGGCGCCGTCACCGAGGAATTTTATCCCGGCTTCCACGCCTCCACGCTCGCGCACACTCTCGGCCCATTACGCGCTGACATCGCGAAAGACTTACTGCTCGAAAGGTTCGACTATGAAGTGATTCAACCCGATCCCCGCGTCTTCGCGCCCGCGCCGGATGGTAAAGCGCTCTTCTTCTACAACGACGCGGCCAAGACCGCCGCTGGTATCGCCAGCCTCTCCGAGAAGGACGCCGCGAAATACACGCAATTCGCCGTGTCGCTCGCGGATACCGCCGCCTTCTTCACGCAGCTCTCTTCCATCACCCCGCCTGCGATCGATCATCCCACGCCCGAAGATCTCTGGAATCTCTTGAAAACCGGCCGCGGCGTCCGCAACCTTGGAAAGAGCGGCATTTTCGATCTGCTCCGCTGGGGCCCTATGGCCGTCGCGGACTTCGTGGCCGAATTTTTCGAAACCGAACTCCTACGCGCCGCCATCGCCGCGCGCGGCATTTTTGGCACCGCTCTCGGCCCCTGGTCCGCGGGATCCACCGCCGTCCTTCTTCTGCGCGCCGCTGCCGACTCGCATCCCGTCGGCTCCGCCGCATTTCCGCGTGGCGGACTCGGTTCCTTCACGCGCGCTCTCGCCGAATCCGCAAAACAGGCCGGCGCTGAAATCCGCACCGACGCCGAAGTGCAAAAGATTCGAATCAAAGACGGCGCCGTCACCGGCATCGTTCTATCCAACGGCGAAGAGATCGCCGTCGAAGCTGTCATCTCCGGCGCCGATCCCAAGCGTACGTTTTTCAATTTAGTCGACGCTTCGCAGCTCGATCCCACCTTCGCCAACCGCATGAAAAATTTCCGCGCCAATGGCACCGTCGCCAAAGTCAATCTCGCCCTCGGCGGCCTTCCCTCGTTTACTGCGCTCGATTCGAACGAGACTCCGCTCAAAGCGCTCTCCGGCCGCATCCACATCGGCCCGGAAATTGATTATCTCGAGCGCGCCTTCGACGCTTCCAAGTATGGCGATTTCTCGAAAGCTCCCTGGCTCGACGTGACGATTCCCACCATCCTCGATCCTTCTCTGACTCCCGACGGCAAGCACGTCCTCTCCGCTTACGTCCAGTTCGCTCCGTACAAATTAAGGGAAGGGAATTGGGACGCGCGCCGCCACGATCTGGGCCACACCGTCGTCGAAACTCTCGCCGCATACGCCCCGAATCTTCCCGGTCTGGTCGAGGGCATTCAGGTCATCACGCCCAAGGATCTGGAAACCTGCTACGGCTTCACCGGCGGCCACATTTTCCACGGCGAACTCGCCCTCGATCAGCTCTTCACCATGCGTCCCGTTCTCGATTGGGCGCGCTACAAAACACCCATCCGCGGCCTCTTCCTCTGCGGCTCCGGAACGCATCCCGGCAACGGCCTCACCGGCGCGTCCGGCGCCAACGCCGCCCGCGAAGTAATCCACGCTCTCCGATGATTCCTTTCTTATCCTTTGTAGGGGCGCCCGCCGCGGCGGGCTGCACCCTCTTAAGCAGAGGTGCGTGACGAATGCCTACCATTGATCGCACCAAACTCAAGGCTCTCCAAAAACGCGAAGAATCCCGGTTCGTCGCTGACCATCCCAAATCCGCCGCTCTCTACGCCCGCGCACAATCCTCCCTCCTCGGCGGCGTCCCCATGAACTGGATGAAAAAATGGGCCGGCGCTTTTCCGATTTTTGTGAAATCCGCCAACGGCGCGCACTTCACTGACGTGGATGGCCGCGACTACATCGACCTTTGCCTCGGCGACACCGGCGCCATGACCGGCCACTCGCCAGCCATCGTCGCCGAAGCCGTCGCGCGCCGCGCCAAGGAAGGCATCACCTTCATGCTCCCCACCGAAGACGCCCTGTGGGTTGGCGAAGATCTCCGGCGCCGCTTCGGCCTCCCGTACTGGCAGTTCACGCTCACCGCCACCGACGCCAATCGCTTCTCCATTCGAATCGCCCGCGAATTCAGCCAGCGTTCCAAAATTCTCGTCTTCCACTACTGCTACCACGGCACTGTTGACGAATCTTTCGCCACACTTGAAAACGGCGCAGTCGCGCCCCGGCGGGGCAACATCGGTCCGCCCGTTAATCCCGCCGAAACCACCCGCGTCGTTGAATTCAACGATCTCAACGCCATCGAAGACGCCCTCAAGCATCGCGATGTCGCCTGCATCCTCGCCGAGCCCGCCATGACCAACGTCGGCATCATTCTTCCCCACGACGGTTACTGGAAATCCGCGCGCGAACTCGCGCGCCGCCATGGCGCGTTGCTCATCGCCGACGAAACGCACACCATCTGCGCCGGACCCGGCGGCTGCACAGCCGCATGGAAACTTGATCCCGACATGCTCGTCTTTGGCAAAGCCATCGGCAGCGGCATTCCCGGCGCCACTTACGGCTGCCGCGAAGAAGTCGCCCAGCGCATCTCCGCCCGCATCCATCTCGAAGACTGCGACGTCGGCGGCATTGGCGGCACGCTCGCCGGCAACGCCCTCTCCCTGGCTGCCATGCGCGCCACGCTAGAACACGTCCTCACGCCCGCCGCGTTCGAACGCATGATCCCGCTCGCCCAGCGCTTCAACGACGGCGTCGCCGCAGAAATCCGCGCGCATCATCTTCCGTGGAACGTGATCCAGCTCGGCGCCCGCGCCGAATACACCTTCGCCGCAAAACCTCGGCGCAACGGCGGCGAATCCGCCGCTGCCGCCGATTTCGAACTCGAACGCTTCCTCCATCTCTACGCCCTCAACCGCGGCGTCCTCCTCACTCCCTTCCACAACATGGCCCTCATGTCCCCCGCCACCACCGCCGCCGACATCGACGCCCACACCAAACTTTTCGCCGCCGCCACCGCTGAACTCACCTCTACGTAGGATAGACATTCCTGCCTGTCATCGTCTTCAACTCTATAAATAAGGGCAACTGTCATCGCTCATTCGGGTAGGAGAGCGGGCCTGGAACATTTACATTTGCTGACACTCGAATCCTTTCTCAACTTCTCCCGGAGTTCTTGCACCAATCGCTGGACACCGTCCACGTCATTAATGTCTGCAAATACAGGGACGTCGCGCATTTCAAACCGGCTCATGCTACGTGTTTTTTGGCGTCGTCCAGCAACCACCGGATACTTTTTTCCGAACCACAACGTCCCCGTCACCGCCCCTTCCCGCTCGATCGCTGGAATCGCCTCCAGATACATCCAATTTGTCCTCCGCTTCCAACCCTCTTGCAGGATTAGAACGCGGCGGTTTGTCACTGCGTAGTAAGTTCTCCTCTTCAGCCATGCATCAAGCAGAAAACGGCCCCAAACCATGTAATTGCCGATAATTAGAAACGGAATCCCCCATAGCGACATAAATAGGTCAGCTCCACCAGCTCGCGAAGCTCTTCCCCAGAAACCCAAAGCATTTCCTTCCCAAAAAACAAAAAACCCCGTCCACAACAGCGTGAACGGAATCGCGGTCCAGTCATCCGAATGAAATATCACCTTTGGATTTGGCGCTCCTGCCCAATACACGCTCTCTCCTGACCACATTTCCGGCTGGACCCTCATCGCCGCTTGCGGATCGATGGTTGTCATCTCCCTCCTCATTCCGTTAAGAAAACTCTTAACATTTGTGAATTTAGCAAATCTCTGCGCGGTGTCTATGAGAATCGACAACTTTAACAAAAAAAAATGGCGCTCCGTTTCTTCCTGGAGCTGAGAAATAATCGAAGAGCTCTTGTGCCTTTCGCTTCGTCCGTCGTAGCATCAGTTCGCGAGGACAAATCCTATGGCCCAATACTATCTGCTCAAAACCGAAGCCTCCGCATATTCCTTCGCCGATCTCCAGCGTGACAAAGTCACCGTCTGGGACGGCGTCTCCAATCCCGTCGCCGTGAAGAATCTTCGCGGGATGAAGCCCGACGACAAACTGATCATCTACGAAACCGGTGACCGCAAGAGCGCCGTTGGCACTGCCTCCGTCGTTTCCGTGGACAACTCCGACCCCAAAAACCCTGCCGTCGAGATCAAAGCCGGAAAGCCACTCGCCAAGCCCATCACATTGGCCGAAATCAAATCCAAGAAACTCTTCGCGGATTCTCCACTCGTCAAAATTGGCCGCCTTTCCGTCGTTCCCCTCACTGAAGCCCAATACAAATTTCTAGCAGGCGACTGATTTCCCAAATGCGCGTATGATGCGGGGACGAAATTCCGAAGTCGCGAGGTTGCATTCCATGAAACGCTCCATCTTTCTTCTTGCCCTGTTTGTCGCCATTCCCGCTTTTGCCCAGCAGCCACCCGAAATCCGTTACCAAGCCGACCCCAATTTTCTGAAGCTCCCGCCCGACACCCATCTCGGCGAAGCCGTCGGCGTGGCCGTCAATTCGAAAGGTCACATCTTCCTCTTCTCGCGCGGCAATAGCACCGGCCCTGCCTACGGCGCCAGCGCCGCGCAACTCCTCCAATTTCTTCCCGACGGCCGATTTGTCCGCGAAATCGGCCACAATCTTTACGCCTGGTCCTTCGCGCATTCCGTCCGCGTCGATAAGAACGACAACATCTGGGTCGCCGACAAAGGCTCTGACATGGTCGTTAAGTTCAATCCCGAAGGCCGCGTCGTGATGGTTTTCGGCCGTAAGCAGGAAGCCTCTGACGAAGGCACTGAGCCGCTGAAACATCCCAAGCCCCCGCTGCCGCCTGTCGACGGCCAGTTCCGCCAGGTCACCGACATGGCCTGGGACTCAGCCGGCAACACCTACATCAGCGACGGCTACGTCAATTCGCGCATCGCCAAAGCCGATAAAGATGGCGTCTGGCTCAAGTCCTGGGGCGAACCCGGCGACAAGCCCGGCCAGTTCAACATTCCGCACAGCATCGCCGTGGACGCGCAGAACAATGTCTACGTAGCCGATCGCGGCAATCGCCGCATCCAGGTCTTCGACACCGATGGAAAATTCCTTCGCCAAATCACGATTGACGTCACCACTCCCGCGGACGCGCGCGCCGCCATCGGCGCCAAGCCCACCGCGAGCACCGGCACCATGGCCCCCGGCGCACCGTGGACTCTGTGCATTACGCCTGGCCCGAATCAAGTCCTCTACACTTCCGACGCCTACCCCGGCCGCATCTACAAACTCTCCCTCGATGGAAAAGTTCTCGGCATGCTCGGCAAAGCCGGCAAACAGCCCGGCCAATTCGGCTGGATCCACTCCATCGCCTGCCCCTCGGAAAACGAACTCTATGTCGCCGAAATCCTGAACTGGCGCGTACAGAAACTCGTCCTCGAACCCGCCCACTAAGAACCTTAGTTAGGGTGCAGGCAGACATTAGGGTGCAGGCAGCCTTGACACTCTCTTTTCTTGGGTGTAGCGTCCGATTCATTACCCTCCCCAAAGTCTCTTAAGCAAAGGAGGCAATCATGTTCAAGAGAGCCATATGGGCCTTTGCGGTCGCCGTGTGTCTCGCGGCGCCCGTGGCAGTCCATGCGCAGGGAGATTATCTCGACGTTTACATAGTTAAAGTGAAGCCGGAGAAAATCGCGGACTTCCAGGTCCTTGCAAGAAAGTGGGTGGACGCGAATCGCCGGTTCGACGGTGACCGCTGGCTCGCCACGCAAACCTTGTTTGGCGAAGGCGGCGTGTATGTATTCACAAGTCTGCGCCAGGATTACGCGGACATCGAAAAAAACAGCGAGACAGGGATGCTGGCTGCCAACAAGGCATTCGGCAAGGAAGCCACCTTGAAGATGCTGCACGATTGGGAAAGCTGCCTGGTCTCGTCCCGCACTGAGCTGCGGCGTCGGCGTCCGGACCTGAGCCGCAAGGCCCCCACGGATATGGACTCCTACGCGAAACTCATCGGCGACTCCAGGGTGCTGCGCACCACTGCGGTGCACGTGCGCCCCGGGCACATCGCGGAGTTCGAAGCGCTGATGAAGGAAGTGAAAGAGGCCGGTGAAAAAGCCGCAAACACTCAGCCTGTGCTCGTTTCCCAGGTGGTTGAAGGGAGCAAGGGCACAACCTTCTATGTGACGACCTTGCGCAGTTCGCTCGGTGGCTTCGATAAGAACCCCACGCTCCGCGAAATCCTCGGCGAAGATCGCTTCAAGAAATATCTCCAGATAAGCGCGGAGACAGTGGAAGGCAGCGAGTCGGCGCTTTACCGCTTCTCGCCCGAACTCAGCAACCCAACGGAAGAGATCGTCAAGGTGGCGGCCGATTTCTGGCACCCGAAGGCAGTCATGTCTGCTGCTTCAAAGCCCAAAGCGGCAACCGCCAAATCAGCCGAGCTGAAACCAGCTTCGGAAAAACCGTAGCAGTAGCTCGAAGGCTTACAACCTAGTTTCTGCGCGCCCTGGTGCCACTCCGCCGGCACGCGGTTTGCTGGTCTTGCGGATGCGCTTGTGCTCGGGGGAACCTGCGCTTGCTGTGCCTCTCTTGCATCCCGGCGGTTTCTACTGGGGCGTCCCGATGGCACTGGCGGGAAGTTCGCCTCTCCTCTTCGAGGCATGATATCTTTCCCGCATGCGAATTCCAGTACATCATTTTGTTCGGCTGCTCGGGTCATTGGCTTTGGCGACGGTCGCGTTCGCCACCAGCAGCGAGATTCCTCCTCACGGCGCGGCAATCCCTTTGTTCGATGGACGCGATCTCGCCAATTTCGACACCTTTTTGAAAGAGCACGGCTTGAACAATGACCCCGATCATGTGTTTCGTGTGGAGAACGGAGTCATCCATGTCTCCGGCAAGGAATTCGGCTACGTCATCACCAAACAGGAATTCGCCAACTATTATCTGCGGGCGGAGTTCAAATGGGGCGAGGGTACGTACGCCCCGCGCGCGGGCCACGCGCGCGACAGCGGAATTCTTTACCACGTGCAAGGCCCGCAGAAAGTTTGGCCGACCTCCGTCGAGTTTCAGATCATCGAAGGCGGGACCGGAGACTTTTGGATGACGGATGGCGGCGCATTGACCGGGCCGAACGGCGTGCGCGTGACTGGCCCTCCGGGTAGCGCCCTCAAAATCGACCGCATCGGCAAAGGCCCCTGGAATGACGTGGCCGGATACCGCGATCCCGTTGGCGAGCTCGAAAAACCTCACGGCCAGTGGAATCTGCTGGAGTTGGTCGCACAAGGAGATCACGTCAAGCAATTCGTGAACGGAAAATTAGCCAACGAAGGCTCGGAAGCATCTCCGTCCAGCGGCAAAATCTTGTTCCAATCCGAAGGCGCTGAAGTGTTCTTCCGCAAGATCAGAATGTATCCGCTGAAGAAGTAATCCTTCACGCCGCAGTGCGCGCGCTCCGCAATGCATGCATCACCGCCGCGTGCACTGACGCGAACTTTTCCTAAGCCTAAGATGCGCCACAGAATCTGAGCAAGGAGGTGCTTTATGACGCTCAGGGGAAAATATGCGCTGGTGACCGGTGGCTCGCGGGGAATTGGCCGCGGTATCGCCCTGAAGCTGGCGGAATCCGGAGCAAAAGTTGCCGTTCACTATTATCAGAAAGAAGACCCCGCCAAAGCGACTCTCGAAAAATTGCGAGCCTGCGGCTCGGACGGTTTTGTTTTGCAGGCGGACGTTTGCAAGCCGGAAGAAATTCGCCGCATGTTTGCGCGCGTCAAATCGGAGTTCGGCGCTCTGGACATCTTTGTGAATAACGCCAGGCCGGAGGTTGCAACGTTTTACGAAGGGCCGATGTCCATCGGGCTGGACATGTTCGACTTCGCCATCAATTCGCAAGCCAAGGCATTCCTGGTTGGCGTGCAGGAAGCCGTTCCGATGCTGCGCGACGGCGGGCGCATCATCGCCCTGACCTATGCGCCCGGCGGCCGCTTCGGCAGTTGGCAGCCGTGGGTGGCCATGGGTGCGGCCAAAGCGGCGCTGGAAGTCTTGTGCCGTTACTTCGCCGTGGCGCTGGCTCCACGCCAAATCACGGTGAACGCCATCAGTCCCGGCTGGACCGAAGACAGCGTCTTGAATACTCTGCCGGAAGCGGTACAGACCATGATTCGCAACTGGCACCGCGGCGGATGGACTCCCATGGGTAAACTCGGAACTCCATCCGACATTGGGAATGCCGTTGCGCTGCTTTGCTCAGCGGAAGCGAACTGGATCACGGGACAAATCCTCGATGTGGATGGAGGCGCCTCGCTCATGGATGCCCACCTCCCGCTGGAAATCCAGCAAGTGCCCGCCGCAAGAGGCGCCCAGGCCGCCTAGGGCAAACTCATGGATATGCTGACGACGAAGAGGCAGCGCGTGACGAATGGTTGAATCACTGCATCGAAGTTGACAGCCTGCCCCGGCAGGGCGGAAGAATTCCAGAATGAGGTGACCAAATGACTTCTTACGGCGGAAAAGATTTGGCGAGCGCGTTTCGCATGGTACGCAAAAACACCATTCAGGTTGCGGAAGACATTCCCGAGTCGAAGTACAGCTTTGTGGCGGCGCCGGACGTGCGCCCCGTGGCGCGCATGTTGACGCACGTCGTGATCTCCACCCGGATCTGGGAAGAGGTACACAAAAAGCGGCTCACCACTCTGGCGGGCTTGGACTTTTTCGGCATGATGGACAAGTTCAACGCGGAGGAAGCCAAGCCCAGATCCAAGGCGGAGATTCTCGATCTGCTGCGAACCGAAGGGGAGCAGTTTGCCGCGTGGATGGAAACTCTGACCCCGGAGTTCCTTGCGGAAATGGTGACCGAGCCCGACGGAAAAACCGCGAAGTCGCGATTCGAGAGGCTGCTCAGCGCGAAGGAGCACGAGATGCACCATCGCGCGCAACTGATGCTGATCGAGCGGCAACTCGGCATCGTGCCTCATCTGACGCGCCAATTCAACGAGAGGGTCGCCCAAATGCGCGCCGCCCGCGCTTGAGTAGCGCGGCTGAAAGGTGCTCCGGCCCGGCCGGACGCAAATAGGCACCGGCGTGAGCCACGGACTCACGCGACGTGGGGCGAAGCCGTCTTCACCGCCCGCGCAGTCCTATCCCAATCGCTGGCGATGAGTTCACGGCGATGTGCCCCTAAGTCTTCATGGTATTTCGACCAGCTGCACGCTTTTTAATAGCGCCGCGTCCGCCAGATCTCTTTAGCGGCCCGCTTTTTTGCTGCCGTCATTCTGCCGCCTCTGCTTTTCTTCGCCATTTTGAGATCTCCTCCTTCAAAAACAATTCCCACGCTATGTTAGAACCGGCGGGGCCGGATGACTTTTCACTTTGGGACAATCTCCGCGGGCCGCGGTCCATTCGCGCAAAAAAACTGCGCAAATGTACACAAGAGAACAGACACACGTCTTGACGAAATCTAAGATTCGGTTTGCAAGCTTAAGCGGTTAATTTCGCCGTTCGCAATCCCAGCCCGCGTGTACGGAAGCGCAGGGCCAGATGAGTTTGCTTTTTCGATCTTTGTACATTCTGTTTCCTCCTCGGCTGCCAAGACTTGGTCCCGAAGACGTGGCCGGTACCGCGGAATATTACAATCGCCTGGCTCGGCACTATGAATGGACGATGGATCCTCCGGGCATGTGGATAGACCGTATTCCGGCGCGGCTGACGGTGCGTATACGGCCGCTCAAGATCGCGGCGAAGGTCTCTCAAACGATTCTTCGTCGCGTCGCCCCGCGTAGCAAGAGTCTTGCGGAGAGACTTGAGGGAACTGAGTGGAGGATGGTCTTGACGGGCGCCCCAGCTCGCCGCGCTTGCGAGTGGATTCTTTCGACTGCTCTCTCCTTCTTTTCTCCCCGAAGTTTCACCTGACCAGCGCCAAAGGGCGTTTCCGTGACTGCGCCCCACATCCTGATCTTCAACTTCGCAGATTTCCGCATCGTCGGCGCTTTTTTTTGCACAGAAGAGTCGTTCGATTCTCCTTGACACCCACACTCTTGAGGGACACCATCATGTCGAGGTTTCGCCGTTTTGAGGCGAGACTCCCGCTCCGTAGTCCAAGGGCAGTTTCTTTGACAGCTAAGCTCTGCATCGAGCGCCAAGAGGGCAGTACGTCCTCGGCTCGTTTTTCTCCGCTCACGCGCAGCTTAACCTTTTTGCCCGACCCACAGGACTGCAAGCCCACGCCGTAGCGGTCCCAGACCACACCACTCGAGCTCGACTCGCATCCTGCGAGAACTGTTTTTGCTTTTCTCAAAAAGGAGAACCACCCATGTCAGAACACAACAAAGCTATCGTCCGTCGTCTGTTCGCAGAACTCTGGAACACCGGCAATCTCTCAGTGGCCGACGAGATCTTTTCCCCCAACTACGCTCACCATGACCCTTCGACGCCCGATTTTGGGCGCGGCCCCGAGAGCGAAAAGAAGAGAGCGACTCTCTACCGCACGGCCTTCCCCGATCTTCACTTGACGATCGAGGATGTCATTGCCGAAGGCGAAACCGTCATGACCCGCTGGTCTTGCCGCGGTACTCACAAAGGCGAGCTCAACGGCATTGCCCCAACCGGGAAGCAGTTCACCATCTCCGGCATGACCGTCGCTCGCGTTTCGAACGGCAAGATCGCCGAAGGTTACGTCAACTGGGACGCTCAGGGCCTGATGCAGCAGCTCGGCGTCGTCCCTCAGCTCGCCAAGTCCGTGGCCGCCGCAAGGTAGCCGTCCGCACTTTCCACAAAAACCCGGAAGGCCCGATCCCACATCGGGGCTTCTTTTTTGTAGTAGCAGGCCATCTTCGGTTTTGTAGGGGCACCCGCCGCGGCGGGTGCCCTTTCTTCGCCTTCGTTTGCGGGCGGCCTGCCTACTCCTCACCGAGAGAGATCAGCGGACTGTTTCTTTGCCTCCGAGATAGAGGGTCATGAGAATCTCCACAGCGATCCCCCGGCGGCCATGGCCGAGCTCGTCAATGCGCACCACCTTGCCGAGGGATTCACGATTGATGGAGCCGGGGCTATCCGAATAAGGACAAGTAACAAACACGCGCATTCCCTCTTCGTAAGCCTGGTTCTTGGAGACGAAATAGACGCTGTCACGGGACGTGTTAACGGTTGGCAGGATCTCATCAAAATCGAGAAGGCGAGGATCAGAGGGTCGGACGCGCACCGTCTGTGGGAGCCTCAAACGAGATTTGCGACGGCGCTCCTGAGCAGGCGGACGAGCCATAGTCAACGGAGAGCATAGCTTAGCTGACGCAGACGATTCCAACTTTTTTGCGGAGTCGTTGCAAAGCGCCACGCGCCTCGCACGCCAACGCCAGGCGCCATGAACAACGTGCGGCACAATCCAGCCTCAGCTCTTCACTCCACAACGCCGAGGATCTAGCGCGGGCGCGTCTCTGATTTCTGAATCGCGAAGGATCCGTCCTGCGTATACGAGACTTCGGCGGAGTACTCGAACTGGCGGCCGTCTTCTGCTTGGTAAGGAATTCGGACCTCGATTCGCAGCTTTTGTATTCCCTGTTGAATCTGCACCCGGTGCGTCGGCATCGATAGCCGGACGACGGATTCGATTTCGTCCGACGGGAAGATTTGGACCGCAGCGGGCTCCGTGATTTGCGTGAGGCGAGTATTGCCCGCAAAAAACTCAATCATCGCTGCCACATTCATCGCGGGCAAAGTGCCGTAGTTTTTTATCGCTAGAACAATGACCCACAGGTCCGTTCCCCACCCGGTCTTGAGTGTAACCCTCACTAGGCCCATGAAGGGCCGGTGGAGGGCGGCTGCCACATCGGCGGATTTTTTTGCCGCCAGCGCGGCCTCCGTTGCCGCCTCTGCGGACTTTCCCGCAGCCTGCGCCGTTTTCTCAGTCGCCTCCCACAGCCGCAGCGCAAATACCACGTAAGCGACGGTGGCCACCGCGGTGATCGCCGCGAAAAACGCTATGGCTTCGTTTGCCATTGGGGCGCCATGATACCAGAAGACGTGGGCACGATGGTCTCCTGGATTCGGTCCCCGCGTGAACCCGCGCAGGGGCCCGCATCGAAGAGCTTCCCGATCCGTTTTTCTTGCTCCTCGATCGAGAGAAGCGTGACAACGCGGGCAAAATCCTCTACGGCGAACAACTCCTCACCGCCATCGACCACCGCGATCCCGATGGAATCGATGGCGGCATCGAGGATATTCGCGCGGTGCCCGGGCGAATGCATCCAGCCGTCGTGGAACCTGTCGGCATACGCTGCCATGCCGATATTCTCTGTAATGTGACTGAAACTCACTCCGGCTTCTCGTGCCCGAGTGGCTAGGTCGGCCTCGCCTGGCAATCGGTGCAGAACCAGATACTGCTCGGCCATGAGTTCGGCATGTTTGCGCGCGGCGCGGGCCAGACCCTCATCCCATTTCAAGAGCGGCAACTCTTTTGCCGCCCGTTCGCGATTCACGGAATCGAACAGCATTTTTTCTGTGTCGGAGATCCTCTCCTGCGCCAGGCAGGCGTGTGGGAAAAAACACACAAAGGCAAATGCCAAAGCTGCCCCATGACCCAGAGAATTTTTTCTCATTTGCAGACTGCTTCGCCTTTTAGCACCGCGGGACATGGTGATCCGGATCGCGACTCCTTGGTTCAATTGCAAGATGCATCCTGCTACCAAAGGCTCCTCAAGAACAAGGGGATGTGTGAGGTCTGCCAATCATTGTTTCGCGTGTAATCCCAGCCTCAGTCCGGCATACAAGATCTGTAATCACCACACCGCCTGTTAAGTTTTATCTGCGATAAAGGTATAAGATATCTTCAAGTTTTAGGTCTCCTTTCGGTAATTTGGAGTAGTTATGGTTCTGCGCGTACTCATTCTGATCCTTGCTCACCTCCTTCTACTTTCTTCCCAGGTCTTCGCGCAGCTGGCAGTTCCATTCCCGCCATCGGAGGTCCCCCCCGTTCTAGCGCCCAAGCTGCAGAAGGAATTGGGAAAAGCACTGGAAGCATTGCGTGCCGACAAGCCTGCTGAGGCCCGCAGCCACCTGGATGCCGTTTATCGGTCGGCTCCGGATGACGCGGACGCCAACTTCCTTTTTGGAGTCTATTCCGCAGAGATAAACGATTGGGTGCACGCCAAGAGCTATTGGGAAAAAGTCCTCGTTCTCGCTCCAAACCATCTGAGCGCCCTGCTCTCCTTGGGCGGAGCCCTCATGCGGGAAAACAAATCTGCCGAGGCGGCTCAGTACCTCAACCGCGCGGTTGAAGCCGAACCTGCTTCCTGGCGCGCGCATGCCGTGCTCGCGGACGCTTGCTTGCGTCAGGGCTTGCTTGATGAGTCCATCGAACATGCAGCGCGCGCGCTCGAGCTGGGTCATGGCCAGGCGGGAATTGTCCAGCCAGTCCTGGCGCGGGCTCTCCACTTGCACGGCGACCAGGGGCGGGCTATCCATGTCCTCCAAGCGTATCTCCAGGATCACCCCGCAGACGCTGCCGTCACAAAACAACTTGAGAATTTGCAGGCCTCCCTCGGACCAGCCGATAAACTCTCGCCCGGCACAGCTTTGGCATCGCCGTCGTCAGAGCCTGCTGTGGCAGCCTCAGCCCTTCTATCTTCCAATTGGTTGCCTCCCGACATAGACGAAAAAGTCCCGCCGGTGGAACCTAGCGTCGCCTGCAATCTTGAAGAAGTCCTAGAGAAGTCCGGGAAGCGGATTCAGGAATTTGTCGCCAATGTCGACCAGTTCACGGCAACCGAGGCCGTGTCTCATGAATCGATCAACAAATGGGGGTTCGCCTCTCATTCAATCAGGTTACAGTTCGACTATCTTGTTTCCATCAAGCGGAACCGCCTCGGCCTTCTAACTGTTGACGAATACAGGGACTCTCATTATCTTCCGGTCAAATTTCCCGATGGTATAGCTACTACGGGGCTGCCGGCACTCGTGCTTATCTTTCATCCATACTATGTGCAAAACTTTAAGATCTCTTGTGAGGGATTGGCACGGTGGAAGGGCGGGCCGGCCTGGCAAATGTATTTCCGCCAAAGGCCCGACAAACCGAATACCATTCGCACCTACCAGGTCGGTGCTGAAGGCCAGGCCTACCCGGTTGCTCTCAAGGGGCGCGCATGGATTGCGGCAGACAGCTCTCAAATCGTCCGGCTGGAAACGGATCTCATCGACCCTTTGCCACAAATCCGCCTGGTTGCCGACCACGCAGCCATCGAATATGGCCCAGTGCATTTCCAAGCCCGCAATCTGGACATGTGGCTGCCTCAGAATGCGGAAGTTCATTACGATTGGCGAGGCCGGCGCAGTCATCGGCGCCACAGTTTCAGGAGCTACCTGCTCTTCGCTGTGGACGACAAACAACAGATCTCCGCGCCCAAAGCCGCAAGCCCGTCGAACTAACTTCTTGAACTCCTCGCACGCCTCCCACACCCAGCTACGATGCTTCCCGCTGGCTGATGGCAGGCTCCTGAATTGGGTGGCGCACCCTTTGCGGTTCCGTCTTTCAAAGGTGTAAAGCACGTCATATGAATTAAATACGTACGTATAATTACGTAAGTTAACTATCATATTGACATAAATACGACGCGATAGTAACTTCTGTAGTATGTTTATCTCCCAGGTAAATTTAGATCGACGCAGCAGCTGTCTTTTCCATCTGGACCAATCTGAACGGAGTCCCTCATGGCCCCGCGAGTTCAATTTATCTGCCAGTCTTCAGCCTGCCGCCGTCAGGTCGAGATCGAAATCCCGCCCGGTGATGGAGCTGGACAAGGCTTAAATCCGTTATGCGTGTGCAGCTCAAAAATGAAGAAAGTCTACGCGAGGCCTGTCCTTCGGGAACTCTCTAAAGCCGAATGCATCCTGCGTATCGGCGATAGCGGGCTGCTGAAGACCCAAGCCAAAACGATCCGGACATGAACTTCGATTTTGGCGACTGTCGTCGAGCCGCAATCAATCTGGATGCTGGGGGCAGTCTTTTCATGAGAAGAATATCGACGCTCTTTGAGGCCATCTTATCCGCAACTCTGTTGATTCTTGGACTCTACATGTTGCATGAAGGAAGTTCAAGTAAATCGCCCAGTGAGGCTGCAATCCTGACCGGTGGTGCAGTCTGCTTTACGCTGGGCGTGATGACCCTGGTCTCCGCAGTCAGGTCCATTCTTTGGCACCGCAAGATGCTGCGACACTCGGTGCCCAACCACCATCTGGCGCGTGGCCGACCCTCGATCCGCTAGAACACCTCTGGCTCGCCCATCCTTGCGGTTTTGTATTTTGCAAGGGTAAGCCTTTCGCTAGCCTCCTATCCCTCTCCTGTTTCCAATTTCTAGTTTCTGACTTCTAGTCTCGATTTTCAGTGCACCCGTCCCGCATTGCCCCGCAAACTCGCCTGGCGCGTACGAGTTGAGCACCGTGGGTGTGTTAGTCTACCGGAAGCGCGCAAATGCGAGAGCAGTGCCATGGATTCCCGCCTGGAAAAGCTGAAAGTAGATCTGGAGTCAGCGGTGGAAGGCATGTCCAGCGAGCAATTGCACTGGCATCTCCCGGGGAAGTGGTGTGCGGCGGAGGTGCTGGAACATCTGTACCTGACCTATACCGGAACGATCAAAGGCTTCGAGAAAGTCATAACAAGCGACAAACCGTTCGCGACCAGGGCATCCATGGCGCATCGCGTACTGACCTTCGTGATCGTGGGATTGGGCCACATGCCCGCCGGACGAAAAGCTCCCGCAATGGCCCAGCCGAGGGGCTTGCCGACGGAGCAGGTGCGAAACGAGATTTGGGCAAAGCTTGCGGCGATGGATGCGATCATCGCACAGTGTGAAGCCCGCTTCGGGCGCCAGCTAAAGCTGCTCGACCATCCGATTCTGGGTCCGCTGACTGCGACACAGTGGAGAAAGCTTCATCTGGTGCATGGACGGCATCATCAGAAACAGCTTCTCCGGCTTCGCGAAAGCACGACGAGGCAAATGCGCTGAACGCGGGCAAGCGCGGTCTTTTCTTCTAAATAGCCAGCGTACCTGCCCTGAGCGGAGTCGAAGGGTAAGGGCTGAGTCCAGGTGAAAACTCCGAGCCCCGTAGGTGCGCCAGAAGTTAGCCCAGTGCCTAAGCGCTGGGTCTAGGAGAAAGCAAATCTCTCCGAGCGCCGGAGGTGCGACACACATCCGCATCCCGCCTGCCGTCATTTGCGTCGTTTGCATCCCGGACCGTTCGGGGACCGAACGGAGCAGGCCGATTTTTTCTTCCGCTTTCGCTCCTGCGAAAGCGTCGGCCTGCGCAGAGAGAAATCTCTCTTCCTCTTTCAAGTAGCTCGCGTGAGCGCCAAGTAAGATGGGGGTACAGCAGTTTTCTCATTTCCAGCTTTGGCTTTGTTTTAGGGATGGGAAAGTTGAATTTTGAGATATGATGCATGCAAGATTAAGGCTGGCTCTTGAGACTGCTATATCCGTCACATGAAAACATTGTATGAGTCGAGTCTTTCTTGGTCTAGAGCCGTCAGTCTGGCATTTGCACTATTGTGCTTCGTGGGTTCCGCAGGTTCCGCTCACGCAGCGTCCGCTGGCCCTCCGAGTTGGCCTGCTACTGCTCCGCGAGTCACATCACAATTTGCCATAGCTGACTATGATGGGGACGGTCGGCCCGACCTCGCCACTGTCCAGGCGGGACAGATCGGCTCCTCGGATACGCGTTATTGGATTGGTTTCCAGCTGAGTCGCGGCCCGCGGCAGTCCATTGTGCATCACAGCGCTGGCCGGTGGACTCCAGATCACATCACGCGATGTAAACGGCGACAATTTTCTCGATGTCATCGTCACGAGGGCGTGGACAAACCAGCCCGTTGCCGTCCTCTTGAACGATGGGCAGGGAAACTTTAGTGCTTCCAGTCCATCTGCATTTCCGGGAGCCTTTACCCCTTCTGAGAAGTCCTGCGCTTCCACGACTGATGAGACTAAGGACGCTACTGCCGTCCTTCTTTCGCGCAATCCCACGGGCGATTGCTCACGAGGCAGGTTTCCATCACCCCGAAACGTGACGGGGCTGTTTGTTCCGCCGCCCTCTCGTAATTTGTTTTCGTTCGTAGTCGTTTCTTTCCTCGGTCGAGCTCCACCTTCCTTCATTTTTTACATCTAAGCCCGCTGCTGGGGAATACGTAGACTGGCGCATTCGCGCGCATCAGTGCAGCCTTACCAGCGCCGGACACACGTCACCAATCACTCTCTCGTCTGCGCATAGCAGCGCACCACCGTCTGTGGCGTTCGCAAACGCGGTGGTTCAGTCGCTGCCAAGAAGGCCCGGCGGAGTTTTCATGAAACGTTTCTTGAGTCGGTCTGTGCCTTGGGTTGTTTGCGACTGACCTGGAGGTGAAAGAATGCCCAGCTTTCCTGTCCCCGAAGTCCGTCACTCCAAGCGGGTGATGTCAAAGAAGCGCGCCAGCCTGGTCATCAATCTGGACCGCAGCCCGGAGAGGCTTCCCTGCCTCGTTCTCGATTTCTCGAAAGGAGGTTTCCGGCTGCGCGGAAGTTTCCACCTTAGGCGCGGCCAAGTGGTCGAACTTATTCTCGAGGAAGACCCCACCAGCCCCGAGCGCTGCAGTGTGGTCTGGGTCGGCAAAGCCGGCTCCAAGCGGGAAGGAGAAGTCGGCCTGGAAACCAACTAACCAACCATCACGCAATAGCCTAGGCGGGTGGCCGACCCCCGATCCGTTAGAACGCTTCTGGGTGGCCCATCCTTTCTGCGGGTTTTGCAAAGGGTGGGGAATTTGACTCTAACTTTCAGAAGCTTCAACGACTTACGATTTCATTCGAATGCTAACAAAAAAGTAATTGACACGTAGTGTACCTTTGTGCTATTCTCCCGCGTGTTTGCCGCCACACAGCCTCGAATCGTTCTCACTTCACTGGCAACTGCTTGCACACCGCCTCGCGGATCCCATTCGCACCGTAACTTTTCTAGAATGACACTTACAAAAGTCTATCAAAACAAACAACTTTAACCGTCATCGAATCACATTCTTACAAAAAACATGGGGGGGGTGTTATGGTTAACCAGCCCAGGCTCGTCGTCTCTGGCCACTCTCTTTGCTCGCATTTTTCACTCTTTGCACCAGATTCGCCGCAAATCTCGTCCTTTGTTTTCAAGAGCTTCCATACTCTTTCGTTTTCCGTATCCTGTAAGTCCTTTGCTTGCCACTCTTACGAAAACTGCCGGGTGTGGGTGTATACCAACAATTCCCATTCTGGAACTCAACGCTCCTTCCACCCCGAGCAAGGCCGGGGCAGCGATGATTTTCCACGAGTCACCAATCACGAATCACAAGTCACGCGCTTGTCCCCCCATTTCCGAACGCAGTACAATAGTTTCCTTGCACATCCAGGAGGAATCCCGCCATGGCCACCGCTGAGAAAACAGTTCACGTTTCCGAGTTCACCAACGAGCCATTCATCGACTTTTCCAAGCCCGAAAACCGCAAGCGCATGGAAGACGCCCTGAAAAAAGTGAAATCCGAATTTGGTCGCGAATACCCCATGTGGCTCGGCGGCCAGAAAGTGACCACGACCGAAAAGCGCACTTCCACGAATCCCTCCCATCCAATGGAAGTGATCGGCGTCTTTCAAAACGCCACAGCGGAGATGGCCAGGAACTCCGTCGAATCCGCGCACAAATATTTCGATACCTGGAAGAAAGTTCCCGCCGAGGACCGCGCCAAGTGTCTTTTCCGCGCCGCGCAAATCGTCCGCGAACGCAAATTTGAGCTGAACGCTCTGGTCTGCTACGAAGTCGGAAAAACCTGGATCGAAGCCGACGCCGACATTGCCGAAACCGTGGACTTCTGCGAATTCTACGGTCGCGAAATGTTGCGCCTCGCCGAGCCGCAGAAGCTCACCCCCATGCGTGGCGAACGCAACTATCTCGTCTACATTCCGCTCGGTGTCGGCGTGGTCGTTCCCCCGTGGAATTTCCCCTGCGCCATCATGGCCGGCATCGTCGTGGCCTCTCTCGTCACTGGCAACACCGTAGTCGTCAAGCCCGCCGCCGACTCTCCCACCATCGCCGCAAAATTCATCGACATTCTTTTTGAAGCCGGCGTCCCGAAAGAAGCCATCAACTTCATCACCGGCCCCGGCAGCGTCATCGGCGACGTGATGGTGCAGCATCCCAAGACGCGCTACATCGGCTTCACTGGCTCGAAGGAAGTCGGCCTGCGCATCAGTGAACTTGCCGCCAAAGCCGCTCCCGGCCAGATCTGGATTAAGCGCACCGTTCTGGAAATGGGCGGCAAGGACGCCATCGTGGTGGACGACGAAGCCGATATCGACGCCGCAGTGGAAGGCACCGCACAGGCCGCGTTTGGCTACCAGGGACAAAAATGTTCCGCGTGCTCGCGCGCCATCGTCTCCGAAAAAATCTATGACACGTTCGTGCAAAAGCTCGTCGATCGCACAAAAAAAATCACCGTCGGCCCCAGCGACGATCCCAACAATTACATGGGCCCGGTCATCAGCCAGTCCGCGATGAAAACCATTCTCGATTACATCGAAGTCGGCAAGAAAGAAGGGAAGCTGCTCACCGGCGGCAAACGCGCCGCGGGCGACGGCTATTTCATCGAGCCCACGATTATCGCCGACGTGGATCCCAAAGCGCGCCTCGCGCAAGAAGAAGTTTTCGGCCCCGTCCTTGCCGTGATCAAGGCAAAAAATTACGACCACGCCTTGGAAATCGCCAACAACACCGAGTTCGGCCTCACCGGCGCCGTCTATTCCAAAAATCCCGAAAAAATTCGCAAGGCCGAAGAAGCCTTCCACGTCGGCAATCTCTATCTGAATCGCAAGTGCACCGGCGCGATGGTCGGCGCGCATCCCTTCGGCGGCTTCAACATGTCCGGCACGGATTCCAAGACCGGCGGAAAAGACTATTTGCTCCTTTTCCTGCAAGCCAAGTCCGTAGCCGAAAAAGTTTCAAATTAACTGTTTGAAGGAAAGGTTTTAAATTAATTGATTGTAGGAAAGGATTCGACCTAAGAGTTTGCTGTCGGCTTTGCATCGGCGCCGCGGGAGGCCCACTTCATCACGCGAAACACGGGATAGCTCAGCACGAGCATTCCCAGCGCCAACGGCGCGTTTTCGCGATCGGTCGCGATCGAGCCGATAAGAAACAAAACGGATCCGATCAGCGCAATAGCAGTCGTCCACGGATAGCCCCACGCGCGGTACGGGCGATCCATCTGCGGCTCTTTCTTGCGGAGAACAAAAAGCGAGGTATACGTGAGCGTGTAATTCGCCACAAAGAAAAATGACAGCATTGCGATCACCCGTTCAAACGAGCCCAGCACAAAGATGATGCCCACGATCGTGCTCAGCAGCAGGGAAAAGGCCGGCGTGCCGCCGACATTCACTTTCGCCGCGCGCCGGAAAAATAATCCATCGCAGCTCATCGCGTGGAGCGTCCGCGAACAGAAAAGCTGATTGGCATTGAGGCAGCTCAGCATGGAAATCACCATGATCGAACGGATGATCGGATCTCCAAGATTTCCGAAGATGCGGTCCGCCACCGTGCCCAGCACAAACGTATTTCCGGCAATTTCTTTCATCGGCAAAATGTACAGCGCCACGATGTTCAGCAGCAGATAAATTCCCATGATGGAATACACGCTGCCAAAAATCGCCCGCGGAATGTCGCGCCCCGGATTGCGCACTTCTTCCCCGAAATAAATCACGCCGTCCCATCCATCAACGGTGTAAACGACGCCCTGCAATCCCAGAAATACCGCAACGATAAACGGCCACCCCGTAGCAATCGGCATCGCCGTGGCGTTGGCGATGGCTGCGGATTTGTGCGCCGGCCCACCGAGCACGAAGCAAGCAACGATCAAAATTAAAAACGCGGCGGTCTTGAGCGCCGCGGTAGAAAGTTGCGCGCCGCTGCCCCAGCGAATTCCGCGCCACTGCAAGATTCCAAATCCGGCGATGATGGCGACAGAAATTATTTCTATTTTTTCTGGACCCGCGAGAATGGGAAACAGGTGACCGCTGTATTCACTGATCACAATCGCAACCGCTGCCGCGGTTCCGCAAGTGGATAGCCAATCGCTCCAGCCGACGACGAAGCCGGCGTAATCGCCGAGAGCGCGACGCGAAAAATTATACTGGCCGCCGCTGCGGGGAATCGCGGCGCCGAGTTCCGCGATCGACGAAGCGCCGAATAGTGCGTAGAGGCCGCCGACCACCCACACGGCGAGAAAGAGCCAGGGATTCGGCAAGTTTTTTGCGATGTCCCCGGGAGTTCGAACGATTCCCGCGGCGATCGCATTCCCGATGGCCGCGGCCATGCCGAACCACATGCCGAGAACTTTTAGGAGCCGGCCGGTGGTGTGCGGGAGATTCGAATGGACCAGAGGTTTCGTGGTCAATGGCGCCTGCTAGGCAGAAAGATGAGCGAGCAGAGCAAGGCGGCCATCATAACCGCGGAAGTGGGAATTGCAAGAGGGAACTCACTGGGGAAAAGTTTCGAATGCTGGAGAGATGGGAAAGTAGAATTCAGCGGGGATGGCCGACGAAATTCCATTTGCCCCATTCGAATGATTCGTGGACGGGCGAGAAATAGGTCCCCGCTAACTTTCGAATCAATTCGGGCTGTGCGAGCCATTGCTCGTAGGTGCGGCGTTCGAATTGGATCATGGTGGCGAGCGCGTCCATCTTGTTCGAAAGGCGGCGGGCCAACGGATTTTCTGATACGGCGTGCACGAATTTCAGAAAGGGAGTCAGCCACGGTTCCACAAACACGACGCGACCCTCTTTCCGCAGCACGCGTTGCATTTCCGAAAATGTTTTTTCCAGATCTTCCGGCACCGCCGGCAGATGGTGCAAACCGCCCTGGACGATCAGCACGTCCTTGCTGCGATCCGCGAAGGGAAGTTGCCGGCAATCGGCGACGAAACATTTTGCAGAGCCCCGATACTGCGCGATCAGCCGGGGGGACAAATCCACGCCTTCGACGTGAGTAAAACCGAGCTGCTCCAGCGCGTTCAATCCATTGCCGCGCCCGCAAAACAGCTCCACGATTTCAGCGTTGCGGGGCCACTGCGCCGCGCCTAATTTCTGAAGGCGTGAAACAAATTTCTGAACCTCCTGCTCCGGCGTCTCAAATCGCAAGTACGCGGCTTCCCATGGGTCGGGCGAGGGTGCGCTTAGAGCATCCCGATTCAAATTGTCGGACTCAGGTTCCATTTGTGGCGAGTGCAAATTCACGAGGCGGCGAAATCACGCCCACGCAGTTTCCCACAGTTGGCAAGTCTTTTCGAGGCGGTTCGGGGAAGGTGGGTCACTTTCCAGTTCTGGAGAGCGAGAGAACAGTCCATCCAAAATGCGAGCAAAGGGGCCAGGCGCACTCCACTCGTCTTATTTACTGCTTAGGTGCACACCGTGAGAAGAGAACAAGAGGTACTTACGATTTTGAGATACTTGCGAATGAGCCTAATGCGACGGCTGTTTGTCGCCTTGGGCTGAACGGATTCTCCTCAATACCGGCAAGAATTGACCTACGCAATCCTTCCTGTCCGCCGAGAACTCCGTTTAGGAGGCCATATGCCTGCTACGGAAGGCCATGAGGGAATCATCCTTGTAGCCGACGACAACGAAGCCAACCGCGAACTGCTCTCCGCTCTGCTGAGCGCAGAGGGTTACCAGGTTGTCTGTGCAGCGAACGGCAAGGAAGCGCTGGCCCGTGTGCATGGCGGTTCGATTGATCTCGCGTTGATGGATGTGGTGATGCCGCGCCCAACTGGGTTCGAAGTTTGCCAGGCGATGAAGTCCAAGCCGGAAACGCGCTTGATCCCCGTGATATTGATTACCAGTTTGAACAGCGACGCCGACCGTATCCACGGGATCCTATGCGGCGCAGATGACTTCCTCAACAAACCCGTAAATAAGCACGAACTGCTGGCTCGCGTGCATTCCTTGTTGCGCTTGAAACAATTCACCGATGAGCTGGACAATGCCGAGACCGTGTTGTTTAGCCTTGCGCTGACCATCGAGGCGAAGGATCCGTATACCGAAGGGCACTGCGACCGCCTTTCGAAATATTCCGTCGCGCTGGGGGAAAAACTGGGCCTGCCGCAGGACCTGCGCGTCGCTCTGCGCCGAGGCGGTCTTATACACGATATCGGCAAGCTGGCCGTGCCGGAGCACATACTGCTCAAACCCGGACCACTGACTCCGGAAGAGCGAAAAATCATGGAGCGGCACACCGTGATAGGCGAGGGAATTTGCGCCCCACTCCGATCCTTCCGCAATGTGCTGCCGATCATTCGGCACCACCATGAAAAACAGGACGGCTCCGGATACCCGGACGGCCTGAAGGGCGACCAAATTCCACTCACCGCGCGCATCCTTCAAATCACGGACATTTATGACGCGCTTACCACGGACCGTCCCTACCGTAAGGCGCTTCCCAAGGAAAAGGCCTTTGCCATCTTGCGGGAAGAAGTGAAGCGCGGCTGGTGGGATGCGTCTATCTTGGATGAATTCGAGGCCGTCGTTCATGGCTATGAGCCGGTGCAACCGGCAGGGTCCGGTAGCTAATGCCTGCTCCCGCGAATCCGCGGTACAGCGGTGGAAAGGCAGGCATAACCGTGTGGAACGGAACCACTCGAAGGTTTGCCCCAAGCGCAGCAGGCGTGCCCGTGACGATTACGCTCCTCAAAGAGCCAAGTTTCATTGCTAGGTTGCGGCCGAGTCTTCAACATAATTGGTGAGTGATCTCTATTGGAAAGTCGCCATGAAAAACTCCTCCCCATCCTGTCCAACGCCTGACTTCCAGGCCCTATTCCAATCGGCGCCCGGTTTGTATCTTGTCCTTACACCCGATTTGAACATTGTCGCAGTCAGTGACGCTTATCTGCGCGCAACTATGACCAAACGAGAGGAAATCCTGGGCCGCGGAATCTTCGATGTCTTCCCCAATAATCCGGATGATCCCTCAGCGACAGGAGTCCGCAACCTGCGAACCTCGCTGCAGCGTGTGATTCAAGATAAGACCCCGGACACAATGGCAGTTCAGAAGTATGACATCCGGAAGCCGGAATCGGAGGGAGGCGGATTCGAAGAAAGGTTCTGGAGTCCCGTCAACTCGCCCGTCTTTGGTTCGGATAAAGGTGTCGTCTACATTATCCATCGTGTCGAGGACGTGACGGAGTTCGTTCGGCTCGAGCAGCAAACACTGGAGCAGGAAAAACTGGCGGAAAGGCTGCGCACACACGCGGGGCAAATGGAAGCCGAAGTTTATCAGCGGGCGGCGGATGTACAAGAGGCAAACCGGTGCCTGGAGGCCGCGAACCAGGCACTGCTCCGCGAGTTGTCCGAACGCAAACGGGCGCAAGAAGCTCTGGCAAAAAGTGAAAAATGGTTTTCGACCACTCTTGCGAGCGTCGGCGATGCGGTAATCGCCACAGACATGAACGGCGCCGTGACCTTCATGAACTCCGTCGCCCAGGTGCTCACGGGGTGGAGCCTAGAGGAAGCTCGCGGGAAGTCCATGGATCTGGTGTTCGACATCGTGAACGCGGAAACGCGCCGCCCCGTTGAGAATCCCGTGAAGAAAGTGTTCCGCGAGGGGAAGATAGTAGGCCTTGCCGATCACACGCTGTTGCTCTCCAAGGGCGGCAAAGAATTTGACATTGAAGACAGTGCCGCGCCCATTCTCACGGCTACCGGGGAAGGGCACGGCGTTGTACTCGTTTTCCGGGACATCACGGATAAGAAGCGGACAGAAGAAGAGACGAAACGGCAAAAAGAACTCCTGCAATTGATTCTGGCAAGTATCGCCGATGGCGTGGTTGTGGCCGATTCGAATGGCAAGTTTCTTCTGTTCAATGCGGCCGCGGAGCAGGTCCTGGGTATCGGGGCCACGGAAGCGACTCCCGACCAGTGGTCCGACCAATATGGCGCCTATTTGCCTGATACCATGACTCAATATCCCGCCGACCAGCTGCCTCTGGTGCGGGCGATGCGGGGCGAAAATGTTGACGCTGTAGAGCTCTTCATCCGCAACCCACAAGTGCCCGACGGCCGTTTGCTGAGTATTAACGGCAGACCTCTAAAGCGTGCGGATGGCACACTTCAGGGCGGCGTTGTCGTTTTTCACGACATGACAGAGCGCAGGCGGGCGGAGGAAGCGCTTCGCCAATCCGAGCAACGATACCATCTGCTTTTCGACAGTAATCCGCAGCCCGTGTGGGTTTATGACGTGAAGAGTTTAGCCATCCTGGACGTGAATCATTCTGCCGTCCGGAACTACGGCTACTCACGCGAAGAATTTCTGTCCTTGACGATTAAGGACATTCGCCCGCCGGAAGACGTCCCCGCACTGCTGGAGAGCGCCGCGAAGGCATCGCCGGAAACTGAAACCTCCGGCGCCTGGCGGCATCGCAAGAAAGACGGGACGCTGATCGATGTTGAGATTACGTCGCATCCCCTCGTTTATCAGGGTAGAGACGCCCGTCTGGTTGTTGCCACGGACATCACCATGCGCAAGCGAGCAGAAGAGGCGCTGCAAACCAGCGAAGAAAAGTTTCGCAGCGTGGTGCAGACAGCACACGATGCCATTGTTAGTGCCGACAGCCACGGAAACATTACAGATTTCAACCGCGGGGCCGAGGTAATCTTCGGATATTCCGCACAAGGCGCGATCGGCAAACCCCTCGCTGTTCTTATGCCAGATCGGTTCAAGGAACTTCATCAGCGGGGCTTCAAGCGCTATTTGGAGACCGGTGAAGCACACGTGATCGGAAAGACGGTTGAGCTGGTTGCGAAGAGAAAGGACGGAACGGAATTTCCTGTAGAACTTTCCTTGTCCAGCTGGAAGGCACGCGCTGGGCTCTTTTTCACCGCCGTCATGAGCGACATCACCGACCGAAAAAGGGCCGAGGAGGTCCTACGGCAAAGCGAAGAGCGTTTCCGTCTGCTGGTCTCGGAGGTAACGGATTACGCGATTCTGATGTTGGATCCAGAAGGACGCATTGCCAGTTGGAATGCGGGGGCTGAACGCATAAAGGGCTACAAGGCTCGGGAAATCATCGGCCAACACTTCTCCCGCTTCTACCCAACCGAGGATGTGGAACGAGGCAAGCCTGCCCATGAACTGAAAGTTGCCGGCGAGCAAGGGCGATTCGAAGATGAAGGCTGGCGGGTGCGCAAGGACGGCTCGCGGTTCTGGGCTAACGTGGTGATAACCGCCATGCGCGATGGGACGGGACGGCTGCGCGGATTCGCAAAGGTCACGCGCGACATCACCGAGCACAAGCGCACGCAAGAACTTCTTGTGCAAGCAAAGGAAGAAGCGGTGCGCGCCAGCAAGTTCAAGGATCAGTTTCTCTCGACCATGAGCCACGAGCTGCGCACGCCGTTGAACGCTGTTTTGGGCTTTTCGGACCTGCTCGCCGATGAGCGTTACGGCCCGCTGAATGATCGCCAGCAACGCTACGTCGCGCACATCCATACCGGCGGGAAACACCTTCTCAAGCTGATCAGCGATATTCTTGACCTTTCCAAAATCGAAGCGGGACGAATGGAGCTCACGCGCGAAGATGTGACCGTGACGTCGGCCTTTGCCGAAGTGGTCAGCGCCCTTTACCCGCTGGCGGAAAAGAAATCACAAGCATTACTCCAGCAGGTTGAGCCCCATCTGCATGTTCGTGCCGACCCTCTGCGATTCAAGCAAATGCTCATGAACCTTGCGGCCAATGCGATCAAGTTCACGCCGGAGGGTGGCCGTATCGAGCTGGCCGCCCGTCAGGTGGATGACCAAGTCCGGGTGGAAGTCCGCGACAATGGCCCGGGAATTCCAGCGGAACAACAACAGCGTATCTTCGAAGCATTCTTCCGCCTGAGAGAAACAGGCACCGCCACCGAGGGCACAGGCCTGGGACTAACCATCACTGCACGCCTGGTCGAGCTGCATGGCAGCAAACTGGGGATCGAAAGCCAGCCCGGCGAAGGCACCTGTTTTTATTTTTCTTTGCCTCTCATAGCTATGGCTGCGGATCAGCCCGTTCAAACGTCTAAATCCGTTCCGCGGGCACGCAAAGCCCCGAGGATTCTTGTCATTGAAGACAATGCGGTGACGGGGCAGCTCATCCAATCGCAACTTACTTCTTCAGGCTATGAGACTCTGAAATGTGGCCGGCCGGAACGCGCCCTAGAAATGGCGGCGGCGCACCAGCCGGATGCCATCACTCTGGATCTCCTCATGCAGCCGATCCATGGGCTAGAGGTTCTGCTGCAGTTGAAAAATGACCCGCGCACTTCAAAGATCCCAGTCATTGTTGTGACCATCGTGGATCAGCCCGGCGTTGGAACTGCTCTCGGCGCCGACGAGTATTTGATTAAACCCGTGGACAAAGCAACGTTGCTGGCTGCCGTGGAGCGCTGCCTTCGGTCTCGCGGGGGCGCAGCGCCACTAAGGAGCATTTTGGTGGTGGAAGACGATATATCCACCCTTGAGATCATCGTCGAATTGCTTAAGGGGTACGGTTATGCGGTGAGAACTGCGACAGATGGCGCCCAGGCCCGCGCCAACGTGGCGCAGTCCCTGCCCGAGTTGGTCATTCTTGATTTAGTCCTCCCCAAGATGAGCGGTTTTGAATTGCTTGCTGAGTGGCGTTCGAATCCTCGCACGGCCGATCTTTCCGTCTTTGTACTGACCAGCAAGGATCTAACCAAGGAGGAGGAAAAGTACCTCCGCGCGCATGCCGAATCGCTTTTCCGAAAACAGGATTCATGGCGGGAACCATTGATCAAGCAGTTGGAGCGCGTGGTGACTCCCCATGCTTTGGAGAGCGCTTGAAACATTGCATTCTCGTCGTCGAAGACAATCAGCTCAACCGCGAGCTGCTCCGCGACTGGCTCGAAGTGGAAGGCTACGAAGTTTGGTGTGCCGCGGATTTGAAGGAAAGTTACGAGGTTTTCTCCAAGCGGCGTCCCGATGCCATCTTACTGGATATCAATCTCGGTAAAGACGATGGCCTCGACCTCCTCGCCTGGATGCTCCAGAAAACGGAAACGCGTGAAATCCCCGTGATTGCCGTGACGGCACACGCTCTAGTGGCGGAGCAGGAGCGGATCCTGAAGGCCGGCTGCAGAGCGTGCCTTTCAAAACCAGTCGACTTTCAGCAGCTTCGAGAAGAACTAAACAGCAGGTTGCAAGAGCCGAAAGCGTCGCAGCTGAATACTTAGGTTTGTTACGATGGCGTAGCCTCACTGGAATCGCGTTCGCCACAGGAGCGATGCCTTGCCTGCAAGGGTTCTTGTCGTCGATGACGATCCGCTCGCCGGCGAACTTATCTGTGAAATCCTCCGCTCGGCCGGCATGGACGCCAGCTTTATAACCGACAGTACCGAAGCCGCCGAGCTTCTGAAGCGGGAGAAATATCATGCCGTGTTCCTGGACATGCGCATGCCCCCACCAGATGGAGTGGAAGTAGCACGTCAAATCCGCGCTTCCCGCGTTAACGCCTCCACGGTTATTGTGATGATTACCGGAGAGGAGGAACGGACGTTGATGAAACGTGCCTTCGAAGCCGGGGTTGAGTTTTTCCTCTTCAAGCCCGTCGCGCGAAATAAGCTCCTAAAATTGATCCGTGTGGCTGAAGGCCCGATCGAGCGCGAGAGGCGGCGCTTCACGCGCGTTCCGATGCGTTGCAGAGTCTCTCTGGAATCAGGCAATGACCGTCTTGAGGGGACGACGCAGGACCTCAGCCTTAGCGGCGCGCTGGTTCAGTCGGGCCGCGCGTATCCGCTAGGAACCCGCGTCACGGTCAGTCTAGAGCTTGAGGCTGGAACGCCGGCGCTGCGCTCAGGCGCGCTAGTGGTCCGAACGGTCGGGATGGATCGCATGGGGATTCACTTCGAAAACCTTGGGCCGGCGGAAAGCATTCGCCTGCAAGAATACCTCCTGCCGCTGATTCTCGCAGCTCCTTGATCCAAGGCATTCCTAGGCCCAGTCGAGTCAAATGACTCCAACTGCATGTTCCTGAATGCTTGGGGAAATACTCCCAAGAAGCGTCTCCTGGCATTTCTGCGTCGCAATGACTGGTACCGCAGCAGAAAGTGTCCGCCGGAGATGACAATGTCAGGAGAATCGTGCGTAGCAGAGGGTCGGTATGCCAAGCCGGCCTGCGTTATCTGCTTTGTTTCCGGCCCTGTCGGCACGCAACAGCATGGACAGAAAAGTGCCACGGAGAGTGCCAGGCAATTTGGCGAATACGAATGAACGGAGGGGGCCGCAGCCATGCGAAAAGTGATGTTAGCCGCGTTTTTGGCGTTTGCGTCTCTCTCCCGGCTTCTTACGTCCACGCGCATCGCCATTACAAACAAGAGTGTCGCCAGTTCGTTTGACACCTGCCCCTTCGCAGAGCAACTCTCCATGAGACTTTTCCTCATTGCGCCGCCCTCCAGGGCGGTCCAGAATGAGGGTCATTCCACGGTAATCCTTCCTATTCAAGAGAGGACTATATGCGCTCCCCAAAAATCATAGCCGCAATCACTCTGGTCGCTGCTTCTCTCCCCATAGCAAATGCACAGACCACCGCACCGGCCCTATCGGGGGATCAGGTCGTGGAGCGGGTTTCGCCTTCCGCCGTATCCATTCTCGTCGGCAAAGGTGACGGCCAAGTTGCAGGCGTCGCTTCCGGAGTGATTATTCGAAGCGATGGCATGATTCTAACTGCGAACCATGTTGTGAAAGGGATGCGGGAGGTACAGGTGCGGCTAAAGAGCGGCGAAATCTACGACAAAGTTGAGTTGATGGCGTCTGATGAGCGCCGCGACGTTGCGGCACTGCGCATCTCCGCCGCGGGGCTCCCGGTCCTGCCCTTCGGCAACTCCGCTAGTGCAGCATCTGGCGCAGTGGTGTTTGTCGTATCGAATGCCGTCGGCTTACCCTGGACTGCATCTTCAGGCATCCTAAGCGCCACGCGAATGGCCGACGATGTACCCGGAGCAGGCAGTGGTTACCGGATTCTGCAGTTCACCGCTCCGTTGTCGC
>WNFC01000167.1_pt1 | contig 62035 bp, 42 predicted proteins | sample 5400541 | NCBI WGS metagenome assembly WNFC01 (sample SAMN13153342, study PRJNA577476) | soil metagenome | isolation source: 120 cm saprolite under Douglas fir tree site 2 hole 2 replicate 1 | place: USA:California | collected 2015-04-18
CATCGCGGTTGGATTTTGTGCCAATGAGTTTGATGCGCAAGCTGTGGTTCGAAGCAGCGGCGCCCTGCGCTTCATTTCGAAACAAATAAACTGACCCGCCGTTTGTGGAAAGCAACAAATCCACACGGCCATCATTATTGATATCGGCATAGGCGGCGCCGCGGCCCACTCGCGGAGAAGCAAAAGCTTGGCCGAGCGATTTCGTGACTTCTTCGAATTTTCCTTTGCCGAGATTGCGGAACAGATGCGGCGGCATAGCGTATTTCACGTTGGCCTGCACGCGCTGAATATCGGCATCGATGTGGCCGTTAGCGACAAGAACATCGGGCCAGCCGTCGAGATCGTAATCGAAAAAAAAGCAGCCGAAGCCGAGAGTGAGCAGGGAAGCGCGGCCAATTTCCGAGCGCGGCGCTTCGTCAACGAAGAGTCCCTTTCCTTCATTGTGATAGAGCGAGAGCATCTGGTTCGCAAAATTGGTGATCAAGAGGCTGGGGAAGCCAGAGTGATCGTAGTCGGCGGTATCCACGCCCATACCTGCGCGAGCCACGCCGTCTTCGCTGAAAGCTACGCCGGCGACGACGGCTTTTTCGGTAAATGTGCCATTGCCGTTGTTGCGATAAAGTTTGTTTGGCTGCGTATCATTTGAAAACAAAAGATCGGGCCAGCCGTCGTTGTCGTAATCGAGGAGGGCGATACCGAGAGTTTTGGAAGTAGGGTCGCCGAGGCCGGCTTTTTGCGTGACGTCTTCAAAGGTGCCGTTGCCGCGATTGTGCCAGAGCCGAACGGAAGTTCCTTTGTAGGATTCCGGCGTGCAGTAGGATTTGCTTTTGCCGTCGAGCGTGCAATACAGATCGGTCTCCGGCGTCCACTGAACGTAATTGCCGACGACCAGATCCAGGTGCCCGTCCTTGTCGTTGTCGACCCAAGCCGCACTGGTGCTGAATTCCTTCGGCCCGAGCAAGCCCGCTTTTTGCGTGACATCGGTGAAAGTGCCGTTGCCGTTGTTGCGAAAAAGGCGGTTCTGGCCATAGGCGGTGACAAAGAGATCGTCGAAGCCATCGTTATCGAAGTCGCCGACCGCCACGCCCATCCCGAACATTTCAACGTCGAGTCCAGCCTTGTGCGTTACGTCGGTGAACGTGCCATCATGATTGTTGTGATAGAGCTTGGGAGTGGAGTGCTTCTGAACGTGGCCGGGCCAGTCCATGCCATTCACAAGAAAAATGTCAGGCCAGCCGTCGTTGTCGTAGTCGATGAAGGCCACGCCGGGTCCCATGGTTTCCGGAAGGAATTTCTTCCCGAAGGCGCCATTGTTATGGGTGAAGTGGATTCCGACAAGCTTGGTGATATCGCGGAACTGAATCGTGGAAGTTTCCGGCGTTGCTCCGATTCCTGTTTTTCCGGCGAGAAATATTGCCAGGGCAAAGACAAATATTGTTGAGAGCGAACGCTTCACCATTCCCCCAAGATTCAGTCGCGGCCAACGCCGAGAGCATCGGCGGCGCGATTGATGTAGTTAAACCAGGACGCGATCAGCGTGATTTGCAGGATGCCGCGATCGTCAAAGCCAACGGCGCGCAGCTTGTCGTGATCTTGCGGGCTGCATTGCGTCGCGTCTTTGGTGAGCTTCACCACATAGTCCAGCATGGTGCGATCCTGCTCGCTGATGGGAGCGTTGCGATAGTCCTTGCGCAGCACGTTGACCATGGATTCGTCCAGCGTGACTCTACGCAGAAACTCTGCGTGTGACTCGATTCAATAGTGGCAATGATTCGTCACCGAAACCATGGTGGCGATCATTTCATGCTGATGCCGCTTGAGCGGCAAGTCCGGCGACATGAGCGCACCGAAGGTGCTGAAAGCATGGAAGAGCACGTCGGGGAGAAGCGTATGGCTCGCGACGATACCGGAGGTCGCGCCGTCATTCACGGGATGGACGGGCGTGGCGTATTCGACGGGATAGAGCTTGCGCTGCGCCTCCATGGCGTTTTTGACGCGAGCGTCGTCGTCCATTGAGACAGTTTTGATCCAGGTCATTCTTCGCAGCTCCTTGCGCCGGTTGTCGTGCGCTTCCTTGCGAAATGCCTTCAAGAGTTAACTCGTCGAAACATTTGAGGTTGAGATTCTTCGGGCATCCTCATCGGATGCCCTCAGAATGACACAACTAGCTATCGTGGCGCCCTCGCGTTGGACGGCCTCCTTGCGGCAGCCTCCTGTGCATTATTTCGAACCACCGGGCTGCGCTTGTTGCGGAGTTGCGCTTTGCGCTGATTTGCGAGCAGCTATCGACTTTTTGTTCTGCGCCGGTGCGAGGGCGACGCTGACGTGTTCGTGGATGGCCTGGCGCTCGTTATTGTCCTCGGGATGAGTCTGGCGGTAGGGCCCGGTGATGGCCTGCGCCGATTCATCGGCCTTGAACCGTAGATAACGCGCCTTGTGTTCGTTGGCTTTGGTGTCGTTGCCGAGGCCGTTGTAGCAAAGCATCAGGTTGTAGTGTGCTTGCAGGTCTTCGGGATCGATGGAAAGAGTCTGTTCGAATTCGTTAACTGCATCGGCGTAGCGTTTTTCAAGAAAGAGAACGCGGCCAAGCTCGTTGCGCACGACGCGGTCGCGGGGGAATTGCGCGAGCACGGTGCGTAAGTGAGCCATCGCGCCGTCGTAGTCGCCGTCTTCTTTTAGGGCGCGGGCGTAGAAGTAATTGGTGCGCCCTAGTTGCGGGTTGATGGCGAGGGATTTCTCAAGAACCCTGCGTGCGCCGGCGGTATCGCCTTCCTGAAGAAGGGCCCGGCCGATGTTGGTCCAGCCGTCGGGGTTTTGCGGATCGGCTTCGGTGATTTTCTTGAAGGCTGCGGCCGCGGCTTTCAAATCGCCCTGCAAGAAAAGACCGATGCCGTAATCGTTCCAACGGGTCCAGTCCTCTTTGGCGCTGACGGTCTTGGGCAGCGGAGCAGGGGCAGTGCGGGGAAGAATGCGAAGCGTCTTGGTGTCCTCGACAATCGTGATGGTGGGAAGATCGGGAATTGTTTTGAGATTGCCGGACACCTGCGAAGTGTCTCCATTGAACGCCCACTTGCGATCGTCGTAGTCGGGCGTAGTTTTAATGAGATTAGTCAACGGAGTATTTCGAAGAAGTTCTCGTTGCTCGACGCCTGCAAACGAAAAGTGCGTATTGAACCAGGAGAACTTGCGATAGTTCAGCTTGGCATGCAGCGTGATTTTGTCGCCGGCATTTTCCGGAATGTGCAGACGAAAGTGCGCGGTGTCCGCGGCGCCGGGGGGGATCAGATGGACATAGACAACGGAGCGAGTCGCCCAAGCGTTACGCTTGTTGATGGGATTGCCGTGCCCGTCGATTTGCAGCGAGCGATAAAAGTGCGCTCCGGGTTCGACCGGGCCTTTGCCGTCGTCTTCGACTTTGCCGCTCCAGAAAATCGTTTGGCCCCTTTCATCCGTGGCTTGCAGCTCGAGCCATACATCGAAGGCGTCGACGGTGCCGCCTGGAAAAAAATGGCCGACCTTGCGCGTGCGCACCACGACGTCAACGCGCTCGTCATCGCCGCGGCGGACCGCAGCATCAGTGCGATCGATGGGAGCGGTGATGGGACGTACCTCGCCGGAAGGGCCTTTGGGCAATGAACTATCGGATTCTTCACCAACGGCGAAAGTCGTCGAGAGTTCCTGCTTCCCAAATTCGCTTCGGACTGACAAGTTCGCTTCTTTTCCTGCGGGAGAAACGGCGAAAATATCCACGCTCAGTTGTTTGTCCTGCAGGAAACTCTTGGCGAATTCGAATTGCGCCTGGTCCTGATTCGCGATGGGCACCGCGGTGTTCGCTCCGGGGAAGCGGTGCGAATGCACCAGGCCGTTCACATTGGCATCATCGCGCGAGGGCACCTGCGGCATGTGGCAATCGGCGCAATTCATGGGCGACTTGGGATAATAGAAGGCGCGCGCACCCTGTCCGGAAACGCCGCTGGCCTGCCAGTTGTCATATTCATTGAAGCCGCGAATCCACCGGTAACGATTCACGGGGACATCCAGATGAACCTTGTGGCACGAGGAACAGAATTCCGCGGTGTCCGCGCGCATGAACGGCTTCAAGAAAGTGCGGCGGTGCGGCTCGGGGTTGAGGCGAACCACAAAGTCGTGGAGCTTGCGGACGAGCGGATTATCGCTGGCTGCGAGTTCATGCAGCTTCGGATATTCCAGAAAAAAGTCGCCCTGGCCCATGGTGCTTTTGACCTGCACGATGCTGTGGCACATCAGACAGCCGAGACCAGCGCGGGCTTCCGGGCGATCCACGATCTGTTCGATCGGCGTATCAAACAAGCCGCTGTAGAGCAGCGCGGGATCGTGGCAGCCAGCGCACCATTTCGAGGAACGCACGCCGGCGACGCTCTGCATGTACTCGATGCTCTTGCGGTACCACTGATTGTTGAAGGAGGAGAAATGATGCATCGAGCTGTTCCACTGCTGATAGATATCCGCATGGCAGCGTTGGCAGGCATCGGACTTCATGAAGTATTGGGACGGGATATTGATGCCTTGTTTAGTCTGCGCGGAGCTGGGGAAGAATTTTCCTTGCGGTCCATCTCCTTCGGCATCCATGGACTCGGGAGGCATGAGCGGATTGGAAATACGATTGGCGTTTTTCCAGGCGGCCTCGCGGACCCACCATGTACCGGCGGCGATGCCTGCGGTGAGCAGCGTCAACGCGGCAAATCCCAAGCCGCGCCGGATGAGGCCGTCGCCGAGCCACCCCTTTGAAAAAAGCCAGGAGGCGGCCAGAAAAAGAGCGCCCAGAACGCACGACGCAATGTGCGCGTACAGCCAGGGCTTCAGGCGAAGGGGCGTCCCGATTTTGATCAACACGATTCCGAGAAGTGCTCCTGCCAGCAACAAGATCCAGCCAAGACGGGCAAGCAGTGTTTCGCGGGGGAGCAAGCGGAAAAGGTAAAAAGCGAGGAACAAGGTGAGGACGATTCCGATGGCGATATGGAACAAGTCCACGAGGACGTACGAAATCTTTGCGGCGGGATAGCCGTACACGTAAACCGCGCTGACCGCCAGCGCAACGACGCTGCGTGAGAGCCACCGCCTTACGGACTCAATCTGCATCATCTCCACCCGAGCATGCGGTTTGCGGTTATTAAAGCAGCGGCCGGATGTCTAAGACATCCGGCCGCGATTCAGTTTGGGGTGCCCCGAAGCGAGCCGCGATTTGGCGAAGCCGGAGGCGATGTAACTTGTGGGCATACTTATATGTTTTAGCGCCGAGGCTGGCAATACTGTAAAAGTATTAGAAGCCAGGCTGCGCATCTATTCCCTTTGTTTCTATGCAGTTGTAGGCTTTTCCGGCACGCAAATCTTTGTACTCTTCGGTGCGGCCGCCGGGCCAATCAATCACCACACGATCGATTTTTTCGCGCAAGCCCAGGCCAAACGTTACCGGGAACTCCGATTGAGAAAGATAACTGGAGCCGCCGCGGACTATCCTGGATTGCGTCTGCCCACCATAGAAAATGCGGACTGAGGCGCCGATGGCATCGCGATTTGATTTTGTTCCCTGCAAGTGAAATCGAATGCTGCGAGCTTGCGCCGGTTGATCGATGCGATAAAGATACGCCGGTCCATTGTTGGTGGTCATCAGAATGTCCAGGTCGCCGTCGCGGTCGAAATCACCGAAGGCCAGACCGCGGCCAACCTTGGGAGTCTCGAATCCACCGCCGACGGTGTTCGCGACGTCAGTAAATTTTCCGGCGCCGCGGTTCAAGAAGAGTTGCGGAGGCTGCGCGTAGCCGGTATTGCCGCGGATGTTGCGGACGGTTTCGTCGATGTGCCCGTTGGCGACCGCCAAGTCCAAAGCGCCATCGAGATCGACATCGAGGAACATGCAGCCGAAGCCGAGCGTGCTGCGGGATGCGGCGCCGACGCCGGATGGAATGGATACGTCGTCGAAAATTCCCGGAGCGCTGGCGCGATACAAGCCGATCATTTCGTTATCGAAATTGGTGATAGCGACGCCGGGCTTGCCCGAGCCATCGAAATCTCCGACATCCACGCCCATGCCGGCGCGGGCTTTTCCTTCCGTGCTGAAAGCCAGGCCGGCCTCTACCGCGACATCCTTGAATTTTCCGTTTCGCAAATTGCGATAGAGCTTGTTGGGTTGCGTGTCGTTGGCGACGAGAAGGTCCGGCCAGCCGTCCTGGTCGTAGTCGAACATCGCTACGCCGAGGGATTTTGAGCTGCTGTCAAAGATGCCGCTAGTTGCGGTAACGTCTTCGAAAGTTCCGTTGCCGCGATTGTGGAAGAGCCAGCAGGTGTCGCCGCGATAGGCTTCGGGCGTGCAGTAGGATTTGTGCGAGCCATCGAGGCTGCAGAAGACGTCGTGTTCCGGAGACCAGCGCACGTAGTTGCAAATGAAGAGGTCAAGCAGGCCATCGCGATCGTAATCAAACCATAGCGCGGAGGTGCTGAAGCCTTGGCGCCCGAAGAGACCGCTGGAACGCGTGGCATCCACGAAAGTTCCTTTGCCCGTGTTGCGAAAAAGGCGGCTCTGGCCGACACACGAGATGAAAATGTCGGGGAAGCCGTCGTTGTTGTAATCGCCGACGGCTACGCCCATTCCATACAGTTCGAGGTCGAGGCCCGCGCTGCGCGTGACGTCGGCAAAGGTGCCGTTGCGGTTGTTGCGGTAGAGGCGAAGAGTGGATTTTTGATGTTTGTGACCGGGCCAGTCCATGCCGTTGACGAGCAATATGTCTTGCCAGCCGTCGCTGTCGTAATCAAGGAATGCGCAGCCGGAGCCAAGAGTTTCGGGGAGCAGCTTGCCGCCATAGGCACCGCTGTTATGCTGAAACTGAAGACCCGCCGAATTCGTGACGTCGGTGAGATGGAAGCTCAGTGCTGAGGCGGGATTCGCGAATGTCCATGGCGGTGTGGTCGCGGCGGCGAGTCCTGCGCCCAGTGCGGAAAGGAAATCGCGCCGGTTCACGGCAGATTCACCAGACCGTTTCGAATCGCGTAGACCACCAGCTCGGCGGTTTTGTGAATCCCGAGCGTCTCCATGATATTGGCGCGGTGGACCGCGACGGTGTTTACACTGAGATGCAAGTCCGCCGCGATGCTCTTGACAGCGCTGACCAGGTCGAGGTCCATGGCATTTTTCAGGACGTAGCCGCGCGCGCCGGCCGCCAGCGCCTGGGTCACCAACGTTTCCTCGGAGTGCATGCTTAGCATCAAGATTCCTGCTTCGGGAAATTTCTCGAGAATTTTTCGTGTTGCTTCGATGCCGCTAAGTCCAGGCATCGCGCAGTCCATTATGGTAACCGTGGGCCGAAGCTCGCAGGCGAGGCGGGCAGCTTCTTTGCCGTCGCTGGCTTCTCCCACGACGGAGATTTCCGGGTCGTCTTCCAGCATACGGCGGAATCCGCGACGCACCAAAGCGTGATCGTCGGCCAGCAGAACGGTTATTTTATGCGCCATTGGCGTCCACTTTTTCCCGGGGAATCTGAAGACGGATTTTGGTGCCGCCTTGCGGGCGCGGCGAGACTGCCAGCGTGCCGCCAATCAACTCAGCGCGTTCGCGCATGGCAACCAAGCCAATCCCGCGCGGCATTTTTTCCGCGACAAAACCCGAGCCGTGATCTTCCACTTCAAGTTCCAGTGAATCAGCCGAAAACCTCAGCGAAATCCACGCATCGCGGGCGCCGGAATGGCGGCTCACGTTATTAAGCGCTTCCTGCAGCACGCGGTAGATATGAACGCCGGCGCTCGTCTCCACAGGAAATGACTGTCCGGTCTTTTCGTAATGCAGTGCGAGGCCCGTTTGGCGCCCCACGGTGGGAATATACCAGTCAAGAGTGCTTTCTAACCCGGCCTCTTCGAGGAGCACGGGATGAAGTGCCTGGGAGAGCGTTCGAATATTGTCTAGAGTTGATTGCGCAATCTCCTGCGTCTCTTTCAGATCCTCGCGTAGGGGCGAACCTTCCGGGGCGTGCTTGCCCGCGCGGCCAAGCATTGATCCGATGGCGGTGAGCACCTGACCGAACTCATCGTGGAGTTCGCGGGAGATATGCCGCAGAGTCGATTCCTGTGTGGAGATGAGTTTCTGCGCCAGATCGCTGCGCTGCTCGGAAAGCTCCGCCAGGCGCGCAAAAACCTGGCGGTTGCTGCGAATCAGATACAAGCTTGTCAGAACAATGGCAATGAGAGTGGCTGCCAGAAAAATATAGAGCTGGCGTTGCACAGCATCATAGATTTGCGCGATGCGCGCGGCGGCCTGCTCCTCGCCTTCATTGTTCCCAACAAGCAGCCGCGAAACGGCGGTGCTGAGGGCTTGCTGCCGCGCTTGAAGCGACAATCGAATCTGTTCTCGCGCTTCCGCATCCTTTCCATTGTGGGCTAGAGCGAACATCCGGCTTACGGCGTTCCAAAACTGCGCCACCGATTGCGTCAGGTACTGCTGCTGATCTGGCGTGCGGTTCGCCCCGGCCAGGCTCTCTTCGAGCTTCAAGCCGGCGTCCAAGTCCTGGTGAATGCGTTCGAATTGGGCGGTCCAGGCCGTGAGCGGGTAGGGTTCGGTCGTGTCCAGCATGTCGCGCATGGCCAGCGCGATGGAATTGAGATCGTTCTGGACGCGCAACAGTTGCAGCGAGTCTTTGCGGTTGCGATCCACCATCTCGCTCTGAAGTTTTCGAAGACCGGTGAGCTGCACGGTGATGTAGAAAGCGTAGGCCAGCACGGCGACCAGAGTGATCACCAGGCCAAGCAGCAATCCGTTCGTAGGCGAGCGTTGCGCGGATGCGGCATTCTTCACGGAGTAAGAATACCTCACGCTGCGGTTTGCCGACGCAGGAGAAGTCTAAGGCAAATAGGATCGTCGCTAAGATCTGCGGCGCCAGCAACCGCGTGTGAGCCGGGCAGTCAGCCTCGCGTGTTCGGGCGAAGTATCGCGATCACCAACAACATGACAGCGCAACCCGTGAGTGGCACCAGGAGCCCGATGCGGAGGCTCCCCCCGTACCGCGAAACTACACCGACAAGCGGAGGCATAAGTGAACTGCCCAGTGCCGCCAGTGCGAACATCACGCCGCCCACTTTTCGCGAACGCATACCGTACCATTTGGAAAGCCACGCAATAAGAATCGGGAAAATACTGGCGAGGCCGAGTCCTGCGAGAAAAGCGCCGCCAAAGAGCGTGATTGGGGAATGCGCCACAAGAAAGACGAACTCCCCCGTGCCGGCAAGCAACAGTCCTCCGATGGCAACGGTCACTTCCTTCAAATGGAGAAGAATCGCCGCAGCGGCTCCGCGGCCCCCGAGGAGCCCGGCGAAGAAAAACATGGGGGCCAGCGCCCAAGTGTTGCTGCTCCATGCCGCCGCTCGCTGCGCGTGCGCGGGAGCCCAATAGGACGTCCCGACCTCAGTCCCTACGTATACGAAAAACAAAACCCCCAAGAGAACCGCGACGCCATTCCCGGCAATGCCAGCATTCTTTGCAGCAGGAACCGACTCCTCTTCGTGAGGTGGTCTGCCGAAGGACATACGCAACAGCACAAGCGCCAGCGCAGCGCAAATTGCTCCAACGAAATAAAGAAGAGGCGTGACGAGCGAAGTACGCATGGTTAGCATGGCCAGCGGGGAAGAGGAAATCGCGCCAACGCCCCAAGCCAAATTCATGATATTCAAGGCGGAGGCGCGGCGCTCTCCATACGATTCGCCTACCCATAAGTTCGTTCCCGGAGTGGCAAAGCCGTAGCCGAGCCCGTAGATGCCGCTTGCCGCAAGGGCAAGCGTAAACGTCGGAGCGTTCAGCAAAGCAAAGCCAAGCCCCAGCAACGCTACGCCCAGCGTGATGGCAGGTTTGAATCCCTTTGCGGAAATAAGAACGCTGGAAGTCAGAACGCCGACGAAGGAACCGGAGAATTGCACGAGCGAAAACAGCCCGGCGCGGCTATCGTTCAGTCCCCATTTGGCCATGAACATGGGAAGGACGGGCCCGATGAAGGAGATGACAATCCCGTTGACGACGAAGCCCGCACAGAGCAGATAAAAAATCATGCTCTGTGAAGAAGGGGAGGCTATTGCTAAGGTTTGCGTTTTCGAGGACATCATGGCATTTTGCCGGAGCGAAGCTGTTCGCGCAACGACGCTGTCGCGCAGGAGATGGGGAGAAGCAAACGCAAATGATTGAAGTCGGCCTAGTTGGATTCGGTCTTGCGGGCCGGGCGTTCCACGCGCCGGTGATACGCGCTGTGCCGGGTTTGCATCTTGCCGCCATCGTACAGCGGAGTGGCACGGAAGCGGCGGAGAAATATCCGGACGTTCGAATCGTCCGGAGCCTGGAAGAATTGCTTTCGATACGGGAAATTCGGCTGATCGTGATTGCCACGCCGAACGACACGCACTATGCGTTCGCGCGGCTATGCCTCGAGGCTGGCCGGGATGTGGTCGTCGACAAACCATTCACGACAACTCTCGCAGAAGCTGTCGCGCTCGTTCAACTTGCAAAAGATACCGGCCGATTGCTGACCGTATACCAAAACCGCCGCTACGACGGCGATTTCCAGGCCATCCGAAAGCTGGTCGCAGACGGGACACTGGGCCGCATCGTGCGATTCGAAACGAGCTACGACCGCTTCCGTCCGCAACTCAAGCCGGATGCCTGGCGTGAAACGCGGCGACCCGGCAGCGGAATCTTGTTCGACATCGCACCACACTTGATCGATCACGCTCTGGTGCTCTTTGGCCTCCCGGAAGCCGTGACTGCCGACGTTCGAATCGAACGCGAAAACGCCGCGGCCGATGATGCCTTCGATATTACGCTCCACCATTCGAACGGCATGCGCGCCGTTCTTCGCTCGAGTATTCTTGCGGCCACGCCACGCCCGCGATTCGTCCTCTTCGGCACGCGGGGCAGCTTCGTGAAACAAGCTTTCGATCCACAAGAGAACAACCTTCGCCGCGGGATTGTTCCCGTGGACACGCCGTGGGGCGCCGAACCCGAGGAGAATTGGGGCGTCTTGACCGTTCCGGCAGGAGAGTCTTTCGAGTTGCGACGCATTCCCTCGGCGGCCTGCGATTATCGGGATTATTATGCGAATGTGCGCGACGCACTCTTAGGACGCGCCGCGCCGGCGGTGACTCCCGAATATGCGCTGGACGTCATGCGCATGCTTGAATTGGCGCGCGCGAGCAGCGAGCGTCGATGCACCCTTCCGTGGGATTCCGGAGTCATTTAAGAATTTGGCCGATGGCTTGACCCAGGCGCAAATGCAGCCGCCAGCTGCTTAAGTTTCGGCCTCATGGAAACCGTTTGTGGAAGACGCGGACAATCAGCTCTTTAATGAACTGTCAGAGTGACGTCGAAGACCGCATTGCAATTGGTTTCAGGATCGTCGGTGACGGTCGTCGACACTGTGCCGCTCTTGATGAGAAATTCCAGCGGCTTTTTCGGGAGATTAGGCAGCCCGGTGACGCGGGCCTTGCCGTCGCTATTGGTGCCGACTTCGAGCTGCGTCTTGCGCAGGCTGTGGAATCCATATTTGATGGTGACGCTAATCTTGGCGTTGAAAATGGGTTTGCCTGAGCTGTCTTTCACAGTGAAATCCGCGCCGCACGAACCGAGGCCGGCGTCCACAACAGGAACTTCCGGCGAATCGGCAGCCATGAGTCTGCCCCACGGCATGAAAATGAGGCCCGCGCAAAGAACGAGAATGGGTCGAACTTGCCAAAGACGCATTTTGACTTATTTCCTCCGCTCCAAAATTTACGTCAGTCAAAGCCCAGTTGCAATTCTCTTGTTCTGACGGTGTTTGCATTTAGGGTCTATGCCCGCCGCGCCAGGCAGATGGCGCGCGAGTAGCGCGAAGCGCACAATTTCGTGGGACACGCAAATTCTCGTCCGATTGCACTTTTCACAGAAACACTGAGAAAGTTCCGCGTATAATCTGATTTCTCTGGAAAGCGAAGGAGCGGCCCTCTGCCTATGACTGTCGAACTGGCGCCATCGATTCTTTCCGCGAACTTTGCTCTCTTGGCCGAAGAGGCAAAAGCCGCGCTGGAGGGCGGCGGCACCGTGCTGCATGTTGACGTGATGGACGGCCACTTTGTGCCAAATATCACGATTGGCCCGCTGGTGGTGGCATCGCTGAGGAAAGCTCTTCCCAATGCCATTCTCGACTGCCACCTGATGATCGAGAATCCCGACAATTATGTTCCAGCGTTTGCGGAGGCAGGGGCCAGCTGGATCTCCGTCCATCAGGAAGCTTGCGTTCACCTTCATCGCACGCTGCAGCTCATTGAGTCGCATGGCTGCAAATCGGGCGTGGTCCTGAATCCGGCAACGCCGGTGTACATGGTGGATGAAGTTATGGATATGGTTCACCACATTCTGGTGATGTCCGTGAATCCGGGATTCGGTGCGCAAAAATTTATTCTCGGCGCGCTCCAGAAAATCAAGACACTGGCTGAAGTGCGCGAATCTCTAGGACTATCGTTCCGCATCGAAGTGGATGGCGGCGTGGCGCTCGATACCGTGGGCGACGTCGTTCGCGCTGGAGCCGAGTTGCTGGTAGCCGGCAACGCAGTCTTCGGCAAAGGTGACATTCGCGCAAACGCAAGAAAACTTCTGGAAGCAGCGCGCTCTGCAACGCTCACCCGCGCTTGAAACCACCAGCGCGGGCAAGAAGTTCACTTTCCATACGACGGCCCGCTTTTTGGTCTTACTGTTCCTGATAATTCCACGTCAGCCCGCCATCCACGAAAAATGTCGTGCCGGTGGCGTAATCGGAGTCCGAGGACGCCAAAAACACGGCCATGGACGCCACATCTTCCGGCTTGCCCAGCCGCTTCAGCGGAATGTTCGCCAACAGGGCGTTCAGCTTGGCCGGGTCATTCAGCAACTTTGTGTTGATGGGCGTTTCGATGGCCCCCGGAGCAATGTTGTTGATGGTGATTCCCAGCGGTGCCAGCTCAATCGACAAATTGCGCGTCAGCATTTTCACGCCGCCTTTACTTGCGCAATAGGAAGTGAAGTGTGGGAAGGGAAGCTCCTCATGCACGGAGCTTATGTTGATGACCTTGCCGCCAGCCTTGGCCTGCATGCGGTGCTTCACAAATGCCTGCGTAATGAAGAAAACGCCTTTTAAATTGACGTTCAAGACTGCGTCGTAGTCGGCTTCGGTGGCGTCCCAGAAATCGGCGTGACGTTCGAGGCCCGCGTTGTTGACGAGGATATCAATCTTGCCGAACTGCGCCACGGTGTCACCGATGAACCTCTGCCCATCTTCAACGCGGCCAACGTCGTATTGGAATCCTGCAGCCTTGCGCCCCAGTTTCTGAATTCCTGCCGCTACTTCCTCGGCGCCCGACTTGTTGGAGCGGTAGCAAAACGCCACGTCCGCGCCTTCCTGCGCGAAGCGCTGCGCTATGGCCAAGCCGATGCCCTGGCTTCCACCCGTGATTGCCGCCACTTTTCCATCCAGCCTGTTTGCCACGATGTTCTCCTTACATTTCGTTGTGTGTTTGTGAGTGTGATGCCCGTGGCTGGTTATAGTTTCAAGGAAAGGTCGATATCGGACCCTCTGAATCTTACCTGAAGAGGCCAGCGGCGGAGTTGTGACAGAAGGATTCGTGTAGTTGCGTCCGCGCCGCGGCGTCGATAGCGACGCAGGTCGCGCTCCGCCCTCTGGGGATTGAAGTGGGAGGCAGCGGCGCAAGCGCCAGTGCAACAGGATATGCAGTAACCTCGACGGAACGGAAAAGATGCCGACACGAATGCTAGCAGAGAAGGGGATGCTGCCCCAACCGTTCGGCTCAGTAGGACCGTTCGGACCTAAGCGAAGAGAGTCTTCTCACATTCGTCGGAAGTTACAGGTGCCGGAGGCGTCTGACCAAATGTTGAAATGACAGGGAGGCGAGTGGAAAGCCGGACCCGGAGGCCCGGCCTTCCTGCGCAGTTGTTATTGTTGTTGCTTCGGGGGCCGGCTGTCCTTAGGCGGTTTTGGTTGCTGCCTCTGCACTTCCCTCTGCTGGTGCTCTTGCAGCTTTTGCGTTTGTTGAGCGTGCTTCTGCTGCATTTGGTCCTGTTGCTGTTGCTGACGGCGCTGGAGCTGGTCATGCTGCTGTTGACTCGGCCGCTGTCGTTCCATTTTCTGCTGCTCCTGTGTGTGCCGCTGCTGCACCTTCTGGCGCTCCGCGTCCTGTTGCTGGCGCATCTTATCCATTTCTTTCTGCTGCTTCTGCTCCAGCCCAGGATTGACCCGCGAAGTATTCGAGGCCCGCGAAGAGGGAGGACGATCTTCGGAGATACGCCCGTTACTTGCGGGTGGTTTCCCCGGACGATTTGTCTCCTTGCGACTTTCGGCAGGGCGGTCTTCGAAGGTGCGCTCGTTATTCGCGGGTGGCTTTCCCGGACGATTTGTTTCTCTCGGGTTTTCGAGAGAGTGGTTCGAGGTCTCAGGTCTGCCAGTGTTCACTGCCCCGCGACCTTTGAATTGGCCAGGCCGAGGAGTCGCGGCAATGTCTGGCCGACCATGATTCACCGAAGCCAACAGAGACCGGTTGCCTCTGGCAGCTTGTTGATGCTGCGTTTGCTCTGAGGTCATCTGGAAATGATGCTGGCGAGCCGCTTCCAGTTCGTGAGACGTCGGACGAGCGGTTGTTCCGCCCCGGCCCCCGTTGAAACTGACGCGGTTGATCGTAGTGTTGTTGTTAATGACGGTCGTGTTGTAGGTATTGCGCACGACCGTGACGTCCACGTTGGTCACCGAGCGGTTGTAGTAGTAGCTGCCACCTCTCCAGTAGCCACCGAAAAAGCCCACTCCGGTGTAGCCGAACCCGTAATTAATGCCACCATAGAAGCCGACTTCAGGTCCCCAGTAGCCCGGGTACCATAGGTAGGCGTCGTCTGCCCATCCCCAATACCCTGGGGTCCAGAGAAGACCGACTTCCGGCGGCTCCACCCACGTGCCGGGAACCCAGAAGTAGTCGTCGTCACCATAAGCCCAGTAGCCGGGAGTCCAGATATAGCCCGGCCCTGGGCAGATGGGCTGTGCGTAGATTGGCAACACGGGAGGCCCAACCCGCACTGAAATCCCCACAGCAACTTGTGCTCGGGATTGAGCCGGGATGGCCAGTAATCCAACGGCGAGGAACAACGAACAAATGAAGCGAGCGATACGCATGGTTCTCACCTTTCTGGCGTTCGCTGGGCGTTCTTGAGACTTACTCCGAGCGGCTGATCGCCACTTACCGCCGCTCTTGTGTATAGAACCCCTTTCGGGAAGAAGGGTTGCGCTCTATTCTATTAAGTTATTTAGAATGAATGACTTAGGATTTGCGTGCTAGGGGCGGAGAGGGGCACAGCATGCTGTTCCCCTACGAAGAAAAGGGCAGACGCTAAACCACTGTGACTTCGGGGCTGAGGTAAACGTCCTGGATGGCGTTGAGGAGTTGGATGCCTTCTTTCATGGGGCGCTGGAAGGCTTTGCGGCCGGAGATGAGGCCGGTACCGCCGGCGCGCTTGTTGATGACAGCAGTGGCCACCGCTTCTTCGAAGTCGTTGGCCCCTGAAGCGCCGCCGCTATTGATCAAGCCTGCGCGCCCCATGTAACAATTCGCGACCTGGTAGCGGGTCAGATCGATGGGGTGATCGCTGCAGAGGTCGGTGTAGATGCGCTTGTCAAACTTGCCGTAGCTGGAATCGCCCATGTTGAGCGCTTGATAGCCGCCGTTATTCTCCGGGAGCTTTTGCTTGATGATGTCGGCCTCGATGGTTACGCCAAGATGGTTGGCTTGGCCGGTGAGGTCGGCGGAGAGGTGGTAGTCCTTGTCCTTCTTGAAAGCGTTGTTGCGGAGATAGCACCAGAGGACGGTGGCCATGCCGAGTTGGTGCGCATGGGCGAAGGCCTGACTGATTTCCACGATCTGGCGGCCGCTCTGATCGGAGCCGAAATAAATGGTGGCGCCAACGGCGGCAGCGCCAAGATCATAGGCTTGCTGCACGGTGCCGAAGAAAATTTGATCGGCTTTGTTAGGAAACGTCAGCAACTCGTTATGATTGATCTTCACGATGAACGGGATTTTGTGGGCGTACTTGCGCGCGACGGAGCCGAGCACGCCAAAGGTGGAAGCCACGGCGTTGCAGCCGCCTTCGATAGCCAGCTTGACGATGTTCCCGCCGTCGAAATAATCGGGATTCTTCGCGAAGCTCGCGCCGCCGGAATGCTCGATGCCCTGGTCGACCGGCAGGATGGAGAGATAGCCGGTGCCTCTGAGCCGGCCGTGGCCAAACATCCTCTGCAAATTTGTGAGCACGCGAAGATTGCGGTCCGTCGCGGCGTAAATGCGGTCGACAAAATCCGGGCCGGGAAGATGCAGGCGCTCCTTGGCGATTTTGGGTGACTTGAATCCCAGCAGGGAATCGGCTTTTGCGCCGAGATACGTTTCGATGTTTCCCAAGCTTGCCGTGGTTGCCATTTCTTTCTCCTCGTTTCAAACCTGACCGCCGGGCGGTCAATTCATGCGTGACCGTAAGACGGTCAACGGTGATGTAATCTCCGCACGACCGGCTATCCCCGGACTCCTATCGAAAGCATACTGCCGGCGGCCGCATCCACCAGCCAAAGCAGTTTTCCATTTTGCGGCTGGAGTAGTTGCGCTGGCAATTGTTCTGGCTCAAACGGTCCTTCCAGTACGGCTTTCAGGGCAGGCCCCTTGTCGGTGCCCGTCACCATGAAAATAATACGAGCTGCATGGCTGGCCGCCGGGGCAGTAAGCGTGATGCGTTCCGTGTACAACTTCCCGATCCAGTTTCGCACAACTAACCGCCCGTCGGCATGTAACGCTTTCGTTCCCGGGAAAAGCGACAGCGTGTGGCCCTCGTTCCCCATTCCTGCGAATAGCAGATCGAAGCGCGGATACTCCCCATCCTTCAGTTTGAAATATTCGCGCAGAGCCTTTTCGTATTCTAGCGCGGCTTTCTCCGTGTCAGGGTATTCGCCCTTGATCCGTGTGACCTGCTCCGGCTTCAGTGGCGATTTCGCAATCATGGCCTCTGTAGCCATGCGAAAGTTGCTGTCCGGATGGTCCGGCGGCACATGGCGCTCGTCGCCGAAGAACAAATGCATTTTATCCCATGGAACCTGCGCACGCAGCGTCGGATCAGTTATGAGCAGGTTGTAAAGTGCTTTCGGTGTTGATCCCCCTGCCAGCGTTACGTTGAACGAACCCTTCTCGCGTACTGCTTCCGCCGCGGCTTGAACGAACTCCTGCGCGGCGCGCTTGGCGATGGCTGCGCTGTCCGCCAGGATTCGAATCTCCCGCTCCACGCGCGCTCCTCTCAGGTGATAATTCCTGTTTTGTCCGGGACGGCGATCCTGCCGCGTTTGTCGACTTCCTCTTCACCGATGCGCCGCCACGAGCGGCCATCGCGTTCGAGCAAGTCGTCTGCCTCGATAGGCCCCCACGAGCCTGCTGCATAGTTCGGGAAACCGCGGGCAGGCAGGGCGTGCCACACGTCGAGGATGGGCTGAATCACACTCCATCCGGCTTCGACCATGTCCGATCGCTGAAAGAGCGTGGCATCGCCGGCCATGCAATCGCGCAGGAGCCGTTCGTATCCAGTGCTGTGCTCCAATCCAAAATAAGTGGTGTAATCGAAATCCATGTTCACGAGGCCGAGCTTCATGACCGAGCCAGGAACCTTGGCGCCGAAGCTAAGCGAGATGCCTTCCTCGGGCTGAATATGGATGACCAGGCGGTTGGTTTCGAGATTCTTGACTGAGGTGTTGCGGAACAGGACGAATGGTGTGCGGCGAAACTGGATCACGATTTCCGTCGTGCGTTGCGCGAGGCGTTTTCCCGTGCGCAAGTAGAACGGCACGCCCGCCCAGCGCCAGTTGTCAATTTGCAGTTTCAGAGCGACATAAGTTTCCGTGTTCGAATCGGGCGCGACATCCGGTTCACTGCGATAGCCAACCACGCGCTGGCCGTCTACGGTGCCTCCACCGTACTGTCCACGCACCATGTTTTTGAGCACATCTTCAGGATTAAACGGCTGGATGGCGTGGAGCACTTCCGCTTGTTTATTGCGGACTTGATCCGCATCGAAGGAAATCGGCGGCTCCATCGCGGTCATGGTCAGCAATTGGAACAAGTGGTTGGGCACCATGTCGCGCAGGGCGCCGGCGGTCTCATAAAATCCGCCGCGATGCTCGACGCCCACGGTTTCCGCCGCGGTGATTTGCACGTGGTCCACATAGTTGCGATTCCACAGCGGCTCGATGATGTTGTTCGAAAAGCGAAACACCATCACGTTTTGCACCGTCTCTTTGCCGAGATAGTGGTCGATGCGGTAAATCTGGTTTTCCGTCAGAACCTGCTTCAGGTCCTGGTTGAGTTGCTTGGCCGATTCCAGGTCATGGCCAAATGGCTTTTCGACGATCACTCTTGCCCATCGGCCGTTTTCTTCCTTTGTCAGGCCGCATTGGCCCAGCTTCTTGACAATCGGAGAGAAAAATCTCGGTGCGACCGCCAAATAGAAGAATCTGTTTCCCAGCGTATTATGAAGCTTGTCCGCTTGATCAATTTGTTCTTTCAGCCGCTTGTACGCTTCGGTGTCCTGGAAATCGCCCCGCACATAGTAAATTCGCTCGGCGATCCCGTCCCAGAATTTCAAGTCCACCGGTGCTGGAGCATACTTGGGGATTTCCTCGCCCAGCATCTTGCGAAAGCTCTCCGTGGTGTAATCGTTGGTGGCGAAGCCCACAATCGCGAATTGCTCTGGGAGAAGATTGTCTTGAGCGAGATTGCAAAGCGCCGGAAGCAGTTTGCGTTTGGTCAAATCGCCGCTTGCGCCGAAAATAACCATCACGCAGGGCGCGGCGGTGGGATTCGAATCAAGATGGTTCGGGATCATGGCTGCAACTTCCTGTCTTTGAGTGCCCTACTGTTTCCGTAATCGCTAATGCCCGGATTTCTTTTCGATGTGCCCGCCGAATTGGAAGCGCATCGCCGACAATACTTTCGCCGCGAAGTCATCTTCACCGCGCGATGTAAACCTCTGAAACAGAGAGGCGGTCAGTACGGGCGCGGGGGCGGTGGACTCGATCGCCGCGAGGATGGTCCAGCGGCCTTCGCCGGAATCGGAGACGCGACCGGAGAAACGTTCGAGTGTGGGTTGATCGAGCAGCGAAATGGCGGTCAGATCGAGCAGCCACGATGCCACGACGCTGCCCCTGCGCCATACTTCCGTGATGTCCGCAAGATTGAAGTCGTATTGATAGTGTTCCGGATTCCGCAGCGGCGTGGTTTCGGCGTCTGCCTCGCGGCGAGATTTGCCTGCGTTGGCATGTTTGAGAATGTTCAAGCCCTCGGCGTATGCGGCCATCAAGCCGTACTCGATCCCGTTGTGGACCATTTTGACAAAGTGGCCGGCGCCGGAAGGGCCACAGTGTAGGTAGCCTTCCTCGGCCGTGCCCGCTACCTTTTCGCGGCCCGGAGTGCGATCGACATTGCCGCGTCCGGGCGCCAGCGTTTTGAAAATCGGATCCAGGCGCTTCACGACAGGGGTCTCGCCGCCAATCATCTGGCAATAGCCACGCTCTAAGCCCCAGACGCCCCCGCTTGTTCCGACGTCGCAATAATGGATTCCTTTAGCGGACAGTTCTTTGGCACGGCGAATGTCATCGATGTAATAAGAGTTTCCACCGTCGATCACGACGTCGTTCTTTTCAAGCTTGCTAACAAGATCATGCAGAGTGGCATCAACCACCGCCGCCGGCACCATGAGCCAAACGGCGCGAGGCTTCTTAAGTTTCTTGACGAAATCGCTGAGGGAACTCGCGCCGGTAGCGCCTTCGCTTGCCAGTTGTTTCACTGAGTCGGCGCTGCGGTCGTACACAACGCACTTGTGACCGTTTTTTTGCAGGCGCCGAACCATGTTGGCGCCCATTCTGCCCAAACCGATCATGCCAAGTTGCATCGTCTCCGCTCCTCAGTTTGCCTGGTGTCGTAGAAAGTTTGGTTGCAGTCTTACGCGAGCGCTTTTTGCACCGCTTTGGAAAGCGCCGCGAGTCCCGGCCTTAGATTCTTTCCCAAATGGACGCGCAAGGCGCGGCGGCCGCGTTCGGCAAGAATAGCGAAATCTCCACGGGCCTGCGCAGCTTTCACCACACCAAAAGTGTATTTCTGTCCGGGGACCGGCAAATCCTTGGCATCGTCGCAAGTGATCTGCAGGAAAACACCGCTATTGGGGCCGCCCTTGTAGGCTTGCCCGGTGGAATGCAGGAAGCGCGGGCCAAAGCCCAGAACCGTGGCCACTTTTTTCTTGTTGCGGACCGCATGCCGGATGCCCTGCAATGCTTTTTCGTTTTCCGGATTCATCGCGATGTAGCCGAGGACGCCAAAATAATCGCCTCCGCGGAGCCTCGAAAGATGGGCCTTCAGAACATCGGCAAGCTTTGGGCCATGCACCGCAGCTACATTCTTTTCGTCGGCAAACAATTTGAGGCCGCTTGCTTCGAAAAATGGCACTTCCGGCGGCAGATGGCCTGACGTTTCATATTCGCTCGTCAGCTTCCGGGTCTCGATCTTGCTCGCTTCCACGTCGGGCTGATTGAAGGCATTGATCCCGATGATGGAACCGGCGACGGCGGTGGCGATTTCCCAGCGGAAAAATTCTTGCCCGAGGTTGTAAACATTTTGCAGCGAGATGTGCACGACCGGGTGCCCGGCCTTTTCGATCGCGGCAACCGCGGCATCCTGAGCCTTGTTAGGCCTTGACGCCAGGCGCAGATAAGCGAAAACCCTGTCGTTGCCATAGATCGCGGGTTTGGCGAGCCGCTCGCGATCCACGGGAATAATGCCTTTGCCGATTTTCCCGGTGGATTCAGCGATCAACTGTTCGAGCCACGCGCCGAGATCGGAGATTCCCGGCGATGTGATGATCGTAATTTTGTCCCGGCCATGGTTGGCAGCTACGCCTAGTATCGTTCCTAGAATTACACCTGGATTCAGATCGGCGGCCGAGGACGCATCACACGCCTTCACCATTTCTTCCGTGTTTCTCAAGAATTTTGTGACGTCCAGGCCCATGACGGCTGCCGGAAGCATGCCGAAATTGGAAAGCGCGGAATAGCGGCCGCCGATGCTAGGCAGGCCGAAAAAGATCTTGCGGAATTTGTCAGCTTCCGCCACTTGCTGCATCTTCGAGCCAGGATCGGTGATGGCGATGAAGCGATTGCCGGCTTCCTTTTCGCCGACCTTGGCCTTCACGCGCTCGAAGAAATATTGTTTGTAAATGTTGGGCTCGAGAGTGCTGCCTGACTTGCTCGAAACGATGCAAATGGTCTTCTTGAGGTCCACTTTCGTTTCGATCGCTTTGATTTGGGCGGGGTCGGTGGAATCGAGAACGTGCAGTTCGGGAAAACCTTTGATCCTTCCAAACGTCATGCGCAGAACTTCCGGGCACAAGCTGGAGCCGCCCATGCCCAGCAAGAGCGCATGCTTGAACCGCGCCTTCTTTACATCCCAGGCGATCTGTTTTAGGGCCTCGATAAGGGCGAGTTGTTCTTCCGTAATGGTGAGCCAGCCCAGCCAATTGTTCTCGTCCGCGCGACTCCAGAGCGACGAATCTTTTTGCCACAGACGCGCGACCTTATTATTTTTTTTCCAGTCCTCGAGGGACGCGGTGACCGCGCCCCCAAGCTGCTCCGGCAATTTGTAGGTTTGTGTGTTGACGCTCACGCGCGCACTCCAGCGCTTTTACCCGTAGCGTCCAGCAGGGTCTTGAAGGCGTCCGCGAAAAGCTTGACGCCGTCCACCAGCAGCTTGTCCGTGACTTCCTTCATCGAAATCCCAGCCTTCCCGAGATCAGCCATGGTCTTCGCGGCCGCCTCGACACTTTCAGTCAGGCTGGGGCGCAGCTTGCCGTGATCGCGGAAGGCATCAAACGTCGCGGGCGGAATCGTGTCCACCGTGTCCGCGCCGATCAGTTCTTCGACGTAAAGCACATCGCGATACTTGGGATTCTTGGTGCTGGTGCTGGCCCATAGGAGACGTTGCGTCTGCCCGCCTTTGGCCGCGAGGGCTGTCCACCGCGGGCCGCCGAAAAGTTCCTGATACTTCTTGTAGGTCAGCCTGGCGTTGGCAATAGCAACCTTCCCGCGGATGCTTTCCAGCAGAGCCTTTTGGCCCGCATCCGAAGCGGTCTTGAGCTTTTCATCGATCTTACTGTCAACGAGAGAATCGATGCGGCTTACGAAAAAGCTTGCCACGCTGGCAATGTGGCTGATGTCCTGGCCCTTCGCGGCGCGAGCCTCAAGGGCGGAAAGGAACGCTTCCGCGACGTGCTCGTAGGCGGATTGCGCGAACAGCAGCGTGATATTGATGTTGATCCCGTCTTCGAGAGCCTGGCGTATGGCAGGGAGGCCTTCGGGAGTGCCGGGGATCTTGATCATGATATTCGGGCGATCCACTGCCTTCCACAGGCGGCGAGCTTCCGAGAGCGAAGCCTTGGTATCGAAGCCAAGAAACGGTGAGACTTCCAGGCTGACGTAACCGTCGCGGCGCTTCGAGTCCGTATAGACCGGTTTGAAGATGTCGCATGCGTCCTGGACATCGCGAATCGCGATTTTTTCGAAGACCCCGTTAGCATCCAGGTTCTTCGCGTCCGGAGACGAGAGGACATCGTCGTAGAGATTGCTGCCCGTGATGGCCTTCTCGAAAATGGCAGGATTGGAAGTCATCCCGCGCAGCCCGTCGTTATCAATGTATTTCTTCAATCCGCCCCCGGTGAGCAGGTCTCTGCGAATGTAGTCCATCCAGGGCGACTGTCCGTAGGCGAGCAGCGCTTTCAGCGGATTGGTTCCTGCGCCGGTGGCGATATTGGGAATCGTCGTTGTCGTGGTCATGATGGTTCTCCTTCTGTTCCAAATATATTGTACGCCACGGCAGGGTCGGCGCGCTTTCAGGTCAAATATCAACAGTTTTTCTTACGATTTTAATCCTGCCGCAAACTTTGCTTCCAGCGCTTTCACTTTTCCAAGCCGCCGCGCGTGCCGCTCCTCGTTGGTGAACTTCGCGCCAAGATAAGCCCTCACCAGGTCTTCGGCCAGCTTCGCACCGATCACCCGCGAACCCAGCACGAGCACGTTGATATCGTCATGCTCCACGCCCTGGTGCGCCGAGTACGTGTCGTGGCACATTCCGGCGCGAATCCCAGGCAATTTATTTGCCGCCACGCTCGCGCCCACGCCGCTCCCGCAGATCAGCACGCCGCGCTCGGCCTTGCGGTCCAGCACGGCCCGGCCCACGGCTTCGGCAAAGTCCGGATAGTCAGAAGGATTTTCGTTGAACGCGCCGACATCGAGTACGTCATGCCCCAGCGACCGCAACAGATCGCCTATGGCGGCCTTCAATTGAAATCCTGCGTGGTCCGACCCAATTACCAGCTTCATTGCCGGCTCACTTTCCGAGGACTTCCCTCGCTGCCGCCACGACGTTGTCCACTCCGAAGCCGAATTTCTTCAGCAAGTCCTTCAGCGGGGCCGATGCGCCGAAACTCCGCATCCCGATCGCTTTACCCTTTGTGCCGATGTAGCGTTCCCACCCGAACACGGAAGCCATCTCCACCGAAACCCGCGCGCTTACGCTTGCAGGAAGCACGCTCTCCTTATACGCCGCGTCCTGGCGCTCGAACAGTTCCCACGATGGCATGCTTACGACTCGGACCTTGATGCCAGCCGCATTCAATTTTTCGCCGGCTTCCACGCACAGCGACACCTCGCTGCCACTAGCCATCAGGATCACATCGGGTTTCCCGCCCGGAGCGTCGGCCAAAACGTAAGCACCTTTCGCGACGCCCGAAGCCGGAGCATATTTCGTGCGGTCGAACGTGGGCATGGCCTGGCGGGTCAACACCAGCGTCGAGGGTCCATGCGTGCGTTGCAGAATCACCTTGTAGGCTTCCACGACCTCATTGGCATCTCCCGGCCGCAGAACCAGCATGTTCGGCATAGCGCGCAGCGACGCTACCTGCTCGACGGGTTGGTGAGTCGGGCCATCTTCTCCTACGCCAATCGAGTCATGCGTGAAAATATAGATCGACGGGATCTCCATCAACGCGCCGAGGCGCATGCTGGGCCGCATGTAGTCGCTGAAATTGAAAAACGTCGCGCTGAACGCCCGCAGCTTCGACAGAGTCATCCCGTTCACGATGGCGCCCATGGCGTGTTCGCGCACCCCGAAGTGCACGTTGCGCCCGCGATACTGCTGCGGATAAAACTCTCCCGCACCCTCGAACGTCAGATTCGTTTTGTTGGATTTAGCCAGGTCCGCTGAGCCGCCCATTAGCCACGGGATATTCTTCGCCAGCGCATTCAGCGTTTTTCCCGAGGATTCGCGCGTCGCCATGCCCTTGGGATCGGCAGGGAAGTTCGGCAAATCCTTGTCCCAGCCGTCCGGCAATTGCCCCGTCTCCATGCGGTTCAATTGATCGGCTTGCTGCGGAAACTGTTTTTTGTACTCCTCGAATTTTGCCTTCCACGCCGCGCGCGCTTCGGCTCCGCGTTTTCCCACCCCATTCTTGAATTGATCGTAGACGCCGTCCGGCACAAGAAACTTCGCGTCTTCGGGCCAGCCATAATTTTTCTTCACCAGTTTGACTTCCGCCTCGCCTAGCGGCTCGCCGTGCGCTTCATAGGAATCCTGCTTGTGCGGCGATCCATACCCAATGTGGCTGTCCACCACGATGAGCGTCGGCTGGTCCTTCGTTTTCAGGAAAACCTCGTACGCGCGTCCGAGCATCTCCAGGTCATTCGCGTCCGTGACGTGCGCGACGTTCCACCTGTAGCCCTTAAAACGAGTCTTCACGTCTTCGCTAAACGACCATTCCGCCGGACCGTCCAGCGTCACCCGGTTATTGTCGTAGATCCAGCACAGATTCGACAGGTTCAGGTGTCCCGCCAGGGAAGCGGCCTCGCAACACACGCCCTCCATCAAATCTCCATCCCCGCAAATCGTGTAGACGTTAAAATTGAAAATCTCGAACCCGGGACGGTTAAAATTCTCCGCCAGCCATTTGCTGGCGATCGCCATTCCCACGCTATTGCCGGCGCCTTGTCCCAACGGTCCGGTCGTTGTCTCCACTCCGGTCGTCAAATGCGACTCCGGATGTCCGGGAGTTCTGCTGTCAATTTGCCGGAAGCGCTTGATCTCTTCCATCGAGACGGCGAGATCGTTCGTAACTTCACCCTTGGAATTGACCGACCGCACTCCGCAAAGATGCAGCGTGGCGTACAGCAGCATGGAAGCGTGACCGGCGGACAGCACGAATCGATCGCGATTCGGCCAGGTGGGATCAGCGGGATCGTAGCGTAGAAAGCGCTGCCACAGAGAATAGACCACCGGCGCCAGTCCCATTGGCGCGCCGGGATGGCCCGAATTCGCTTGCTGCACCGCGTCGATCGCCAATGTCCGGATGGTGTTGATGCTCAGTTGGTCGCTGGCCTCGACCCGCTCGGGGTCACCTAGAACGAGGTTCGGTTGGCTCACATTCGCTCCTGTTGCGGGCAGGAGGCACCCGCAGTTCATGGTCAGATTTTAGATGCACCGTGCAGCCGGACGGGCGAATAGATTTTACGTCAAAATGAAATCGCCTGCTCGCCTGAACACCTCCTCCCCGAGGCCCGTATCATAGCCTCGCACAGCTCATCGGGAATCAACACTTCGCGATGCCCACGACAAGAATCTGAAATACGGTGGACAAATCAACCCCAAGAGAAACCCAATTCTTTCTTGCTGAGAACTTAGAACTGACGACTGGAAACCGACACCCTGCCGCAAACGCCGCTCTGCGATTTGATTTGAGCGCTTTCCCCGCGCATGTTACTTTTTCCTATCTGCCCTGCCCGGGTGGCGGAATGGCAGACGCTGAGGACTTAAAATCCTCCGGGGATTTTTCCTCATGTGGGTTCGACTCCCACCCCGGGCACCACTTTGCAAGGACTCAATTGATTGTTTGCGGAACCGGCAGGATCGTTTCCAGCCGCCGGTAGTCATCAGAGTGGCTACCTGTTTGAACGAGGCGATCCACGGGAAGGGTACGGGCTTCAGATTCCGAATTCACTGTCGCAAAGGATCATTTTGATATAACTTGTGTTCGCTGGCGAAAGGAGGCCCCTATGACTCCGAACCGCCTGATCTCAATCACATTTCGATGTTTGATTTCCGCACTGCTCGCCCTCTGGGTTGTTTCTCCCAACGCGCAAGCCCAGAGCGCCGCCACCGCCATCAACGGCGTTTACAACGGCACTTACACCTGTGCGCTAGGCCCGAGAACTCTGAAGCTTTCTCTGCTGGCATCGGGCAATGGATCATTGACCGGCGTGTTCACGTTCTATCTGCCGCCCACTTCCCACACCCAGGCTTTCAGCTATAGCATGAGTGGAACGCTCGACGCGGCGTCCGGAAAATTCAAGTTAGATCCGGTCAAATGGGAAGTTCCGCCGCCCGGAGGCTATGCAATGGTGGGAATGGACGGCGCGTTCGATCCCGGCACCGGACAGGTTTCGGGCAAGATTACTTACGGGAGCTGCGGCACCTTCCAGGCGACGCGGGACCAGGCCGCGTCGGCAAACATCGCCAGCGTCATCGCTCCTCAAAAAGCGGCAGGAGCCGCGCAGCCGGTTCCAAAAACTGCCGCCCCCGCGACTGCCGCGCCCGCCCCGCAGTCCCCGGCCACCTCCATCACCGGCGTCTACATCGGCACCTACACCTGCAACGGCGGCCCTTCAAAACTCAAGGTCTCTCTCATCGGCGCACCCGACGACACTTTGGCCGGATTTTTCATTATTGATCTGCCCTACGACGGTCGCCGGTTCACCTACAAGCTCACCGGAAGGGGGACACACCAGTTCTTCCTCGACAGTGTCCCCTGGGGACCCGAGCCGCCGGCCGAATATACGATGTCGCGATTGACCGGCAGATACAATCCCGGTTCCGACCTGCTCCGCGGGTACGTCACCAGTAGGTTCTGCAGTGACTTTTGGGGCGAGCGGGACAAGTCCGAGTCGCCCGAATCGATAGCCGCGGCGATGCGGACACCGCCGGTAGCGAGTCCATCCCGGCCGCCCCCCGCCGAACCCAGCGCCGCCGCGATAAAGGCCGCCCTGCCTCCGCCGGCGCCCCCCAACGGCCTCGTCCGCAAATCAAGAGCCTACTGGGACGAGTATCGGTATGACCTCACCCGGCAAGTCTTCGACGGAGGCTTCGGCAGCGACATCGATTCCGACAAGGATTTCCGGCTCCTCTTCAACACTTATGTTGAGATGTATTCGAAGCATTGCCGTGCCTATCTCCCCGCCCAGCACGTAACCATAGGGGTCACTCAGGTCATCGAGAAGACGGATCGCAACGGCAACACCACCAGGCAGCAACAAGGCCAGACCGCGATGGTCGAAGTCGATTCCCGCTTTGCCCCGTCCTATCGCGAGTTCGGCCAGGCCGTCACGACACCTGGGGAGACTCTCGCCGGAGCCCTCGCTATCTCCTCCGGCAGGGTCAGCTTTAGCGACTACTTCAGTTCAAGCGTCGAAGTTGACAAATTCTTCGCAAAGGAAGCCTGCAACAGCGCGGCCATGCACCAGCTCAACGAAAATCTCCTGCGAGCGGCGACCAAGGAGCGTTCGCTCCAACAGGCGGGTGCCACCATCCCCGGCGCAGCGGCCGAAACCGACAAGTCTCTTCCCCCGGGGCGCTTCGCGCGCTTTGTGGATGGCTGCAACGGGTTTTTTCGCGAGCCGGCGAACTCCAGGCATAGGCCTGCGAACGCTTGGTGCAGGTGTCTTAGTGAGCAGTATCGAAACGTGATGACCCCCGAGGAGGAATCCCGGTACGCCAACGATTTCCAGCGTCTCTTCCTTTGGGAGATCGCGCAGCCGCATTCAACCGACCCAGCATGGCGGCGGCTTCACCCGGCATGCGATCGATGCGCACAATAGGTTGGGGACCTTGAGTGTTGACGCGCGCCGCCAATACAGGAGCTTTTATGAACGCATTTAACAAATCTCTGGCAGCTACTTTCCTGTCTGTGGCCATGCTTTTCACAAGTGCGGCGCAGGCGATGGAAATTATACAGTTCGATCAGATGGCGGCCCAGGACCGGCAGGGTTTCCTGAATTCTCTGCCAAAAGCCGCCGAAACGGTTCTGGAGCAGGAGGGCCGCAGCGCCGATGCCTTGAAAGTCCACCAGCTTTTTAATGAAATTCGTCCCGGCGACGTGATGTCGTTTGGCGAAATAGAACTTGAAGAAAATCTGGCCAGCGCGCGCGTTCGCGATGCAGAGAAGCACGCCAAGAACCACGATGCGCCGCGGGTACAGGTTGAGGTCGCTCTGGTTGAGACTTTGAGCAAGAACGGTGTTGAAATAACGCCTGACTTTGTTAGATCCTTTATGCAGCTGACCGGCACTTTCAAGCCCAAATTCCCGCCGCAGACAAAAGACGTAAAGAAGAAAGACGACAAGAAGAAGAATTAACTCGCAAACCTGCCCGACAAAGCATGCCGGGCAGTTGACGACTTAAAATCCTCCGGGGATTTTTCCTCATGTGGGTTCGACTCCCACCCCGGGCACCATTCCCTTTTGTTTTCGTGGCCCTACGGGCCTCCTTTCGTCAGTGTGACTGAACTCGTATCCCGCGGCGTGCCAAAGTAGGCGAACATCAGCCGATCAATGTTGTCTGGCGCCCCTTGCGGTGCTTGACACGCTGCCGATAACGCCGAGTTTGATCGGAGCGCTTCTCTTTGCCGGACTTCGTTGTGCGGTATCTCTGCTGTGCCTTCCATCTCGACCATTTCCGCACCGCCTTCCGGCATTCCGCGCTGCACTGGCGCTGGTTCGACTGCCGCGGATGAAAGGACGGTCGCATCCTTTCAGCAGACAGCAACGCATCCTCGGCCGGCGGGCTGATCGCTTGCGCCGACCTTCTTGATTTTCGTGATGGCTTTTGTTAGATTTTCGGGAGGGCCCATGGGAGGTGATGACTCCCAGAAGCTCAGGCCCTGGAGGGGAACTACCGCAGCGCCTTTGACCGTGGTACAGGTAGTTCACATTCTCTGGAGCGGTGAGTGCTTAAGTAATCGCGGTGGAAACCCTCTCAAAATCGTGGCGGATTGTTTACGGGACTCCATGGCCGTTCAGGGCCTTAAGGATGATCGTCCGATAATGAGCGGCCATGACTCGCTGACCAAGCGACTCTGCCAGGTTTCACCATACGCCGCCCGCATCGAGCCGATCATCGATCTGATCCCGGAGATCATGGAGCGGAACGAGCAACTCCGCCCTTTATGGACGGGGTGGCGACAAAATGCGACGCCTGATCTGACGCCGCGGCAATATTTCACTCGGTCTGAAATTAAGGTGCTTTGCGATTTTGTGGAGTACCTGTATTTTGCCAGCGATGTCTTTGCGCGCTCAGCCCGGGGACGCTGACGATGCTTCGCGCGAAGTTCTGCGTGATCGGCACCGGCGCTGGCGGGGGCATCCTCGCCTACCGTCTGGCGAAGGTGGGTGCCGATGTGCTGGTCATCAACTCAGGCGGTATTCCAGCGCAATCCGAATTTCAAAACGAGCTGAGCCCTGAACAAAAGAGCCACTTTGAAATAGGCCCACATACCACTTTCCCGGTCAGGCCGGAAATCTCTATCGTTCATTCGCTCCTCGCGGACGCCCGTAGCCGGAGCTCCATGGAATGTCCACGGGAAGGCGGATTCCATCACTACCAAATTCACCACGTCAATGGCTTGCAGAACCTCTGGAATGGGATCTGCCTGAGGTATTCAGAGGACGACTTTGCCAACCGCCACTCCTATAGTGAGGACTGTCGGTGGCCGATTTCTCTGGGCGATCTTGCCGATCACTATTCTGAGGTCGAGCGGCTCGCATTGGTGGTTGGTGAGCGCAACGGTTTGCGTCAATTTCCGGACGGATCCTTTCTCGCGCCCCGCGGCGCCAGACAAGTTGACCGCGTTTTCATCGACAGCAACGCCGGTTCGCTCGGCCCGGATCTTTTCTTTTTGGAGAACAGGAAAGCCGTCGACTTGCGGCCGGATTCTACGCAAAAGTGCGTGGCCTGCGGCAATTGCGGGCGCGGGTGCCGTTCCGGCAGCGTCTATAAATTCTCAACGCGTCTCCTGCCGGAGATAAGTGCGCTGCCGAATTTTCGGCTGCTCGAGCACACCAGAGCCATCAAACTGACCGCCGTCGAGGGTGACAGTGGGGAGGGGTTCTCGATCTCCCATGTCGTGGCGATCGACGAACGCACCCAGCAGATCGTCGAGATTGAAGCGGACGTGGTCATCGTCTGTTCAGGCGCCATCGAATCGCCGCGGCTGCTGCTGAACTCGTTCGCCGACGACCGGAGCAAAGCCGAGCAGGTCGGCGAGTTTTTGCAGGATAGCCCGCGTGCGGTCGTCGGCACCAGTCTCTTTAGATTGTGGTTCAGGCCGGCGAACGAAGACCGCGGTTATGGCGATCACATCTTGCTGGGCGGTCAGATCAAGGATTCCCAAGGGAAACACTTTCCATTCGTGGGCCAATTCTGGTCGGATTTCATGAAGGTTCCCTATTATCTGGCCGAAATACCCCGGTTGCCCCGATTCCTGGTGGAAACGATTTCCCGGCAAGTCTTTAAGAGCACGGTGACGTTGGTGATGTTCAGCCCGGCCGTTCCGCAGCGAAAGAACAAGGTCGTTTTGGCCGATGGAGTTGATCATTTCGGACAACGTCAGGTGCGTATCGAGTACGAAACGTCAGAGATCGAGACCGACCACGGCCGGCAGCTGGCCGCGCTGGCCCGCCGAATGCTAAGGAAAGCCAGCGGTTACATCGCGGATGACGCCGGGTCTCCTCCGGGATCAGGCATTCATTACGTGGGCACCTGCCGAATGGCCGCGGACCCGAAAGGCGGCGTGGTGGACAAGGACCTGAAGTATTTCAAGAGTAAGAACCTTTATGTATGTGACGGTAGCGTGATCCCAGTTCTCAGCGAGAAGCACCCCACGCTTACAATCATGGCGCTGGCCGATCGCTTGGCGGAGCGCTTGATTAAGACTTACATCTAACGCGGTGAAATCCGAAATGTCAAGAATCGTTCTCGGCACCGATTGGATGATTGCTGTGCCGAATCATGCGTCTTGGAATATCGCTCCGACAAAGCGCGCAGAGGCCATTCTGAACGGCGCCGTTGAGATGGGCATCAACTCGTTCGATACGGCCAGGATGTACTGGAGCGAAGGGGTTGTCGGGCGCTTTGTCAGGAAGCATCCGTTGGGGCGCGGCGCTTTTCGGATCATCTCGAAGGGCGGACACCCGAGCCGTTTCACGCCGCTGACGCGGAAAAGGCTATTGCGCGAACTGGACGATTCGTTAAGAGCCCTTGGCACCGATTACATCGACCTCTATCTCTTGCACTATGATGATCCGCGAGTTCCCGCGCGGGCGATCGCCGATTGGAGCATTGAACTCTTAAGATCCGGGAAGGTCCATAATGTCGGATATTCCAACGTCTCTCTTGCCAGGCTCAAGGAGTTTCGGGCCTACTTGCGGGAGGCAAACGTCGTGCCATGGGTGAGCAATGAATTTAACGCTCTCCCGGCCAAAGATGGGGAGCGGTGGAAGGGTGCGCAGAACATTTCCCGCGACGGGACATATGTGGACTATCTTCGGGAAAACGGTCTTCCTTTCCTTGCCTACTCACCACTGGGGCGCGGCGGCCTAAAGAGATGTATTGACCGCCGCTTGGCTGAACGCAAGCCGGAGGACGAGCGAAGGATAAGTCGGCTCATATCTCTCGGCCAGAAGTATAGCGTTCCGCTGTCGGCTATCGCGCTCAATTACATATTGCAAACCGCGCCGAATTTTCACGCGGTCGTGGGAACGTCAAAACTCGATCACCTGAATGAAGACATGCGCGCCTTGACATTCCAAATGAGCGAGGGCGACCGGGACGGCTTGGCTTTCCCTTCATGCTCTTGCTGAAGCGGCGAAGGACCGGCAGCCGGTCCTTCGCCAAAATCGCATCGGCAGTAGCATAACGAAAAGGATCAACCACGCTGATGCGCTGAGGCAAGACATAGGCAGCCTCAATGTGAGATTATCCGATGGCGTCATCAACTACACACAGGGCTGTATAACTTCCTTTCAACCTTCTCGGGCACCCACTTTCTGACTCCACGCAGCGTCACGGTTCAACTTCGCTGTCAGTTCTGAAGTGCCGCCGGTGGAGCCGGGCGGAGCCATTACTGTGCAATCGCGACTTCTTCAGCGCTGGCCGCGCTTTATCCTCCGTGAACCGTCATGCGTGGAGGCCTTGGGTTTTGGGGAAGGGAAGTAAGTAGACTTGATCTGATTAACTTACACAGTTTCTTGCACACCTTCACATAAATCAGACGTTAACATACATAGAATCATATAGTTCCAGAAACTATCTAGGGACTTAAAATCCTCCGGGGATTTTTCCTCATGTGGGTTCGACTCCCACCCGGGCACCAACTCGCCTCGAAACAAGCTACTCAGGCTTCCGTTTCCAAAACCAATAGGCACGACGGTGCCGTTGAAAGCCCGACGCGCTCCACCGCATCATGTGAGCCACGAGGCGATCGCCACTTCCATTAGTGATTGTCTTGAGGACCGCGATGCGGCTAGAATCTCAGGGTCAAAGACCTTGGGTATCAACGGGGGGATTTTACAGCGCACGATGTGTGTAAGCGTTTACATTAGGCGGCTTTACTTGGATTTTGCCCCGGTTTCGTGAGTTTGCCACGAATGGATCGATAGGCTGGTCCCGAAAACCGAGAAATGTGCAGGAAGGCAAGGTCGGCTCGAGTTCGTGTTGCCCAGACAAGGGCGCTCACTGTGGAGAATCACGCGGTAAATGAAACCCAGAATTGAGAGATTGAGATGAGGGTTAAACAATGAGAGGCGGCTCCTTTCGGCTAGCGAACTTGATTCCTCTGTTCTTGCTGGTGCTGTGCTTGATTCTTGCGTTACACGGGAAATCGGCCGCGCAGGAACGCGCCCACAAGGAGCCTCCGACTCCCGGGCCCATGCTTGCTCAGGGCACGATTACTCTCGATATTCCAGAATTTACCCTCAACCTTGTTCGTTCGTCGCAGACCGTCGCCGCCCTCAAACCTAAGGTGGCTCCCGAATTCGATTTCACGCCCGGCGATCTTCTCGTCGAGCGCTCGAAGGATGGCTACTACCACTTGGGCGACCTGAACCTGCGCGTGCGAATGGGCAACTCAGGCGGCGACTGGAAAAATTATTCGACTGCCGTTGCCCGCCAACCCGTGATTACGCTGGCTCCATCCGGAGGAGCGTTGGCTGCCGCCGACCTCTCACCGACGCTCCCAGCAGACATTCCACTGCAAATCTCGCGCACCTGGGCGCTCGAGGAAGGCAAGCTTGTCCTGCGTTTCACGCTGAGGAACAAAATGTCCGAGAGGGTTCAGATCGGCGCGCTGGGCATTCCCATGATCTTTAACAACGTACTGAATGACCGCTCGTTGGAAGAAGCCCATGCCAAATGTTCTTTCTACGATCCCTACATTGGCGAGGACGCCGGCTACCTCCAGGTCACCCGGCTCAACGGTCATGCGCCGGCGCTGTTGGTGGTGCCCGATGGCAAGACTCCCTTCGAAGCTTACGGGCCAATTTTGAGTAAAGGAAGGCCGCGCAGTCGCGGCCCGGAGCCAATATTTACTGACCCCACGCCGCGTTGGGTCACGTTCGAAGGATTCTACGATTGGATGGTCCACACTCAGGCTTTTGCAGAAAATGAGTGGAAGAACGCTCAGCAGTGGAATCCGCCGACTTCGATTACCCTCGCCCCTGGGGAATCGAAAGCCTATGGACTCAAATTCGTCGTAGCCGATTCGATCCGGGATATAGAGCAAGCGCTTACAGAGAGCCATCGTCCGGTAGCCGTCGGCGTTCCCGGTTACGTGCTGCCGATGGATATCGATGCGCGACTGTTCTTAAAATACACCAATATCGTCAAGTCGATAGCCGTGGAACCCCCTGGAGCCATTACGATCGTCGAAGGAAAGTCTTCGACCTCAGGGTGGAAGGCATATGAGCTAAAAGGCGAGACCTGGGGCCGCGCGCGACTAACCATCGCTTACGAAGACGGGCTGGTTCAGACTATTCAATATTTTGTGGTGAAGCCTGCCGCACAGACCGTGGCGGACATGGGCAGTTTTCTGACCACCAAGCAATGGTTTGCCGATCCTAAGGATCCCTTCCACCGCGGTCCCTCCGTCATGAGCTACGATCGTGAGACCAACCAGATCGCCATGCAGGACAGTCGTGTTTGGATTGCTGGCCTAAGCGACGAGGGCGGCGCGGGTTCCTGGCTCGCCTCCGTCATGAAAGAACTCGGCCAGCCCAACAAGGAAGAGCTCGACAAGGTTCAGCAGTTTGTTGACGGTGTGCTGTGGGGCGGCCTGCAATTCAAGGATGGGGCGCATCAATATGGCGTGCGCAAGAGTCTCTTCTACTATCAGCCCGATCAGATGCCGCCGAATTACTATCGCGGCGATTTCGATTGGGGAAGCTGGACGAGCTGGAACAAGCAGGCGTCAGAGCACGTAGATCGCTCCTACAATTATCCTCACGTTGCCGCGGCCTACTGGGTGCTCTATCGCCTGGCGCGGAACAATCAAGGCCTCGTTACCAATCATCCTTGGGACTGGTATCTCGCGCATGCGTATGAAACATCCATTGCGATGACCAAATTTGCTGACGGTCTCGCCGTTTTCGGACAGATGGAAGGCAGTATTTTTGTTCAGATCTTGTCTGACCTCAAACGCGAAGGGCTGACCACGCAAGCGGAGAATCTCGAAGCCAAGATGCGCGCGCGCGCCAACCGTTGGAAAGCCGAAGCGTATCCCTTCGGCAGCGAAATGCCCTGGGACTCCACCGGCCAGGAGGAAGTCTATGCCTGGATGAAGTATTTCGGTTATCGGGACAAGGCCGACGTGACTCTCAATGCGGTTCTGGGGTACGACCCCGCCATCCCGCACTGGGGTTACAACGGAAGCGCGCGCCGCTATTGGGATTTTGTTTTTGCCGCCAAGTACACTCGCCTCGAGCGGCAGCTTCATCATTACGGTTCGGGTCTCAATGCCATCCCTGTGCTTGCGGAATATCGCGAGCACCCTGGCGACTTTTATCTCTTGCGCGTCGGCTACGGCGGGACGATGGGAGCGCTCACTGATATTGATCGCGAAGGGTTTCTAGCGCCCGCATTTCATTCCTTTCCCGACATGCTCAGAGTCGATCCGCTCTCTGGCGACAATGGACCGAATTTCTTCGGCCATGCTTTTAACACCGCGACCTACATCGTCCATCATCCCGAATTCGGTTGGGTGGCGTTCGGCGGCAACATGAAAGTCGAAGGCAATACAGTTAAGGTCACCCCGCTCGATTCTTTCCGCACGCGTGTTTACGTGGCACCCGCGGGACTGTGGCTGACATTGGATGCCGGAAAGTTTGAGGGCGCGGAGGTTGACTCGAAGAACGGCGCCGTTCGTGTCGGACTTAGTGCGTCCACGCAGTTCACTGCGGTGGCTCGCCTGCGCATTGAGCAGCCGGCCAAGCTGCGGGGCGTAGGAACCTATCATCCGGCTAGGACGCTGAAGATCGAACGAGAAGCTTACGTCGTCCCGCTCGAAAAAGGCACGACTTGGGTTGAGCTAATCGCTGGTCAGTAGGGCGCGACGTCCGGCCGATTTCGAATTGCTACAACAATGATCGGAATTTCCAGGAAATAAAACTCGCGACGGAGACGCCATGGATAAACAACCAGACCGCCGGCAAGTCTTGAAAGGTGTAGCCGTTGCTTGTGCAGCGCTGCTCTTGCCCGGAAAAGAAGAAGCTGCGGAGCCAAGTCTTCGAGTCGCCGGTCAAGATGTCGAGATCCAGGTAGCTCCAGTCAGCGAGCACACCGCGCGGCTCACTATTTTTCCGGTCAAGCACGCGCTCGATGATGGCCAAGGGATGGCCGTCGCTGGAGATGGCTCGCTCGTGCGGGACACCTGGGGTCCGCCTGTCGCGAAACTGCGCAGCCTACCTCGCGCGCGAACCGTCAAGGTGGGCAACCTAAGAGTGAAGATTTCTTCGGATTGTCTAGCCTTCGCTATGGAATCGGTGAAGGGCGTGGTGCTCCAAAATCTGAGCGTAAACAAGGACACAGGCGTCGTGTCTTTCGCGACAGGCAACTCGCCGTTGCTCGGACTTGGAGAGGGCGGTCCGCAATTTGACCGACGCGGGTCCACCGACCGCATGCACAGCGGCCAGGGAGGCTATCGGCTGCAAACGCATGGCGGGCGCGTTCCCATCCCCTGGCTCATCGGCACGGCTGGATGGGCAATGTTCATTCACCAACCCTTTGGCACATTTGACTTTACCGGAGCAGAAAGCAAGTTCCAGCCGCCAAGCCCGGATGACGCGCTTCCTCTCGACATCTTTTTCATCGCTTCGAGCGAGCCCGCAACGATCATGGCCGAATACGCGCGTCTGACCGGCTACGCTGAGATACCCCCGCTCTGGAGCTTCGGTTATCAGCAGTCTCACCGCACGCTTGCTAGCCGCGAGGAAATTATCGCCGAGGCGAAAACATTTCGGGAAAAGAAATTGCCCTGCGACACGCTGATTTACCTCGGAACCGGATTTTGTCCCTCCGGATGGAATACCGAAAACGGCTCATTCGAATGGAACTCTAAAGTGTTTCCTGATCCCAAGGAAATCCTCGATGAACTCCACAAAGAAAATTTCCGCGCCGCGCTCCACGTGGTAATCAAGACTAACAGACTCAGTGGGACCGTACACGATCCCTGCGAGCCAGGTTGTGTCGACCAGCAAAAAGCATGCTGCCACTGGGATGCGCACCGCGAAGACTTTGCCATGGGCGTCGATGGCTGGTGGCCGGATGAAGGCGATCCGCTCGACATCGCCTCGCGGCTCGTCCGCAATCGAATGTATTGGGAAGGCCCGCAGCTCGAAAGGCCAAACGAACGGCCATTTGCGCTGCACCGCAACGGTTACGCCGGCATGCAGCGCTACGGCTCATTCCTGTGGTCTGGAGATGTCTATTCCACTTGGGAGACCTTGAAGGTTCACATTCCCATCGCCGTCAATACTGCGCTCACGGGCATTCCGTACTGGGGAACGGACATTGGCGGGTTTGTGCCAACGAAAGAATTCACCGCGGAGTTGTATCTGCGCTGGTTCCAGTTCGGTGCATTCTGCCCACTCTTCCGTTCCCATGGCCGGAACTGGAAGTTGCGCCTTCCATGGGGTTGGAATACCGGCGATTCCGGACCGCTCGAGATCAACAATTACAACGGCGCCGCCATCCCTGATTCGAGCCAACTCCACAATCCGCAAGTCGAGCCGATCTGCCGCAAATACCTGGAACTGCGTTACCGACTGCTGCCTTATCTTTACAGCGCCGTGCGGGAATGTGCCACCACAGGCATGCCCATCCTGCGCGCGATGTGGCTCCATTATCCCGACGATCCCAAGGCGGTCGCGTGCGGGGACCAATACCTGTGGGGCCGGGATCTGCTGGTCGCGCCCGTCGTCGAGGAGGGTGCGGCGTCGCGCAGAGTCTATCTTCCGCGTGGTGCTTGGTACGATTTCTGGAGCGGCGAACGCTTAGAGGGTGGAGCGGAAATCAGCCGGAAGGTCGACCTCGAGACGATGCCGCTCTTTGTGCGCGCGGGGACAATTCTGCCTCTCGGTCCTGTCAAACAATACGTCGAGGAGAAAGTGGATCAGTCCCTTTCCATTTCGATTTATCCCGGCGCTGATGCTTCGTTCTTGCTGTACGAAGACGACGGCAGCTCCTTCGACTACCGTAAAGGCAAGTGGATGGGTATGCAGATAGCGTGGCAAGATGCCCGGCGCGTGCTGAAGCTTTCCTTGGCCAACGGCTCGCGCATTCTGCCGCCGCTGCGGCGGAGTATGGAAGTTAAACTCGGCCAAAGTACGCGCGCCGTCGTTTTCGACGGGCATCCTGTCGAGGTGTCCCTCTAAACGAGAGCTTGCCTTTGCGATGTAAAGGAAGGGAGAACAAACGTGAAATTGAAAATATCCGGATATCTACTCGTCGCTGGATGTTGTTTGACGCTGGCGCTGCCTCTTGCGGCCCAGGACAAGAATCTAGCACTGACGCCGCCCATGGGCTGGAACAGTTGGAATCATTTCGCCGCAAGGGTGGACGACAAGGCGGTGCGCGCGGCGGCTGACGCCATGGTCGCCAGCGGCATGAAGGACGCCGGATACGTCTACATCAATATTGACGACACGTGGGAAGCGAAGCGCGATGCGCAAGGATGGATCCAGCCGAATGAAAAATTCCCAGACATGAAGGCTCTTGCGGATTATGTCCACAGCAAAGGATTGAAGCTGGGCATCTATTCGTCTCCTGCGGCGAAGACCTGCGCCGGCTTTGAAGGCAGCCTGGGCCATGAAGAACAGGACGCCCAGACCTATACGAAATTGGGAATCGACTATCTGAAGTACGACTGGTGCAAGTCGAGCGGCAGCCTTGATGAAATGAAAATTGCTTACACTAAGATGCGCGATGCGCTCAAGAAGACAGGACGCCCCATCGTTCTGAGCCTCTGCCAGTATGGCTGGAACAAGGTTTGGGTCTGGGGTGAGTCGGTCGGCGGCAATCTGTGGCGCACCACTGGTGACATCACCGACGACTACCGGGTTATGGCGGAAATTGGATTCAATCAGAACGGCCTGGAAAAATATGCCGGCCCGGGCCATTGGAATGATCCCGACATGCTCGAAGTTGGCAACGGAGGCATGAACGACGACGAGTACCACACGCACATGAGCCTCTGGGCCATCCTCGCCGCTCCTTTGATTGCCGGAAACGATCTCTCCAAAATGACGCCGTACACCGTTGAACTGCTGACGAATCGAGAAGTTCTCGCCGTTGACCAGGACCCGCTGGGCAAGCAGGGTTATCGGATCGCTCAGGAAGGTCCATTCGAGGTCTGGACGAAGCCGATGGCCGATGGCAGCAAAGTCGTGGGCTTGTTTAACCGCCAGCGATTCGCCGAAGAGATGGCTGTCGATTTTTCGCAGATTGGTATCACTTCCGAAGCGGTGGTCCGTGATCTTTGGCTTAAGAAGGATGTGGGGACCTTCAAGGACAAATTCAGCGCCTTTGTGCCAAGGCACGGGGTGGTGCTCGTTCGGATCAAAGCGAAGTAAGTGAAACGCTCTTTGCAGAAAGAGCGGAAAAAGTGACCGGAGAGCGCGTCCGGAAGCTCGAAGCGGAGCGCCTTGTAAATCGATCTTAGTTAAAGCCGCGGCAGCGTCTTCGTCACGCCCCGCTTCGAGGTGGCTATGAACAAGCTCAACAGCGAGGCTGAAGTCCAGAGTTAGAGGGTTGCGGGTTTTCGAGGGCCCGCGTCTGGCGGGCAACGCCGGTGGATTCACGAACAACGAGTTCCGGATCAACCAGGATTTCCTGCCCGGTCAATCGGTCAGAGGCCTTATCAGGAACGAGATTGCTAAAAATGGTTTGACCGATTCGTTCGCGAGGGATATGAACAGTAGTGAGCGCCGGCGAGCAAAACTCCGCCAGCCTGATGTTGTCGAACCCGGTCACTGATACATCCTCGGGCACGCGGATCCCTTGATCGCGCAGATGGCGAAGGACCCCTACGGCCATAAAGTCGTTGACGCAAAGGATTGCAGTAGGCTGAAAGCCCGACGAAAGTAATTGTCGAGCTGCTTGACGTCCGCCCTCCAATCCGTCCGCCCCCGCGACAATTTGCGCTTCCGCATTTGGAGCAAGGCGGCCTACTGTTTCCAGGAAGGTCTTCCTACGCTCGCTGATGGGTCCCAAAGTCGAATGATGGCCCAAAAAAGCCATCCGTGTATGGCCGAGCGAGTGCAGATACTCGACGATCTTCTTCATCCCTTTTCGATAGTCGACACGCACGTTTGTGATGTTTTTTTGCGGCGTTCCGACATCGTAAAAGACAATGGGAATCTTGGTGTCGGTGAGCACCTGCATGAGGTGCGAGTCCATCTCGGACACGATGGCCGCGAGGCCGGCCACACGCCAGCCAATCATCAATCGCACGCTGGAAACGAGCTGCTCCGAGCTATAGTCCGTGTTGGCGACAACTACTTCGTAGCCTCGCGCGTGAGCGGCGGACTCAAGTGCGCGGTAGATATCGAAGAAAAACGGATTCTCCATGTTGGACACGAGAATTCCCAGTGTGCGGCTCTTGCCCCTGGCCAAAGATCGCGCATGGAGATTGGGATGATATTTCAATTCCTCCGCGGCTTTGAGGACACGCGCTCGAGTCGAGTTCTTAACCACGTTTAGGTTATTAAGAACGCGGGAAACCGTGGCCGTCGAAACGCCCGCCCTCTTGGCAACTGCATCCAGGTTTCGTAGATCGGCATTCTTGGCTTGCAACATGATCTCCGGGAGGTTTGCGCAGGCTCGATTCTAACGGGATGCGCACGCTTACTCAAGCGGAGTGCCCCCAAACCACGGTCGTGCCCCCAGGATGCCATCGAGCGAAAGAGTTCGCAAGCGCTTGCAGCGGAAGCTTGCAGGGCTGGTGTTGACACTTTGCTTTTTTCTTGACACTCAGAGAGACATGGGAATATCTTCCGTATGCAAGCGGTTACATCGGACTTGCTCGGCCATGTACTGCGACACCAAGCAGCCGTCCATCGAGACTGAAATGACATTTCCCTTTTTTCTAAGATCTGGAAGGGTTTGTTTTTCCTCGCGTGTCCAAACATGTTAATCCTCGGCGTTTACACCTATCAGTGTTTCCAGCGGGAAGTGGGGTTATGAGACCAAAACACAAGATGACGCTCGGGATGATCGTGGGAAATCGCGGATTCTTCCCCGATCATTTGGCGCGTGCCGGCCACCAAGAGATGAAGGCAGCACTGCAAACGGCGAGCGTTGACGTCATCGCGCTGACGGAAACAGAATCAAAATTTGCTGCGGTGGAAACGCGGCAGGAGGCAGCGCGGTGCGCCGCGCTCTTCGCACGGCATCGTGAAGCAATCGACGGAATAGTTGTCACCCTGCCCAATTTTGGCGATGAACGAGCCATCGCCGAAACGCTGCGCCTAGCGGGCCTGCATGTGCCGGTCCTGATCCAGGCGACGCCCGATACCCCCTCGCGCATGACCATTCGCGATCGGCGCGACAGTTTTTGCGGCAAAATGTCGGCCTGCAACAATCTCTCGCAATACGGCATCCCGTACTCGTTGACCACCCTTCATACCGAACAGCCGCAGTCGGACGCCTTCCGCAAGGATCTCGAATGGTTTCTCGCCGTCTGCCGGGTTGTGAAAGGACTGCGCCGGCTGCGGATTGGCGCCATCGGCGCACGCCCCGCAGCCTTCAACACCGTTCGCTATAGCGAAAAGATCCTGGAAGCCAATGGCATCTCGGTGGAAACGATCGATCTTTCCGAGGTTCTCGGCCGCATTGAGCGCATGAAGGACGATGCTTCCGATGCACAGCAAAAACTCGCTTCTATCCGTCGCTACGTCTCCACGCAGGGAATCCCGGACGGCGCGCTGCTCAAGATGGCCAAGCTCGGCGCGGTCATTGATGGCTGGATGAAAGAAACCGAAGTGACCATCAGCGCGATTCAGTGCTGGACCGCGCTCGAGGAGTACTTCGGCGTTGTGCCTTGCACGGTCATGAGCATGATGAGCAACGACGGCTTGTCCAGCGCCTGCGAAGTGGATATCGCCGGCGTTGTCGGAATGCACGCGCTGCAACTGGCTTCCGAGACTCCCAGTGCGCTCCTCGATTGGAACAACAACTATGCCGATGACCCCGACAAAGCAGTTTGCTTTCACTGCAGCAATCTCCCGAAGCATTTCTTCAAAGACGTTCGAATGGATTTTCAGGAAATCATCGCCAGCACGGTCGGCAAAGAAAACACCTTTGGAACCTGCGTCGGCCAGGTGAAAGCCGGCCCCATGAGCTTTGCGCGTTTTTCGACGGATGACCAGCAGGGGAAAATCCGTGGTTACGTGGGCGAAGGCGCGTTTACCGACGATCCTCTCGAGACCTTCGGCGGTGCAGGGGTGGTCCGCATTCCCTGCCTGCAAAAACTTCTTCGCTACATCTGCGAGAACGGATTCGAGCATCACGTGGCGGCGAATTTCTCCACGGTCGCCTCCGCCGTTCACGAAGCCACTACCCGCTACCTCGGCTGGGACATCCACTGGCACAAGCCTTGAGTGGCCTCGCCGCGGGGCACAGAAGGAACACAATGGGCTTAAAGTTATCGCGCCGGCAGTTTGTCGGGAGCACTACGGCACTCTCACTCTTGGCAATCATTCCCAGGGGCTTGCTCGCGGCTTCGTCGTCGGCGCAGAAGATGGTCGTGCGATCAGACGCGGAGATTGGGGCCGTCCGGCCAGAATTTCACGGACATTTCGCGGAGCATCTGGGGGCTTGCATATATGGCGGTTTGTGGGTCGGGAAGAAATCGCCCATTCCCAATATCGACGGATACAGGAAGCAGGCCGTCGAGTACCTCAAAGAACTTGGTGTCCCAGTGTTGCGCTGGCCCGGCGGATGTTATGCCGACGATTACCACTGGCGTGACGGCATCGGGCCGATGGAGCAGCGCCCCAAGCGAGTGAACATTCATTGGGGAGGTTATATTGAGGATGGGAGTTTCGGCACACATGAATTCATCGGGTTGTGCCGCTTGCTTGGCGCCGAACCGTATCTGGCCGGCAACGTCGGCAGCGGTTCCCCGCGGGAGTTGCGCGAATGGATTGAGTACTGCAATATGCCGTCGGGAAGTACCCTTGCGGAAGAACGCATAAAGAACGGTGCTGCCGAACCTTTCCGCGTGCGCTACTGGGGCGTCGGCAATGAAAACTGGGGATGCGGCGGATGGATGCGTCCCGAAGTCTACGCCAATCTGTACCGGCAATTCTCCGTGTACCTTCGCGAATACGGCGGCACCGGGCCGTTTCTCGTGGCCAGCGGTCCCAACGGAAATGATCGGCGTTGGACGCGCGGTTTCATGGACACGCTCGACGGCGGCGTTCCGGGCGGTCTTTCCATGCATTATTACGAGGGTGGCCCAGACCGTTCCACGGAATTCAGCGCCGACCACATGAGTCAGCAACTGTCGATATTTAAAAAAGTGGAAGATGCCGTTGTGGAACAACGAGCAATCCTTGACGGTTACCGCGACGGACGCAAAGTGGGTTTAATCCTGGACGAATGGGGCGTGTGGGACAAAATCCCAGAGACAGATGAGAAGCGCTACGGGAAACTCTGGATGCAGAGCACCATGCGCAGCGCCGTGGCAGCCGGTCTGGGCCTGAATATTTTCAACCGCCTGGCGGACAAGCTGTTCATGTGCAACATCGCCCAGATCGTAAACGTGCTCCAATCCCTTCTGCTCACTGACGGCCCCGAGGGCAAGTCCTGCATTCGCACCACGACCTATCACGCCTTTGCTCTTTTCAAGCCACACCGTTCCAAAACAGCCGTGCGCGTAGAGACGCAAGATGCGTCTCCGCTGGGCGTTTCCGTTTCTGCTTCGAAAGGAGAGAAGGAACTGGTTGTGAGTTTCGTGAACTCGCGTCACGATGCCGATGTCGAGATCGACTGCACGATTCAAGGAAGTAGCGCCAGGGAAGGGAAGGCCCAGATTCTCCACGATTCGGATTGGAACGCCTGCAACACATTCGAAAATCCAAACCGCGTGGTTCTCCAGCCGCACCCAGTAACAGTGGAAAGAGCCAGGCTGCGAATGGGGCTCCCGCGCTTATCGGTAGCGACCGTCACTCTTAAAACGGACTAGAACGCAGCTCATAAATGTATGAGGGTATTTGAATCCCTGAAAAGATGTCCGCTTAGGGAACTCCAAACCACTTACGAGATGACTTGTGCTTGCGCGCGATGCGAGAGTATTGCATTGCGATCAAAAGACCAGAGGGCATCCCCCTGTCAGAGGTGATTCTTGTGGTGGATATGCTACATGCTGCAAGCCTTGTACCTCCCGACTCAGGAAGTTTCCGGTGATCTCCAGGCGACGATTCATAAAGACTGCAGGCATGGCTCTTATGGGCTCGCGCGCAAGTTTCCGCGGCGGCGCGGCGGCCAACCCGGTGAGATATATCGACGTTGCTAGTTCCGCGGGCATTTCCTTCCAACATGACAACGCAGCATCCCCCGAAAAATACCTGATTGAAACGATGGGTTCCGGCTGCGGTTGGATCGATTACGATCAGAATGGTTTGTTCGACCTTTATCTTGTCAATGGAGCATCCACGCGGCTGTACACGCCCAAACACACGCTGCGGAGCGCCCTCTATCGCAACAACGGAGATGGAACGTTTACGGATGTCACCACAAAGGCTGGCGTTGCCGCGGAAGGTCTGTTTGGAATGGGAGTTGCCGTCGGCGACTACGACAACGACGGGTTCCCTGATCTACTCGTTCTCGGTTACCAACGGTGCATCCTGTATCACAACAATGGCGATGGAACGTTCACGGATGTGACTAACCGCGCTGGGGTTGGCAATGTCGGCAAATGGGGCTCCAGTGCGGCATGGTTTGATTACGACAACGACGGCCTGCTGGACCTGGTGATAGCTAACTACGTGGATTGGTCGCCGGAGCGAAATTTCTGGTGCGGCGACAAGGGACCTGGGCTGAGAAGTTATTGCCACCCAGACGTGTATCATGGCGAGCCGCCAACGCTATATCACAATAACGGCGACGGGACGTTTAGTGACGTGAGCATGCGCTCCGGGCTGGGAATCAAGCCGGGAAACGGGTTGGGCATTGTCACCTTTGATTATGACAACGATGGGTGGCAGGACATTTTTATCGCCAACGATCACATGCCGAATTATTTGTTCCACAATAATCGCGACGGCACATTTCGAGAGGTAGGATACTCGGCAGGCGTGGCGGTCAGCATCGATGGGCAATTCGAGGCGGGTATGGGAACGGACGCCGCCGACACAACCGGGAGTGGCCGGCTCGATTTAATAGTCACGCACCTGGACCAACAACTGGCGCGCTTCTACAAAAACCTCGGCGAAGGATATTTTGAGGATGCAACGTTTAGATCAAGGATTTCGTATGACACGTTTCATCTGAGCGGGTTCGGTACGCGCTTTATGGACTATGACAACGATGGCGCGCGCGATCTGTTCATAGCCAATGGACACGTCTTGGACAACATTCAGCGCTACCACGCCGATACAACCTACGCGGAACCCAAGCTCATGTTCCGGAACACCGGGCATGGAATATTCCAGAACGTGAGCGACCAGTTGGGATCGGATTTTCGGCTCCCGCGCGTGAGCCGGGGCGCTGCCATCGCCGACTTTGACAACGATGGAGACCTCGACATCCTCGTCAGCAACAATGGGCAGCCTCCTCAATTGCTGCGCAACGACGGAGGCAACGCCAATCACTGGTTGCAGCTTCTCCTCATCGGCACGCGTTCGAATCGCGACGCCGTCGGCGCTCGCATGAAAGTCACTTCCGGCGATCTGGTTCTTTACGATGAGAGAAAAGGTGGCATGAGCTATCAATCCGCGCAGGATCCGCGACTGCATTTCGGGCTCGGCCAGCGCCATACCGTCGAAGAAGTCGAAATCAAGTGGCCCAGCGGTGAGTTGACCAAACTTACGAACCTGAAATCCGATCAGATCCTGGCCGTCGAGGAGGGCAAAGGCCTAGTCCCCCGGCCCTTTCCCCGCGTTCCCGCCAGATCCGTTTGAACTGGTTTTCGAACCCGAGACAGTTTTTCTATTCGCCTGCTTGCGGTTTCTGCTCGCCTCGACTCGCACCCGACGCGCCTGGGATTGCTTTCCTGTCGCCTGGAGCTGTCCGGATTCTTTGCGCCTGCTCCTCATTCAGCTTGGCAAGGATTGCCAGCATCGCTTCCGCTTGGCCGGGCCGCCCGCTCTTCCGGTACGCCGCCGCGAGCAGGGAATACACCGCAGGGTTTTGCGGACTGAGCCGTCGCCCGATTTCCAAATGTTCGATCGCCGCCTCCAGCCGCCCATCCAAAAGGTCCACATGGCCGAGCCCAATTTGCGAGCTCGCGTAATTGGGTCTCGCAGTGATCGATCTTTCCAGCGCGTCGCGCGCCTCCACAAATTCGGCTTGACCCGGGCTTGCTCCATCGCGGATGAGCGCTTCCCCTAGAATTGCCAGCAATTGGTAGTCCTGTTTGCCCTCCGCTATGGCGGTTCGCGCCACGCGAATCGCTTCTGCAAGGTTTCCGCTAAACAGATTTTCTTGCGCTGCCGCAAGGTATCCGATCTCGGAGCGCGGCGCTAGTCGCGCCGCCCGCTCGAAGTCCATCTTCGCCCTGTCAAAGTCATCGAGCATCGAAAGCAGATAGCCTCGTTCGTAGTGCAGCCGCGCGGACTCGGGAAGATGTTGGAGACCGAGTTCGATCACTCGAAGACTCTGCGCATGCTCCTGACGTCCCAGGAATGCATTTGCAACAAACAAATAGAGCTTTTCATCTCTCGGTGTGAACGCCGCCGCTCTCTGCAGCGCTTCGAATGCCTCGCCCGCCTGGCCGTTGCCCGCGTACGCCTGTGCGAGCAAATTCTCAACGCTCGCGTTCTCATGCCCTTGCCCACGCAGCCTGCTCAAAGCCGGAATCGCCTTTTCAAATTGTCCAATGGCGACGTAGCAAAGGGCGAGATTGAATTCCGCAGCGTATTCATTCGAAACACGCCCTTGCGCTTCGAGAAGATGTGCAATCGCTTCCGCAAAATGGCCGCTGCGGGTCAGCTCAGTGCCCGCCTGCAGTTCGGATTCGGCCTGCGGATTCTGGCCCGTTCTCGACTGCTTCATTGTTTCCGGCGGCGAAGCGGGTCGTGCCTGCGCGCGCGTCAATTCGCAAGCGCCCACAATGAAAAGAATCCCCGCAATCGGCGCCAGCCGGATTCGTTGCGACATGAATCTTATTACGTGCATCTGCAACTCTTATTTCCAGCCACCTTCGCCCTCCACGATTGTAATGTAACGATCGATGGGAAGATCGGTGAATCGCTCCGTCTTCCCGCTTGGATTCGGCCATTTCACTTCCATCCAATCAATCTTGGGCCGTTGGCCCAGCCCCAGAACGATACGAGGGTCATGGGCAGAGAGGTAACTACCGCCACCCACCTTCCAGTGATGGCGCAGAAGATCGCCGGACTGATAAACCACTCTAGCTCCAATCGCGTCTATATTTGCTTTGCGGCCGATCAATCGCACACCGAGCCAATGATTCCGCCGGCCCGCGTAGTTGCGCAGCAGCAGAGGCGCTCCGTCATTCTGTGCCACCAACACGTCAACCGAACCATCATTATCGAAGTCTCCGAGAGCCAAGCCGCGGCCCGCCAATTTCTTTGAAAAAATTAATCCACTCTCGGCGCTTACATTCTTAAGGCCCGACCCGCTGTTTCGAATCAAGACCATTGGCTCCCGATAAGTCACATCCTGCATTCGCTTTTCCACCATGGTATCGGGGTGCCCGTTGCAGAGCAGTAAGTCCAGATTACCGTCATTGTCATAATCGAAAAACTTCAGTCCCCAGCCACTGAGCCGGCTGGTCCAGGCATCGATGCCAGTCCGAATCGCCACGTCAGTAAACGACTCATCTTTGTTGTTGCGAAAGAGCGCGAAAGACTCGTGATCCACATTGGCGACAAAAAGATCGAGCCAGCCATCCTGATCGTAGTCCCCTGCATCGACCCCCATCCCCGATCGAGCGAGGCCAAACGAGTTGAATCCCACTCCCGCGAGCGCCCCAATCTCTTCAAACCGGCCCTTGCCGCGGTTGGCGAACAGAAAATTCGCAACCGTGTCATTGCTGACGAAAAGGTCCATCCATCCGTCGTTATTGATATCCGCCGCGACCACGCCCCAACCTTTTGCGGGCGAGCCGGCGACGCCGGATTCCTTGCTAACGTCCGTGAATGTGCCGTCGCCGTTGTTGCGGAAGAGCCAGCAAGGCATCGGCTTGTACGGAGTCGGCTTGCAGTACCACCGCGTGTTGGTTGGTCCGTAACCGCAGAAAATGTTCTTTGACTTGTCGAAGTCCACGAAGCGGCAGACAAATAGGTCCAGGCGTCCATCGTTGTCGTAATCGAACCACACCGCGCTTGTGCCCCAGCCCTGCGCGCCGACGCCGGCCTTCGCGGTAACATCGGTGAACGTGGCGTCCCCGTTGTTGTGATAGAGGATGCTGTGCGGATACTGCGTCACGTAGAGATCCGGCCAGCCGTCGCCATCGTAGTCACCGACTGCGACACCCATGCCGTAGGCATTCCCCGGAACGCCAGCTTTCTGCGTCACGTCCGTGAATGTGCCGTCGCGGTTGTTGCGATAGAGTGCGTTGCGGAGTGGAGCGGCCGGTTTATAGAAATCGCACGCACCGCTATTCACAAGGTAGATGTCCATCCAGCCGTCGTTGTCATAGTCGAGGAACGCGCAGCCAGGGCCTACGGTCTCCGGCAAGTACATTTCCGGCGACTGACCACTCACATGAACCCAGGAGATACCACTGGCTGCGGGCGGAACTTCTTCAAACGCGGCAAAGGAATCCGTGCCGGCTGCCGCCCCCAGAGCTGGGTTCATGCGGCCGAGAGCAGCACTCATCCCAGCCCCGCCGAGAATCTGAAAGATTCGCCGCCGAGAAATCATCTGACTCAATCGCGGTTGCTCCGTGGTTTACGTTTGCAGTGACGCGCTGCACGCTTCGGCTACGGTCGGACCCCGTCCGGATTCTTTTCGGAGATTTGCCGTTGAATGGCCATCTCGCGCACAGCGTCCTCTTTGCGCCCCGTGCGTGCATACGCCATGGAAAGCTGGTAGTGGCCCGCGGCATCCGTCGGCAGCATCTTCGCGTAGCGTTCAAGAGGGGCAACGGCTTCCGGAAAGCGTTCGGCCGAATTCAGGGACATGCCCAGAGCGAGGAATGCTTCCGCAAAACCCGCATCTAGCTTGGAAGCATTCGTGAAGTGTGAAATCGCTTGATTCCACTCTCCCACACGGCGCGCAAGCTCCCCGAGCCAAAATTCGGGGGCCGCGTTGTTTGGATCGATCTTCAGTTCCTCTTCAAATTCTTTTCGGGCTTCTTCAATGTTCGCCGTAGACTCCGTCTTCGAGAGTGCCACGCGCCCGAGCCGGTAATGAATCCCCGGCAGGTTGGGATTCTGTTCGAGAATCTTTCGATACTCATTTCCGGCGGCCTCCCAGTTCTCCTGCGACTCGAGGGATTCCGCCTCCAGTTCGCGGGCCTGGTAGGAAGTAGGAGCAACGGCAGCCATTTCCTGAGCCGCGCGCGTGGCAAGCTGCGAGAAATAGTGCGTCATGATGTATAGGACTTCAGGGTCTGTCGGAAAGTCACGCTTGAGGATCCACAGCGCGTTAACGGCCGTCTGCGCCTGCTCAAGGCTCATGCCGCAGCGCGCCGTCGCCATCGCCACCCTGTATTCCAGTTGTTTGTCCGCTGCTTGCGACAGCGATTTCTTCAGTGCGGGGAGAGCTTCCTGGCAGCGTCCTTTGGCAGCTAGATCAATGGCATGCTCGACGGGGGTAGAAGAGGCCGCAGCCGGCGATGATTTCCCGGGAACTTGCGCGAAGAGAGCAGCCGCCGTGAGAATTGCTCCCAACGGACCAGCAAAGCCAAGATAAAGTCTTTTAGACATGAAGACACATCACCATAAGTCCCCGAGAGGAATAAATTATACCGCGATCCGAAGTCAGGGAATTGCATTTCGCCAAGAGTCGCCCGAATGGATTCCCATCTCCTTCGATCAGGATGAACGCCCTCCGAGAATCGGTGTCAAAAGCGCCCAACTCTCACCGGCGTAAGCCACAGTTCGCCCTGTTCACCCGAAATTGGTCACTCCACCCGACCCAAACGACAGCCTCACTTTTTCCTCTTGACGAGCCCATATTCCTCTGGTACAGTAGCTTCTGGGTACAATTGCAGCTAATTCCTGTCCTCTCCAGTGCCCATCTACCCCTCGCAAGATATGCAAAATGTGCACAGTCTTTGTGCAACATAAGCCCTTTAGATGCAACACTTCCGGGCCCTCTCGTATGTGTTGCAAACAAAGGACTTGCGCAATGCTTAAGTCCCTTAGATGCAACACTTACAGAAAACATAGGGGGGAGCGTTATTGTGCCGGTCCAGGGTTCCACGTGTCTCAGCTATGCACCGCAATCCAGGCCCTTTAGAATCAATCGGTTACGAATTGCAAATCTTGTAATCCCTTTGTTTTGATATTCATACAAAATGCCGGGGGTGTACACTCCCCCGGCTCTTTCCGGGAAAGCCAGCGCGACAATTTGCGGTGAATAGGCGCACGAATCGGCGAAAGTAAAAAACAAAGGAGGCATTCACTCGCATCCCCGGGGTGTGGGGGATAACTCGCCAAGTGAATGCCTCCGCGGGACGGCTGAGGGGCCGCCCTGTCCGGGGTTAAAATTCGATGTTGGCGCGGAACCCGATCTGCCGTTCCCCCTGTATCAACAATCCGTTCAGAAACGTTCGGATTACACCACTATGTCCGAAGTTTGAGCTTTGGACTTGAGTGTTGGGGGTGTTCCATACCGGGTGATTCCACACATTCTCGAATTCCGTCTGGAAACTGAAGCGCAGATTCTCCCTGATGCGGAAGACTTTGGTAATGGCCATGTCTTGGAAGAATTCATGCGGGCCATAGATATATGGATTGCCAGACGATGTTCCCGCAACGGTGTTGGGTGAAATCATAGCCCTCTTCGTCGGATCAAATCCGAACGCATAAGTTTGCCCTGGAGCGGAGAATACTCCGACCGAATTTTGCAATTGCGAAACCGTGATTCCTGTCAAGACGACGCCGCCGTCGCCCAAATCGAAACCACGTGGTCCATCACCAAAGGGAGTTGAGGCAGGACCATTAGTGGTGCGGTATCCGCCGATCAATTGCGAAGGCAGGCCCGTCTGGTAAGTCAGAATCGTCCCAATACTCCAGCCTCCCACGACCCTGTCGACCGCTCCTCCGCGGTTGGCCATGGTCTTACCCTTGCCAAAGGGCAAGTCGTACGTGCCATTGACATGGAAGACATGCCGGGCATCAAACAGGGTGGGCCCGTAGCTTTGACGCAGGTTACGCATGGTAAAGAGCCGGGTTGTTCCAGTCCAGGTATTTCCCGGCTGAACGCCCAATGTATGACTCCACGCGTAGTTGGCATCAAATTGCATGCCGTGCCACTGCTTTTGACGCCAATCCACTTGGAGGGCGTGATAGTCGCCAAATCCTGGATCCGTCAGGTAGCCGGTGGCCTTGCCCGCATTGTACGGGTTGGCCTGGAAGAAGTTAATCGGATAGCCGTGCCCAGGATTCGCTACCCCGTTTAGGGCGCAGGGCGAAAAACTCGCGCTTCCGACTAGGTTGCAGAGATAAGTCGAGGAACCCGCCATCGAGCTTGCAAAGTCGCCCGCCTGCCCATTTTTCAAGTCGCTGAGAAACGCCCCGTTGGAGAACCCTGCGGGGTCCAAACCGCCCGGGTTTGTAAAGGCGGCAGTAAGTATCGGCAACGGAGACTGTCCCGGTAACCCATTGTTGGCAAAACTGCACGGTGGGTTCATCGGCTGGCCGCAGTTCGGATTGGCAGTTTTGTACGCTATCAGGTTCTGCTGCGCCAACTTGAATTCAGCCAGGAATCCGTTCTCAAAGACATTCACTTCGTTCGGATTCAGCTTGACCCACTGGTGAACGCTGCGGTTCCCCTGGTAGCGGACTTCGATGACGTTACTGTGGCCGATTTCACGCTGAATGCCCAGGTTCCAGGACTCCACGTAGGGCTGGCGGATGTTGGGATTGATGCCATTCACTCCCGTCCAGTAGCCGAAGAAGGTTTCATTCGACTCAGGAATGACATTTTGATAGGTCGCAGGGCTTAGGGTGTACGGCGTTGGTTGGGCGTTGCCCAGCTCATAGCTGCCCGCATAGTATCCTCCTGTGGAGGGAAGTGGGGCGCCAGGTGTGACCGGGCTTAGGTTGAAAGCTTGATAGAACGCATAGCCTGAGTTCGACGCCGAGTTCCAGAAGAATTGGTAGGGTTCCGTGAAACGGCGCAGTGCGAAGCCGGCGCGCACCACGGTCTTGCCTCCCTTGAACATCTTCCCCATGAGCCCGTCTGAATAAGTAGGATTCCAGGCAAGGCCGATGGAAGGCTGTGGGCTGACGTTCCAGGGTTTGTATACATGGACTCTCCCAACGTAAGTTGGGTTTAGGCCTGCTGGGTCGCTCGTTAGAACCCCAGGCTTAAAGATATTGTTTACCCCTGAGGGGCCCCAGATCCCGACTGGGTCGGCACTGTGATAGGCGCCCGTCTTGTCGTGGTCGTCGCCCGTGAAATCCCACCGAAGTCCCAGATTCACGGTGAGATCCGACTTTACGCGCCAGGCATCCTCGAAGAACAGACCCCAAGCCGATTGCAGCTCGTTGAGGTTATAACCACTGACCGTCGTGCTGTACTTTCCCGCTTTGACATCGTACGGGAAGCCTGAGCCGCCCGGACTAACACCACTGATCCTGCCTCGCAAGACCGAGTACAGATCTTCCGCATTGGAGCGATCCGTCGTCGTGGCATTCGGAAAGTGGGTCGCAAAGTAGTTTTCAAACGCTGTCGTCGCGGGATCGTCGCCCACCAAACCGATAGCGTCAAAGGGGAACCCCGCTGGCGCGTTGTTATAGTGGTCCTGCTCGCGATAGTACGAGAACCCGAAATTCAGCAAATGCTTGTGGAGCTGCCACGAAACATTGTCCGCCGCATTCACAAGCGGGTAATAGGTCTGGATGGGAAGGTTGTTGTAGACTTGGCCGGAAGTGCCCACCGAAGTTGGCCAGTCGATCTCCGGCAATTGAAGATATCCCTTGCTCGCGTCGTAACTGTACTTCGCGAGGTTGAATAGGTATCCGCCCCGGAACTGGTTAACGATCGTCGGCTTGATGGTCCAGTCAAAGCCGAGTGCGGCGGTGAAGTACTCATATTGATTCGAGGCGCCATAAGTCTTGAAAGCAGCTCCCGGAAATGGCGGTGCCCCCGCACCGGGCTGCTTCCACTTCGTCATATTCCACGACATGTACATCCGCAGGTTGTCTTTGATGTTGTAATCGGCGCGCACAGTCGGGAGCCAGTACGTGATCGGAGACTGCACGGGGAAAACGATGTTGTCGATATATGGCAGGGCCGTCGGTGTGACCGTTCCCCCTGACAGCGAACCGTTGATGTTGTTGAAAAGACCTGTGGTCACTGCATTTACCGTGGAAGGCTGACCTGCGGGTCCCGCAACGTCCGTCAACAGATTGATTGTGTGCGTTCCACTGCTGTCGGTCCAAGTGAAGTTGCCTGCCTGTGCCGCCTGCGTCGGGAATTGTGTTCCTCCCGTGATGTACGAGCCAGGCTGTTTGGACATGGCGAACGTGCCGAAAAAAAATAACTTGTTCTTAATGGCCGCTCCACTAATGCTGCCGCCAAAGTCATTCAAATGGAATTTGGGCTTGTCCGCGCCGCCGGCGTCGTTCACCCAGCTATTCGCGTTCAACGCCGAATTTCGATGGTCTTCGAAAAGGCGCCCATGGAATGTGTTGCTGCCCCGCCGAGTCACGAAATTAACCTGGAAATTCGACTGTCCAAACCCCGTGTTGGTGTTGAGTTGGTCCGTCTGGACGGTCATCTCCTGCATGTCTTCAATGCGCGCCTCGACAAGAGGCTGAGAGGCGCCGCCGAATTTCATGCGGCTAGTTGTCGCGATTACTCCATCAATGTTATTTCCCGTGGCCGCCAGCGGCATACCATTCCAGGTCGTTTGGCCCCCGTTACTAACGGCGCCCGGAACGAGCCGGGACAATTGCGAAATGTCGCGGCCTACGACTGGCAGTTCTTCGACCTGTTCCAAATCAATCGTGCCCGTGATTGCGTTGGACGTTCTCTCCACCACCGGCGTCTGCTCGATAACCTCGACCACCGCAGTCTGCGCGCCAACGCTCAACGAAACATGAACGTCCGTCGTGCGCGTGGCTTGCACGGCCACGGATTCAAAAACCTGCCCCTGCATGCCGGTCTTGTTCACCGTCAGCTTGTAGGTTCCGATGGACAGACTTACAAACGAGTACACGCCGTTCGCGCCGGTAACTGCGGTCCGGACATTGTTTGACGCCAAGTCTTCCAGACTCAGATTGGCCCCCGGAATGACAGCTCCGCTCTGGTCGACGACGGTGACATTGATAGTCCCCTGAGAGGCTATCTGACCCCAGGCACTGGGAGCGCCAGACATGAGAACCAACAAAAATAAGGCATAAATACAGCCCGTAAATACAGATGTATTTCTATTACGCGCCATCACACACCCCTTAAACGGAAATGGGATAAATTATACAAGCTTACTCCGTTGAGGACTTTTACTCCTCATCCCGGAGGCTTGTCAAGTACTTTCTGCAATCGCTTTCAGGGGACCCTCTGGCCCGCTTTCCCCGCCAATCCTTGTTTCATGCGTTCAGTATGCAAGCGCTTGCATAGTTGCCCCTCGCTTACTCGAGATACCCTTCATCTTGCAGCCTCCTCTGACACTCAGCTTCTGTCGTCGCTTGTCCAATCGGAATATAATGCATATTCATGCCACGAGACCAAACACATGGCCCTTCGCCGGCCAGACCTGCTCTGGTCATGATTGTTGCCGCTCTAGTTTGCCGGACTCCTGGGGAATTGCTTGGCGCCCAGGCAGAGCGGAAGACGTCGGACGGCAGCTCTTCCTCAGCCCGCATCGAGCGGGGCGTTGATCTGGCTTCTAAGGGCCAATGTCCCGAGGCGCTTGCGATTCTTGGAAAACCCATCCCCGCTTCCGTTGATAAGCAGCTTCGCTACAGGGCTGCGATGGCCAGCGCGCAATGCGGGATGAGTGTCGACCAGGCTGACGTGGTCGTAGAATCGCTCCTCTTGCTGAACCGTGAATTCCCCGACGATTCCAAGGTGCTCTACATTACTTCACGCTACTACTCCGAACTGGCCAATCGCGCCGCCCGCAAACTCCTTGAGAAGGCTCCCTCTTCTGCTGAAGCTCAGGTGCTCATGGGAGAGGCCTATCAGGCGCGGGGGGATTTCGAGAGCGCCGCAGCGAAATACCGCAGGATTCTGGAGCAGTACCCGAAGCAGCCTGGCGTTCATTACCAGCTCGGCCAAATCATTCTTGCCAAGATGCCGGTCGCGACGGAAGAAGCCAAGAGAGAATTCGAGGCTGAGCTGGAAGTCAATCCAACCTCACCAGCAGCAGAGTACATGCTTGGGGACCTTGCCTGGAGGGTGATGAAGACCGATGAAGCTATCCGGCATTTTTCCCGGGCAACGGAACTTGACGTGGGTCTGGCGCGGCCCTACCTTGGGCTCGGCATGGCGCTCAATGCCGCGGGCAGGTTTACGGACGCGATCGACTCTCTCAAAAAGTATGTCCGGCTAAATCCCGCGGACCCCGCGGGCTACTATCAACTTGCCATCGCCTACTCGCGGATTGGAAACAAGCAGGAAGCAGAGAGACAGAGGACTCTCCAGCTCGAAGCCGAGGAAAAGTTGAAACTGGGTTCGGCATCCACCCAGGACGAACCTCAGCCGCACTAAAGGCTGGCGGATAGGCAACTCGCCCCTGTGCGCGAACTTCTTACTTGGAGTATCCGTCCTTGCCGCCTATTTCCACTTCCCTTCGCCTTCAGCAATCGTGATGTACTGGTCGATGGGCAAATCTTTCAACCGCTCTGTGGTACCGCTGGGCTGCGGCCATTTCACTTCGAGCCAATCGATTTTGGTCCGAGGCCCGAGTCCCAGCACAATCCGTGGATCGTGGTAGGAGAGATAGCTGCCGCCACCAACCTTAAATTGATGGCGCTCAAGGTCGCCGGCTCGACACGTAATTTTGGCGCCGACCGCATCCCGGTTGCATTTTCGGCCGACCAGGTGAATGCCCAGCCAGTGATTACGCCGCCCTGCGTTATTCCGCAGCAAGATCGGCCCATCATTGCTCACCGAGACCAGCGCGTCCACCGATCCGTTGTTGTCGAAGTCGCCTTTGGCCAGACCCCGGCCGGCAATCCGCTTCGAGAAGATGGATCCGCTCAGCTTGCTCACATCTTCAAATCCTCGGCCCGTGTTGCGGTACAACATCATGGGCTCCGCATACGTCACCCCGGGAACCATCTTGTCGACGTTCAGTTCGGGGTGGCCGTTGCAGAGAAGCAGGTCGGAATTCCCGTCATTGTCGTAGTCGAAGAACTTCTGGCCCATACCGCTCAACAATGACGTCCCGGAGGCAATTCCAAAGGCTGGGGCGACATCAGTGAAAGTTTCATCACGGTTGTTGCGATAGAGCGAAAACATCTCGTGGTCGATGTTTGCCACGAATAGGTCTATCCATCCGTCCTGATCGTAATCGCAGGCGTCCACTCCCATCCCAGAGCGTGCCCGTCCAAGGGGACTGTAACCGACGCCGGAAAGTGCTCCGATTTCATCGAACCGGCCTTTCCCGCGATTGACGAACAGAAAGTTAGGAACCGTATCGTTGCCGACGAAGAGGTCCATCCACCCGTCATTGTTGATGTCCGCGGCAACCACTCCCCATCCCTTCGCCAGCGATCGGGCGATACCGGACTCTTTGCTGACGTCGGTGAAAGTCCCGTTACCATTATTGTGAAAGAGCCAACAAGGCATGGGCTTGTAAAAGTTTGGCTGGCAATACCACCTCTCGCCGGTTAACTTGTTCCCGCACCAGATGGTCTTGTCGAGTTGTCCAAACTGGAGCACGAACAAATCCAGCCGCCCATCGTTGTCGTAGTCAAACCAAACCGCACTGGTGCTCCACCCGAGCGTACTCACTCCGGCATTGGCGGTCACGTCCGTGAAGGTGCCATTTCCATTGTTGTGGTAGAGGATGCCCTGCGCATACTGAGTCACGTAGATGTCGGGGAACCCGTCGTTGTCGTAGTCACCCACCGCCACGCCCATTCCGTAAGCGTTTCCGGCAACGCCGGCTTTTTCGGTGACATCGGTAAACGTCCCATCCCTGTTGTTGTGGTACAAAGCGTTTCGCAACGGCTGCGGCGGCGTATAAAAGTCGCACTTGCCGCTGTTCACCAGGTAGATGTCCATCCAGCCATCGTTGTCGTAGTCGAGGAAGGCGCAACCCGCGCCGTCCGTTTCCGGCAAGTACATCGAGGGCGACAGCCCCGCGGTGTGCACCCAAGTGATGCCACTCGCGGAAGGAGGAATCTCCTCAAAGTCGGGCAAGCGCTTGGATTCTGAAGCTATCGCAACTTGTACGGGACTGAGGACAGCCCTCGCCATCAAGCTGCACGTTGTTCCTCGGCCCACCATGCTGAGAAACCGCCTGCGAGAAAGATAGTTCCGCCATTCCTTCTGAAGTTTGCTTGTCAAACCGGTTCCCTCGGAGCCTCGTCCCAACTCCCGAATATTATCAGCGCGTTCTCGACAAGCACAATGGTGCGCTGATGGTTCGGTCGCCGAGTCCGAGTCGCAAACAAAAATTCTTCGCAAGCATCATACTGTCCATCGTCCCCTAACGAATATGAGCGGTGTTTATAGAGGATGCCATTACTATCGCATACGCGCCGTTCTCCATGGAGCTGGTCGTCTTCCGTGGAGCCGAGCTGAGTGGCAAGACACCGATCTTCAGAGGAGGCCAGACAATGATTCGAAGCTTTATCGTTTCTTTGTTTCTTCTCATTCCGGCGAGCATTCATGCCCAACAACCATCTTCGCGGTCGATGGACGCTCTCAACTGGAAGGAGTTTCAACAGCTTGTCCCGGCAAAGATCAAGACGGTAATTCTGACGGTTGGGACGCTCGAAGCGCACGGATTCATCAACAACGGCGCGGACAATACCGTACCGGTGGCGATTGGCAATGCCATAGCCGGCGATGTCAACGCGCTGATTGCTCCGCACATTCCTTACGGTGTCACGGACATCCTCGCTCCATATCCCGGCAGCTTGTATATTCCAGAGGACGCATTTCGAATTTATGTCCGCGCGGTGCTGGTGGGACTGGTGGACAACGGTTTCCGGAACATCGTGATCCTCAACGGGCATGGTCCGCAGGTTCCCATTCTTCAACAGTTGGCGAACGAGATTTCGCTGAAGTATAAGGTCAACACGCTGCTCATCAATTGGTGGCTGCTCTGCAACGATATCACGCGGCAAGTTTTTGGCGAGAACGGCGGGCATGCGACAAATGAGGAAACAGCGATGGTCCAGGCCGCGAACCCGAAGCTTGTGCATTGGGATCTGTTCACCGGTAAGGACATGGCCACAACCCTGCCATCGCCCGGCGACGGCTGGTCGGCGACGCCGTTCCCTTCGACCATCTTGCTCTATACAGAGGGACAGGGATTGCCTAAGGATCGCACGCAAGCCAAAGCCGACGAATATTCCCGGAAAGTAATTGCTAAGATCAAGGCGCTTGTGCTGGACACCCTCCAAAAGTGGGAAATGGCGGGGTTCAAATAGATTTCGATTGACGGTACTCAGTGGATGGGTGGCCGCTGTCGATGCCAATCCGTATAATTCTGGAATAGACGAGCCGCGTTAATTACCGCGTGATCGTTTAGCGCGCGCCCGACAAATTGCACGCCGAAGGGAAGCTTGTCCTTATGGAAGCCGCAAGGGACGGTGATCGCGGGCAGCCCGCACAGGCTCGAGATTCCATCGGGTGCGCGTCTTTCGATCGGGCCGGCAGAATCTTCGTCGGGCGGAGCATTCAGCGGCGCCGCAGCTGAAGATTGTCCGGCGGTAGCGAGCACATCGAAATTGTCGAACAGTTTGTCGATCTGCCTCTGCAGGAAGCTCCGCACGCGCTGGAGTTGGAGATAATCTGTCGCCGAGAATTCTTCGCTTGCATAGCCGTTGATCTGACCCACCGGATCGGCCAGCTCGGCGCACCGGCCGCTGGCGATCAGATCCCGAAACGCCGAAGCCGCCTCGATCAGGATGGTAAGCTCCGCCGCTTCTTCATAAGGTCCATCCGGGATCTCCACATCCGAAATCCTGGCGCCTTCTTTTTCAAGGACCTTTAGCGCACCGTTCACCGCAAAATCAAGGCCAGGATCCATCTCCCGCCAGACATTGGTAAGCCGGCCAATGCGAAGGGATTTCGCCGCAGCGCGGTTCGCGGCAGGGTAAGCAAACTCAGCCACGCCCGGGGGCAGCGAGTCGAGGTCGCGAGCATCGTGCCCCGCGAGGACGGAAAGTACGAGTCCGCAATCCTCCGCCGTACGCGCCATCGGTCCGAGCTTGTCCATTGTCCAGGCAATGGCCATGGCGCCAAATCGGCTCACTCGGCCGAAGCTCGGCCGCATCCCAGAAATGCCGCACCATGCGGAAGGACAAAGAATCGATCCTCGGGTGTCCGAGCCGAGCGCCCAGGGAGCAAGGCCGGCCGCGACAATCGCACCCGAGCCGCTCGACGAACCGCATGTCCAATAGTCGGTATTCCATGGATTCTTGCAACCGCCTGTAAGCGAGGCGGCCCCGGTCGAATATCCCAGCCCCCCGGCCAGTTCGATCATTGCGGCTTTGCCAATCAGAACAGCACCGGCGCGATTCAAGCGCTCGATCACCGCCGCGCTGAAATCGAACTTCTGCGTTGCGTAGGGCCGCGCGCCCCACGTCGTTGGATAACCCTGCACAGCGACCAGATCCTTCACGGCATACGGGACGCTGTGCAGCGGACCCCGATAATGGCCCGCGGCAATCTCTTTTTCTGCCGCGTTCGCCTGACGCAATGCTAATTCACCTGTCAGGCAAGCGTAAGCGTTGAGCTTGGGACCTACCTCTGAACTTCGCGCGAGATAACTTTCCGTGAGTTCGACCGGCGAGAGTTGGCGAGCACGAATGCGGTCACCGAGTTCGCGCACGGACAAAAAGAGAGTTTCTTCTGGTAACAAGTCTAAGCCCCATTCTTCGGATTCAACGACGCCTCGAGACTTCACCGTGCGCAGCAGCGTGCATCTCAGTCATCTCAGACGCCGCTGTTTGTTCGAGGAAAGAAACCTTCAAGACGCTTGCCGGCGGATCACCATTTTGAAGAGGGAAAGCGCGAATCGAAACGAGCATCTTTTCGTTGTACGCAAGGATTCGACGGAGATGGTCGCGTTGCGCGATCGACAAACGATTTCCATACTTGCGGATGATGTTGGTCAACCTGGCTTCGACTTCTTGGCTCTGTTCCGCAGTCAGACCGGTGAGGCCGCTATCGGGAGTTTCTGGTTTAGGCTTTGACTCCTGGGGCGAACTTGGGGGCGACCCGAGCACCATCCCGGGCGATAAGGCAAGGGCTGCGGCGACGGCGGCATGCCGCCCGAAATCGCGACGCGAAATTCGAGACGCATCGTCCTGGTTGATCTGTTCAGGAGGGATCAGAGTGTGATGTGACGAAGGGTTAGGCACGGGTTATAGTCCTGTATATAATATCCGCGAGTCAACGGAAATCAGGATAGATTCTCGGACTCGAACCACACAAAACGAGGTTAGGCATGCCCGCGTCAAACTGCTCGGATTGCATATTCCTCCCTAAATACCGAAATCCTCTGCTAGGCAAGTTCCTGAGGGTGTGGGCGATTGCGCTCATTTCATCCATGGTTTGGATCTTGGTGGCGGCCACCCGGTTGTTTGCCCAGCAGTCGTTTGACTTGGATCAGTTTTTTCGCAGGGCATTTCTTCAGCACGAATTCCAGCCCAAATCCTTTGGGCCGGCTCGATGGTTCAGTGGAGGTGACGCGTACGCGACGCTAGAGCCTTCCTCTTCCTTCTCCGGCGCCAGCGAGTTGGCACGCTACGACACGGCTACTGGGAAGAGGGAAGTGTTGATCGCGGCATCGGACTTGATACCCACTGGCTCGAAAGATCCTATACACATCGAGAATTATGACTGGTCCGGGGATATGAGCCGGGTGCTCATCTACACCAACTCGCGCAAAGTCTGGCGTGCGAACACGCGAGGAGACTACTGGGTTTTCGATCGACGCGGAAAAAGTCTGCGCAAATTGGGTGGTGATGCCTCTCCATCCACCCTGATGTTTGCAAAGTTTTCGCCCGACGGATCTCGCGTGGCCTACGTGCGGGCCAATAACATTTATGTTGAATCCGCACAGACGGGGGAAACCATCCAACTGACGCACGACGGCTCCGAAACCATTATCAACGGAACGACCGACTGGGTTTATGAAGAAGAGTTTTTTCTTCGAGACGCTTTTCGATGGAGTCCGGACGGAAAGCGTATTGCGTACTGGCAATTTAATACCAGCGGGGTGCGGAAGTTTGGCCTGTTGTACAACGTGGGAGCGCCTTACGAAGTGCTTACGCACATTCCCTATCCCGAGTACGGACTCTATCCGCAAATCAAGGAGATCGCTTATCCGGAGCCGGGGACGGCTAACTCGTTGGTTCGCGCCGGCGTGGTCTCTTCCGACGGTGGCGTGACTACCTGGCTGCAGGTTCCAGGAGACCCCACTAACAACTACATCGCCCGGATGGAGTGGGCAGGGGATTCGAACACCTTGGTGCTGCAACATTTGAATCGCTTGCAGAACACGAATGATGTGCTGCTTGCCGACGCCAACACGTTCAGCCTATCTATCGGGATCATGACAGCGCGTGGGTGGATGTAGTCGAACATCTGCAGTGGCTTCATGGGGGAAAGGAATTCCTCTGGGTAAGCGAGCAAGACGGCTGGCGCCGGGCTTATTTGGTGTCGCGAGATGGAAAACAAGTCCGGCCAATCACTCCCGGCAATTCTGACGTTATCCAACTTGTTGGCACTACTCCACAGGAAGACTGGCTGTACTATCTTGCGTCGCCGGACAATGCGACGCAACGCTATCTCTACCGCAGCAAATTAGA
>WNFC01000171.1_pt1 | contig 61977 bp, 61 predicted proteins | sample 5400541 | NCBI WGS metagenome assembly WNFC01 (sample SAMN13153342, study PRJNA577476) | soil metagenome | isolation source: 120 cm saprolite under Douglas fir tree site 2 hole 2 replicate 1 | place: USA:California | collected 2015-04-18
AGATATTCGGTCACGAATTGCTCGGCCTTGCGCCGCCGCGCTTCGATGATCGTGTCGAGGAACCGCCGCAGCAAGGAGCGGGTCGCCGGCGCGTCGGCGGACATGTCGAGGAACGAAGGAGGAGCTTCAATAGTCATGGTCGGGCCTCGTGTCGATAGCTGTGGGCTATGGACGTTTCGCTCCCTATCTTTTTGCTCGCGTTATCGCTCAGTGATCATTCAATCGGATGCCGCCACTGTGTCATGTGCTCGCGAGCGTCCGTCGAATTTTCCGACAATGCGCACTATCACGACGTTCCGCCCCGATGTGTGGTGCGCATCACGGGGCAGGCACGGTGTCACCGCGGGGCGCCGCATGACCGATTTGCAAGATATGCATTGCAGGCTCGCCACTATCCGGCGTCGATCGGACCATGGCTTTGCAAACCGCGTGCCACCGCAGGATCTGCACAAGAAGGCAGCAATGTTTTGCATCGATGACTGCCGTCTCTTGGTCGTTTGCGATGGCGCTGATCGCCGCGGAAATTTAAAGATGTGGTCGTTTGCGATGGCGCTGATCGCCGCGGAAATTTAAAGATGTCGATTTCCCGGCTGCGCCTCGATGTTGAGCGTGATCGCCTGCCGGATCGGCAAACTTGCTCATGCGCTGCCCGCCGATTCGCAGTGTTCGATTGAAACCGGTGATCTCGCGGGGATCGGCTGAGCAGAAAACAGTCACACCGAATCGTTTCGCGCTACGGCCGGCGGCTTCCGAGGCAGCGGGGCGATGGCGATTGACCGTGAGCGCGCGGACCGTAAAGTGCGGGACCCTGCACTCGATCGGCGTCCGCCAATGGTGTCCATCCCGAAATTGTCGGCGCCCGGCGTCGAAATGCCGGCGATCGGCTTCGGCACCTCGTCGCTCGGCGACTGCGGCGAGATCGTCGCCTCAGCGCTCAGGCTCGGCTATCGCCATATCGACACCGCCTGGAAATACGGCACCGAGCGCGGCGTCGGCGAAGCCATGCGGGCGTCGGGCATCCCGCGCAGCGAGATATTCCTGACCACGAAAGTGTCGCACGAATATCTGCGCGGCGACGATTTTGCGCGCTCGGTCGACCAAAGCCTAAAGAATCTCGGCGTCGATTTCGTCGACCTCCTGCTGGTGCATTGGCCAAATCCGGAAATCCCGCTCGCGGAGCCGATCACGGCGCTCGCCAAGGCGAAACGGCACGGCCTCGCGCGCCATATCGGGGTCGCCAATTTCAATATCGCGATGCTCGACCAGGCGATCGGGCTCTCTCCGGAACCGCTGGTCAACCTGCAGGCCGAATATCACGCCCATCTCGACCAGCGAAAGCTCACCGCGGCATGCCGCGCGCGCGGGCTGATCTTCACGGCCTATTGTCCGCTCGGTCGCGGACGGCTGCTGCGCGATCCCGTGCTCGCCGACATTGCCGCCGGCCAGGGACGCACGGTCGCCCAGATCGCGTTGCGCTGGCTGATCCAACAGGGCAACGTCGTCCCGATCCCGCGCTCCTCGCATCCCGCGCGCATCGCCGAGAACATGCAGGTCTTCGACTTTGCGCTGACCGGGGACGAGATGAAACGAATCGACGCGCTCAAACGGCCCGACGGCAGGATCGCCAATCCCGTCGGCCGCGCGCCGGCATGGGATTGAGGCCCGTCATCCGCGGCGTGCCCCGTTCACGGCGGCGCCGGCAACTCGGGAGGAAGGGATGTCCAAAGCGCCGAAATATTTCGTGTATTTTCCGGGCAATTACCGGTGGTCGGCGGCGTTCGTCAACATGCTCGGCCGCGGCAGCTACGGCGGCGCCGACATCAGCGAGCTTCACAAGATCGGCCGCCTGCTCGAAGGCAAGAGCGCCGAGGACGACGAGGCCTGGTTCGACGCCTGCGTCGAGGTCGCCGACGAGGTGCGCCTCCGGGCCGAGCGCTTCCGCGCCTTTCCGGTCTCCGCCGCGGCCTTCTTCCTGCGCGCCTGTCACTATTACCAGATGGGCGAGCGTTTCCGCACGCCGAAGGACCGCAAGGCGCTCGAGACCTATCGCATCGCGGTCGACTGCTTCCACCAATTCGCCTCGCTCACCGACGTCAGGATCGAGATCGTCGAGGTCCCGTTCGAAGGAAAGAGCCTGCCGGGATATTTCGTCCACGCGCAGAATGCGAGATCGGCGCGCACGCCGTGCGTGGTGTTCTTCGACGGCCTCGACGTCACCAAGGAGATCCAATACCTCGCCGGCGTGCCGGAGCTGATCAAGCGCGGCATTTCCGTCCTGATCATGGATGGGCCGGGCACCGGCGAGGCGATCCGCTTCCGCGGCCTGGTCCTGCGCCACGACTACGAGAAGGCCGGCAGCGCCTGCGTCGATTTCCTGGAGCGGCGGGCGGACGTCGACGCCGCCAGGATCGGCATCGTCGCCATCAGCCTCGGCGGCTATTACGCGCCCCGCTGCGCGGCGCTCGAGCCGCGCTTCGCCGCCTGCATCGCCTGGGGCGCGATCTGGGATTATCACGCGGTGTGGAAGCGGCGCATCGAGGCGCAGTTCAAGGCCTCGCTGTCGGTGCCCGGCCACCACATCATGTGGATCCTGGGCGCCGCGACGCTCGAGGACGCGCTGCGGCGGCTCGAGCCGTTCAAGCTCGACGGCGTCGTGCAGCAGATGCGCTGCCCGTTCCTGGTGGTGCACGGCGAAGACGACGAGCAGATTCCGCTCGCGGATGCGCAGGCGCTCTATGACGCCTGCGGCTCGAAGGACAAGACGCTGCACGTCTTCACCGCCGAAGAAGGCGGCGCGCAACACTGCCAGCGCGATTATCTCACGCTCGGCTGCGCCACCATATGGAGCTGGTTCGAGGACAAGCTGCTGCCGACATAGCGCATGTTCCGGAAAGGCGCGGCAACGGTTTTCCGTCCGGGAATGCAACCACGCAAGCGAAACAAGCGGGAGCGGTGGACCGGATACGTTCGGCCCCCGTCACCGCGCGGCGACGACCCGCAGCGAGCGCAGCCCCTTCGACTTGGCCGCCCCGTTCGGCCCGTAGAGCCCGCGCCGGTCGTGGATCGGCTTGAAGCTGTCGGTCAGGCCGACCACGGTCTCGGCGGCGCCGAGCACCAGATAGCCGTCGTGGCCGATGATCCGCGCAATGCGGTCGAGCACGTCGGTCTTGGTCCTTTGATCGAAATAGATCAGCACATTGCGGCAGAACACCACGTCGAACGACCCGAGATGAGCGAAGTCGGCGAGCAGATTGAGCGGCCGGTATTGGACCATGGCGCGAATGTCGGGCGCGATCTGCCAGGTGTCGCCGATCTGCGTGAAATATTTGAGGAGGAGCTGAATCGGCAGTCCGCGTTGCACCTCGAACTGGCTGTAGATCCCGGCCCTCGCCTTTTCCAGCACTTCGTGGGAAAGGTCGGTGGCGATGATCTCGATGCGCCAGCCGGCGGTGCATTCGGCCATCTCCCGCAGCGACATCGCGAGCGAATAGGGTTCCTGCCCGGTCGAAGCGGCGGCACACCAGATGCGGATTCGGCGCTGCGCGGCGCGCGTCGTCATCAGCGTCGGCACGATGGTGTCGCGGAAATGCTGGAATGGAATCTTGTCGCGGAAGAAGAACGATTCGTTGGTGGTCATCGCCTCGACCACTTCGACCGCCAGCGTCTCCGCGTGCGGTTCCCTGAGCTTCTGCACCAGGCCGGCAAGACCGGTAAGACCGGTCCGGCGCGCGACCGGCAGCAGGCGGCTCTCGACCAGGTATTGCTTGTCGGCCGCCAGCACGAGGCCCGACCGTTCGCGCAGGAGCTGGCGCAGGAAATCGTAATCGAGCGGCGTCACGACCGGCCCCCGGAGAATATCCGCACGATTTTCGGCCCGATCTGATCGAGCGACAGCACGGCCGAAGCCAGTCCCGCATGCGCGACCGTGCCCGGCATGCCCCACACCACGCTCGATGCCTCGTCCTGCACGATGACGCCGCCGCCGACAGCGACGATCTTGCCGGCGCCGCAGGCGCCGTCGGATCCCATTCCGGTGAGCACCAGCGCGAGACTCCACGCCCCCCACACCGCCGCGGCCGAGGAAAACAGCGGATCGACCGCCGGCTTGCAGAACTTGACCAGCGGTCCGTCGTCGAGCGCGATCACCGGCTCGCCGTCGCGCCGCACGACGCGCATGTGCCGGCCGCCGCGCGCCACGTAGATGCGGCCGGCGCGAACGGGCTCGCCGTCCTCCGCCTCGCCGGCTTGGCGCCCGCTGGTCCGCGTGAGGTGCTCGGCCAGAATGGCGGTGAAGGTGGGCGGCATGTGCTGGGTGATGAGGACCGGAGCCTGGTCGATGACCGGACCGATTTCCGCGACAATCGCGTTGAGCGCCTGCGGACCGCCGGTCGAGGCGCCGATCAGCAACACCCGCGGCGTGGTCGCCGGCAGCGGCCGCAACAGGATTTTGTCCGGCTCCGGCGCGCCGGGCGCCAGGCTCGGCGCATCGAGCGGGGGCTGCGCCTCGCGCTGGTCGGCGCGGGCGGGAGCGACGGCGAGGCTCGACGCGATGACGCGCGGCGCGATCAAGCCGCGCTTGCGGCGGGCACCGAGCGCGCGGATCTTGTCGATCAACTCGCGCTGGAAGGACTGCGAGGTCGTGAACTCGCGATTGCTCTCCGGCTTGGGGATATAGTCGGCGGCGCCGAGCGACAGCGCGCGCAAGCTGATCTCGGCGTTGCGGCGAGTGAGCGTCGAGAGCATCAGCACGATGAGATCGCGCTTCCTTTCGAGCAGCAGCGGCAGCGCCGTGATCCCGTCGACGTCCGGCATGGTGATGTCGAGGATCACGACATCCGGTTTCTTCCGCTCGACCTGCTCGATGGCTTCGCGCCCGCCGCGCAGCGATGCGACGACCTGCATGTCCGGCTCGGCCTCGATCCAGCGCATGATCGTACCGCGGACGACGGTGGCGTCGTCGACCACCATCACGCGAATCGGATCATTGGCGAGAGCGGCCGCGGGAGACGGTGGAGCGACGGCGAGACTCATCGGAACGCGCTACTCTTCGACGCTGCGAGACGGGCGGGGGCGGACCGACGATCAGATCAGCCCGACCTCCTGGAATTTGGCCTCGACGATCTCCTTGTCGAACGGCTTCATGATGTACTCGTTGGCGCCGGCGTGGAGCGCGCGGGCGATGTGAGCGACGTCGTTCTCGGTGGTGCAGAACACCACTTTCGGCCGGTCGCCGTCCGGCAGCCGGCGCAGCACGCGCAGGAACTCGTAGCCGTCCATCTTCGGCATGTTCCAGTCGAGCAGCACGGCGTCGGGCATTTGACCGCGGCAGGCGGCGAGCGCCTGCTCGCCGTCCTCGGCTTCGACGATCTGGAACTCGAGCCCTTCGAGGATTCGCCGCGCGACCTTGCGGATCACGCTCGAATCGTCCACGACCAAGCAAGTCTTCATCACGACCTCGCTCTACATTGTCCGCGGGTTGGGCCCGCTCCACACGTCCGCTTGCATCCGCCCTTCGTCGGCGGTCGATTCGTCCGCTTCCGGTCGCGCCCGTTCACGCGGCTTCCGCGCTCGGGCCGACGTCGAGCACGCGGTCGACGTCGAGAACGACCAGCAGCCTGCCGTCGAGCCGATGCACGCCGGCCGAGACCCGCGCGAACCGGGCCTCGAGATTGACCGGATTGTCCTCGCGGCTCGCCGCCGGCAGCCTGAGCACCTCGCCGATCTCCTCGATCAGGAGCCCGTAGGATTCGCCCTTGTGCTCGATGCCGACCGCCATCGGTGCGCCCGCGCGCCCGTCGAGCGCGAATTCGAGCCGGCGCCGCAGGTCGAGCACCGTGACGATGCGGCCGCGCAGGTTGAGCAGGCCCGCGATCTCGGGAGCGGCAAGCGGCACCCGGGTCAGGCCTTCCGGCTTGAACACGTCCTGCACGCGCGAGATCGGCAGGCCGAACAGCTGGCCGCCCACCGTCGCGGTGACGTATTCGACGACGTTTTCGCTCATCACGCTCATCCCGGTCACGCCGCGCGACTTACGTTGGACACCGTGTCGGCGGTCTGCTCCTTGAGCGCCGCGATCAGGCCCTGGCGATCGAACTTGGCCACGTAGTCGTGCAGTCCGACCCGCTTGCCGCGCTCGATCGCCTCCGCCGAGACCAGCGACGACAGCCCGATGATCGGCAGCTCGGCCGTGCGCGGATTGCCGCGCAGCGCCGAGGCGAATTCGAAGCCGTCCATGCCGGGCATCTCGATGTCGGTGATCACGACGTCGAAGCGCCGGCCGCCTTCCATGAGCGCCAGCGCGTCGGCGGCCGAGGCGACGGCGGTGACGGCATAGCCCGCGGCCTTGAGCACCGGGGCGAGCATGTTGCGGAAGAACGGCGCGTCGTCGACCAGCAGCAGGCCGCGCGCGACCTTGCCGGCGCCGCGCGCCCGCCAGCTGCACCAGTCGTCGAATGCCAGCGGCAGGAAATGCGCGATGTCGATGACCTCGGTCGCCTGGCCCTTGATCACCGCCGAGCCGATGAGGCCGGGCCGCTCGCTCGCGAGCTCGATGTCGAGCCGGTCCTCGACGATGTCGACGATCTCGTCGACGGCGAGCCCCATGGAACGCTCGTCGTCCGAGAACACGAGCACCGGCTGCGTGCCGCTGGTCCTGATGCGCACGTCGTCGTTGGCGGGAACGATCGGCATGAGCTGGCCGCGGTATTGCACCAGCGGCCGGCCGCTCGACATTTCGATCGTGCGGGCATCGATCTCCTCGAGCCGCGTGACGAGCGACAGCGGCACGGCCTTGGGGTCGGTCGAGCCGGCGCGGAACACCAGCATCGACTCGGTCGCCGCCGCCGGCGCATCGCGCTCGGCGGTACGGTCCTCCTCGGCGGTCCGGCGCGCCGTCTCCGCCATTCCGATCGCCTCGACCACGCCGTTGGGATCGATGATGAGGATGACGGAGCCGTCGCCGAGGATCGTCGTGCCGGAGAACATCGCGACGTCGCGCAGCCGGCACGACATCGGCTTCACCACGATCTCCTCGGTATGGAAGACGCGGTCGACGACGATGCCGAAGGTCTGGCTGCCGACCTGAGCGACCACGATGAAGCCGCTTTCGGCCTTGACGTCCGCCGGCTCGCCGATCCGCAGCAGGGTCTTCAGGTGAACGAGCGGCAGCAGCTTGTTGCGCAATCGCAGCACCGCCGCGTCCTTGATGCGCTCGATGCGATGCTCCGAGTTGCTGCGCACGCGTACCAGCTCGAGAATGGAGAGCTGCGGAATCGCGAAGCGGTCGCCCGCCGCCTCGACGATGAGCGCCGAGACGATGGCCAACGTGAGCGGAATCTTGATGGTGAAGGTCGTGCCGCGGCCGCTGACCGATTTCACGTCGATGATGCCGCCGATCTGATCGATGTTGGCGCGCACCACGTCCATGCCGACGCCGCGGCCCGAGACGCTGGTGATCTTGTCGGCGGTCGAGAACCCCGGCGCGAAGATGAACTTCTGGACCTGCGCCTCGCTCATCTTGGCGATCTCGGCCTCCGAGGCGAGACCGCTGGAAATCGCCTTGGCCCTGATCCGCTCGACGTCGAGGCCGCGCCCGTCGTCGGAGATTTCGATGATGATGTGGCCGCCCTCGTGGCAGGCGGAAAGCCGGATCGTGCCCCGCTCCGGCTTGCCGGCCGCCAGCCGCTGCTGCGGCAATTCGAGTCCATGGTCCGCGGAATTGCGTACCATGTGGGTCAACGGGTCCTTGATGAGGTCGAGCACCTGCCGATCGAGCTCGGTATCGGCGCCGTACATTTCGAGCTCGATCGACTTGCCGAGCTCGGCCGAAAGATCGCGTACGATCCGCGGCAGCTTCTGCCAGGCGTTGCCGATCGGTTGCATGCGCGTTTTCAGGACGCCGTCCTGCAACTCCGCGGTGACGTTCGAAAGCCGCTGCAGCGGGGCCTTGAACTCGGAATCCTCTTGGCGGCGCTGGATCTCGATCAGCTGGTTGCGCGTGAGCACGAGCTCCGAGACCATGGTCATGAGGCGCTCGAGCGTGTCGACGTGCACGCGGATCGACTGGCTCGCGACCTTGCCGTGCTCGTCGTCGCGGGCCGCCGCCTCCGACCGGTCGGCGACCGCCGCGTCCTGGGGCGCGGCTGTCCCGTTGGCGCCAGCGGCGCGTTCGGCCGCGGTTCGCTCGGCCTCGCGGCTCATGCGACGGGCGCGCTCTACCACCTCCGGCGGAATTTCGCTCGCCGTAGAGGGCCGCGCCGCCGACGCCGCCGTGCCCTCGGCACACATGCGCTGGAGCTGGGCGATCAAATCGAGATCATTGCCCTCCGGCTCCGCCTGATTGCGCTCGAGCTGCTCGAGCAAGGCCTTGATACGATCGATGGTCGCGAGCACGAGGGTGACGGCGTCGCCGCTGACCGGCTGGCCGACGCGGAAGTTTCCCATCAATGCTTCGGCGGCGTGGGTGAGCGCCTCGAGCCGCGGCAATCCGAGAAACCCGCAGGTTCCCTTGATGGTGTGGACCAGGCGAAAGATCTTGTCGAGAATCTTGGTGTTGTTCGGCTCCTGCTCGAAGCGCACCAGCTCCATGTCGATGACGTCGAGGCTCTCGCCCGTCTCGGTGAGAAAATCTCGCAGCAGATCGTCCATGGGCCGGGTGCTTTCGACGCAACGCGCAACCCGTCGGATCGGCGCCTTTGGGAGGGCCAAATCGACGGCTGATGGAGCGAGGCCAGTTTGTTGCCAAACGGTTTAATTTTAGTTGCGCCGCAATGGCACCCGCTCCGTTAATTTGCGTTAGGAAATGCGCGAACGCGATCGAAACCGCTTCGTTCCGTTGCCGCGAACCGGTCGCGACCCGGGATCGGGGCCGGGCAGCCGTCGCCGCAAAACTCGGTCGGCGCGCCCGTGAATTCGTGAAAGAAGCGTTAGCGGGCCGACATGACGATCGCATCGCCCTCGGGCTTGAGCTCGACCTTGAGCCCGCAGGCGCGAGCGAGCAGGCCGGCATAGAACGGCTGAATTGCGTGGGCGTCGACGGATCCGGTTTCCGAGGTGCCTTCGAGCAGGGCCGGCACCGCCTGCGGGATGCGGGCATTGAGACCGGCGGCGGCGATGCGGAAACCCATGCTATCCCCCTCGCCGATCGGATCGACCGTCAGCGTGCCGCCGCGGGGGATGGTCTGGCCCGCGATGATCAGCATGTTGAGCAGCAACTTGACCCGGTTTTTCGGCAGCAGCACGCGCGTCAGGTTCCAGGCGAGCTTGGTCTTCTCATCCTCGATGAAGGCGCGCGCCAAGGCGTGGGCGTCGCCAAGATCGATCTGCGCGCCGCTCGAGCCCGCCGCACCGAAGGCGAGCCGGCAGAACTGCAGACGCGCGGAGGCGGTCCTTGCGCTCTTCTTGATGAGGTCGAGCGCGAAAGTCTTGGTCTCCTCGTCGTTGTCTTCTTCCTCCAGCACTTCGAGCCCGTTCACGATGGCGCCGGTCGGGCTGATCAGGTCGTGACAGACGCGCGAGCACAGGAGCGCGGCGAGATCGAGTGCATCGAGGACAACGGCTGCGGACATGCGGACCTCTCCGGTGGGCGGGCCTCGGGGTAAGCGAACGGTGTGTGCTGGAGCGCGACTCGGGACATGGCGTCGCTGCGCCGGTGTGATACACCGCGTCCGCTCGACCTGCCAAGAGACCCGAAGGGGCGCCCCCCGCCAGCAGAATAAGCACCGGAAGGAGCCGCCCGTTTGATCGGCGTCGGCGATTTGGGAACGGAGGGGCTCCTCGACGAGCTCACGGCCATCGTGTCGGCCGCGGCCGCGGCCATTCTCGCGGCCCGGGCCGGCGCGCTCGACGTCCGGACCAAGGCCGACCGCTCGCCGGTGACCGCGGCCGACCATGCCAGCGAGGCCGTGATCCTCGAAGGGCTCGGCCGCGTGCTCCCCGGGATCACCGTCGTGTCGGAGGAGGCGGCCGGCCGCGCGGCCCCGGAGAGCCTTTCCGCGACGTTCGTCCTCGTCGACCCGCTCGACGGAACCCGCGAATTTCTGGCCGGGCGGGATGAATTCACCATCAATGTCGCGATCGTGGCCGAAGGCCGCCCCGGCCTCGGCATCGTCGCCGCGCCGGCGCAGGGACTGCTTTGGCGGGGAGTCGAGGGCCGCGGCGCCGAGCGCCTGCGCCTCCTCGCCGGGGCGCCCGCGAGCGCGGCCCGGGAGCGGGTCCCGATCCGAACCCGGCCCACGCCGCGCGCGGGGCTCGTTGCCGCCGTGAGCCGCTCGCACCTCGATGCGGCCACCGAGGCCCTGCTGGCGCGGCTGCCGGTCACCGATCGGCTGGCGTGCGGCTCGGCGGTCAAGTTCTGTCTGCTCGCCGAGGGGACCGCCGACGTTTATCCGCGGCTCTCGAACACCTGCGAGTGGGACGTCGCCGCCGGCCATGCGTTGCTGGCGGCGGCCGGGGGATCGGTCAGCGCGCCGGACGGTGCGCCGCTCCGCTATGGCCGAATTTCCGAGGACTTCCGAGTCCCGGCGTTCGTTGCCTGGGGCGACCCATCGGCGCCGGCACGGCTGGGCCTGTAGGCCGGGCGGCCGCCGCACGGCGGCCGGTTCGAGCGATCAAGGCGACAGAAGCCGCTGCACCTGCGGCCATCTCTCGTCTGCGGCGGCGAGCACCGGTTCCGGGTCGCGGGCGAAGGCATCCTTCGCCTGCGGCGCATGGAAGAGATAAAGCCTCTCCCCGGCCATGAGCCATAGCCGGGGATCGCCGGAGAGTGCCACGCCGCGGGCCACCCCGACCGGATCATGGCCGCCGAACCGCGGCATATAGAATTCCGGATCGGCGATGAACGCCCCCCGGTTGCCCTCGTTGCGGAAGCGCCAGACCACCCCGGCGAAGGGGTACTCGAAGTCATCCTTTCCCGGCACCGCGGCCCCGTCGATGAAATAGGCGACCGGATCGAAGCCGAGGATCGCAAGCCCGCTGTTGCGGTCGGTCACGATCTGTTCGGTCGTTGCCGCCCGGCTTCCGGGAATGGAGCCGGGCGCGCCTACGAGCACGGACCACACAGCGAGCACGATGGCGGGCAGCCCCCGCTGGAACAGGGGACGCTTTTGCCGGTGCCGCCGTCTGGTCATAGTCTTGCCGATCATGCGGCGATTCGGTTGCGGTTTGGCCGCAAAGCTAGGGTAGCTGTATGTGCAACGGGTTAAGGTGACTTGCCCCTCGGAGGGAGCCCTCGATGCGCGCCGTGATGCGGACCGCCGCTCTCGTTCTCGTCCTCGCCGGCCTCGGCAGCGGGCCGTTGGCGGCGCAGGGCAATCCGCCGCCCCCGGGCACCGCGCCGGCCGCGCCGGCGCCGCCTCCTGCCGCTGCGCCGACTACGCCGAGCCAGCACTACTCCTCGAATGAGGTCATCGATGCCGGCCATCGGTTCTTCGGAACGATCTCGCGCGGGCTCGCCCAGATCGTCGAAAGGGCCGGAAGCCAATGGGGCTTGCCCAACGGCTACGTGCTGGGTCAGGAGGCCGGCGGGGCGGTGGTCGCCGGGGTGCGGTACGGCGAAGGCATCCTCTACACCAAGAACGCCGGTGACCTGCGGGTCTACTGGCAAGGACCGTCGGTCGGATTCGATTTCGGCGGGGAGGGCGCGCGCACCATGATGCTGGTCTACAGCCTGCCGGCCACCGACGCGATCTACCAGCGGTTCGCCGGCATCGACGGTTCCGCCTATTTCGTCGGCGGATTGGGGATGACGGCCTTGACCGCCAACAGTATCGTGGTGGTTCCGATCCGCACCGGCATCGGCCTGCGCCTCGGGGCCAATGTCGGCTATGTCAAGTTCACGCCGGCGGCGACCTGGAATCCGTTCTGAAGCCGGATCGGCCGGTCTCGGCTGCCCAAAAACGCCTCGGTTTAGGTTAACCGGTGCCCGCGCTGGCAGCGCGCGGCCGGCCGTGGCATCCTGGTAAAAAATCCGTTGACGTTGCTCAGGAGGCGGCATGCTTGAACCGATCATGTATATCGGGATCGGGTTCCTGGTCGCGGGATTGCTGGTCATCGGCGTCATTCCATTGGTGCATGCGCGCGCCGTGCGTCTCACCATGCGGCGGCTCGAAGCCCTCACCCCCCTCTCGATGGCGGAAATTCAGGCCGACAAGGACCAACTGCGCGCCGAATTCGCCATGTCCACGCGCCGGCTCGAAATGAGCGTCGAGCAGATGAAGGCGAAGACCACCAACCAGCTCGCCGAGATCGGCAAGAAGAGCGAGGCGGTCGGCCGCCTCAAGTTCGAGCTCGGCGAGAAGAACGCGGCCCTGCTCGCGCTCGAAGCCAAGGAGAAGCAGCTCAGCGACGACGTCGAGCGCCTGCAAGCCGATCTCGCCGCCAAGGAACGTGGGCTCGAGGAAGCCGAGCGCACGCTCGCCGGCATGCAGGCCGAGATTGCCCAGGTGACCGCCAATTTCCACGAGAGCTCGGTCACCTCCGACAGCCAGCGCGTCGAGCTCATGGCCTTGCGCGCGCAGACCGAAGCCTTGAAGGGGCAGATCGAAAGCTACGAGAAGGAGACCAGGGAGCTGCGCGGGCGCCTGGGCGCCAAGACCGCCGAGTTCGAGACGTTGAGCCAGCAATGGGCCGAGGAGCGCGGCAAGGCGGACCATCTGGGCAACCGCGTCGGAGAGGTCGATCGCCAGCTGCTGGCACAGACGACGGAATCGGAGGTGCTTAGCCGGCGCGTGCAGGAATTGAGCGCCCGGCTCGAGGAGCAGACACGCTTCCTCGCCGACCGCGATTTCGCGGCCGACCGCCTGCGCAACGAGGCCGCGACCGCGCAGAAGACCGAAGCCGACATTCGCGGCGAATTGGCCGAGGTGGACAGGCGCCATCGCGTGGCGACCGAGACGATCAAGGCCGACAAGGCCAAGGTCGAGGAGCAGCTCAGGCAATCCCAGGCGGAGAGCGCCAACCTGCAGCGCGAGATCGCGGCGCTGAAGCGCGAGGCCGAGAACGCCTGGACGAACGAGCGCATGGAGAATGCCGTGCTGCGCGAGCGCATCAACGACGTCGCCGCCGAGGTCGCCCGCCTCACCGCGACGCTGGAGGGGCCGGATTCGCCGATCGCCACCATCCTCGGCGACGGCGCCCGGGCGGACGCGGCGCCCGCCGCCGGCAACGGCGTCCCGTCGATCGCCCCGACCGGCACCGAGTCGAAAGGCACCCTTGCCGACCGCATCCGCGCCCTGCAAGCCCGCGCCTCGGGTCTCCCCCAGCCCAGCGGGCCCTAGCGCGCGCCCCGCGTTTGCTTGACTTAAGCCCTTGCTGCCTTAAATCGGAGGCCTTGGCCCGGGCGCTTAGCTCAGCGGGAGAGCGTTCCCTTCACACGGGAGAGGTCGCAGGTTCAATCCCTGCAGCGCCCACCAGCCTTCGCTGCTTCGCAGCTACGGCTGGCAAGCCATTCTGCACGCAAGACCGTGGAATTCGAACGCATCTGACGTCTGCGTCTGGCCGGGCGTTTGCCAACAAGCGCTTGCGCTAGGCACAATAGAGAGCTGCACAAGCTCGTTTTCTGATGGATGCCCGGGTCAAGCCCCAATGTTGCCCGGGCGCAGCGCAGCATGAAGCGGAGCGGAATGATGCGCCGCAGACCCGGGATCGTTCCGAAGACTGAGTTCGGTACGGTCCCGGACCAGCGGTGCACCGCATCGCAAGTCGGATGTTTCCGACTTGCGACACTTATCAAGAAGCGCCGGAAGTCGGGGACACCTGACTTCCGGTGCGCTGCACCGCATCCGGGACACGCCGCTTAACTTAGCGCCTATGGGGTCAAGCCCGGGCATGACCGGTCGAGAGGCAGCGCCGCCGGCATCAGATCCTCGCGAGGTACGGCTCGAGCGCGGCGAGGCTCTCGAGGTTGTGCGCGGGAGCGAACAAATCGACGTGCGGCAGGGCGGCCTGCATGCCGCGCGCTTGCGGGCTGAAGCTCTGCCAGCCGAGCAGCGGGTTGAGCCAGATGATCCGCCGGCATCGGCGCCGCAGGCGCCGCATCTCCCCCGCGAGCCGCTCGGGCTCGCCGGTGTCGTAGCCGTCGGACACGATCATGACCGCCGTGCGCGAGTTGATCACGCGCTTGGCATGCCAGCGATTGAACGTGGCCAGGCTCTCGCCGATGCGGGTGCCGCCGCCGATGCCCTGCGCCATCAGCCCCAACCGCTCGACCGCGCGCGCGACGTCGCGGTCGCGCAGGGACGGCGAGACATGGGCGAGCCGCGTGTGAAAGACGAAGGCCTCGGCTTCGCGGAACGCATCGACCACGCCGTGCAGGAAGCGCACGAAGAACGCAGTGTAGAGATTCATCGAGCCCGAGGCGTCGAGCAGCACGATGAGCCGCAGCGGCTTCACCTTGCGGCGGCGCCAGACCAGATCGACCGGCGTTCCGCCCTTCGACACGCTGCGATGAATGGTGCGCCGAATGTCGAGCCGGCGTCCGCGCCGGCGCGCCTGTTCGCGGCGAACGAGCCGCGCCCGCATCGTCCTCGCCAGACGAGCCGCCAGCGCATGCACCTTGGCGATCTCGTCGGGGTCGACGATGTGGCGGACGTCCGCCTGCGCAAGATTTTCGGCGCGCGAGGCGCCTTCGCGCCGGCCGCCGGGACTGGCGTCGCTGTCGCCGCCGGCGCGGCGCTCGACATGGTCGGGAAGGCCGAGCGGCGGTTGCGAGGCGGCATCGAGGCGGCGCTGCAGCGAGGCCGCATTGCCCGCCGGCGGCGAACCCTGCAGTGCCTGGATTCGGCGCATGCCGCGGCCGCCCCAAAAGGCATCGAAAATCTCGTCGAAACGCTCCCAGTCGGAGCGCGTCCCGGCAAACAGCGCGCGCAGCGCCGGCTTGAGCGTCGACGGCCGCGTCGCGGCCGGGGAGACGAGGACGGCGAGCGCGTCGCGGGTCTCGGCCAAGCCGACCTTGAAACCATTGTCGCGCAGCGTGCGGGCAAAACCGGCGAGCCGGCGCCGGGCGCCGGGCCCGATGCTTCCTTCCGATTTGCCGATCGTCGCGGCGGCCATCCGGACCGCTCCCGTCACGCCACCTTGCCGAGAAGCCGGTCCGTCACCTCGCGGGTGAGGCGGGTGCGGTCTTCGTGGGTCTTGAGCAGGCAGATCATGGTCTCGTGCACGGCTTCCGGCTCCTGCCGCAGATCGTGGACGTCGAGCCCGGCGAGGGTGGCCGCCCAGTCGAGCGTCTCGGCGACGCCGGGGACCTTGCGCAGGTCCTCCTTGCGCACGGCAGCGATCATGCGCGCGATCTGCGCCGCCAGCACCGCATCGAAACCGGGCAGCCGCGCCAGGATGATCCTGGCCTCGCGATCGACGTCGGGAAAGTCGACGTAGTGATAAAGACAGCGCCGGCGCAGCGCGTCGGAGATCTCGCGCGTGCCGTTCGAGGTAAGCACCACGCGCGGGATCGAGGTGGCCTTGATCGTGCCGAGCTCGGGGACGCTGACCTGAAAGTCGGACAACAGCTCGAGCAGGAACGCCTCGAACTCCTCGTCGGCGCGATCGATCTCGTCGACCAGCAGCACCGGCGGCCGCGCGCGCCGGATGGCGGCGAGCAGCGGGCGCTCGAGCAGGTATTTTTCCGAGAAGACGTGCTCCTCGACGGCATCGGCGCTTTCGCCGGCGCCTTCGCGCGCCTTGATGGCGAGGAGCTGGCGCTGGTAGTTCCACTCGTAGAGCGCGGCGTTCTGATCGAGGCCTTCGTAGCACTGCAGTCGAATGAGCTCGGCCGCATGCACCGCCGCGAGCGCCTTGGCGACCTCGGTCTTGCCGACGCCGGCCTCGCCTTCGAGCAGGAGCGGCCGCTTGAGATAATCCATCAGCCACAGCGCGGTCGCGATGTCGCGATCGGCGACATATCCGACGGACCCGAGGCGGTCGGAAATCTGGTCGCGGGCAAGCGTCATGACGAGTGATGTAGGCGCGTCCCGCCGAAAATCCATCGGCGCCGGTCGGTCACGCGTGCAGCCCGAGCTTGTCCGCCGCCATCCAGGTGCGCCAGTGGTCGTGCGGCATCGCGATGTGGGTCGAGCCGAGGAACTTGAAGGCGTCGTTGACGGCGTTGGCGAAGCACGGCACGCCGCCGACGTTTGGGCTCTCGCCCACGCCCTTGGCGCCGATCGGATGGTGCGGCGACGGCGTCGTGGTCCAATCGGTCTCCCATTTCGGGGTCTCCACCGCCGTCGGCATGAAGTAGTCCATGAACGAGGCGGTCAGGACGTTGCCGGTCTCGTCGTACCGGATCTCCTGTCCCATGGCGATGGCGAAGGCCTCGGTCAGCCCGCCGTGGATCTGTCCCTCGATGATCATCGGATTGATGCGGGTGCCGCAGTCGTCGAGGGCATAGAAGCGGCGCACCTTGGTCACGCCGGTGTCGACGTCGACGTCGACGACGCAGATATAGGCGCCGAACGGGTAGGTCATGTTGGGCGGATCGTAGTAGTTCACGGCCTCGAGGCCGGGCTCCATGCCCGGCGGCACGCCGTGATAGGCCGCCCAAGCAAGCTCGGTCATGGTCTTGAACCGCTCCGGATTGCCCTTCACGCGGAAACGGTCGACGTCCCATTCGAGGTCGTCGTCGTGCACCTCGAGCAGATGCGCGGCGATCATCTGCGCCTTGGCCTTGATCTTGCGGCAGGCCATGGCGGTGGCGGCGCCGGACACCGGCGTCGAGCGCGAGCCGTAGGTGCCGAGCCCGTAGGGCGCGGTGTCGGTGTTGCCTTCCTCGACGGTGATGTTGTCGGCAGGGAGCCCCAGCTCGGTGGCGATGATCTGGGCGTAGGTGGTCTCGTGGCCCTGCCCCTGCGACTTGGTGCCGAGCCGCGCGACGCCGGTGCCGGTCGGGTGAATGCGAATCTCGCAGGAGTCGAACATGGCGATGCCGAGGATGTCGCAATTGCGCGACGGCCCGGCGCCGACGATCTCGGTGAAGAAGATGACGCCGATGCCCATGAGCTCGCGCGTCTCGCCGCGCCTGAAGGCTTCCTGTCGCGCCTTCTGCTCTGCGCGCAGCTGCTGGTAGCCGACCGCGTCCATCGCCTTCTGCAGGGCGGTGTGGTAGTCGCCGGAATCGTATTCCCATCCGAGCGCCGACGCGTAGGGAAACTGCTCGCGCCGGATCAGGTTCTTCATCCGGAACTCGGCCGGGTCGATGCCGAGCTTCTGCGCCATGATGTCCATGGCGCGCTCGATGCAATAGGCCGCCTCGGTGACGCGGAACGAGCAGCGGTAGGCGACGCCGCCCGGCGCCTTGTTGGAATAGACGCCGTCCACCGTGACGTGCGCGACCGGGAAGTCGTAGGACCCGGTCACGATGTTGAAGAAGCCGGCCGGCCATTTGGTCGGATCGGCGCAGGCGTCGAAGGCGCCGTGGTCGGCGATGGCCTCGACGCGCAGCCCCGTGACCTTGCCGTCCCGCGTCGCCGCGATCTCGGCGGTCATGTGGTAGTCGCGCGCGAACGCCGTCGTCGACAGGTTCTCGATGCGGTCCTCGACCCATTTCACCGGCCGCCCGGTGACGATCGAGCCGACGATGGCGCAGATGTAGCCGGAATAGGCGCCGACCTTGTTGCCGAAGCCGCCGCCGATGTCGGGCGCGATCACGTGGATCTTGTGCTCGGGAATCTTGGAGATGAGCGACGCCACCGTGCGGATGACGTGAGGCGCCTGGAACGTGCCCCAGACCGTCAGCTCGCCCCTGATCTTGTCGAAGGACGCCACGCATTGGCACGTCTCGAGCGGACAGGGATGCACGCGCTGATAGGAGATCAGCTCCTTGATGGTGACGTCGGCCTTGCGGAAGGCGGCGTCGGTGCCGTCCTTGTCGCCGATCTGCCAGGTGAAGATGTGATTGTGGTGCTTGCGCTTGCCGTGGGCGCCGTCGGTCTTGTCCTTGATGTCCTCGCGCAGCAGCGGAGCATCCGGCGCCATCGACTTGAACGGATCGACGATCACCGGCAGCGCCTCGTACTCGACCTCGACCAGGTCGGCGGCGTCGGCGGCGGCGTGGCGGCTCTCGGCGATGACGAAGGCGACCTCCTGGTTCTGGAACAGCACCTTCTCCTCGGCGAGCACCGCCTGCACGTCGCCGGCCAGCGTCGGCATGTAGTGCAGGCCGAGCGGCTTGAGGTCGGCCGCGGTGAGCACCGCCAGCACGCCCGGCACCGCCTTGGCCCTGGAGGTGTCGAGCTTCCTGATGCGGGCGTGGCCGTGCGGCGAGCGCGCGAAGTCGCCGTACAGCAGGCCCGGCAGCTTCAGGTCGTCGACGTAATTGCCCTTGCCCTGGACGAAGCGGATATCCTCGACGCGCTTTCGCTTGCAGCCCATCCCCTGCAGGCGTTCGGCGCGTTGCTCGGAGGTGAGGGTCTGGTCGTTCATTCGGCGGCCTCCTGGAAAGCCACGCCGTTGAGCTTGGCGGCGGCGTATTGAATGGCCTTGACGATGTTCTGGTAACCGGTGCAGCGGCAGAGGTTGCCGGAAATGCCGAAGCGGATTTCGTCCTCGGTCGGATTCCCGTTCTCCTGCAGCAACCGATAGGCGCGCACGATCATTCCCGGCGTGCAGAAGCCGCATTGCAGGCCGTGCATCTCACGAAAGCCTTCCTGCAGCGCATGCAGCGTGCCGTCGGCGGCGGCCATTCCTTCGATGGTGCGGATGTCGGCCCCGCCCGCCTGCACCGCGAACACGGTGCAGGACTTCACCGACTTGCCGTCGAGATCGACCGTGCAGGCGCCGCAATGGGTGGTGTCGCAACCGATATGCGGTCCGGTCAGGCCGAGATCCTCGCGCAGGAAGTGGATGAGCAAGGTACGCGGCTCGACCAGCGCATCGACCGCCTTGCCGTTCACCGTCATGGAAACCTGGGTTTTGGGCATCGTGTCCCTCCGTCGGCTCAGGCCGCGGCCGCTCGCCGCCGGGCCCGCTCGAGCGCGCGCGCGAGCATCACGCCGGCCATCTTGGTGCGATAGCGGGCCGGTCCGCGGGTGTCGGAAGCGGGCGAGGTGATCGCTTCGGCGGCAGCGACCGCCTTCTTCACGCTGGCGGGATCGAGCGACGAGCCGTTGAGAATTTTGATCGCGTCCTCGGCCCAGAGCGGCGTCTCCGCGACGTTGGTCAGGCCGATGGAGCAGGTCGCCACCTTGCCTCCACTGACCATGAGCACGACGGCGGCGGCGGCGGTGGCGTAGTCGCCGATCTTGCGCTTGAGCTTCTCGTAGGCCGAGCCGTGTCCGGCGGGAGGAACGGGAATTCGCACCGCGGTCAGGATTTCGCCGGGCTCGAGCGCGGTGAAATAGGCGCCCTGATAGAAATCGCGCGCCGGAATGCGGCGTTCGCCGGATTTGCCGACGGCATGGTAGCTGGCGCCGAGGCACAGCATGACCGCGGGCATGTCGTTGCCGGGATCGCCGTTCGCGACGTTGCCGCCGAGCGTCCCGACATATCGCACCTGCGGGTCGGCAATCTGCAGCGATGTCTCCGCCAGAATCGGAATCCTGGCCGCGAGCAGCTCGGAGCCGATGATCTCGTGCTGCGTCGTCATCGCTCCGATGACGATGTCGCCGCCATCGGCACGGATGCCCTTGAGGTCGCCGATGCCGCCGAGGTCGACCAGATGGTCCGGCGTGGCGAGCCGAAGCTTCATCATCGGGATCAGGCTGTGCCCGCCGGCGAGCGGCCTCGCCTCCTCGCCGAGATCGGCGAGCAGCGCCACCGCTTCCCGCACGGACTTCGGACGATGGTAATCGAATGACCCAGGGATCACGGACATCCTCCCCGGCGCCGCACGAGCGCCTCACGCGTCCCGGGCCCGCGCCTCTGCTTACGACATGGCCGACGACGCGAGGTTGCCAATGGGTGCATTGCAGCAACAACCGCCGCCGCACCAACCGGGCGGCGCAAGCACGAAGAGGAGCCAATCTGCACGAAATGCGTCAGCCATGATGACCGACCGTTATACATCGACGAGCGCTACAGGCTGTTCAGGCGACCGTCTCGGACCCTTGGCGCTAGAGCGCATTCAGTTTCAACGGAAACTGAATGCGCTCCAGTCTTTTTGCGTGGTCGCATTTTCGGACGGAAAACCGGTTCCCACCCCGGCTCGAGTCCGGGCCAGGCTTTTCCTGGAAATGCTCTTAGGTCGCGACCTGATCGGATTTCGAGTAAATCCTGGCCTTGAACGAGCTCACGCGGCTGCGCGCCACCGGGACCGAATAGCGATCTTGCGCGGCGAGCTCGACCAGGCCGCCGTCTCCGGACCGCTTCAGGCCGACCACGCGGTCGAGGTTGACGATGTGGCTGCGGTGCACGCGGACGAAGCGGGCGGCGTCGAGCCGCGATTCGACGTCGCCGATCGCCAGCGGACAGAACAGCTTCGCCGATCCGGTGAAAATGTAGGTGTAATGGGCGTTGGCGTGGACGGCGACGATATCGTCGACCGCGACGAATTGCGTCATGCCGTCCCGCTCGACCGGAAGCCTGCGGGCGTTGCGCCGGCGTGGCGCGCCGACCCCGCCGAGCGGCGCGTAGGTCCCCTGTCCCAGATCATAGCCGGTGATGGGGTCGGCGGCGACATCGGCCGGAGGGGACTTTTCCGCCGTGACGACGCTCGGCATCCCGGACTGACCGGCGCCCGCGCCCGCCGCGACCGTCGCGGTCTTGCGATCCGGCACCAGCAACAGGAGAAAGGCACCGGAAACGATGAAAGCGACGACCGCGACGATGATGGCCAGGAGGTCGCTGGACAATGCGGGAGCACTCGACGACACACCGGCACGCGGGAACACCGTCAGCCCGGCCATGGCGGTGTAGTGCATCCCGGAGATGGCCACGCCGAAGACGGTCGCCGACAGGATGAGCGGCGGGCGCCGCCCGCGACCGACCGCCAGCCAGAGCGCCAGGCCCGACGCGCCGATGGCGACGGCCAGGCTCGACGCGACCAAGGCCTGTGCGTGCTGCATGTGCGCGCTCGCATGCAGCGCTTCCATCCCGATATAGTGCATCGTGAAAATGCCGGCGCCCATGAGCGCAGCCGAGGCGGTGAGGCGCACCGGCGTCAACGCCCCTGCGCTGGCGGTAAAGACTGCGGCCCCGACCACGATCACGCAGATCAGGAACGACAACAACGTGGGCAAGACCAGATAATCGACCGGGAACGGCAGCCGGGCCGCCAGCATGGCGACGAAATGCATGGCCCAGATCGCCACCGCCAGCGAGATCGCCGCACCCGCGAGCAGCACGCGCCGCCGGACGCCGGTGGCCTCGCCGATTTGCACGGCCAGGCTCAGTCCCACATAGGAGCCCTGGATCGCGACAACAACCGATAGCGCGACGAGCCATGGCTCGTGCGTCACTGGCATAACTCAAATCCCCGTTCCTGCCGATCGTGCGTCGGCAAGCGAATATAGATCAAGAGCGGAATCCCGACCAGCATCGTGGCTGCCGACGGCATCGCGGCGAATGCCGTGCGGCGCGAGCGCATCGACGATGTCGCCGCCGAGGTCGCTCGCCTCTCCGCCATGCTCGAGGGGCGGGGTCCGCCGATCGGACCATCCTCGGCGATGGCCCGCGGGCGGAGGCGGCGCCCGGGCCGGCAATGGTGGATCGCCATTCCCCCTCGCCCTTCGGCGAGCCGGGTCTCGCCGCCCTCGCGGAATCTCGCCGCAACCGCGGGCTTGCGCTGGAAAGGAATTCGAAACGTTTGCGCCGCCGTTCGCACCGGTTCGAGCGGCAGCTCGGCAGCATTTACCGAATTGAAGGGATGCGCTTAGCCAAATCTTAAGTGGAAGCGGGTAGTTTGCGCCTGAGTTTGGTCAGTCGAGTGCGTGAGTTTACTCATGACAGAGCCCCTTCGACCAAGGGCGAAGTACGTCATCGGGCCTGACGGCAGTCCTCTGACGATTGCCGACTTGCCGGCACCGGGCACGAAGCGCTGGGTCATCCGGCGCAAGGCCGAGGTGGTCGCCGCCGTTCGCGGCGGGCTGCTCTCGCTCGAGGAAGCCTGCAGCCGCTACACGCTGACGGTCGAGGAATTCCTCTCCTGGCAATACTCGATCGATCAGCATGGCCTCGCCGGCCTGCGGACCACCCGCATCCAGCAGTATCGGCAGTAAGCAACCGAGCCTACGCCCTCGCCCGACGCCGGCCGCAAGGTCGGCTTTTTTCGTTCGGCGGCGGCGGACGCCGAATCGACGCGGCGCGCCGACCGCGACAAGCCCCGTACCGACGCTGTCCATGCCTCCATTAACCGGGCGGTAACCACGAACCAGGCAAATCTTGCCGGGTGGGGAAGTTACCGGGGCCGGTCACGTGCGGGGATTCGTCGAGTTCTTGAAATCGCTCGGAGGAGCGCGGATCGCCGCGATGGCGGCGGTCACGGTCGGGCTCGTCGGATTCTTCGCCTTCCTGATCCTGCGCGTCACCGCCCCGCAGATGACCCCGCTGTTCACCGACCTCACCTTCGAGGACTCGGCCGCGATCGTGAAGGACCTGGAGCGGCAGGCCATTCCCTACGACCTCAAGAACGACGGCGCCATCGTCCTGGTGCCGAAGGACCGCGTGCCGCGGCTGCGCATGAAGCTCGCCGAGGCCGGCCTGCCCAAGGGCGGCGGGATCGGTTACGAGATTTTCGACAAGTCGGACGCGCTCGGCGCGACGAGCTTCGTGCAGAACATCAACCACCTGCGCGCGCTCGAAGGCGAGCTCGCCCGCACCATCCGCGCGCTCGACCGCGTGCAAGGGGCGCGCGTCCACCTGGTCCTGCCGGAACGGCCGCTGTTCTCGCGCGACAAGGTCGAGGCTTCGGCCTCGATCGTGCTCAAGGTGCGCGGCGCGCTCGAGCCGCAGCAGGTGCGCGCCATCCGCCATCTCGTCGCCTCCGCGGTCAACGGCCTCAAGCCGGAACGCGTGTCGGTGGTCGACGAGGCCGGCCGCCTGCTCGCCGACGGCGCGCAGCCCGACAATCCCAACGGCGCCGGCGCCGAGGAGCGCCAGGCCGCCTTCGAACGGCGGCTGCGCGAGCAGATCGAGGGCATCGTCTCCTCGGTGGTCGGACCGGGCCGCGCGCGCGTGCAGATCACCGCCGACTTCGACTACAACCGCGTGACCCAGACCTCGGAAAAATACGATCCCGAAGGCCGCGTCATGCGCTCGAGCCAGACGCGCGAGGAATCCTCGGGAACGAGCGACGGCCGCGAGGGCCAGGTCTCGGTCGGCAACGAGCTGCCGGGCGCGCCCCAGCGCCAAGGCGGCGACAACGCGGCGACGCCGCGCGAGCAGTCGCGCAAATCCGAGGAAATCGTCAATTACGAGATTTCGCGCTCGACCAAGACCGAGGTGATCGAGGGCGGCCGCGTCAACCGCGTCTCGGTCGCGGTGCTGGTCGACGGCACCTACGCCAAGAACGACAAGGGCGAGACCGTCTATCAGCCGCGCGACAAGGACGAGATCGACCGCATCGCGACGCTGGTGCGCTCGGCGATCGGCTTCGACCAGAAGCGCGGGGACCAGGTCGAGGTGGTGAACCTGCGCTTTGCCGAGGTGCCGACCTTCGCGGTCCCCGAGCCGCAGGGGCTTATGGCGTACCTGCAATTCACCAAGGACGACCTGATGCATTGGATCGAGCAGCTCGTCATGGTGGTGCTCGGCATCATCGTGCTGCTGTTCGTGGTGCGGCCGCTGGTGCGACGCATCATCGCGCCGGACCAGAACGCCGTCGCCGCCGCGCTCGCGGGCGGCGACGTGCAGGGCGCGATCGCCGCGGGCGCGACCGCGGAAGAGCTCAAGGCCGTGCCCAACCAGACCTCCAAGATGATCGACATCGCCCAGGTGCAGGGCCAGGTGCACGCCCAGTCCGTGCAGAAGGTGGGCGAGCTCGCCGACAAGAACCCGAACGAGACGGTCTCCATCATCCGCACCTGGCTGCATGAATCCGCCGCCTGATCGAGAACGCCATGGCCGCCGCCGCCAATTCCCAAAGAGAAAAGATCCAGGACTCGCAGACCGAGATCGCGAGCCTGGTGGCCTCGCTCGCCCCCCGCCAGGGCGAGAGCGTCGGCCGCAAGCTGACCGGACCCGAGCGGGCCGCCGTCCTGATGTTGGCGCTCGGCGAGCAATACGGCGCCCAGATCTGGAACATGCTCGACGACGACGAATTGCGCGAGCTCTCGATCACGATGAGCACGCTCGGTACCGTCGAGGCGCCGGCCGTCGAGGGCCTGCTGCTCGAATTCGTCTCGCGCATGTCGGCGTCCGGCGCGCTGTTGGGCAATTACGACGCCACCGAGCGGCTGCTGCAGCAATATCTGCCGCCCGAGCGCGTCGGCAGCATCATGGAGGAAATCCGCGGGCCGGCCGGCCGCAACATGTGGGAGAAGCTCTCCAACGTCCAGGAAGACGTGCTCGCCACCTATCTCAAGAACGAATATCCGCAGACCATCGCCGTGGTGCTGGGCAAGATCAGGCCGGAGCACTCGGCGCGGGTGCTCGCCATCCTGCCCGAAGATCTGGCGCTCGACGTGATCAACCGCATGCTCAAGATGGAGGCGGTGCAGAAGGAGGTGATCGAGCGGGTCGAAAGCACCTTGCGCACCGAATTCATGTCCAACCTGTCGCAGACGCGCCGCCGCGACGCTCACGAAGTGATGGCCGAAATCTTCAACTTTTTCGACCGGCAGACCGAGACCCGCTTCATGACCGCGCTCGAGGACGAGAGCCGCGACAGCGCCGAGCGCATCAAGACCCTGATGTTCACCTTCGACGATCTCACGCGTCTCGATACCGGATCGGCGCAGACGCTCATGCGCCACATCGACAAGGACAAGCTGGCGATCGCGCTCAAGGGCGCCTCCGACACCGTCCGCCAGTTCTTCTTCAGCAACATGTCGACCCGCGCCGCCAAGATGCTGGCGGACGACATGGCGGCGCTCGGGCCGGTGCGGCTGCGCGACGTCGACGAGGCGCAGGCCCAGCTCGTCAATCTTGCGAAGGACCTTTCGGCCAAGGGCGAGATCATGATCGCCAAGACCCACGGCGACGAAGAGCTGATTTATTGAGGGAGGATGGGGTCGCAGCCATGAGGTCGCCGGCAAAATTCCTGTTCGACAACGACTTCGCCGCCAGCGCACGGAGCAAATCGTCGCTGACGCTGGTCGAGCACGCTGCCAAGCTCGCCGAGGCCGAGGCGGCGAGCTTCCGCGACGGTTTCGCCGCCGCCAAGGACGAAGCCGAGCATCGCGCCGCCGCCACGCTCGAGCGCATCTCGGGAGCGCTCGACGGCCTCGCTCGCGGACTGTCCGCGGTCGAGGCGCGACTCGAGACCGAGGCGGTCGAGGTCGCCGTGGCGGTTGCCAGGAAGCTCGCGTCCGAGCTCATCGCGCGCGAGCCGTACGCCGAGATCGCGGCGCTGGCGGCCGATTGCTTCCGGCATCTGGTGGCGGCGCCGCACGTCGTCGTGCGGGTCAACGACCAGCTGCTCGCGGGCGCGCGCGAGCGGCTCGAGGAGACCATGCGCGGAAGCGGCTTCGACGGATGTCTGGTCGTGCTGGCGGAGCCCGAGATCGCGCCCGGTGACTGCCGCATCGAATGGGCGGACGGCGGCATCAAGCGCGACCGCGCCGCCATCGAGGCCGCCGTCGACGAGGCCGTCGCGCGCTACATCGCCGGGCGGCGCGGCGAGCCCTGCCCGCCCGACGCTTCCTGGAGGCCGCAACCATGAGCGACACCGAGAGCAAGCTGCCGCTTCCCGATCTCGAGAAGAACGCAGGCGCCGTGATGGACGCGACGACGACCGCCGACGCCGAGCCCGCGACCCGCGGCGCCGACGACCTCGAAGCCGTGTTCGACGTGCCGGTGAAGGTGTCGGCGGTGCTCGGCCGCGCGCGCATGGAGGTCGGCGACCTGCTCAAGCTCGGCCCCGGGGCCGTGCTCGAGCTCGACCGCAAGGTCGGCGAGGCCATCGACATCTACGTCAACAACCGTTTGGTCGCGCGCGGCGAGGTGGTGCTGGTGGAGGACAAGCTCGGCGTGACCATGACCGAAATCATCAAGGCGGAGCGCGGCTGACATGCGCCACATCTCACCTTCCGACCTCGGCACCCCGCTCGCGAGTCCGGCCGAGCGGGCGCGCGACCCGCAGGATCGCGAAACCGGGCCGGGCCCGAGCTACGTGGAGTCCGTCCTGTTCGGGCGGCGGCGCCAGCGCGGATCGAGCCCGCATGCGGCCGGCGACGGCAAGGCTCGCGTCGAGCATGAAAGGATTTGAGCCATGCGCCTCCTGATCGTCGGCACCCTCAACGGCCAGCTCACCACCGCGACCAAGCTCGCGATGGATAAGGGCGCGAGCGTCACCCATGCGGAGACGATCGACCAGGCGCTGGCCGTGCTGCGCTCGGGGCGCGGCGCCGATCTGCTCATGGTCGACGTCGCCCTCGACATTCGCGACCTCGTGCTCCGCCTCGACGCCGAGCGCATCGCGGCGCCGGTCGTGGCCTGCGGCATCGGCAACGACGCGCGCGCCGCGGTCGCCGCCATCCACGCCGGCGCCAAGGAATTCATCCCGCTGCCGCCCGATCCCGAGCTGATCGCCGCGGTGCTCGCCGCCGTCACCAACGACTCACGCGAGCTCGTCTATCGCGACGAGACCATGGCGCGGGTGGTCAAGCTCGCCCAGCAGATCGCCCCGAGCGACGCCTCGGTGCTGGTCACCGGCGAATCCGGCACCGGCAAGGAAGTCGTCGCGCGCTACGTCCACGCCCGCTCGCCGCGCGCGCGCGCGCCGTTCATCTCGGTCAATTGCGCGGCAATTCCGGAAAACCTGCTGGAATCCGAGCTGTTCGGCCACGAGAAGGGCGCCTTCACCGGGGCGGTCGCGCGCCGCATCGGCAAGTTCGAGGAGGCCACCGGCGGCACGCTGCTGCTCGACGAGATTTCGGAAATGGACGCGCGGCTGCAGGCCAAGCTCCTGCGCGCGATCCAGGAGCGGGTGATCGACCGCGTCGGCGGCGGCAAGCCGGTGCCGGTCGATATCCGTATCATCGCCACGTCGAACCGCAACCTGGTCGAGGCGGTGCGCACGGGCACTTTCCGCGAGGACCTGCTGTTCCGGCTCAACGTGGTGAACCTGAAAATTCCCCCGTTGCGCGAGCGGCCGGCGGACGTGCTCGAGCTCGCCCAGCACTTCATCAAGAAATATTCCGACGCGAACGGGGTCGTGCCGCGCCCGCTGTCGGCGGAGGCGCGCCGCACCCTGGTGCTCAACCGCTGGCCCGGCAACGTGCGGGAGCTCGAGAACACCATCCACCGCGCGGTGCTGCTCGCCGCCGGCGACGAGATCGGCGTCGACGGCATCCTGACGCCCGACGGCACGCGGCTCGATGAGGCCAGGAACCCGCCGGCGGTGGCGCACGCCGCGCTCGCCGCCGAGACGGTCACCCGCGCGCTCGTCGGCCGCACCGTCGCCGACGTCGAGCGCGACCTCATCCTCGAGACGCTCAAGCACTGCCTCGGCAACCGCACCCACGCCGCCAACATCCTCGGCATCTCGATCCGCACGCTGCGCAACAAGCTCAACGAATATTCGACCGACGGCGTGCCGGTGCCGCCGCCCGGCGGCGGCGAGGCCCGGCTGGCGGGGTGAGGACCTCGACGGAACCGCGGGCGGCGAAATTCCGGGCCGCCACATTTCGTCCGAGGCACGCGACGTTCTTTGACCACCTCCACAGTCGCCCTTCGTGGTATCATGCTTTCATGAGCCGAGCCGACATCGCCGCCCTGCGCGAGAAGGCCTCCGAGATCAAGGATTTCGGGGCGACCTCGCTCTATTTGTTCGGCTCGGCCGCGCGCAATGAGGCGACCGAGCACAGCGATGTCGACCTGTTCGTCGACTATGACCACGAATCCTTCAGCTTCGTGGAGTTCATTCGATTGCGCAAGCGGCTGTCCGATATTCTGGGGCGGCCCGCCGATCTCACCACCCGCGATGGCCTTCATCCACTGCTGCGCCCGACGATTGAGGCTGAGGCAATCAAGGTGCTCTAGCGGCGCCGCGGCCGCAGCATTGATGATCCGATCATGTGGAAGATCGCCACTCGATCGCTGCCGCAGCTGAAGCCTACCATCATCGCAATGATCGAAAAGACCAAGCCATGACCTACACCCATTTCGACACCGCCCTGATCGTCGGGGCGGGCTCCGGCCTCTCGGCGTCGCTGGCGCGGGCGCTGGCCAAGGAAGGCGTCAAAGTCGCGCTCGCGGCCCGCGGCACCGACGATCTCGAAGCGCTCGCCAAGGAGATCGGCGCGCACACCTTCGCCTGCGACGCGAGTCAGCGCGGCGAGGTCGAGAAGCTGTTCGCCGCCCTCGACGGCGGCTTCGGCGCGCCGGAGATCGTGATCTACAACGCGAGCTTTCGTACCCGCGGGCCGTTCGTCGAGCTCGATCCCGCGGACGTGGAGAAGGCGATCGCCGTCACCGCCTATGGCGCGTTCCTGGTCGGCCAGCAGGCGGCGCGGCGCATGCTGCCGAAGCGGCGCGGCGTGATCCTGCTCACCGGCGCCTCCGCCGGCGTCAAGGGCTATCCCCAGTCGGCGCCCTTCGCCATGGGCAAATTCGCGTTGCGCGGATTGGCGCAGAGCATGGCGCGCGAGCTCGCCCCGCAGGGCATCCATGTCGCGCACGTGGTGATCGACGGCGCCATCAAGAGCGAGCGCCGGCTGGAGCCGCCGGACAAGCCGGCGAGCATGCTCGATCCCGACGCCATCGCCGCGACTTATCTCCATCTCATCCACCAGCCGCACAGCGCCTGGGCGTGGGAGATCGAGCTGCGGCCGTGGGTGGAGAAGTTCTGATATTGGAGCATTTTCAGGAAAAAGCTTGCCCCGGACTTGATCCAGGACTTGATCCGGGGTGGGAACCGGTTTTCCGTCCGAAAATGCGACCACGCAAAAAGGACTGGAGTGCATTCAGCTTCCATCGAAACTGAATGCGCTCTAACCGTCGCGCTCGAGCCGCCCGTCGAGCAGCGCCAGGTGCCATCGAGCGAGCATCCGGGATGGCCACCATGCGGCTCAATGCCTTCTTCCCGACCCGTGACATCGGAACCGACCACGCGAAGATTCGCGATTGGGCGCAGGCGGCAGAGGAGCTCGGTTATGCCGGCATCGAGGTCGCCGACCATGTGTTGGGCGCTACCGCGCGTGACGGCTGGACCCCGCGCTACAACGAGAACGACCCGTTCCACGAGACATTCGTGACCTTGGGCTTCCTGGCCGCCGTGACCAAAACGATCCGGCTATCCAGCGGCGTGCTGGTTCTTCCGCAACGCCAGACCGGCGTCGTCGCGAAGCAGGCGGCCGAAGCCGACATCCTGTCCGGCGGACGTCTCCGGCTCGGTATCGGCATCGGCTGGAACTTCGTCGAATACCAAGCGCTCGGCATGGACTGGAAGACCCGTGGTGCCCGCCAGGCCGAGCAGGTCGAGGTGCTCCGTCGGCTGTGGACGCAAGACCTCGTCACGTTCAGCGGCCGATTTCACGACCTCAAGGAAGTCAGCATCACTCCGGCACCGATTCAACGCCCGATCCCGATCTGGTTCGGCGGCTCGTCGGACGCGGCGGTGGAGCGAGCCGCACGGCTCGGCGACGGTTGGATGCCGATCATGCCGCCGGATGAAGCAGAACAGAAGATCGCGGCGCTGCGCGAGCATCTCGAGGCGTTTGGACGCGACCCCGCCACGTTCGGGATCGAAGGCTGGCTGCGCATGTACGAGGCCGACCCTGCGCGCTGGGCGGCAGCCGCCGATGGCTGGCGCCGGCTCGGTGCCGACATCGTCATGCTTTACCCGATGTACCGCATCCCCGACTTTGCGGACCAGATCGAGACTTTGCGGCGTTTCAAGGAGGCGGCCCGGGGGTAGAAGGTTAAGAGGAGGGTCCGCGCATGGCACATGGTTCGATACGGAACGAGGAAGCGGAGGAGCTTCGAACGCAGCGGCCGCTGTCCCCGCCGATCGATCGAACCTATCGCCAACCGAAATTGCAGCTGCCGCCGGGAGCTTGCGACACGCATTTTCACTTCATCGGTCCGCAGAAGCTTTTCCCGCTGAAGCCGAACCATGTCTTCAGCCATCTCGAATTCGAGGATACGACGATCGACGACTGGTTGAGGATGCAAGACGCGCTCGGCCTGTCACGCGGCTTGCACGTGCAATCCATGATGTACGAGAACAATTATGAGCTCGCAGTGCATGCCCAATGCCGATTGCCCGATCGCCTGCGGGCCGTCGTCATCCCATGGCCGGGCGTCACCGACAAGGAGCTGGAGATCCTCACGGCGTGCGGCGTGGTAGGATATCGAGTCACCTACCGACTTGAAAAAGAGATCGACTTGCGAATGGTCGCCCGCGTGCACGAGCACGGCTGGGGAATCCACTACCTGGTCAAGGCCGATGACGAATGGCGCAAGCGCATTCTTGCCTCGCCTGGTCGATTTGTCATCGAGCACATGGGCGGGATTGATCCGTCGGAGGGACTGGAGAGCGCGAGCTTCAAGTTTCTGCAACGATGTCTGGACACCGGCCGGTGCTGGGTCAAGCTGTCACCACGGCCATCCAAACAGGAGACGTTTCCGTTCGACGACATGCTGCCGTTCGTTCGCAGGCTGGTGGATCGTTTCCCGAACCGACTATTGTGGGGATCGGATTGGCCGCATCCGCAATATTTCAGGCCGATGCCGAACGAAGTAGACCTGCTCGACCAGATGCTGGATTGGGTCCCGAGCGAAACAATTCGAAGCATGATCTTCGTCCACAATCCGACGGAGTGCCTCGGATTCCCTCCGCCGTAATTACCGCATGCCCGCTTTCGCGGGCCTGACGGCTCGAAATTGCCGCCGGTAACAGCACACGATCGAAACCGCTCAGCGCACCGGGAAATCGAAATAGGTGGCGGGGAACGGCTCGTTGACGAGCGTGAAGTGCCACCATTCCCTGTGGTAGGGCCGGAAGCCGCCGCGCATCATCGCCGCGGCGAACAGCGCGCGATTGTTCTGCGCCTCGAGGCTCACGCTCCGGTCCGAGGTCCAGGATCGCCGGCCGCAGAAATCGAACGGCGTTCCCATGTCGAGCTCGCTGCCGTCGGCGCGCCGGATGAGCGTGAGGTCGACGGTCGAGCCGCGTGAATGGCCGGAGCGGGTGGCGAGATAGCCGAGCCTGAACAGGTCGCGCTTGTCGATGTCGGGATAGTACTCGGCCTTGCGCCTGACATCGTTGGCGTTCCTCGCCCAGCGAATGAAATGGGCGACGGCGCGGGTCGGCCGGTAACAATCGAACACCTTGAGGCCGAGCCCGCGCGCGGCGAGTTGGCGCTCGACGGCGGCGAGCGCGTTCGCCGCCCGTGCCGTCAACAGGCAGCGCGCGGCCTCGTAGCCGTCGATCCGTTCCCCGACGAAGTTGTTGTCGCCGAAATAGCGCATCTCGACGATCAGCCCGGGGACGACGGCGGCGGCGTCGACGAAGCCCGCGGGCACCTGCGCATGGGCGAGCGGCGCCGGCGACAGCAGGAGCGCGATCAATGCGGCGCGGGCGCGGACGGGGGTCATCGAATCAGGGTTCCCGAGCTCACATCCCGCCCCTTGCCGCCGGGCCTCACCGCACCGGAAAATCGAAATAGGTGTCCGAGAACGGCTCGTCGACGAGCGTGAAGTGCCACCACTCCTTGTCGTAGGGCTTGAAGCCGCCGAGCACCATCGCCTCGGCGAGCAGCGCGCGGTTCTGCTGCGCCGGCCAACCGACGCTGCGGTCGGACGGCCATGATCTCGGGCTGAAGAAATCGAACGGCGATCCCATGTCGAGCTCGCCGCGATCGCTGCGCCGAACGAGCGTGAGGTCGAGGGTCGAGCCGCGCGAATGACCGGAGCGCTCGGCGATGTAGCCGTCCTTGAACAGATCGCGCTTGTCCACGTCGGGATAGAACTCGCGCTTGCGCCTGACGTCGGCCAAGTCCTGTGCCCAGCGCGCGAAATGCTCGACCGCGCGCTGCGGCCGATAGCAATCGAACGCCTTGAGGCCGAGACCGCGCGCGGCGAGACCGCGCTGGACGCCGGCGAGCGCATTCGCCGCCGGTGCCGTCAACAGGCAGCGCGGCCGCTCGTAGCCGTCGATCTTTTCGCCGACGAAGTTGTGGCTGCCGAAATAGCGCATGTCGACGACGAGCCCTTCGACCATCGCCGCGGCGTCGACGAAGCCCGCCGGCAGCGGCGGCTGCGCGCGCGCCGGCTGCGTCAGCAGCAGGAGCGCGAGCGCCGCCTTGACGCAAGCATTCGCGGCCATCGTCGCGGAGCGGAGGGATTCAGACCGCATTCCGGCCATCGTTGCAGCCGCAACAATACCTCATAAATAATGCCTATTGGGGCGCCATCAGTGCTAGAATTGCGCATGAATCCAGCCAGATGAGGGGCGCTCGCCAGCCGCGAGGGGGCTGCGGGCGGCTCATCCTGCATCATGGAGATTGACTTGAGCGATCATAAATTCAAGGTCGGCCAGAGCGTCCTCTATACCTCCGGGCCCTACGGCCGCAGCGGGACGAGCGGCGTCTACAAGGTCACCCAATTGCTGCCGCCGGAAGGCGACGACCATCAATACCGCATCAAGAGCTCGAACGAGCCGCATGAGCGGGTGGTCAAGGAGAGTCAGCTCAACCGTGATTCGTGACGGCCGACGCAAACGCGCGTGCACGCAATGAGCTCGTGTGCAGCCGAGCGGCGGCAGGGCAGAAACCGGTCCCTGGTCCTTGCCTCGGGGCCGGATGGCGTGGGCGGGGCTCGTGCTCGGAGCTGAAATGGCGATCGAAGACGAGAGCATGACATTCGATTACGGCGCACCGGCCGACCTGTTCATGTCCAAGCGCAAGGGCGGCGCCCGGCAGCCGCTGGGCTATCGCCGGTTTGCGACGGCGGCAGAAGCAATTCGTTTCGCCATCGAAGGTTTTCCGGCCGTGCGTGCCCTCGGCGCCTGGATGCAGGTCGGCGACGAACGGTTCGACGCCGACGGCATCCAACGTCTCTACGACAGCAGCGATTATCCGCTGCAGCGGCGGCCGACGAATTAACGAATTGGCAACCTGGGCCGAATGGCAGCCGGGTCCGACCTGGGCCGACCGACCACCGACCGACCTGGACCGAATTGACGTCGAGGCGCCGTTCACCTATATAGCGCCGGCAACCAGGTTTTCGGTCTGCCTTGCGACGCTCCCGTTTTTTAGGGCGCTCAGCTAGCTCCCAAAACTCGGATGACCCGGCGCGCGATGCTCGCGCGGTCGGACCAACTCAAACGCGTACGACGCAAGGAGGCCACATGGCCACAGGTACCGTGAAGTTCTTCAACACCCAAAAAGGCTTCGGATTCATTCAGCCGAGCGACGGCAGCAAGGACGTGTTCGTGCACATCAGCGCGGTCGAGCGCGCCGGCATGCGCACGCTGGTCGAAGGCCAGAAGGTCAGCTACGACGTGGTGACCGAGCGGGGCAAGCAGGCGGCGGCAAACCTGCAAGCCGCCTGATCGTCCGATCCGAATCCGCAAAACGACGGCACCCGGCGTCCGCGACGCCGGGTGCTTGTTTCTAAGGCGTCGCCCCCCGCCCGGGCGGCCGGCGCGGGCAGGATGACGTTCGCGCCGAGATATGCGACATGTTCCGGCCGGACTCGCCCGCGCGACGGGCGTGGAAGCACGCCGCCCGATGGTAATTAAGTAGAGTTTCCCGCCGGCACGACCGATGGACGCAGAAGCACCGCGCAGCCAGCTCGTCGCCGCCCTTGCGCGGGTCGCTGCTGGCGACCGCGCCGCGCTGCGATTGGTCTACCAGGATACGTCCGCGAAGCTTTTCGGCGTTTGCCTGCGTATCTTGAACGACAGAAGCGAGGCCGAGGACGTGCTGCAGGACGTCTACGTGACGGTGTGGCGCAAGGCTGCGGCCTTCGACCCCGGCCGGGCAAGCCCGATCACCTGGTTGGTGGCGATTGCCCGCAACCGGGCGATCGACCGGCTGCGATCGAGCGCCGTCAGCCGGCGCATGGAGCCGATCGAGGCCGCCGACGCGGTGAGCGATCCCTCGCCGGGCGCGGTCGAGCGCGTCGAGCTGGCGCAGCAGCAGCGGCGCCTCGCCGGCTGTCTCGAGGAGCTCGAGGCGCGCCAGGCGGCCGCCATCCGGGCGGCGTTCCTCGACGGCGCGACCTACGAGGAACTGGCCGCGCGCATGAGCGTGCCGCTCGGCACGATGAAGAGCTGGATTCGCCGCGGACTGTTGAAGCTGAGAGCCTGTCTCGAGCGATGAGCGAGGACGACACCATAGAGCCGGCCGGCGGCGCGAGCCTCGTCGCCGCCGAATATGTGCTGGGCGTGCTCGGCGCACAGGAGCGGCGCGAGGTCGAGCGCCGCCTGGCGCAGGAGCCGGCCTTCGCCTCGGAGGTGGCGCTCTGGGAGGAGCGGCTCGGCGGGCTCGCCGACGCGGTGGCGCCGGCCGCGCCGCCGGCAAACGCCTGGTCGCGCATCGAGGCGACCATCGCAGCCCCCGTGGAGAGACCGGCGTCGCTGTGGCAGAGCTTGGCGTTCTGGCGCGGCTTCGGCATCGCCTCGGCGACGCTCGCCGCCGCCAGCATCGCCGCGCTCGCCTATCTCGGCCTGGCGCCCGGCGCACGCGCGCCGCTGATGGCGACGCTCGGCGGCGGCAGCGGGCAGCCGAACTTCGTCGCCGCGGTGACCGCCAGCGGCAACAGCCTCGTGGTGGTGCCGGCTACGCTCCTCACCAACGACCCGCGCGCCATCGAATTATGGCTGATCCCGGCCGGCGAAAGCAGGCCGCGCTCGCTCGGGCTCATCCATCCAGGCCAGCCGATCCGCCTCGACATCCCGCCCGATCTCGCCGGCCGCCTCACCGCGGACGCGACGCTCGCGGTCTCGCTCGAGCCGCCCGGCGGCTCGCCGACCGGGCTGCCCACCGGCCCGGTCATCGCCAGCGGCAAGCTGACGAGGTTGTGATCTCGGCGCACCTGCATCCGGCGACGGCGTCCTCCCGTATCTCAGTCCGCAAGCCGCTGGCGCGGCGCGACTGCAAACCAGATGGAGGACGACATGAAACTCTCGACCATCACCCTGTCGACGGCCGTGGCCGCCGCGGCGCTCGTCTTCGCCGCGGCCGCGGCGACCCCGACGCTCGCGGAAATGAAGGAGCACGCCGTCACCGTCGGCGGCGCTCCGATGTATCCGTCGAGGAACATCGTCCAGAACGCGGTCAACTCCAAGGACCACACCACGCTGGTCGCGGCGTTGAAGACCGCGGGCCTGGTCGAGACCCTGCAAGGGCCTGGACCTTTCACGGTGTTCGCGCCGACGAACGCCGCGTTCGCGAAGCTGCCGGCCGGCACCGTCGATCACCTGCTCATGCCGCAGATGCGCGAGAAGCTCGTCGCGGTGCTCACCTACCACGTCGTTCCCGGCCGCCACTCCGCCAAGGATCTGATGGACGCCGCGAAGAAGAACGGCGGCAAAGCCGAGCTCAAGACGGTCGAGGGCGGCAAGATCTGGGTCGAGAGCAAGGGCAACACGCTCACGATCTGGGACGCCAAGGGCAATGCCTCCAAGGTGACGATCCAGAACGTGTTCCAGTCGAACGGCGTGATCCACGTGGTCGACACCGTGCTGCTGCCGAGCTGAGCGCCTTCGCGGGCCGATCGGCGCAACCAGTCCCCCGCGTCTGCAACGGTCGGCCCGCCCCCGCCGCGGCAACGCGGCGGGTTTTTTGCGGCGGTCAGGTCGTGTTGTCGGCGCCCGGAATCGTCGTGCTCTCAGCAGTCGGCCGGCGGGCGCGATGGATCCAGCGGGCCGTTCATAGGCGACGAATCACCCTTCGGCGCGCCCGGCCGACCGGCCATGGCCGGCGCTTCCGTCGCCAGCGCCTCGCTCATGGTCTGGTAGTCCTTGGCCATGGCGATCAACCGGCTCGAGACGGTTTCATCGGAGGCGATCAACGAGAGCTGAAGGCAGATGTCGGCTTGTCGGCGGAAATACGCGGCACTCGGCATTGGCAGGACCCCCAGTCTCGCTCTGCGCAACGCAGAACCGTCGGTATGGTTCCGGACCGAGGCGACGGGGTTTTCAAGGTGATGCGGCAAGCGGTTGCCCGCTACCGCATCGATCACCTGGCGATGCCCATGGCCTCTTCGAAGGCGCGGCGCACCTCCGGCGGCTGGCCGTAGCAGTGCCGGAACGCTTTCAGCCGCGCCTTCAGCAGGGGATATTTCTCATGCTCCTCGAGCGTGATCCCTTCGACGCTCTCCTTCTTCTGGAAAAAAGGCAGCTCGACGCACTTGGAGAGATTCGAATTGCGGATGACCGCCTTCGGGTCGCGGCCCTGCGCGACGGCGTCGAGATCGTCGAAGAACCGCTTGCGGATCAGGGCGATGCCCAAGTCGCTGGCGCCGAGATTCTCCTTGCTGCGGTCGGCGATCCGGCCTTGGCCGACCCAGGCGATGATGTCCTGGTTGATGACGTGGCTCGAAATCCAGCGGCCGTTCGCGTCCTTGATCGGGCTCACCCAGGTCGGCACCGATTCCTGGACATAGGGCTCGCGCCCCTTCGGCACGCGCATGAAGAACCAGGCGACGCTGAGCGTGTTCTCGTCGTCGATCGGAACGCGCCACTCGAAGTGGTTGCCGAGATAGAAGCCGTTCGGCCACAGCGCGACGCGGCCCACGGTCCAATACGGATTTTGCTCGTCGGAATCCTCGCGCACGCGCTTGTAGATGAAGCCGTACTCGAACTCCTCGAACTTGAGCTTGAGGTGCTTGCCGGCATAGGGGCCGCTCTTGCCGGCAAGCCGCAGGCTCCAGTTGTCGTGCATCCACTCGAAATGCACGGGGTCGCAGGAGTTTTCCTGGCACTGGAACCAGTTGCAGGGAATCTCGGACAGCACCACCTCGCGAAAGCCGTTCTCCCAGGTGAACGGCTCCCAGACCGGCAGCTCCGGCGCCGGCTGCGGGCCCATATAGGCCCAGAGCAGGCCCGCGCATTCCTTGACCGGATAGGCCTTGGTCGAGCAGCGCTCCTCGGCGCGCGAGCGCGGGTTTACGAGGTCGTCGTAGGGCTGCTCGATGCAGTGGCCATTCTCGTCCATCAGCCAGCCGTGATAGTTGCAGCGGATGCCGGTCTCCTCGACGAAGCCGTTGGAGAGGTCGGCGCGGCGGTGCGGGCAGTGCCGGTCGAGCAGCCCGAACCGCCCGCCCATGTCCCGGTAGAGCACGAGGTCCTCGCCCATCAGGCGAACGGCCTTGATCGGGCTCTTCGCGAGCCCGCTGGCGCCGCCGATCGGCATCCAATAGCGGCGCAGCAGCTCGCCCATCGGCGTTCCCGGACCGACCTGGACGAGAATCCGGTTCTTTTCAGCGCTCAGCACGCGTGACCTCGCTCGTCTTTCGCTGCCGTTGCCGGAATCTTATTGGAATCCCCGAAGGCGGCAACTGCGGCAAACGGCACGCGGCTGGCAGCTGTTCATGCGCCCCCTCTCGTGGCATGTTTCTTCCGCATTGCTGCCCGCGCACCAAAGCAGAGCTGTCCGGCTCAACCGACGCGTGCAGCAAGCTGCGGTCGTTGCAGGCACCGGAGGGAAAAGATGAGCAAGGGTCGAAAGGCGCTGCGCACGGCCTTGGGCGTGGCGCTCGCCGGCGGGATGACGCTTCTCGGCTGGTCGCCGGCTGCATACGCGCAAGGCGGCAAGACCTACGTCATGAAGCTCAGCACCGCAACGATCAACGACACCCAGCATGAATGGCTGAAACGATTCGTGGCGGCGGTGGAAAAGGATTCCGACGGCCGGATCAAGGGCGAGATTTACCCGGCGAGCCAGCTCGGCTCGATTCCGCGCCAGATCGAGGGCGTCCAGTTCGGCTCGATCCAGGCCTGGATGGGGCCGCCGGAGTTCCTGGTCGGGGTCGACGAACGCTACGAGGCGCTGAGCGCCCCCGGCCTGTTCAGCAGCACGGATCAGGAGGTGCGGGTGATTCACGATCCTCCGGTCCGTGACATGATTCTCGGTTTGGGCGCGAACAAGGGCCTTATCGGGATCGGCACCGCCCCCATCGGCCCGTCCTCGATCGCCACCCGCAAGCCGGTTCGCCATCTCGCCGAATTGAAGGGCATGAAGATCCGGGTGCTGGCCTCGCCCTTCCAGCTGGAAATGATCAAGCGCCTGGATGCATCGCCGATCGCGATGACGCTCGCCGACGTGCTGCCCGGCCTCCAGCAGGGGGCGATCGACGCCGCGCTCGCCACCATCACCGTCTACACCACGCTGCAATACCAGGACGCGGCGAAGTACGTCATCGAGAGCGACCAGCCCTACCTGACCTCGATCGTCGTCATGAGCAAGAAGTGGCTCGATGCGCTGCCTGCCGACATGCAGAAGATCGTCCGCGACGACGCCGCGAAGGTCTCGCAGGAGATCGTGCCGTTCGTGAAGGAGTTCTTTGCCAACCAGCGCAAGATATGGACCGGCAAGGGCGGCGAGCTGATCAGCTTCCCGGCGGCGGAGCAAACGGCGCTGGTCGAGAAGGTATCGAGCATCGCGGACGATCTGTCGAAGACCAAGCCGGAGCTCAACAAGGCGGTCAAGACGGTCTTCGAGTCGGCAGCGCGGAACAAGTAGCGGCGCCGGCCCGGGAGAAGCCCGGCCGTGACGACGCGGTCGCTCATCGTCCGAAGCCGTTGGAGCATTTTCAGGAAAAGTGGGAACCGGTTTTCCGTCCGAAAATGCGACCAAGCAAAAAGACTGGAGCGCATTCAGTTTTCCGTCGAAACTGAATGCGCTCCAGCGCCTGTCGGTACGAGGGCAGCGCCAATCGGGGGCCCGTGAATGATCGACAATCTGCTGCGGGGCGTGCGCGCGCTCCTCGCCGTCATCCGCGTGCTGTCCGGCGTGCTGCTGGTCGGCAGCGTCGCCCTGAACTTCGCCAACGTCGTCGGCCGCTACTTCTTCAGCGCCTCGATCCCGTGGGCGGAAGAAGCCATGCTGTTCTTCATGGTGGGTTGCGTGTTTCTCGGCAACGGCGCGGTGGCGTGGTCGGGCCGGCAGCTCCGGATGGACGTCATCGTCAACATGATGCCGCCGAAGGCGCGGGCGGCGCTCGAGCTCCTTTCCGAGCTCGTCCTCATCGCAACCGCGACGACGATCGTGATCTTCGCCTGGCCGGTGATCAGGGACCTCGCGGCATTCGACCAACGCAGCCAGGCCGCCGATTTTCCGCTCGTCATTCCGCAGGCGATGGTGCCGATCGGCCTCTCGATCATGGCATTCCTGGTCGCCGTCCGCCTGCTCGTCGGCAACAGGTACCGCCCGTCCGGCAGCTCCAACCCTTGAGAACGAGCGCAAGGACGCGCCGCGGGAAGCAGCATCGATGTCAGCCGTCCTCGCCTATTTCGTTCTCCCCTCGATCCTCCTGATTCTCGGCTTCCCGATCTTCCTCGTCCTGCTGGTGACCTGCCTGGTCGTGGTGCTGTTCGTCGCCGACGTGCCGACGGAGACCGTTCAGACCTACATGTTCGGCAGCCTCGACAATTTTCCGCTGCTCGCCGTTCCGTTCTTCGTGCTGGCCGGCGAGATCATGGCGCAAGGCGGCATCGCGCGCAGAGTGGTCATTTGGGTGATATCGCTGGTCGGCGGCGTGCGGGGATCGCTGGCGGTGACGACGGTCGCGGCTTCCGAGCTGTTCGGCGCGATGGCGCACACCGCCGTCGGCACGGTCGTGGCCGTCGGCCGGATGATCTATCCCTCGCTGCGGGACAACGGCTACAACGAGCGCTTCGCGGTCGGACTGATCGCTTCATCGGGGGCCATCGCGGTCGTCATCCCGCCGTCGATCGCGATGATCCTCTACTCGCTGTCGGCGCAACAATCCGCCGTGGCGCTGTTCACCGCCGGCATCCTGCCGAGCCTGCTCATCGGCGTCGTCGATGCCGCCTACGTCATGGGCTATGCCCGGATCAAGACCGTCCCGCTCGCCGCGCGCGCGCGCTGGCGCGCGATCTGGAGCTCGACCAAGGAGGCGAGCTGGTCGATCGGCACGGTGGTCGTCATTTTCGGCGGCATCTACGGCGGCATCTTCACGCCCACCGAGGCCGCCGGGGTCGCGGTCATCTACTCGCTGTTCGTGACCATGATCGTGCATCGCGAGGTCGGCCTCGCCGATCTCTGGCGCATCATCATGAGCTCGGTATACCTGATCTCGCAAATATTGATGATCGTCACCGCCGCCGGGCTCTATTCCTGGCTGCTCACCACGAGCGGCATCCCGCAGCGGATCGTCGGCGAGATCAACGCGCTTGCGCTCCCGGCCTGGGCGTTGCTGCTGTCCATCAACGTCGCGCTGCTGGTGATGGGAAGCTTTCTCGAGCCGCCGGCGGCGATCCTGATCCTCACCCCGCTGCTGCTGCCGATCGTGCAGGCGGTCGGCGTGAGCCCGATTCACTTCGGCATCATCATGGCGGTCAACCTGAGCATCGGCATGTACACCCCGCCGTTCGGCCTCAACCTGTTCGCCTCGCAGGCGGTGTTCGACACGCCGCTCGGGCGCATCTACCTGGGCGTGCTGCCGTTCGTGCTGATCAATTTCGCGACGCTGATGATCATCACCTACGTGCCCTCGATCTCGATGGTGCTCGTCAACCTCATGCGGTAGAGCATTTTCAGGAAAAGTGGGAACCGGTTTTCCGTCCGAAAATGCGACCGCGCAAGAGGACTTGAGCGCATTCGGTTTCCGTCGAAACTGAATGCGCTCTGGCCCGGACGGCTCGATCAGCCCTCCAGCCCCGTCGGCACGTTCTTGTTCTCGCTCTTGAGCTTCATGCCGGCGGCGAGCGCCATGGTCTCCATCAGCGCGGCGAAATCCTTCTGCAGATAGTCGTCCGGGTCGGATTTCAGGGTCGCCGCGCCGAAATGGCTCTGCAGCACCTCGCGCGTCGCCGCCGTGACCGGCATCGGCACGTCCCATTCGCGGCCGAGCGCGAGCCCGAGGTCGAGGTCCTTGCGCAGGAGCTCCGGCGTGAACGTCGTGGTCCAGTCGAGGTTGACGAGGGCCGGCGACTTGTAGCGCGTGAACGCCGAGCCCATCACGCTGTTGTTGACGAAGGCGAGGAAGGCGTGGCGGGGAACGCCCATCTTGTTGGCGAGCAGCGTGATCTCGATCAGGTTCTCGATCACCACCCCGAGCATGACGTTGTGCGCGATCTTGCAGACGCGCGCGAGCTCGCCGTCGCCGACATGGGAGACGCCCTGCGGCGCGATCACCTCCAGCATCGGCGTCACCGCCTTGCAGGCGGCCTCGCTGCCGGAGACGACCGCCGAGAGCTTGCCGGCCTTGATCACCTTGGCGTTGCCGGAGACCGGCGCGGCGACGAAATCGCTGCCGAGCCCCTTGAGGCGCTTGCGAATGTCGGCGGAATCCTCGACCGCGATGGTCGAGCAGTCGACCAGGATCTTCGGCAGCTTGCCGGGGCGGGCCGCGACCCCGTCGTTGCCGAAATAGACCTCCTTGAGATCCTTGCCGGTCGAGACGATGGAGAAGACCACGTCGAGCTGGGCGAGATCGGCAGGCTTGTCGACGATGGTGCCGCCCTTCCCTGCCAGCGGCTCGGCCTTGGCGCGCGTGCGGTTCCAAATCGAGACGTCGTAGCCGGCCTTGAGCAGGCGCTCGGCCATGGGATAGCCCATGCGGCCCATGCCGATCCATCCGATCTTCTTCTTGTCCTGTGCCATTCCAGCTCTCCTTGTCCGCACCGCTCGAACGCGGCGGTCTCCTAGCACACGAAAGTAGTATTGTCGTTATGCCCGGCGTCTCTCGTTCGGCCTCTGAGGAGCATCGCAGCGCGAGGCGGGCCAAGTAAGTTTCCACAAGCACAAGCGCGCTGCGATGCGTCTCGAAGCATGAGGCCGCCCGACGGATCGGGGCCGCCCTCATCCTTCGAGACGCGCGCGCAAGCGCGGGGCGTAAACCACGCGCCCTTCGTGCGCGCGCTCCTCAGGATGAGGGCGGAACGGGCGCCTCGCCGTATATCCACTCGGCGACCCGCTCGAACAGGATGAGCGCGGTCCGGCACCAGATCAGCACGATGATGATGCGCATCAGCTGGAAGCCGGCGATCATCGTCGAATCGAGGCCGAGCACCTTGCCGGTGATCACCATCTCGGCGATGCCGGCGGGCGCCACGGCGAGGATCATGGTCGGCACGGGATACCCCATCAGCCACGCGATCGCCGCGCCGAACAGCGCCATCGATCCGGCCGCGAACAGCACGACCAGGCCCGAGGCCCAGAGCAGGCCGAACAGCCGGGTGAGAAAGTCCGGCCGGAACTGGGCGCCGAGCGCGCTGCCGATCACGACCTGCGCGACGATGAGCAGGAGATCGGGCATGCGGCCCTCGATCCAGCCGAGGTTGCCGACCGCGGCGGCGAGGAAGAGCGGCGTCATCAGCCAGGCGTTGGGCGAGCGCATGCGCGCGAGCAGCGTCGCGATGGTTCCGGAAACCGCGAGCAGCGCGACGATCGGCAGCCACGGCGCGACCGGAACCGCCAGCAGCGGATTGCGGACGCCGATGCCGGCAAGCAAGAGCACCAGGAACGGCGCGAACACCACGATCAGCGCCACCCTGGTGGTCTGCGCGACCATGATCGGCTCAAGATGGCCGCCGTATTGCGGCGCAAGGTTCGTGGTCTCGACCACGCCGCCGGGAACGGTGGCAAAGAACGCGGTGACCCGGTCGACCCCGGTGAGCCGCATGTAGATGAGCCCGCCGATCGCGCCGACGATGGTGGACAAGAACGCGGCGGCGATGATCAACGGCAGCAGCGACAGGAACGTCGCGATCACCGCGGCGGTGAATTGCAGGCCGGTCGAGGCGCCGACCACGACCGTTCCCGCCGGCCGGCCCCACGGAATGAGCCGGACCGGCGCGCCTGCGAGCGACAGCGCCATGATGGTCGCGAGCGAGCCGAGCATCCACGGCAGCGGCAGATGCGCCGAGCGGGCGAGGAAGCCGCCGGCCAAGCCGGCCGCCAGCGTTCCCGCCATCGCGAGGAAAGCCGCGAGGCCCTTGGGCAGGCGGTGGAAGACGGTGATTCCGTGCATGAGGCAATGGCGGTGTAACAGCCTCGCCGGAGCAAATCCAATGTTCCCCGCGCGCGGCACACATGCGCGCGGCATGCCGCGCGGCGCATCGGCCGAACGGCCTGTCTTTGCGGCGAGGATGCGCGACGGGACGTCGAGGCACGTCACCTTATGGCGATGAAGCGAAAGATCGACAGGGGCACGATCAGCGCCAGCCCGGACACCAGCAAGAGCAGCAGTATCACCTTCCGGAATGCGGCGTCGTCGAGCGTTCCATAGAGCTTGAGCCCGCTCCATAACCCGGCCAGCAGCAGCGGAAGACCGAGCAAATACAATTTGACCGTTTCGGCGGTGACGGCGCCGGCGATGCTCAAGGATACCGCGCTCATCACGATGGCCGCGAGGTTGACCGGCTGGAAGACCGTGCGTTGCACGTCCTTCGGCCATCCGCGCAATTGCGACCAGATGGTCACGATGATCCCCGTGAGTCCGGTCAGCCCACCAAGGAGCCCGTTGAGGCATCCGATGCCGACGTCGGCCGGAGCTCCGACCTGCACCGGCTTGAACGCCGGCCGCGCCAGGCCGTAGCCGCCGTAGAGGAGCAGCACCAGACCGACGCCCGTGCGCAGATACGCCGGATTGATATAGGTGAGCAGCATCGTTCCCATCGGGTCAGCGCTTGTAAAGCCCCACGATCGCCGCCTTGGCGAGGGTATTGAAGTGGAGCTGAAAGCCGATGACCGCCGCCGAGGTATCGGCCGTCACCTGCAGCTTCTCGGCGCCGACGGCGAAGACCGTGAAAAAATAACGGTGCGGGTGGTCGCCCGCCGGCGGACAGGGACCGCCGTAGCCCGGACCGCCGAAGTCGGTACGGGTCTGCAGCGCTCCCGCCGGCAGCTTCGGGCTTTTCGGGTTGCCGGCATCGAGCGCAAGCTCGCCTGCGCCCGGCGGGATGTTCACCACCAGCCAGTGCCAGAAACCGCTGCCGGTCGGCGCATCCGGATCGAAGCAGGTGACGGCGAAGCTCTTGGTCCCGGGAGGCGCTCCCAACCAAGCGAGGTGCGGCGACTGGTTGTTGCCGGCGCAGCCGAAGCCGAAGTCGGCCGACAGGATATGGGCCTGGGCGAGATAGTCGCCGTCCTTGAAGCTGTTGCTGCTGACCGTGAGCGCCATGCATCGTCTCCATCGTGCCGTCCGGCCGCCGCCGCGTGCCAAGGGCGCGACCATCTCCCCGCGACCTTATCACGGCAGGGGCGCCGCTTGCCCGAGCGCTCTCGGCGCGTGCTCAGGCTGAAACGGCGCGGCGCCATGCTCCAAATGCTTGTCCGCACCGGTTGTTCCGCACTATCGTCGAGCCCATGTCGGAGCTCGCGCCCAGCGCCTCGCCGAACGTGCTGACTGCCGCCTCCGCGCGCGGCGAAAGCCCGCTGCGGCTGATCGCGCGCAATGCCTTTCCGTTCCTGGTGGTCGCGCTGCTATGGGAATTCACCGCCCGTCTCGGCGTCTTTCCGGCGAAGCTCTTTCCCCCGCTGGAAGACGTGGCCGCGGCCTTCGTCCGGCTCACCGAGGCGGGCATCCTGCCGCACCACGTGCTCGACACGCTCGTTCGCCTGATTGCCGGCTTCGCGCTCGCCGCCGTCGCCGGCGTGGCCATCGGCTTCGCCATGGGCCGCTCGCGCCGCGCGGAGGACATCTTCCTGCCGCTCGTAAGCATCGGCGCGCCGATCCCGGGCATCGCCTACGCGCCGCTGTTCCTGCTCTGGTTCGGCCTCGGCAACTTTTCGGCGGTGCTGCTGGTCGGATTCGTCTCGACCTTCCCGATCGTCTTCAACACCTGGACCGGGGTGAAGGCGGTGAAGGAAATCTGGCTGCGCTCGGCGCAGGCCATGGGCGCCGACGATCGGCGGCTCCTTCGCCACGTGATCCTGCCGGGCGCGCTCCCTTACATGCTCACCGGGCTGCGGCTCGGCCTGGCGCAGGCCTGGCGCATCCTGGTCGGCATCGAGATGCTCGCCGCGGTGCCGTGGGGGCTCGGCTGGATGATCTTCGGCGCGCGCGAGTTCCTCAACACCGACGTGATGCTCGCCGGCGTCGTCGTCATCGGCATCATCGGGGTCGCGCTGGAGAAGCTCGTGTTCCAGAGGCTCGAGCGATTTACCGTGGTGCGCTGGGGGATGATGTCGTGAGCGCCGCCGCCGCAGCCAACGCGGACCGCGGCCGGTCGGCTTATCGCGCCGGGCTTGCGCTCCTCCTGGCGGCCGCCTGCTACGAGGCGGTCGCGCGCAGCGGCGTTTTTCCGGCCGCGCTGCTGCCGACGCTGCCGAGGATCGCCGGCACGCTGTGGACGCTGCTCATCGACGGGACGCTACCGGAGCACGCGTTCTACACGATGTACCGCGTGCTGGTCGGGCTCGCGCTCGCGGTCGCGATCGGACTGCCGCTCGGCATCCTGATGGGCCGCTTCCGCCCGGTCGAGAGCTTCTTCCTTCCGCTCGCGAGCGCGCTGATGCCGATCCCGTCGCTCGCCTGGGTGCCGGTGTTCATCCTCTGGTTCGGGCTCGGCAACACGGTCGCGATCCTGATCGTGTTCTACGCCGCGCTGTTCCCGATGCTGCTCAATGCCTGGTCGGGCGTGCGCGCGGTCAATCCGTTGTGGCTGCGCGCGGCCGGGGCGATGGGCGCCGACGAGCGCGCGCTGTTCTGGAAGGTGATCATTCCCGGCGCCTTGCCGTTCATCATCACCGGACTGCGGCAGGCCTTCCTGCGCGCCTGGATCGCGGTGGTGGGGGCCGAGATGCTCGCCGCCTCCGACTGGGGGCTCGGCTGGGTGATCTTCGACGCCAAGGAATTCCTCAACGCCGACGTGATGCTCGCCTCGCTCGCGGTCATCGGCCTGATCGGCTTCGTGTTCGAGCGGCTCGTCTTCGGCTCGCTCGAGCGCGCCACCGTCATGCGTTGGGGCATGGTGCGGGCGGTGAAGGGATAGGAGAAACTCGTGTCCCGGGCGCGGCGCAGCACGTAGTGATGCGCTGCAGACGCTCCTCGCAAAGGCGGTCGAGTATCAAACGGCCGTGGCGTAGCTCGTAATGGGGGAAACTCGCTGCGGCTCCGCCCACGGTTGCACCGGACCCGGCGATCTGCTACCTCGTGGCCGATAAGGTCACGTCACGGCATCGCTCGTGGAAGCGTCCAGTTAGGGGCCAAACATGGCAAAGCGCCGCCTCGTCCGAGCAAAGGGGTCCGCGGAAATATTCAACATCGGAAATAAAGCAGAGGCCAGAGAAGTTGCTGGCCGGACTTTCCGCTCGTCACATGCATATCGAGAATTTATACGCGCCATGGTAGGTATTGAGACTGAGAAGGACTTTCAAACGCTTCCCTGGGAGGAAATTCCGATCGCGAGCAAGGAAACGCTCTACGCCACGGCGGCGGCTGTGGATCTGATGCCGTCCGAAAATGCTAGCAATATAAGCAGCTACCTGCGCAGCAGTGGCAGCTCCAATCCAGTCAGCGGAGGAAAAGGATTTTTTTGGCCTCAGCTGCGGGACACAGTCAATATCTCAATGCAGCAATGGAAATCCCTTGTCGTCGGTATTTTTGAGCTCGATAAACGTAAGACGCTGGCGATCGTGGGCATGGGTCTCGGTTCATGGTCTGGGGGGGACCGCTATAATTTGATGCTTAAATCTCTCGCTCTCGAGACGCGCCTTCCCTTGACGGTGTTTTCGCCAGGAACGACGTATTCTGAGATAGTTGAAATCATTGCTCGATTTGGTTTGCTTTACGATCAAATATTGATCGTAATTGTACCATCAGGAATCTATTATTTGGAAAAACTAGCCGATCAATTGAGCTGTCCCCTTCCTTATCACAAGCTTGCGTTCATTGCCCCTGGAGAAGGCTTTCACGAAGACTTACGAAAACACGTTTCCAAAAAAGCGCTTCCGGAAAAAATGAAATTCATGTCAAACTACGCGTCGGCTGATGCTGAACTCACGGGTCTCGAAAGTCCGGAGTTGGCGGAAGTGCGGGCGCTACTTAATGAGCACCCCGACTGTGCGGATCAGCTTGGATTCAAGTCGCGCTCCATACCAAATTTATTTCATGCATTCTCATCGGCAGGCTACATGGAGAACATAGAAGGCCGTATTGTCATTACTCGTTGGCAGGGCCTGCCGCTAGTGCGCTACGATCTCCATGATAGTGTTCAATTTTTCTCGTGGCGGACGTTATGTTCCGAACTTGCGGCGCTAACTGGTGACTCGACGAAATGGATCGCGAATTCCGAAAAACCTTACGCAGATGTGATCGGAGTTTTTGGGCGAGCGGACCAGTGTGTAATCATTTCCGGTAACAATTTGTATGGGTCGATGCTCGAAGAAGTGCTCATGAGAAGTGCGCTCGGGCCTCTTACGACGGGTCACTTTGTGGTGTGGTCAAGCCTGGACGACGGACGTCAAGTGTTAAATTGGCAGATTGAATTGAAACGTGGCGTAGAACCCACTGACGAAGAAATCGAAAAATACTATCGTGAATTGATGGTGCTGTTGTCGGAGCAGGAACCAGGTTTCCGCGCCGATCGTTCGACATTCGCATCATCTGAGCCCTCAGGTGTCAAACTTTTCAACTTCCACTTCTGTGCAGAACCGGCTCTTTCCGACAATCCGCGGTACAAGACAGGCATTAAGAGGCGCATAGTTATTCCCAGTGGACCTCTTTGAGGCGTTTAGGAGAAGATCCCGCGCACGTGGGATTGTCCCGGCCATGACGTGGGAACGTTACAAAAGAAGACGGGTAGCCATCCTCACAAGAACCGCGTCGGCCACATCAGCGTGCGCCACATGTGCGACGACGGCGAGCTGTCGAGCCCCAGGCCTTCCTTCGGCTGCCGGAAATTGCGGCCGATGATGTCGACGAAATCGTCGAGATCGACCTTGGCATCGGGATCGAAGGAGTAGATGTCGTTCACGCAAATGAGCCGCGCGGTCATGTAGTACTTGTGCTTGCGGGCGCGCTCGTATTCCCGCACGATGTAGGGCTCGGGCTTGTAGTCGGGGCCGAAATATTTCACGTACATGTCGGGATAGCCGTAGCCGACCGACTCGTCGGGAAAGAAGCGCAGCGCCTGGTGCACGCGCACCGCCCAGCTCACCTCCTCGTCGACATAGGGCTCGATCAGCTGCGCGCCCCAATAGCCGTGGTCGCAGCGGATGAAGCTCGCGACGCCGATGTCGTGGAGCAGGCAGGCGAGGATCACCTTCTCGTCGAGGCCGGCCTTGAGCGCGCGGGTCGCGCTCTGCAGGAGATGGTTGGTGGTGGCGAACCGGTGCTTGAAGAAATCGACGAGCGTGGGCTTCTCCGGCATTTTCGGCAGCCGCGGGTCGGCGCCCATCAAAAAGTACTTGCCGGGATGCTTCGCCTGCAGCGCCGGGCCGCTGTCCATCTCGAGCCTGCCGTCGGCGAGATTGAACAGCACGGATTTGGTGGCGATCTTCTGGTCGAGCTCCTGCATCATCCGCTCTTCGAGCTCGTCGGCCTGCTCCGACAGGGTCATCGTCGCTGCTTCATGTGCCATTTGAAAGCTCCCGGCCTTGCCAGCGTTGTTGCGGGGTCGCATTCTCGGACGGAAAACCGGTTCCCACTGTTCCTGAAAATGCTCTAATTGTCCGACGCGCTGCGCGCCTTCTACACGGAATTCGCGCCGGGCGAAACTGCCGGTCCTGGCCGGCGACGGGCGTACCATCCATGCGAGCGCCACCAGGGTACGGCGATGGCCCATATCGAAGTCTGCAACGTCTCGCTCACCTACGACACGCCCGCGGGACAGGTGCCGGGGGTCGCGGGCGTGAGCTTCGACATCGAGGCCTCCGAATTCCTCTGCATCGTCGGCCCCTCGGGCTGCGGCAAGTCGACGCTGCTCAACATGATCGCCGGCTTTCTTCGCCCGAGCGCCGGCGAGATCCGCATCGGCGGCAAGCCGGTGACCGGCCACGGCCTCGACCGCGGCGTGGTGTTCCAGGATTTCGCCCAGCTGTTCCCGTGGCGCACCGCGCTCGGCAACGTGGCCTTCGGCCTGGAGATGAAGGGGGTCGGCAAGGCCGAGCGCGAGGCGATCGCGCTCGCGCAGCTCAAGCTGGTGAAGCTCGACAAGTTCGAGCGGGCCTACCCGCATCATCTCTCCGGCGGGATGCAGCAGCGGGTCGCCATCGCGCGCGCGCTCGCCTACAATCCCTCGGTGTTGCTGATGGACGAGCCGTTCGCGGCGCTCGACGCGCTCACCCGCGACGCCATGCAGCGGCTGCTCGCGGACGTCTGGCGGGAGACGCGCAAGACCGTGGTCTACGTGACGCACAATGTGGCCGAGGCGGTCTATCTCGCGGACCGGGTCGTGGTCATGACCTCGCATCCCGGCACGGTGAAGACCGAGCTGCCGATCCGCCTCGCGCGGCCGCGCGACCCGCTCAGCGTCACGTTCCTCGATCACCAGAAGGAGCTCTTGCGCCAGCTCGGGGGGGAGGCGGGCGAGCCATGAAGGCACGACTCTGCCGCGGCCTCGCCGTGCTCGCGCTCGCCGGCATCGCCGCGGCCAATGCCGAGGAGGCCTATCCGGCACGGCCGATTCGGCTGGTGGTCGGCTTCGGCGCCGGCGGACCGACCGATATTCCCGCCCGCTTCGTCGCCGACAAGCTCGGCGACGCGCTCGGCCAGCGCGTGATCGTGGAGAACAAGCCGGCCGCGGCCGGAATGGTCGCGGCCAGGGACGTGCTGTCGCAGCCGCGCGACGGCTACACGCTCCTGCTCTGCACGCATTTCGAGGCGATCAACACCGCCGTCTACAAGAACGTGCAGTTCGCGCTCGGCGATCTCGCGCCGATCTCGCTGATCGCCAAATACTACTACGGGCTGGCGCTGGCGAACTCCGTTCCCGCCGCGGATCTCGATTCCTTCGTTCGATACGCCAGGAGCCGGCCCGGCGAGGTGGCCTACGCCACCATCGGCGCCGGCTCGGCGCAGGAGATTTTGGCGCGGCAGCTGGAGAAGCTCACCGGCATCGCCATGAACCGGATCCCGTTCCGCGGCGGCCCGCAGGTGGTGCAGGAGCTCATCGCCGGGCGAGTGCACTTCTACGTCTCGCCGACGCTCGCGATCGTCCCGCAATATCAGGCCGGGCAGCTCAAGATCCTGGCGATATCGGCGCCCGAGCGCGTGAAGAACCTCGACGACATTCCGACGCTGACGGAGCGGGGCATCGACTTCGTGCGGTTCGGCTGGCTCGGCATCTGCGCCGGCGCCGGCACGCCGCCGCCGATCGTCGACCTGCTGCAGCGCCGGATCGCTGCGATCGTGGCCAGCGAGGAATACCGCGCCATGATCGAGAAGGCCGGCTCGATCGCGGTGTCGTCGACGCCGGACGAGCTGTGGCAAGTGATCATGCAGACGTTGGACGACGTCGCGGCGAGCATCCGCGAGTTCGGCATGCAGCAGGAGCAATGATTCGAGGAAAACCGCCGGCGACGACATCGATCGGACGGCAGCACGGAGGAAACGAGCATGATTAATCGACGACAATATCTCGCGGGGAGCGCCGCCATGCTGGCGGCGGGCTTCGCGCGTCCGGCGTTCGCGCTGGAGACGGTGCGCCAGGGCTATCAGACCAACATCTGGGGCATGCCGACCTATTATCTCTTGAAGTCGGGCCTGCTCGAGAGGCACGGCGTCAAGTTCGAGGAATTCGCGGTGCCGTCCGGCAACCTCACCATGCAGCAGATGGTGGCGCGCCAGGTCGACCTCGGCACCTATGCCGGCCAGTCCTTCATCATCGGCCACGAGAAGGGCGGCCTCGTCGCCATCGCCCAGATCGAGACCGTCGGCAAGACCGCGCAGGTCGTGACCCGCAAGGACCTCAATCTCACCAAGGTCGGCGAGCTCAAGGGGCTGAAGGTCGCGAACCAGACCGGCTCCTCCGTCGGCAACATCTTCGTCGACATCATCGCCCCCCGGGCCGGCCTCAAGAAGGGCGACTTCCAGGAGGTGCGCATGGACGTCAACAACATGGTCGCCGCCCTGGCGGCCAAGACCGTCGAGGCCATGGTCAATGTCGAGCCCTACAACGCGATCGCGGTCGCCGAGGGCATCGGCGTCTCGATCATGGACTTCTCGAGCGTCGACAAGATACCGGTGTTCATGGCGGCCACGCCCGACTTCGTGGACAAGAACCCGGACACCGTCGTCGCCTATCTCAAGGCCTGGAAGGAGGCGGGGCGCGACTTCAAGGACAGTCCGGGGAAGGTCGCCGACGCGATCTATGCATTCTACACCTCGAAGGGCTATGCGATGTCGCGGGACACCTTCGCCAAGGCGCTGGCGCGCGTCGAGGTCGATCCCAGCTTCCCGCCCGACCTCGCGACCGGCCTGCAGCGGGATGCCGAGGTGCTCCTGCGCGAGAAGAAGATCTCCGCCATCCCGGATTGGAAGAAGGCGCTGCGGCCCGAATTCTGGGCGAAGGCCAACGGATAAGCATGGAGAACGGAATGAAAGTCGCACGAAAGAAAGCCGCGCAGAAGGCTGCCAAGAAGCCGGTAAAGAAGGCGGTCGCGAAAAAGGCGGCGGCAAAGAAGCCGGCGCCAAAAAAATCGGCGCCGAAGCGGAAAACCACCGTGACGAGCCGGAGCAGCAACGGCGGACCGGTCACCTGGAATTTCAGGCTCATCGCCCACCACCTGCTCGACGGCTTCGGCGGCATGGGCGAAGGCATGTCGATCCAGATCGCCCCCGACGGCCGCCGCATCCTCTGGCTCGCGCACGAGAGCGCGCCGAAGAATTTCACCGCGGTCGACGTGTCCGATCCGCGCAAGCCCAAGGTGGTGGTGCAGACCGACCTGCCGCAGGCCCACATGCGCTCGAACTCGCTCGAGACCTGCGGGAACATCATGGCGGTCGCCTACCAGACCCAGAAGAAGGGCCTTGAGCCCGCCGGCATGGAGCTGTTCGACATCTCGGTGCCGGAGCGGCCGCGCTCGATCTCGTTCTTCGACTGCTCGGGGTCGACCTCGCGCGGCGTGCACCAGCTCTGGTTCTGCGACGGCGAATACGTCCACTGCGCTTCCGGGGCGCCCGACTTCACGCCGACGCATCCCAACGACGACCAGTTCTATCGCTGCATCGACGTGCGCAATCCATCGAAGCCGGTCGAGGTCGGTCGCTGGTGGATGCCGGGCACCCGGCAGAGCGACAACGTGATGCGGCCGCCGCGGCACCCGCTCGACAAGGGCTACCGCGCGCACAACACCAACGTCTATCCGCAGCGGCCGGACCGGCTCTATCTCGCCTATATCGACGGCGGGATGTTCGTGCTCGACATCTCGGACAAAGCGAACCCGAAAAAGATCTCGCAGTGGACCAATTCGCCGCCCTATACCGGCTTCATGCACACGGTGGTGCCGCTGTTCGACCGCGGCCTCATGCTGGTGACCGACGAATCGACCGAGAACAACGCCAAGGACTGGCCGAAGCTGATCTGGGTGCTCGACGCCCGCGAGGAAACCAACCTGGTCCCGATCGCGACCTGCCCGCTGCCCGATCACCAGGCGTTCGCGGCCAAGGGCCGGTTCGGCGCCCACAATATCCACGAGAACGTGCCGCTGCCGACCTGCTGGCACTCCGATCAGATCGTGCTCGGCACCTTCTTCAACGGGGGGCTGCGCGCCTACGACATCTCCAACCCTTACCAGCCGCAGCAGGTCGGCGTGTTCGTGCCGCCGGCGCCGCCGATGGCGCCCACCGGCACCATCCAGCTCAACGACGTTTTCGTCGACGAGCGCGAGATCGTCTACACCGTCGACCGCCATGTCGGCGGGCTGTACATCCTGGAGATGGATTTTTGATGCCTATTGCGCGGGTGCGCGCACTGGAGCAGCAAGCTCGGTCTGCTCCCTCTCCCCGCTTGCGGGGAGAGGGAGCCCACCGAGTCTGTGGCACGGTCAACGGTCCACTTGAGGCACCTCGATTAACGGAGGCGCGTTGCTCGATCTCTTTCCTTCCCACGCGGCCGGCCGGTTCGGGCGCCGGCTCAAGCGCGCCCGCGGCGCAAGAATTCCGGTGACCGTGGTCACCGGCTTCCTCGGCGCCGGCAAGACCACGCTGCTGCGTCGCTTCCTCGCCAGCCCCGAAGGCGAAGGCACCGCCGTGGTCATCAACGAATTCGGCAGCGTCGGCATCGACGATGCGCTCATCCGCGGCTCGACCGACGAGGTCACCCTCCTCGGCAACGGCTGCCTGTGCTGCAACACCCGCTCCGACCTGCAGATCGCGCTGCGCAACCTCGTTGCCGAGCGCGCGCAGGGCACGGTGCCGCAATTCAAGCGCATCGTGATCGAGACCAGCGGGCTTGCCGATCCCGGACCGATCCTGCAGACCTTCGCCACCGATCGGGCGCTCGGCGGCGAGTTCCACGTCGAGGTGGTCGCGACCGTGGTCGATGCACTGACCGGACCCGACACGCTCGCATGGTCGGCGGAGGCAAGGAAGCAGGTCATCCTCGCCGACCGCCTGGTGGTCGCGAAGACCGACCTCGCCACGGCCCAGGACCGGCAAGGCGCGAAGCGCCTGCGCGCGCGGCTGCGCGCGCTCAATCCGCGCGCCGCCATCCATGCCGCGATCGATCTCGAGCCTCGCTGGCTGATCGAGGCGGATGCGGGCGCGGAGATGGGCGCGAGCGGGCGTGCCGGCTTCGTCGCCGAAGCCCGGCACAGCGACGGCATCGCGAGCTTCGTGCTCGCCGAGGCGGCGCCGCTTCCCTGGGATGCCTTCGCGCGCAGCATGGAGACGCTGATCGCGCTGCGCGGTCCCGACCTCCTCCGGGTGAAGGGATTCCTCAACGTCGCGGGCTGCCGCGGGCCGGTGGTGGTGCACGTGGTCCAGCACCTCGCCCATCCGCCGGTGGAGCTGACCGCCTGGCCCGACCAGGACCACTCGAGCCGGCTCGTCTTCATCACCCGCAATATTCCGGAAGGCCAGGTGCGCAACCTCATCGCCGCGGTGCGGGCCCTGGCCGGCGCCTCCGGCAACAAACCTGCGTGAGGGGTGTTCCCAACACCGGTCAGTTGGATTAGCCTCCCTTTCCCTAGAATAAATTCGCATCTTGAGCGAACCACCGGCGTCCGGTGCGCGATCGGCGCGCGGCGTCCCCAAGGGAGACACGCACCCATGGCTCGAATAGACCTCGACGTGAACGGCAAGGTTCATACCATCGATGCCGATCCCGACATGCCGTTGCTCTACGCGCTGCGCAACGACATCGGGCTCAACAACCCGCATTTCGGCTGCGGGCTGGCGCAATGCGGCGCCTGCACCGTCCACGTCGATGGGCAGCCCGTGCGCTCCTGCGTGACGCCGGTCTCGGCGGTCGGCACCGCCAAGGTCGTGACCCTTGCCGGCCTCGGCACACCCGAGAAGCCGCACCCCATCCAGAAGGCCTATGTCGAGGAGCAGGTGCCGCAATGCGCCTACTGCATCAACGGCTGGATCATGACGGCGGCGGCGCTGCTCGATCGGAACAAGAAGCCGAGCGATGCCGAGATCAAGGACGCGCTCACCGGCCTCAAGTGCCGCTGCGGCACGCACATGGGCATCCTGCGCGCGGTCAAGCGCGCGGCGGCGATGATGGGTTGAGGGAGGCGACAATGACCAAGATGGAAAGCCTCATGCAGTTCTCCCGCCGCTCGATGCTCAAGGCCGGAGGCGCGCTGGTGGTCTCGGTCGGCACGCCGATCGGGCTCGATACCGTGCTCGGCATCGGCGAAGCCTTCGCGCAAGGCACCAAGCCGCCGCTGATGCCCGACCAGCTCTCCTCCTACATCGCCGTCAACGCCGACGGCACCGTCGCCGCCTTCTTCGGCAAGATGGACATGGGCCAGGGCGTGTTCGTCGCCATCGGTCAGATGGTGGCCGAGGAGCTCGACGTGCCGTTCAAGGCCGTCACCGTGATCATGGGCGACACCGCCACCAGCGTGAACCAGGGCGGCGCGTCCGGCTCGACCGGCATCCAGATGGGCGGCAAGCAGATGCGCGTGGCCGCCGCCGAGGCGCGCCGCGTCCTCGTCGAGATGGCGGCGCAGAAGCTCGGCCTGCCGGCCGCGGAGCTCGCCGTCACCGACGGCGTGGTGCACGCCAAGAGCGATCCGTCGAAGAAGGCGTCCTATGCCGAGTTGATCGGCGGACGCTACTTCAACGTCGAGCTCGACTGGAACAAGCAGTGGGGCAACACGCTCTATGCCCCCGGCAAGGCGAAGCCGAAGGATCCGAAGGATCGCAAGATCGTCGGCCAGCCGATCAAGCGCGCGGACATCGCGCCGAAGGTCTATGCGCAGGAGGATTTCAACACCGACGTGAAACGCCCCGGCATGGTGCACGGCCGCATGATCCGTCCGGCGGTCGCCGGCGCGGTGCCGGTGAAGGTCGACGAAAGCTCGATCAACGACATCCGCGGCGCCAAGGTGGTCTGGGACAAGGGCTTCCTCGGCGTCGTCGCCGACAAGGAGTGGGACGCGATCAAGGCGGCGCAGAAGCTCAAGGTGGAATGGTCGCAGGCAAATCCGCCGTTCCCCGATCAGGCGGCGCTCTACGATCACATCCGCAAGGCGCCGGTGCGCAAGCGCGAGATCGGCGGCAAGGAAGCCGGCAACGTCGACGAGGCCTTCAAGGCCGCGGCGCGCGTGATCGAGGCCGAGTACGAGTGGCCGTTCCAGTCCCATGCCTGCATGGGCCCGGCCTGCGCGGTGGTCGAGATCAAGGACGGCAGCGTCACCTGCTGGACCGGCTCGCAGAAGCCGCATTTCGTCCGCAACGGCATCGCGCTCACGCTCGGCGTCCCGGAGGACAAGGTGCGCGCGATCTGGGTGGTGGGGCCCGGCTCCTACGGCCGCAGCGACGCCGACGACGCGGCGATGGATGCCGCCGTCCTGGCCAATGCCGTCGGCAAGCCGGTGCGCGTGCAGTATACGCGCGAGCAGGCGACCGGCTGGGACCCGAAGGGCCCCGCCTCCATCCACCGCGCCCGCGCGGCGATCGATGCCGCCGGCAACGTCGTCGCCTACGAGTTCACGAGCAAGGGTTTCTCCCGCATCGACGTGAACACCAATGGCGGGGCGCCCAAGGACACGCTGGCGGGCCATTTCCGCGGCACCGAGCTCAAGTCCGGCGACGGCTTCGGCGTGCCGGCGGAATCCTACGAGTTCGCCAGCAAGCGGCTGGCGTGGGAAACCATCCCGCCGCTGCTCGACCGCGGCTCGCCGCTGCGCAGCTCGCATCTGCGCGATCCGGTCGGACCGCAAATCCACTTCGCGAGCGAATCGTTCATGGACGAGGTCGCCGCCGCCCTCAACGTGGATCCGATCGAGTTCCGCCTGCGCCACCTCAAGGACGCCCGCGACATCGCGGTGGTCAAGGCGGCCGCCGAGAAGGCGGGCTGGCAGTCGCGGCCGTCGCCGCGGCGCGACCAGACCGGCAACACGGTCAGCGGCCGCGGCGTCGCCTATGCGCAGCGCAACGGTACCCGCGTCGCCGTGGTGGCGGAGGTCGACATCGACCGCTCGACCGGCAAGATCTGGGCGCGCAAGTTCACGGTCGCCCACGACTGCGGGGAGATCATCAATCCGGACGGGCTCAAGCACACCATCGAGGGCAATATCGTGCAGGGCGTGAGCCGCACGCTCTGGGAGGAGGTCAAGTTCGACGGCAAGAACGTGACCACCATCGACTGGATGACCTATCCGATCCTCGACATCACCGAGACGCCGGAAGCGATCGACGTCGTGGCGATCAACCATCCGGAGCTACCGCCGACCGGCGCCGGCGAGCCGTCGATCCGGCCGGTCGCGGCGGCGATCGCCAACGCGATCTTCGACGCCACCGGCGTGCGCATCCGCCGCGTGCCGTTCTCGCCCGACCGGGTGAAGCAGGCGCTGTCGTGAGGTGATGCGATACGTATCTGACCTCGAAGCAGACTCGGTCTGCTCCCTCTCCCCGCTCTTCGCAACCGAACTCGGGTTTACCCGAGTTCGGTCACTTATGATTGGCCGAAGTCGGATAAATCCGACTTCGGCTGAGAGGGGTGGGGTGAGGGGCCCTTCGAGACTCCGCCAAGCCCCTCACCCCTGCCCTCTCCCCGCAAACGGGGAGAGGGAGCGCACCGTGTTCGCGGTACGATCTGTGGTAAAATCCCACGCATGATCGTTGGGACGCTTGACCAAGCCCTGGCGCCCATCGTCGACGGCTGCGCGCTGGCGGTGCCGCGCGAGCAATCGGGCGTGGCGATGGCGGCGACGCGCGCGCTGATCCGGCGCGGCGTCAAGCGCCTGCACCTGATCGCGCTGCCGACGTCGAGCCTGCAGGCCGATCTCCTGATCGGCGCCGGCTGCGTCGCGACGCTCGAGACATCGGCGGTCAGTCTCGGCGAGTTCGGGCCGGCGCCGCGCTTCACCGCCGCGGTCACCGCCGGCACCATGCGCATGCGGGACGCGACCTGCCCGGCGCTCCATGCCGCGTTCCAGGCGGCCGAGAAAGGCGTGCCGTTCATGCCGCTGCGCGGGCTGATCGGCTCCGACGTGCTGGCACATCGGCCGGACTGGAAGGTCGTCGACAATCCGTTCGCCACCGAGGATCCGATCGTGCTGTTGCCGGCGATCAAGCCCGATGTCGCGCTGTTCCATGCGCCGATGGCCGACCGCGACGGCAATATCTGGATCGGCCGCGACCGCGAGCTCGCGACCATGGCGCACGCCGCGGCAAGAACGGTGGTGACGGTGGAGAAGCTCCACGACGGCAGCCTGTTCGACGACCCCGTGCTCGCCGCCGGCGCGCTCGGCGGCTTCTATGTCGAGACGGTCGCGGTCGTACCGAATGGGGCGTGGCCGCTCGGCTTGGCCGACCATTACCCCGCCGACGCGGCGCACCTCGCCGACTACGCGCGCGCGGCCGCGACCGCAGAAGGATTCGCCGCCTACCTCGACCGGCACGTGCATGCGCAGCGCGCGGCGTGACTGCTCTCTCCACTCGTCATGCCCGGGCTTGTCCCGGGCATCCACGTCTTGCTTCGCGCGTGGAAGCCGTGGATGGCCCGAACAAGTCCGGCCATGACGCCGAGCAATGATTTCCGCCAGGAAGAGCTGCTCGCCGAGGTGATCGCCGGCCTGATCGGCGATGCCCGCCACGTGGCGGTCGGCGCGTCCTCGCCGATCCCGGCGGCGGCGGCGCTCCTGGCGCGCGAGCGCGGCGGCGGGCGGCCCCATGTTTCGCTCCTGGGCAGCCGGCGGCAAAGCTTCTTTACCGACGGCGGGTGCGAGCTGTTCGACTGCGCCGGCCAGGGCCGCGTCGACGTGTTCTTCCTCTCCGGCGCGCAGATCGACGGCGAGGGCAACATCAACCTCGTCAGCGTCGGCGACTACGAGCACCCGAAGGCGCGCTTCCCCGGCTCGTTCGGCTCGACCTACCTCTACTACGTGGTGCCGAAGGTGATCCTGTTCCGGCTCGAGCACAGCCGTCGCACCCTGGTGCCGAAGGTCGATTTCATCAGCGCCCCCGGAACGAGTCCCGCGCACGTCCATCGCCCGGGCGGTCCGATCGCGCTCGTCACCAACCGCTGCCTGTTCGCCTTCGATCGCGCCCGCAAGCGTTTCCGGCTCGCGAGCGTGCATCCCGGGCACACGCCCGCCGAGGTCGTCGAGCATACCGGCTTCGATTTCGACCGCTCGCCGCAGGTGCCGGCGACGGCGGCCCCCTCCCCCGACGCGCTCCGCCTGTTGCGGACCGTCGTCGCGCCGCAGCTCACCGAGGTCTATCCGCGCTTCGCCGCCGACGTGTTCGCGATTGCCTAGCATGTCGTCCCCGCGCTAGCGCGCGGGCGCTGACTCAGGGCTGTCATTGCCGGGCTTGACCCGGCAATCCATCTCCTTCGCGAGGAGTCTTTTTGCGAAGTGGATGGATGCGCGGGTCAAGCCCGCGCATGACGGCCGGAGTAATGCCCCCCGGCGGGGTGGCGCGACGTGGTTACTTCGGATAGTCAATGCTTACTGGGTCCCCGCTTGCGCGGGGACGACGCCGTTTGTAGGGGACATCGAGTGAACCAGGTGGAAGTGGCGGTCATCGGCACCGGCTGGTGCGGGGGCATTCGTGCCGAGACGCTGTCGCGCTCCGCGCTGGTCGACAAGCTCCATATCTGCGAGATCCGCCCGGAGCGGCTGGCCGAGGTCAAGGCGCTGACCCGGCCGGCGAGCGCGACACTCGACTATCAGGACATCGTCAGGAACCCGGGCATCTCGGTGGTCTATGTCTGCACGACGCCGGAGCACAACCATTATCCGATCACGCGCGATTGCCTCAAGGCCGGCAAGCACGTGCTGCTGGAGAAGCCGATCGCGATGGAGCTGTGGGAGGCGGACGAGCTGATCACGCTCGCCCGCCGCGCCAAGCTGAAATTCACCATCGGCTATTCGCAGCGCTTCAACCCCAAATTCGCCTACGCCAAGAAGAAGATCGCCGACGGCACGCTCGGCAAGGTGGTCTCGGTCATGGTGAGCCGCCATCTGAGCCGCGGCCTCGGCACCAAGATCGCCAAGCGGGTGAAGCTGTCGCCGGTGGTGATGGAATCGACCCACGACCTCGATTTCGTGTTCTGGCTGCTCGAGCCGGCCAAGCCGGTGCGGGTCTACTCGCAGGGCGCCTACGGTACTATGCAGCCGGTCAACGGCTCCTACGACGTCATGTGGTCGATCGTCACCATGGACAACGGCATGCTGGTCACGATCGGCGGCGGCTGGAACCTGCCGCCCAGCTATCCCAATTTCTGCTCCACCTGGGTCGAGATCACCGGCACCGACGGCGCGCTCATCCTCGACGACACCCATCGCGACGCCTGGCTCAACACCGTCGCCGAGGGCACGCGCTTTCCGATGTCGACCATGCCCGGCGAGCAGGTCGATCATGTCTTCGCCGGCCAGATGGGGCCCGAGACTCTCCACTTCCTCGAGGCCTGCATCCGCGATCGCCCGGTGATGGTGACGCCGGAGAGCGCGCGCATGGTGATGGAGACCTACACCGCGGCCGACCTTTCCGCCGAGCGCAACGAGCCGGTCGATCTGCCGCTGTCGAACGCCTCGCTGGCGGCAGTCGCCGCGATGGCGGGGGGCGGGCGATGAGAGGCCAGGCGAAGGAGATCGGGCTCGCCATCATCGGCGCCGGCCGGGTCGGATTGTTCCGCGGCGAGGCGGCGGCGCGGCACCCGGCGGTGAAGTGGATCGGCGTCGCCGAGAAGAACCACAACCGCGGCCTCTATGTCGCGGAGAAGATCGGCGCCGACTTCGTCACCCAGGACTATCGCGCGCTGCTGGCGCGCCCCGAGGTCAGCTGCGCCATCATCGCCACCGACGAGCACCTGCACGTCGATCCGATCCTGGCGACGGTCGAGCGCGGCGTGCCGATGCTGATCGAGAAACCGCTCGCCACCGATCTCGGCGAATCCGCGCGCGTGCTCGACGCGATCACCGCGGCCAAGCTCGACGCGGTCGTCGGCTATACCCAGCGCTTCCGCCGCAAATGGCTCGCCGGCAAGGAGAAGGTGCGCACCGGCGCGCTCGGCGACGTCACGCTGGTGACCTCGCGCGCGTTCATGAACCGGCTCGTCGCCATCGACAACTACAAGCGCACCGACGATCCCGCGACGATCTCGCCGATGGTGATCTCGGGCACCCACGCGCTCGACCTCGTGATGTGGTACATGGAGGCGAAGACGCCGGTCGAATGCTACGCGCGCTCGATCGACAAGGTCTTGGGCCCGGCCTATGGCGGCATCGACGCCACCGCCGGCATGATCATGTTCGCCGACGGCAGCGTCTATCACCTGAACATTTCCTGGGCGCTGCCGGTGACCTGGCCGGGCGCGGTCTACAGCCTCGAGGTCGGCATCAACGGCACCCACGGCGTGCTCACCATCGACGACACCCATCGCGACATGGTGCTGGCGGTCTCGGCGCCGCAGAACGAGGGCTATGCCCCGGACGAGCGCCGGCTGGTCGATTTCATCGGCAGCTACCCCCCCGGCGACATGGCGCTCGGCGAATTGCGCGGCCCGATGCGGGAGGAGACCGATTCCTGGCTCAACCGCGTCGCGCTCGCCCTGCCGACCCAGGCCGCCACCGCCGCCGAGGCGCACAACCGCCTGATGCTGACCAAGGCGCTCGATCTTTCCGCCAAGCGCAAGCAGCCGGTGAAGCTGCCGCTCGAGCCGGGCGAGGAGCGCGCGGCGGCGTGAGGGATTCGGCGAAGGACCGCCATGTTGTTCATGGTCATCGGATCGTTGATCGCCATCCTGCTGCTCGTCGGCTCGCCGGCGCTGGCGCAGCAGGACGACGTCGCCGCCTTCTTCAAGGGCAAGACGCTGCGCCTTGTCGTCGGCGTCGGGGTCGGCTCCGGCTACGACATCAATGCGCGCCTGCTCGCCCGCCACATGGCCGCGCACGTTCCGGGCGAGCCCACCATCATCGTGCAGAACCAGCCCGGCGCCGGCAGCCTCGCCATGACCAACGCGCTCTACAATTCCGGCCCGTTCGACGGCACGGCGATCGGCGCCTCCTTCAACGGCATGCCGACCACGCCGCTGCTGCAGCCCGCCGGCGCCCGCTTCGACCCCGTGAAGATCAACTGGCTCGGCAGCACCAACCGCGAAACGCAGGCGATGTACGTCTGGCACGCCGCGCCGGCGCAGGTGCTCGAGGACGCGAAAGCGCGGGAAATCGTGATCGGCGCGCAGGC